>Ga0213832_1000199_pt1 | contig 79649 bp, 77 predicted proteins | sample SWATP13_FD_161660 | JGI IMG/M metagenome (GOLD analysis project Ga0213832, IMG submission 161660) | Coastal seawater microbial communities from Marineland, Florida, United States - SWA TP1 #3 | ecosystem: Environmental > Aquatic > Marine > Coastal | place: USA: Florida | collected 2016-08-06 | reverse complement strand
CTGTGCTGAATCCGAAGATTCAATGGTCACTTCGTATCATTGAAACCTAATTTGATACCGAAGTATCGAATTGGATTATCATCAACGAGTGCCCACACAGATTGATAGGTTTATATTGTTAAAGAGCGTTCTTCTTTTGTGATTAACATCACTTCGGAAGAGGCGGTCATTTTAGCGAGATAAAGTTTAGTGTCAACCACTTTTTTCAAACTTATTTTCAAGTGTTTCCACTTGGCTAATCGACCTTGCTAACTGGGCTTCATCGTTTCGAAACATAAGCTTCGAAGCGTTCCCGTGTCAGCGAGGGGGCATTATAGAGATCGACGTCACGTTGGCAACCCCTTTTTGCAGTTTTTTTTGATTTTTTTGCCGTTTGAGTATTTTCTATTCAAAGATAGCTATTTTCCTTACTCTTCTACCTCTGTTTATCCAGAATTCCTCTATATAAGGAGAAAAAATGAGCGCCTTGCGTAGTTATAAAGATACACGCCCCGTCATTGGTGAGCGTGTCTATATTGATCAAAGCTCAGTGTTGGTGGGCGATATTAAAATTGGCGATGATTCGAGCATCTGGCCTTTGGTTGCGGCTCGCGGCGACGTGAACCATATTCACATTGGCAAACGAACCAATGTCCAAGACGGCAGCGTATTGCATGTTACGCACAAAAATCAGGAAAACCCTGATGGTTACCCGCTTATTATTGGCGACGATGTGACTGTCGGCCATAAAGTGATGCTGCATGGGTGCATTATCAAAGACAGGGTGCTAGTAGGTATGGGCGCGATTGTATTGGATGGGGCAGTAATAGAAGAAGACGTCATGATTGGTGCCGGCAGTTTGGTCCCACCGGGAAAAACTCTCGAAAGCGGCTACTTGTATGTAGGCAGCCCAGTCAAACAGGCACGTCCTCTTAATGGTAAAGAGCGCGCCTTCCTACAAAAGTCAGCCGACAATTATGTGCAGAACAAAGAAGATTACCTGCATCATGTCGACGTGATTAGCAAATGACTTCGACTTGCCCTGACTGATTGAAGGTTTCGTCTTCAATCAGTTCTTCGGCTAACTCTTCCAGATCAAATCGGTGCTGACTAAAGCAAACGAGAGCTTGCTCAGCACCTTGAAGCTTTTGTCCAGCCAATACTTCCAACTGATTCAAGGTAACCACACACTCTATCAGCGCGCCTGACTGCTGCGCGGGAAAAACGACTGCTTGCAGGTGATCATCCCAATGCTGCATATCGGGAAACAGAATCGACTGATTCATTACTTACCCTCTAGATTCTTTCTTAATTCGCGTAGAATTTGTTTTGTCCCAGGTCGGATACCTCGCCATAACATGAAGCTTTCCGCAGCCTGCCCCACCAGCATGCCCAATCCGTCGTATACCACCGCCGCATTATGCTCAATTGCCCACTGATTGAATGTCGTGTGACCAGAGCCATACATCATGTCATAAACGGTAGAGTTAGGTGAGAAGATTGCCGATGAAATCGCAGGCAGCTCGCCACTGAGACTGGAAGACGTCGAGTTGATGATAATGTCGTAGCTCTGTTCGATGTGTGCCATCTCAACCGCTTTAATCGGACCAAAGCTGGAAAACATCTCTTGTAACGTCTGCGCTTTGGATAAGGTCCGGTTGGTAATCACAATTTCAGCAGGTTTTTGGTCAAGCAAAGGCTTGATTACACCACGAGCCGCTCCTCCTGCACCGATCAAGAGAATTCTTGCACCTTCAATCACGACCTGATTTTGCAGTAGGTCCTGTACCAGCCCTTCACCATCGGTGTTGTCACCCAAGATCTCGCCATCGTCGAGCTTTTTCAGCGTATTGACGGCTCCCGCCAACTGAGCCCGCTCTGTTAAACGTGTCGCCAGTCGGTAGGCATCTTCCTTGAATGGCACTGTGACATTGCATCCTTTTCCGTCTTGAGCAAAAAAGGCTTCAGCCGCCGCAACAAATCCATCCACAGGAGCCAGTTCAGCGGTATACGTCAGTGACTGATTGGTTTGACGAGCAAACAGCGTATGAATAAAGGGAGACTTACTTTGGCTTATCGGGCTTCCAAAAACGGCATAACGATCTATCTGCTGGGTCATATCCTTACCTACTCAAAACAAAAAGGGCCATTGCAAACCAATGACCCTATCATTAACCCTATAAGGAAGAAAGTGTTACCAATCGCGAGGCTTCAAGTAGTCCTGATACAGCTCTGCTTCATGGGTTCCCGGCTCCACTTGGTAACTGTATTCCCATCGCGCCAGTGGTGGCATCGACATCAGAATCGACTCCGTACGGCCACCACTTTGCAGGCCAAACAGCGTTCCGCGGTCATAAACCAAGTTAAACTCAACATAGCGACCACGACGATAGAGCTGGAACTGACGCTCTCGCTCACCGTATTCGGTTGCTTTGCGACGCTCGACAATTGGCAGGTAGGCTTGGCAATACCCTTCACCAACGGCTTTGATGTAATCAAAACACTTATCGAACTCCCAATGATTCAAATCGTCAAAGAACAAACCACCAACACCACGTGTTTCATCACGATGAGGTAGGTAGAAATACTTGTCACACCACGCTTTATGCTCTGGATACACTTCACTGCCGAACGGTGCACACACCTCTTTAGCAGTGTTATGCCAATATTGGGCATCTTCTTCAAACGGATAGAAAGGTGTCAGGTCAAAGCCACCACCAAACCACCAGATAGGCGCTTCACCATCTTTCTCAGCAATAAAGAAACGCACATTGGCGTGGGATGTGGGGATATAAGGGTTTTTCGGGTGCATGACCAAAGACACGCCCATCGCTTCAAATCGACGGCCTGCAAGTTCAGGGCGATGTGCCGTAGCCGACGCTGGCATTTCCTTTCCCTGTACGTGCGAAAAGTTCACACCACCTTGCTCAAATACTGCCCCCTCTTTCATCACTCGAGTGCGACCACCACCACCTAAACGTTCACCAGGCTCACGACTCCACGCATCTTCTATAAACTCCGCATGGCCGTCGGCCTGTTCAAGTTGCTGACAAATGGAATCCTGTAGCTCCATCAGGAACTGTTTCACTGCTTGCTTGTCGATGGCTGACATGTTTCTACTTCCTTTGCAGGGTTAACCCTGTCTTAATACCTTGGATGTTTTTGCGTCGCGAATTTCACTTGGCTTGTCTCGCCCACCCGTTTCTCCCGCCAGAATTGCAACTAAGCGATCACCGAGTTGTTGCTCCACTTCTGCGGTTGTCATACAAGGGGGTTCACCGGTCAAATTTGCGCTGGTAGAGGTTAACGGCTTTCCAAGCGCATTACACATCTTTTGTACCAAAGGATGATCGGTCACACGCACCGCAATCGAGTCAAACTGGCCTGAAACCCAATCCGACACTTTATCGCTGCACGGCATGATCCAAGTAACAGGGCCAGGCCAAGTCTGATGGACTTTCTGTAGCTGCTCATCCGTCAGCTGAGCCTCGTCAATGTATGGCAGCAATTGTTCATAGCTAGCAGCGATCAGGATCAGACCTTTTTCCACTGGCCTTTGTTTCAGTTCTAATAGTTTCTTAATCGCTTCTGGGTTATCAGGATCGCAACCAACACCGAACACACCCTCCGTCGGGTACGCAATCACTTCACCGTTTTTCAGAGCCAATAGAGCCTGCTCAAAATTATCCACTGATTCTTTCCTGTCTGATGTACTGTCTAATCACTAAGTTTACAAACAATCATTGGTAGTGACTAAAGCTATTTATTTATAAATTGTGTCAATCTGGATTTAAACTTCGCGCAAACGTTTGCTTGAGATTAAAATCCCCGTATAATGCGCTCAAATTTATCTGCTCATCAATAGAGTTGCATTAAAGGAGTTTAAGATGAAAGTCGGTATCATCATGGGTTCTAAATCTGACTGGCCAACCATGAAACTAGCAGCTGAAATGCTGGATCAGTTTGGCGTCGAATATGAAACAAAAGTGGTGTCAGCTCACCGTACTCCGCAGCTTCTTGCTGATTATGCCAACAGCGCTAAAGAGCGCGGCCTGAAAGTCATCATTGCCGGTGCTGGTGGCGCTGCTCATTTACCAGGCATGGCGGCCGCTTTCACTAGCTTACCTGTTCTCGGTGTCCCTGTTCAATCGCGTGCACTAAAAGGGATGGACTCTCTACTATCAATTGTTCAAATGCCAAAAGGTATCGCGGTAGGCACATTGGCCATTGGCGAAGCAGGTGCGGCGAATGCGGGCATTCTCGCGGCTCAGATCATCGGCACACATGATGACGCCGTGATGGAGAAAGTCGAAGCATTTCGCAACCAGCAAACTGAAACCGTGTTAGCGAATCCAAACCCGGCAGAGGACTAATCCCATGCAAGTGTTAGTGCTTGGAGCGGGACAGCTGGCACGCATGATGTCACTGGCTGGCGCTCCTCTGAACATCGATATTATTGCGTATGATGTCGCGAGCGAGAACATCGTCCACCCACTGACTCAGTCGCTACTGGGCAAAGGGTTGGACAATGCCGTTGAGAAAGCAGATGTGATTACCGCCGAGTTCGAGCATATCCCACATGATATTCTTGATGTTTGCCAAGCAAGCGGAAAGCTCTTCCCCTCTGCCGACGCCATCAAAGCTGGCGGTGACCGACGAATCGAAAAAGCATTGCTGGACATGGCTAAGGTCCACAACGCCAAATACCATGTAATCCAAACACGCGAAGACTTTGCTCACGCTATAGAGTATGTCGGTATCCCAATGGTACTAAAGAGTGCCTTAGGTGGTTATGACGGCAAAGGCCAGTGGCGACTCAAAGACCCTTCTCAGATAGACGCAATATGGGCTGAGATGGAAACGTGTATTGGCGCCACCGAAACACAAGCAATTGTTGCGGAGGAGTTTGTTCCTTTTCAACGTGAAGTGTCACTTGTCGGTGCACGCGGTAAAAATGGCGAAGTCGCGGTCTACCCACTTGCAGAAAACGTCCACACCAACGGGGTACTGAGCGTCTCAACAGCCATTGCCGATACTGAGTTGCAACAACAGGCACAAGAGATGTTCACTGCGGTTGCTAACGAGCTCAACTATGTGGGCGTGCTAGCCCTTGAGTTCTTTGATTTGAATGGCACCTTGCTGGTCAACGAAATTGCACCTCGTGTCCACAACTCTGGCCACTGGACACAACAAGGTGCAGAAACCTGTCAGTTTGAGAATCACTTACGAGCAGTGTGTGGTATGCCACTGGGTAGCACCAAGCTGATCCGCGAAACGTCGATGATCAATATCCTCGGTGAGGATACCCTACCAGAAAGCGTGCTCTCTATGCCTGGATGTCACGTTCACTGGTATGGGAAAGAAAAGCGCGCAGGACGCAAGATGGGCCACATTAACGTGTGTGGTGATTACAGTGGTGAACTGCAACGTCAATTATCTGCTCTGGCAGAAGTCTTAGACGCGGATGCTTTCGCCGCGGTTCATGAGATCGCGCGTCACATTAAGCACTAGTCATCGCAAAATTAATAAAAACAAAAATGGCGCTGTTTCAGCGCCGTTTTTATTGTTCACTCTGGGTATGATGACATTTTCGGTCAGCGCACTGATGTTTCATCCCACTAGCGAGCTTCTTCTCGATCAATAAAGGAAAGCCACACTTTTCGCACTTACCCTTAACTGGCGGCTGATTGACCGCAAACTTGCATTTAGGGTAGTTATCGCAAGCAAAGAAGGCTTTGCCAAAACGGTTCTTCCTCTCGACCAAATGACCTTTGCCACACTCCGGGCACGCATGTTCTGCTTGAACCTCTTGTTCAGATGGTTGCTCAAGCGACTCGATATGGTCACAGTGCGGATAATGACTGCAACCAATAAACATACCGTAACGCCCTTGGCGGAGCACCAATTCATTAGAGCACTCCGGACAAGGTACGCCCAGCTCTTTAATGATATGGCCGTCATTCTGATGTAAAGGTTGGATAAAGTCGCAGGTTGGATACTGATTACAGCCCAAAAACGGGCCATGCTTGCCGTGACGAAGTTGTAGCTCGCCCTCGCGCTGCTCAGACTGGCATTTAGGGCACGCTTTATGTTCTAAAGCGTGCTCATGGGCCGAAAACAACTGATGATCTATTTTACCGCTCATAGCCACTCATGGAGTTTAGTGAAGGATACCTTGCTCTTTGGTATACAACAGCTCTTCCATAAGCGTGTAGGCGTTTTCATTACCTGGAACGTTGAACAGCACCATCAGAACAATCCATTTCAGATCATCCAGTTCAAACTCGTCTGTTTCAAGCCCCATGATACGGTCAATCACCATTTCACGCGTCTCAGTCGTCAGCACATTGACCTGCTCAAGGAAAGTCAGAAAACCTCGCGACTCAAGGTTTAAGCGCTCACACTCTTTCGCGGTATAGATACGCGTTGAGGTGGATGTACTGCAAATAGAAATCGCGGAATGCGTTTCGCTTTGCTGCAATGCAGCCAACTCTTCCAGCCAGACAAGGGCTTTATAGATGTCTTTTTGATGAAAGCCAGCACGAAGTAATTCTTCTTCTAGCTCATCTTGATTGACCTGTAACTCCGCATCGCTATGGATGTAAGTTTCAAACAGATACATAAGGATATCCATCATCATAGCTAGCCCCTCCCCTTTCGAATATAGCCACCGGAAACCGCAACAACATGCCCTGAGAGCTCAAGCTCCAAGAGCTGCATCATGACTTCATGCACAGGTATATTGGTCCTGCTTGCAAGAATATCAACTGGTGTAGCCTTACTTCCTACGTTAGCTAACAGCTGAGGAAATGGCAATTCTTCTTTGCAATCAATTTGTTCAATTAGATCGCTTTGCACTGGCGGCTTATTAACATCAGACCAGCGAATCAGACTGTCAATTTCATCGGTTATGTCAGAAACCTGCTGAACCAGACACGCACCCTGTTTTATCAACAGGTTACAACCTCTCGCATGGGGATGATGAATCGAGCCGGGAATCGCAAACACTTCTCGACCTTGCTCCATCGCATAGCGAGCGGTGATCAGAGAGCCGCTTTTCTCTGCCGCTTCTATGACTAAAACGCCCAGTGACAGGCCGCTAATGATTCGATTTCGGCGTGGAAAATTATCGGCTTTTGGCTTCACATTAGGATGGAACTCAGACACCAATGCCCCTTGTTGAACGATTCGTTGAGCTAACTTCTTATGCCGTGCCGGATACACAGAATTTAAGCCACAACCGAGCACGGCGATGGTTTGCCCATTGCCATTGAGTGCCCCATCATGGGCATAACCATCAACGCCTAGCGCCAAGCCGCTGGTCACGACCATGTCTTGCTTCACCAGCTGGGTCGCAAAGCTGCGTGCAGTGTTAAGCCCATCAATACTGGCATTGCGACTGCCCACAATCGCCATTTGTGGCCGAGATAGACTCTCTAGCTGACCTTCAACAAACAGCGTTGCTGGCGCAGCGTCAGCCTGTTTCAACAGTGCCGGATAACCATAGTCACTCAAAGCTAGAATGGTTCTGGCACTGGACGCTGCTTGCCACTCGAAACACGCCTCAATATCCTCGGCAGCTCGGTGTAGGAGATAGTCCAGTTGCGAGTCGGAAAAGCCTAAGCGGCGTAATGTCTCGGGTGAAGAGTCAATGATGTTGATTGGAGAATCTACCGCCACCAAACGCTGAAACGTTTTGGGCCCAATCCGCGGCGTAAAGTACAAGCTCAGCCAAGCCGTCAGTTCTTCTTTCGTCATAGGAAAATTTAATCCGGCCTAGAACCTTGTTACACGACGCTGACGAGCTAGAGCAAGTCAGCCTAAACCTCTTATTTCAAGCAAAGTTTGACCGCTTAGTGTTCGCCAAATTTGACATGATTCACAGTGCAATTTAACTCGGGGAAAATACGCAAAAGTGTAATGAGGCTGTCATTTGGGTAGCAAAATGTCTAGAATTGAGCCAACAAGGTTTATCCTGATTCGGCTCAGTTCAACATTTCGAGTGTATATGTCTGTATTACAAGTATTAACATTCCCAGATGAGCGCCTTCGCACTGTTGCAAAACCAGTAGAGAAGGTGACCCCTGAGATTCAAAAGTTCGTCGACGACATGATTGAAACCATGTATGACGAAGAAGGTATTGGTCTGGCAGCAACCCAGGTTGATTTCCACCAACGTATCGTCGTTATCGATATTTCAGAAACTCGCGATCAGCCAATGGTTTTGATCAACCCTGAAATTCTTGATAAGCGTGGCGAAGATGGCATTGAGGAAGGCTGTTTGTCTGTTCCTGGTGCACGAGCACTGGTTTCACGTGCTGCAGAAGTCACGGTTAAAGCACTTGACCGTGATGGCAAAGAATACACATTTGAAGCAGATGACCTGCTTGCTATCTGTGTTCAGCATGAGCTTGACCATTTAGAAGGCAAACTTTTTGTCGATTATCTTTCGCCTCTAAAACGCAAGCGCATTCAGGACAAACTGGCAAAAATCAAACGCTTTAACGAAAAGCAAGCCAGCCAAGCCTAATGGCTCACTAAAGGAACGTACTTTGAGCAAACCTTTGAAAATTGTTTTTGCCGGTACTCCGGACTTCGCCGCCCGTCACTTGGCGGCGTTGTTGTCTTCGGAGCACGAGGTTATTGCGGTCTACACCCAGCCAGATCGTCCAGCGGGCCGAGGCAAGAAGCTGACTGCCAGCCCAGTCAAGAATATCGCGCTTGAGCATGATATCCCGGTTTACCAACCAGACAACTTTAAGTCAGATGACGCCAAGCAAGAACTGGCTGATTTGAATGCGGATCTGATGGTCGTGGTCGCTTACGGTTTATTGCTGCCACAAGCCGTACTTGATACACCGAAGCTGGGTTGTATCAATGTCCATGGTTCGATTCTGCCACGTTGGCGCGGTGCCGCCCCTATCCAGCGCTCTATTTGGGCCGGCGATCAGGAAACAGGCGTCACCATTATGCAGATGGATATCGGCTTAGATACTGGCGATATGCTGAAAATTGCAACTTTGCCGATCGAAGCCACAGATACCAGCGCTTCTATGTATGAAAAGCTGGCTGGACTTGGCCCGCAAGCTCTGGTCGAGTGTCTGGCTGACATTGCTGACGGCAAAGCGTCACCTGAAAAGCAAGATGACGAGCTGGCGAATTACGCCAAAAAGCTCAGCAAAGAAGAAGCACGCATTAACTGGAATGATGACGCTGAGCATATTGAACGTTGTGTGCGCGCCTTCAACCCTTGGCCGATGAGCCATTTTGAAGCAGCCGACAACAGCATCAAAGTCTGGCAAAGCCGCGTTGACGTTCAAACGACAACTGAGGCACCCGGCACCATACTTCAAGCAGATAAAACGGGGATCTACATTGCCACTGGCAAGCATGTTCTGGTTCTCGAACAGCTTCAGGTACCCGGTAAAAAAGCCATGCCGGTTCAGGATATCCTCAACTCGCGTGCCAGCTGGTTTGAAGTCGGCACACAGCTGACCTAATTTATACGTACTTTTTGAGGGTGGAGACACCCTCCCTTACTGCTAAGGTATTCAACATGAATGTTCGCGCTGCTGCGGCTAATGTCCTTTTCCAAGTGGTCGATAAAGGCCAGTCTCTATCTAACGCACTTCCTGCGGCTCAACAACAAGTCAAACCTCGCGATCAAGCGTTGTTACAGGAAATCTGTTACGGATCATTGCGTTATTTACCTCGCCTTGAATCGATCGCGAATGAGCTGATGGATAAGCCTCTTAAAGGCAAACAACGCGTTTTCCACCACCTGATTCTGGTCGGTATTTACCAACTGAGCTTTATGCGTATTCCAGCGCACGCAGCCGTCGCTGAAACCGTCGAAGGCACCAAAACGCTCAAAGGCCCACGCCTACGCGGCTTAATCAATGCAGTGTTACGTAACTATCAACGTAACCAAGAAGAGTTAGATGCTCATGCCATGAGCCACAATGCTGGTAAATACGGTCACCCGAGCTGGTTACTTAAACTGCTTCAGGACGCCTACCCACAGCAATGGCAAGACATTATTGAAGCCAACAACAGCAAAGCACCAATGTGGTTGCGTGTGAATCAACAACATCACAGCCGTGACGAATACCAGCAACTGCTCAAAAATGAAAACATAGATAGCAGTATTCACAGTGAAGCGAGCGACGCCCTAAAATTGGCCGCCCCGTGCGACGTGACAAAATTGCCAGGCTTTGAGAAAGGTTGGATTTCCGTTCAGGATGCTGCTGCTCAGTTGTCGATTAACTACCTAACGCCAAAAGATGGCGAGTTAATTCTAGATTGTTGTGCTGCACCAGGAGGCAAAACCGCCCATATTCTTGAGCGTACTCAAGATGCCCAGGTAGTGGCTATTGACTGTGATGACAGCCGCCTCAAACGCGTACACGACAACCTGCAACGCCTTCAACTGAAAGCGCAAGTTATTTGCGGTGACGCACGTAAGCCAAAAGATTGGTGGCAAGGCGAGCAATTTGATCGCATCCTGCTCGATGCACCTTGTTCGGCCACGGGTGTTATTCGCCGCCACCCAGACATCAAATGGCTGCGTCGTGGTGATGACATCGCAGCATTGGCAGAACTGCAAAGCGAGATTCTGGATGCGATGTGGCAACAGCTGAAGCCGGGCGGTACGCTGGTTTATGCGACCTGCTCTGTGACACCGCAGGAAAACAGCGAACAGGTGAAAGCGTTTCTGGCACGCACCGCGAATGCTCAGTTAGAGGGTTCGCCAGCAGACAACCCAGGACGCCAAGTGCTTCCAGGCGAAGAGGACATGGATGGCTTTTATTACGCCATCCTGACAAAAATCGCGTAGTAATTCGGGGATCATCGATCCCCTAAATTTTGGTTAGACGAGAAACGGTATGAAAATCATCATTCTTGGCGCTGGTCAGGTAGGCGGTACACTGGCAGAGAATTTGGTCGGTGAAAACAATGACATCACCATAGTCGACAGAAATAGCGACCGACTGCGTGAGCTGCAAGATAAATATGATTTACGGGTAGTGAACGGTTACGCCAGCCACCCAGATGTACTGCGTGAAGCGGGCGCACAAGATGCCGACATGTTGGTCGCCGTGACCAATATGGATGAAACCAATATGGCCGCCTGTCAGGTTGCCTTTTCTCTGTTTAACACCCCCAATCGAATCGCTCGTATCCGCTCGCCACAATATCTGGCCGAAAAAGAAGCGTTATTCCAATCCGGTGCCGTTCCGGTTGACCACCTGATCGCACCTGAAGAATTGGTGACCAGCTACATCGAGCGCCTGATCCAATATCCGGGCGCACTGCAAGTGGTGAGCTTTGCTGAGCAGAAAGTCAGCTTAGTGGCGGTGAAAGCGTATTACGGTGGCCCACTGGTTGGTAATGCCCTATCCGCCTTGCGTGAGCACATGCCACACATCGATACTCGCGTTGCCGCTATTTTCCGTCAGGGGCGTCCCATCCGCCCTCAGGGTACCACCATTATCGAAGCCGATGATGAAGTGTTCTTCGTCGCCGCCAGTAACCACATCCGTTCGGTCATGAGTGAACTGCAGAGACTGGAAAAGCCGTATCGCCGCATCATGATTGTCGGGGGTGGTAACATTGGCGCCAGCTTAGCTAAGCGCCTTGAGCAGTCCTACAGCGTCAAGTTGATTGAACGCAGTTACCAGCGCGCTGAAAAGCTGTCTGAAGAGCTGGAAAACACTATTGTTTTCTGTGGTGACGCTGCGGATCAGGAACTGCTTACCGAAGAAAATATCGATCAGGTCGACGTGTTCATCGCCCTGACCAATGAAGACGAAACCAATATCATGTCCGCCATGCTGGCGAAACGCATGGGAGCCAAGAAAGTGATGGTGCTTATCCAGCGCGGCGCCTATGTTGATCTGGTTCAGGGTGGAGTGATTGACGTCGCTATCTCACCTCAGCAAGCAACAATTTCCGCCTTGCTAACACACGTTCGTCGAGCTGATATTGTTAACGTCTCTTCACTACGTCGCGGCGCAGCAGAAGCCATCGAAGCCATCGCTCACGGTGATGAAACCACATCTAAAGTCGTTGGCCGCGCGATTGGCGACATCAAACTACCACCGGGTACAACAATCGGTGCGATTGTTCGTGGTGAAGAAGTCCTGATAGCTCATGACCGAACTGTGATTGAGCAAGACGACCACGTAGTGATGTTCCTGGTGGATAAGAAGTACGTCCCAGACGTCGAAGCGCTATTCCAACCGAGTCCTTTCTTCCTCTAGGATTGACACTATGGTCAACTTCCGTCCTGTACTGTTTGTTATCGGGCTGGTTCTGTCTAAACTGGCCCTATTCATGTACGTCCCCACTCTGGTGGCTTTCTTTACAGGCACTGCAGGGTTTCTTGAGTTTGGCCAATCAGTGGTCATCACCCACCTTGCTGCCTTCGTCTGTCTGACAATCGGTCGTACTAAGCATTTCAAACTCAGCGCGCGCGATATGTTCCTAATCACCAGTCTGGTGTGGATGGTCGCCAGTGCTTTTGCTGCACTGCCGTTTGTGTTTATCAACCACATCAGCTTTACCGATGCGTACTTTGAGACCATGTCTGGCATTACGACAACCGGCTCAACCGTACTCAGTGGGCTGGATGACATGGCTCCGAGCATTTTGCTGTGGCGCTCCATCTTGCAGTGGCTTGGCGGAATCGGCTTCATTGTCATGGCGGTCGCGGTGTTGCCGATGCTCAACGTCGGTGGTATGAAGCTTTTCCATACCGAATCTTCTGATTGGTCAGATAAAAGCAGCCCTCGCGCCAAGACCGTGGCCAAAAACATCATGTTGGTCTACCTGATTCTGACTGGCTTGTGCATGGTAGGCTATCTTCTGACTGGCATGAATGTGTTCGAGGCGATTAACCACTCGTTCACCACTCTCTCGACAGGCGGCTATTCCACTTCAGATGGTTCAATGAACCACTTTTCTAAAGGGTCTCATTGGGTAGCGACGCTGTTTATGTTCCTAGGTGGATTGCCCTTCCTGCTGTTTGTGGCAGCGATGCGCAAGCGCCGGGTAGATGAGTTAATCAATGACGCGCAGGTACGTGGTTTCACCTACCTGTTTCTTATCACCAGCCTGATCATTTCAGCTTGGTTAGTGATACGAGATGGCTACAGCGTTATGGATGCGCTACGGGTGTCGATGTTCAATATCGTCTCTGTCGTGACAACCACAGGGTTTGGTCTAGAAGACTTCACCGCATGGGGCGCACTGCCAACCACCTTGTTTGCCTTCTTAATGATGGCGGGGGCCTGTTCAGGATCAACCTCCGGCGGAATCAAAGTCTTCCGCTTTCAGATTGCGATGACGCTACTCAACAAACAGATGATGAAGCTTATTCATCCTTCTGGGGTATTTGTTCAGCGTTACAATCATAGGCCGGTGAACGACGACATCGTGCGCTCTGTAGTCGCTTTCGCACTGATGTTCTTTATCACGATTATTTTTATTGCTGGATGCTTAAGCGCATTGGGATTGGATCCTATTACCAGCATTTCTGGGTCTATCACCGCCGTGGCCAACGTTGGTCCTGGCATGGGTGCAGTGATTGGGCCGACAGGTAACTTTGCCCCATTACCAGATGCCGCCAAGTGGCTGCTCAGCTTTGGAATGCTGATGGGACGATTGGAAATACTCACCTTGTTGGTGCTGTTTTTCCCGGCTTTCTGGCGACGTTAAGGATACAACAATGAAAAAACTAATCGGACTTTTTACCTTGCTAACCAGTTCATTGGTGTTTGCCAGCCAAACTGTCACTCTCGAAGATGGTCGCCAAGTCCAGCTTAATGACGACTTCACTTGGCAATATATAGTGCCAGTGGAAGCAACCAAAACCGATGAGATGGCAGCAGTTGAAGAGACCAATCAGCCAGCCGCCACCATTCCGGTCAAGAAAGCCAAAGTGGCAGCCATTCCGCTGATCGAAAAAGCGGTAGGAACCATTGTCACTGTCGGTAGCGATCGCGCGACCATCCAGTTGTCTGACTCAGGTGTTGAAGTGTTATTAGGTGCGGTGAGCTATCAAGATGGTCAGTTAATGATTCCAACCTCAGTCACCAACCAAAGCAGCCAGTCAGTGATTTTAGTTGAAATCGAAATTCAGATCTCGACCACCTCTGGAGACGTGCTGAGTAAAGAGTCAGTCAAAGTATGGCAATCCATCAAGCGCATCGCCGACACGTATCTACGCCCTCAACAAGTAGAACAGGGTAAAACAATTGAACTGGCGATCGATCAAGCTGAGCAGTACTTAGTAACCGCCAAAGTCATTAATCTCGAAACGCGTTAGATCGGCTCGACATAGAGATAAATCGCCAGAAAATGACAGGCGCATCCTGCTAGAACGAACCCATGCCAAATGGCATGATTAAATGGGATGCGCTTAGCGACATAGAAGATCACACCCAATGAATAGATCACTCCTCCCGCAGCCAGCAAGGTTAACCCACCAACATCCAGATTCAATGCCAGTTGATAGATGACCACCAGCGATAACCACCCCATCAATAAGTAGGTTACAAGCGAAAGCTTTTTAAAGCGATAGACAAACGCCAATTTCATAATGATGCCGACCAGCGCGATGGTCCAGATGACGATCATCAAACCAATCGCCAAAGGCGTTCTGAGGCTGACGAGCAAAAATGGGGTATAGCTGCCCGCAATCAACAAATAAATCGCGCAGTGATCAAACGTCTTTAGCGCCCGTTTCGCTTTCTGATAAGGAATTGCGTGATACAGAGTAGAAGCAAGAAACAACACAATCATGCTGCCGCCGTAGATGCTCATACTGGTAATAGTCAGAGCATCCGCATTGTGATCAACGGCTTTGATCAGCAGCAATACCAAGCCCACAATGCCAAGTACCATACCGATACCGTGGGTCAGTGTATTGGCGATTTCTTCTTTAACGCTGTAAGGCGCAGTGTGATTAGTCGACATAGCAAGCCATACTCTGGTGGAATATTTACTCCAAAGTATGGCATATTCAGCTTACACTTGTAAGCCCAAACTGTTAACTTTACGTTAAGAGTGACGGTCGAGATATTCTAAAACTTGCTGACCTGCCTGCTCTGCTGGAGTATGAACGGAAATCGTCAGCTGACGTTTTAACTGCCCACCGCCTAACAAGCTCGCTAGCATTCCCCTTGCACCTTCACGATGTCGATCAATTTCAAACCACATCTGTAATTCATCATCACTGCGATAAGCCACCATTTCCAATTCACGCCAGCGACCGTGGAAAGGCCCAGTGGTCGGCACAAATTCAAACTCCTGAACAAAAGGCAGCTCAAATCCCTCAACCGCTTCACACTCAACCTGACGAATACGCAGCCCCTGCTCTTCCAAAGCCGTAAAAATACCATCTAACAAAGGATCAGGACGCACCGTAAGAATATCAGTGTCACTAGGATCTTTAGCCAAGGCTATATTCAGCCCGGTTTCCAACCACACTTTGGAATCACCAATGGTGACAGGCGCATTCCATGGCACGTCCAGCTCGACTTCAAAATCACGCGTTTCTCCCGGCTCAATGGTAAATGCATACGGTAACGTCCAGTGAGCCAAGGTATAGCTGGTCGGCATACGACGCATATGGCCGCTGTTATGCTCGTCTCTGTCTTGATTGGCTGGTACTTCTTTGATGTAGCGGCAATAAAGCTTCATCTCAATATTATCAATTTCCTGCGCTGTCGAGCCGCCATAGACATGAATCGTCACATTGACCTTTTCACCCGGGTACAGCACTTCTTGCTGCAGAACGGAATCGACTTTTGCAGAACCGATACCAAAACTCGCGAGGGTTTTCTTAAAAAACGACATGCACACCTCCTTGGTAAAGCGCAGCCATCAACATAATCACACGGTATCATACTAATCCGCACACTTGTCTCACTACTACTACGCCTCTCACATAATTGTAGTGAGAGGAAACAAACAAGATCGATTAGATATCGATCAATTGATCGGATGATGCTAATCTGATCTCTGATATGCATATTTCATATCATTATTCCTGATTAGCTACTTGGATTGGCGTGAGCCAGAAGAGCCATTCTTCAGTAATGAAGCGCAACTCATAGCTAATCAGGCCATAAGTTCGGCAATGGATGTGCCTGGCAGTTAGGTTAATCAATGCGCCCAACAGCAGTCAGGTGTACGTCGCACACAAACCGTGCGATGCGTCGTCGTGGTGGCTTTGTCACTACTCCAGCGGCACAAAAACTCGCGCCCGGAATGACTTTAGTAGAAAAGACAGCGTTAATGTCCTCTTCTTCAGCCAAAGTCACTAAGGCGGCATAGGCATAAAGCGCAGTCTCCACTGCGCTTTTTCTTTTCTCATTCTCCCACCCCTGAATCCATGGTATTGGCCTGTCTGATTTGGTACCTTAACCGTATACCAACATAGAAAGTGTGGAGAAAGCCGATGAAGTGTCATCGCATTGAAGAGCTACTCGAGCTACTCGAGCCTGAATGGCAAAAAGATCAGCAAATGAACCTGCTACAGTTTATTGTCCAACTCGCGCAGGAAGCAGGTTACGAAGGTAAACTGGAAGATCTCACCGACGATGTACTGATCTACCACCTCAAAATGCGCAACAGCAGCAAAGATGAAATGATTCCGGGGCTGAAAAAAGATCAGGAAGACGATTTTAAAACCGCGATTCTGCGGGCGCGTGGCATCATCAAATAATCAGGCTTAGGCCAGGGCGACCTTAGGGTCGCTTTATTTATATCCAAATCATTTAGACGAGCAAAACTGTTAGGCAATTTATTTATAAAACTGTACTGATCTTTGTTGTTAAAGGTTGATAGCCTTAAAGAAATAAAAAAATGATTGCGTATATAATCGCCGTCCATAAGAAAATACTAAAATATTAAAGAGCAAAGTCGCAGAGCGGGATCGCTAAGAAATCTCGCCTTTAGCCCAAGAAGGAAGCGTAATGAGTCAGGACAAAATTGAGATAAAAGACGTGACTCCTAAGACCTTTAACCCCAAGACGCACAAAAACACTGGGGACAGGTTTAACCCGAGCAACCGCATCTACGTGCGTGAAAGTAAGGGCACATTTCAACAGTTACGTCGCTACGGAGGCTGGTTGCTACTGGTTCTCTTCGCTATGGTGCCATGGATTCCGTACGGGGAACGTCAGGCAGTTCTATTAGACCTTGGTCATCAGCAGTTTAACTTCTTTGGTACCACACTTTACCCGCAAGATCTGACCTTGCTGGCATTGTTGTTCATGATTTCCGCTTTCGGTCTGTTCTTCCTTACCACCTTCTTAGGTCGGGTATGGTGTGGCTATTTGTGTCCGCAAACCGTCTGGACCTTCATGTACATCTGGTTTGAAGAGAAGCTAGAAGGCAGCGCCAACAAACGCCGCAAACAAGACTCAGGCAAGCTGACCACTAACCTTGCAATGCGTAAAGGACTTAAGCACCTAGCATGGTGGGCCATTGCACTGGCAACAGGTTTCACCTTTACCGGCTACTTTGTTCCGATCAAAGATCTTGTACTCGGGTTCTTCACCTTTAACGCTGATTTCTGGCCTGTGTTCTGGGTGCTATTCTTTGCAGGCTGTACCTACGCTAATGCAGGTTGGATGCGCTCGATCATGTGTGTCCACATGTGTCCGTATGCGCGCTTCCAGTCAGCCATGTTTGATAAAGATACCTTCATCGTTGGCTACGATACAAAACGAGGCGAATCTCGTGGTGCTCGCTCACGTAAAGCCGATCCAAAAGCTCTGGGTTTAGGTGACTGTATCGACTGTAACCTGTGTGTGCAGGTGTGTCCGACCGGTATCGATATTCGCGATGGCCTGCAATATGAGTGCATCAACTGTGGTGCTTGTATTGATGCCTGTGACAATACGATGGATCGTATGGGCTATGAAAAAGGCCTGATCAGCTACACCACAGAGCATCGTTTGTCAGGCAAAAATACCAAAGTCATGCGCCCTAAATTACTTGGCTATGGCGCGGTACTGTTAGTCATGATCGGTCTCTTCTTTGCCCAAGTGGCAGCCGTTGACCCAGCAGGCCTTAGCGTGCTGCGTGACCGTAATCAGTTATTCCGCGTCAACAGCTCCGGCGAAGTAGAAAACACCTACACACTGAAGATCATCAACAAAACTCAGCAAACTCAAGAGTATAAGTTGGATGTGTTAGGGCTCACTGATGTTTCTTGGTATGGCAAACAAACTGTCCACGTTTCACCGGGTGAAGTGTACAACCTGCCAATGAGCTTAGGCGTCAATCCGGACAATCTCAGCTCTCCTGTTGCGACAATTCAGTTTATACTGTCCGATAGCGAAGACTTTACGATTGAAGTAGAAAGCCGCTTTATAAAAAAACTTTAGCGGCTACCTCTACCTAAAACATGGAAAAGGGCTCAGCAATGAGCCCTTTTTATTTATGACACAGCAAGCCTTTAACTTTGATGCTCTGACACCCGACTTTATGTGGTACGCCTTGGAAAGCATTGGCGTTCGCGCCGAATCCGGCTTTCTACCACTCAACAGCTATGAAAACCGTGTTTATCAGTTTACCGATGAAGAGCGTCAACGTTATGTGGTGAAGTTTTATCGCCCCGAGCGCTGGAGTTCAGAACAGATACAAGAAGAGCACGACTTTACTCTGGAGCTGATTGAATCCGATATCCCGGTTGCCCCACCGATAAAAATCCAGGGGCAAACTCTGCATCAATATCAGGGGTATCTGTTTGCACTGTTTGCCAGTGTTGGCGGACGCCAGTTTGAAGTTGATAACCTCGAACAACTGGAAGGCGTAGGTCGTTTCCTTGGTCGAATCCATAAAGTCGGTGCTCGAACGCCCTTTAAGCACAGACCCACCATCAGCCTCGAAGAATACCTGCATCAACCACGTAAGATTCTGGAGCAATCACAGTTTATTCCATTTCATCTGGAGAATGCCTTCTTCAATGACTTAGACTTGTTGATTCAATCGCTGCAACAACAATGGGATGACTCAGCCAACATCATTCGCCTTCACGGTGATTGCCATCCGGGGAACATTCTCTGGCGCGACGGCCCAATGTTTGTCGATCTTGATGACTCTCGTAATGGACCGGCAGTACAAGACTTGTGGATGATGCTTAATGGCGAGCGTGCCGATAAACTGATGCAATTAGATATTCTGCTTGAGGCGTATCAGGAGTTTAACGACTTTAATACCAACGAATTGAAACTAATTGAACCTTTACGCGGTCTACGTATGGTGCACTATATGGCATGGTTGGCAAAAAGATGGCAGGATCCTGCTTTTCCTATCGCCTTCCCGTGGTTTGATGATCCAAAATACTGGGAAAGCCAGGTATTAGCTTTCAAAGAACAAATTTCGGCATTGAGTGAGCCACCACTCTCACTGATGCCTCAGTGGTAAGAAGCCAAAATGACAAACATGGAGTCAATAATGAAAAAGCTGTTTGCACTTGTCGCAACTGTTATGTTGAGCCTTTCTGCTCACGCCGCTCAATTCAAAGAAGGTGAACATTATCAAGTTCTTGATATTCCTTCAGCTTCTCTCAGCAAGGCTTCACAAAAGCCAACAGTGACCGAGTTTTTCTCTTTCTACTGCCCACACTGTAATACGTTTGAGCCAATCATCGAACAGCTAAAAGCTCAACTTCCAGAAGGGGCTAAATTCCAGAAAAATCACGTTTCCTTCATGGGTGGTAGCATGGGTGAGTCGATGAGCAAAGCCTACGCGACTATGGTAGCCCTGAAAGTGGAAGACAAAATGGTGCCAGTCATGTTTAACCGCATTCACAACATGCGTAAGCCACCAAAAAATGATGAAGAACTGCGTCAAATCTTCCTAGACGAAGGCATTGATGCGAAGAAATTTGATGCAGCATTCAAAGGCTTTGCCGTTGACTCTATGGTGCGCCGCTTCGACAAGCAGTTTAAAGACAGCGGCTTGTCTGGCGTACCAGCAGTTGTCGTAAACAATAAGTACCTTGTTCAGGCACAGAGCATCAAGACAATTAACGAATACTTCGAGTTGGTAAACTTCCTGCTGACTAAAAAGTAATAAGTTGATTACGTAAAAAAGGGAGCCTTGGCTCCCTTTTTAGTGTTCGATTGATCTACTTATCCTGATGAATCTCTTTTAGCAGTTCATCTTTATCCTGCCATATATCACCCAACCATTGCTGAAACTGGCGCTTGTAAGGTTTATCGTTGAAGTAATCCCCACGAACGCTGTCATCGACAGGCAACACTTTGATACGTACGACTATCTTGGTCATTCGTCCCATCAGCATATCGCGAAACGGTTTATCGGTGTTTTCTGGGTACGCTAGCGTGACATCAATAATGTTTTCAAACTGATCGCCCATGGCCGCCAACGTATAAGCAATTCCCCCCGTTTTGGGCTGCAACAAATACTGATAGCCTGCTTTGCTCTTTTTCTGCTTCTGCTCAGTAAAACGTGTGCCTTCCACATAATTCACCACCGTCGTTGGGGTGTGCTTGAACTTGGCACAAGATCGACGAGTCGTTGCCAAATCTTGACCACGCTTTTCCGGGTGGCGAATCAAATACTCTCGGGAATAGCGGCGCATAAACGGCATATCCAGCGCCCAGCACGCCATTCCTATAAACGGAACGTAAAATAATTGTTGCTTAAGAAAGAACTTCGGCATAGGAATGCGGTCTTTAAACACACAGCACAATACAACAATGTCGGTCCAGCTTAGGTGGTTACTGATCAGTAAATACCAGCCGTCTTTCCTTAAACTTTGACCGCCTTCGATGTCCCATTCGACACGATTGAACAAGGAAAGAATGCCGGAGTTAATGGTCGCCCACAGCCACATCACCCGATTAGCCATTGCAGTACCTTTTGCCTGCAATTTACCTTTTGGTAACACGGCTTTAATCAAAGCAATGATACAAATGACGATCGAGCAAAAAGCTGAGTTAAGGATGACCAGAGCCACATTCAGAACAAGGAGTAGGTATGCAAACATAACGCTTATTAATGAGATCCCAGATAGAATTTATAACGTTTCATTTATGAATAATAAAACAGCGTGTAATTATACAAGTCCGTAACCACATTGGAATCACTCTGACGATGGTCAGATTAGTTCGACAAAACTTCGACAACCACTTATCTAATGTCAAAAGGTTCATAACAAGGAGAACCCTCAATGAAAGCCAAACTCTCTCTAATAGCCCTGTCGCTGGTTGCCCTTCCAACGATGGCTCAGCTATCAGAACAAGCAGGATTTAGTGGTGAAGTGTCACTCAGCGCTGGATTTGCCTCTACCACTTCAAACTTCAATACCGATGGCGATAAAACCATCAATGATGTCAATCAAACGGCCTCTTCAGACAGCGGTGCGCTAGTACTGCCACTTGGTAGCTTGGCCTATACCTTCGGTACAAATTTAGACAAACAGTTTTACGTAGGTATGGCTCGTGAAGATATCGCTGTCGGTACATTAGCGCTGGAGCTAGGATATAAGCAACAACTTGCGTCAGGTATGGTGATTGATGCCTCTTTCCTACCGACAGTGATGTCGGGCGAAACTTGGTCTGACCCATTCTTGACTGGCCAAGAGCGTCAAACCACAGACGAAACAGGCAATGCATTTCGTCTGAAGTTCAACAATATTATGGGCTCTAACTTCAGCCTAGACACCGCGTATGCAACCCGCGATATTGACGATGAAAAATCGGGTGTCAGTGATACATCATTAACAACCGCAGAGCGAAATGCTCTTCAGCGCGACTCTTCATCTATCTATCTAAAAGGTGACTATCGTCTACCGTTGACTCGCACTTCGTTCTTGCAGCCTTCACTCACCTACATCAAAACTGATGCCGACGGAGATGCCAACTCACTCGATTCAGTTGGCGGTGAGCTAAGTTACTTTAAGATCATGAACCGCCACCAGTTCGCACTGACCGCTGGGTATACTAACCGTTCTTACGACGCCATCAATGCTATTTATGGTAAGACACGTGACGAAGATGAACTGAGCTTCTTCGCAGCTTACGAGTATCAAGAGTTCATGGGTTGGCAAGACTGGTCGCTGGTTTCATTTGCTGGCTACTCCAAAACCGACTCCAACATTGACTTCTACGATGAAGACCAGTATTTGCTCTCGGTCGGTATGAACTACCAATTCTAAGTTGAAGCACAGCCCGCCCAGTGCGGGCTTTTTTACACCGCCTGAGCGGTCAATTGCTTAAGCAATCGGTCCATTGCCCGATATCCCAACGCTTCAGCCAGATGATGGCGAGCAATCTGCGACTGACCATCTAAATCAGCAATGGTGCGCGCGACCTTGATGATTCGGTGATAAGCCCGAATTGACAACCCAAGTCGGTGCAGCGCACTCTCCAAAAACTGCGCATCTTCTTTTTTCAATGGACAGTACTCCTCTATTTCGCGACTGCCTAACAGTGCATTAACCTTATTGGAGCGCTCCAGCATACAGACTCTGGCATTGAGGACCCTTTGCTTAACTACTTCTGTAGGTTCACCACGATCGCCCCCTTCGGCCAAAGTACCTTTAGGTAACGCTGGGATCTCAAGTGACATATCAAAACGATCCAGTAGAGGGCCAGATAACCGACTCAGATAACGTAAAATGGTTTGTGGATTCACTCTCGACTGATTACCTTCGTAATACCCCGTCGGACTCGGGTTAAGGGCGCCCACCAGCTGAAAGCGTGCAGGGAAACGAGTTTTGCCCTGAGCACGCGAGATAATAATCTCCCCGGATTCCAGTGGCTCACGCAATGAGTCAAGCACCTTACGTTCAAACTCTGGCATTTCATCAAGAAACAGCAACCCATTGTGCGCCAAAGAAATTTCACCCGGCCTTGGGATTGTGCCTCCGCCGACGAGCGCTGCCATTGAACTTGAATGGTGCGGTGCACGAAAGGGGCGCCGCTTCCAGTTAAGCGCATTAATCTCCTGCTGAGTCAGCGACGCAACAGATGCAGTTTCCATTGCTTCGTCGTCACTCATTTCCGGCAGCAAATCGCACAAACGCGAGGCGAGCATGGTTTTCCCCGTCCCAGGCGGGCCTAAAAATAACAAGTTGTGGTTACCTGCCGCGGCAATCTCCAAAGCACGTTTACCTTGCTGCTGACCAATGATGTCTTGCAAGTCGCGGCCATTATCCACCGCTCGGTGCAGATTTTGTGTTTGATGCAGGCTAAGCTTTTGTTGGCCGCAAAGATCGGCGCACACTTCCAGTAAGCTTTGGGCAGATTTATGCTGTTCTTCGCCCACTAACGCGGCTTGATCTCCGTTGTAATGAGGCACAACCAAGCTTCGCTGTGCTTTGTTGGCTGCCAGCGCTGCAGGCAATACCCCTTTCACTCCTCGCAGTTCCCCCGACAAAGCCAGCTCACCAACGAATTCTTTTTCCGCCAAACCGCTGACTGGAATCTGCTCTGAAGCAGCGAGAATGCCAAGTGCAATCGGCAAATCAAAGCACCCTCCCTCCTTGGGCAGATCGGCAGGTGCAAGATTGACTGTGATTCGCTTGGCTGGGAACTCAAATCGAGAGTTGATGATCGCGCTGCGCACTCGGTCACGTGACTCTTTGACCGTGGTTTCCGGTAATCCCACCAGAGTGAACCCCGGCATTCCATTACTGATATGCACTTCTACCGTCACAGGTGGCGCTTCAACCCCCACCGATGCCCGACTGTAAATAATGGCTAAACCCATAATTTTTCCTACACTCTCTGCTATCTATTTATCTGTTTGATAACTTGCGCACTTTTCTAACAATCTTGTTATATAGCGTGGTGAGATGATGAGAGAATGTGAAAAAAGAATGACTTTTTGCTTGTCATGTAACGGAATTCTATGTTACCACTAGTGACGCAAACAATTTCGTACCATATTACGTAAGCACAACATTAGAAAAGAATATGAATTTCGACGCCCGCATTAACGCACTGATTGTCCTGATTATCGTGGTCATTATTGATTCCGCGCGGGGGCTGGTGGGCGAAAAATAAAACACCAAATTCAAAAAAACCCCCGCACTGAAAAGTCCGGGGGTTTTTTTCAACTTAAACGCTGAAAATCAGCGAAAAAATAAACACTGACTTAGTCAGGCAGACAGAAAATAAAGAGCTCAGCCGCGAGCTGGCAGGAAGAATGGGAGCGCACATGACGTGCACAACAACACAACATTACTACTTAGGTAGTCAAGGAGGCTTACGATGACAGGTGCTGAATTAGTCGTAGCCGCATTAAAACAACAAGGCATTAAAACCGTTTTCGGCTATCCGGGTGGTGCAATCATGCCAATTTATGACGCGCTGTATGATGGTGGCGTCGAGCACATCCTCTGCCGTCACGAACAAGGTGCAGCGATGGCCGCTATCGGTATGGCACGCGCGACTCAAGATGTCGCAGTCTGTATGGCAACATCTGGTCCCGGTGCCACTAACCTAGTAACCGGTTTGGCCGATGCGTTTATGGATTCGATCCCAATGGTGGCAATCACGGGTCAGGTCGCCAGTTCCCACATCGGGACAGACGCTTTCCAGGAAATGGATGTGATAGGAATGTCACTATCCTGTACCAAGCACAGCTACCTCGTGACTGAGATTGAAGAGCTCGCACCAACTTTAGCCGAAGCGTTTGAAGTCGCTAAAGCAGGCCGACCAGGACCAGTGATTGTCGACATCGCTAAAGATGTTCAGCTGGCTCAGGCACCGGTTGACGTTTTGCCTCCATTCACGCCACCAGCGCTTCCCGTTCCTCAAGCAGAAGCCGTTTCTGCCGCTCAGGAGCTTCTTTCACAAAGTACCCGCCCAGTATTTTATGTTGGTGGCGGTGTACAACTGGGTAAAGCCACAAAAGCCGTTCGCGAATTCTTACGTTTAAACCCAATGCCTTCGGTCAGCACCCTGAAAGGCTTAGGTACTATCGAACGTCACGACCCACATTACCTTGGCATGCTGGGTATGCACGGCACCAAAGCCGCAAACTTAGTCGTTCAAGAATGTGACCTGTTGATTGCTGTTGGCGCGCGATTCGATGACCGAGTAACTGGTAAATTGGAAACGTTCGCCCCTCACGCTCGCGTTATCCATATCGACATCGATGCTGCTGAGATCAACAAGCTGCGTCACGCCCATGCGCCACTGCGCGGTGATATCAATTCCCTTCTTCCTCAACTCGAACTGACTCAAGACATTACGCCTTGGGTCAAGCACAGTGAAAGTCTGCGTAGTGGCTTTAAGTGGCGTTACGACCACCCAGGTGATCTAATTTTTGCTCCGGGTATGCTCAAACAGTTGTCCGACATGATGCCTGATAGTTCAATGGTCTCAACCGATGTAGGTCAGCACCAGATGTGGGCAGCGCAGCATATTCAGCCACGTGACCCACAAAACTTCATCACATCCGCAGGCTTAGGCACCATGGGCTTTGGCCTTCCTGCCGCTATGGGTGCCGCGGTCGCACGTCCGGATGATCAGTCTATCCTTATTACAGGTGACGGCTCTTTCATGATGAACGTTCAGGAACTGGGTACGCTAAAACGTCGCCAGATTCCAGTCAAAATCGTTCTATTGAACAACCAACGCTTAGGCATGGTACGTCAATGGCAGTCGCTGTTCTTTGATGGTCGCCACAGTGAAACCATTCTGGATGACAACCCAGATTTCATCACCTTAGCGAAAGCTTTTGATATTCCTGGAAAAACGATCACAAGAAAAGAAGAAGTTGAGCCAGCGATTCAGGAAATGCTGGATAGTGAAACCTCGTACTTGCTGCACGTTTTAATCGACGAAGAAGAAAACGTGTGGCCACTGGTACCGCCGGGTGCTTCTAACAATGACATGCTGGAGAACACTTAAGATGGAAAGATATCTAATCGACATTAAAGCAGACGACAAACCTGTACTGCTGGAGCGTGTTCTTCGTGTGGTTCGCCATCGTGGTTTCATTGTTAGGCAAGTTGCAGGCACGCAGAACCATGAGAGCAAGATTGCCAGCGTCGAGATCATCGTCGACAGCGATCGTCCGATCTCCTTTCTGACCAATCAGATTGAAAAGCTCTGGGATGTGCGCACGGTTGAGGTAACACAAATCGCCAGTGACGAGCTACCGAATAACAACCTACAACAAAAAATTTGTGCATAAAGGAAGGCAATAATGGCTACTACAACAGCGGATTACATTTGGTTTAATGGCAAGCTGGTACCGTGGAAAGAAGCGAATGTTCACGTATTGACTCATGCGATGCACTACGGTACTTCAGTATTTGAAGGTGTGCGCTGCTACAACACGCCTAAAGGACCAATTATATTCCGCCATCGTGAGCATGCGAAGCGACTGAAGGATTCAGCCAAAATCTACCGTTTCCCTATCCCTTACTCTGTGGATGAAATCATGGAAGCGACGCGCGAAACACTGCGCGAGAACAAACTCGATAGCGCTTATATTCGTCCGCTAGGTTTTGTTGGCAATGTTGGCCTCGGTGTGTGTCCACCGCAGGGCACCGAAATGGACCTGATCATAGCCGCTTTCCCATGGGGCTCTTACCTAGGTGAAGAAGCCTTGGAGAAAGGGGTCGATGCGATGATTTCCAGCTGGAACCGCGCAGCGCCAAACACCATTCCAACCGCAGCGAAAGCTGGCGGTAACTACCTATCTTCATTGCTGGTTGGCGGTGAAGCACGTCGTCATGGCTACGATGAAGGTATTGCATTAAGTGTTGATGGATATTTGTCTGAAGGCGCAGGTGAGAACATCTTTGTGATTAAAGATGGAGTGATCACCACACCACCAGCAACCAGCGCCATCCTTCCGGGCATCACTCGTGATTCGATCATGACGATCGCTCGTGACAAAGGTTACGAAGTACGCGAAGCAAATATTGCTCGTGAAGCACTTTACCTGGCAGACGAAGTGTTTATGACAGGTACTGCAGCAGAGGTCGTTCCTGTTGCAACCATAGATAAAATTGACGTAGGCAGCGGTAAACGCGGCCCTATCACCAAAGAGCTGCAAGAAGCTTACTTTGGACTATTCAACGGCACCACTGAAGATAAGTGGGGCTGGTTAGATTACGTTTACCCAGCAGACGCGGCAAAATAAAGGAAGTAGTAAGATGCCTAAATACAGATCAGCAACCACCACTCACGGTCGTAACATGGCGGGTGCTCGTGCACTGTGGCGTGCAACTGGCGTAAAAGATGAAGATTTTGGTAAGCCAATCATCGCAGTCGTGAACTCATTCACTCAGTTTGTACCGGGCCACGTTCACCTTAAAGATATGGGCCAACTGGTCGCCGGTGAAATCGAGAAAGCAGGCGGTATCGCCAAAGAATTCAACACCATCGCAGTCGACGATGGTATCGCAATGGGCCACGGTGGCATGCTTTATTCACTGCCATCGCGTGAGCTTATCGCTGACTCGGTAGAGTACATGGTGAATGCTCACTGTGCCGATGCCATGGTATGTATCTCCAACTGTGACAAAATCACTCCGGGAATGCTAATGGCGTCAATGCGCCTTAACATCCCAGTAATCTTTGTTTCTGGCGGTCCAATGGAAGCGGGTAAAACCAAGCTTTCTGACCAAATCATCAAGCTAGACTTGGTTGATGCGATGATCCAGGGTGCAGACCCGAAAGTTTCAGATGAGCAAAGTGAACAGATCGAACGCAGTGCGTGTCCAACATGTGGTTCATGTTCAGGTATGTTCACAGCGAACTCAATGAACTGTCTGACTGAAGCGCTTGGTCTTTCTCAGCCAGGTAACGGTTCAATGCTAGCGACACACGCAGACCGCGAAGAACTATTTATCAACGCTGGTAAACGTATCGTTGAGCTGACACGCCGTTACTACGAGCAAAATGACGAATCGGCGCTACCACGCAATATCGCCACTTTTGATGCATTCGAAAACGCAATGGCGCTTGATATTGCGATGGGCGGCTCAACTAATACCATTCTTCACCTGCTCGCTGCTGCGCAAGAAGGTGAGATTGACTTCGATATGGAAGATATCGATCGCTTATCTCGCAAAGTGCCTCACCTATGTAAAGTGGCGCCATCTACTCAGAAATATCACATGGAAGACGTACACCGCGCGGGTGGTGTTATGGCTATCCTCGGTGAGCTAGACCGCGCAGGTTTGCTTCACAATGATGCGCGCACCGTACTCGGCCTTTCAATGAAAGAGCAGCTAGCACAATACGACATCATCCAAACGGAAGATGCAGATGTATTGAAGTTCTTCCGCGCAGGCCCTGCAGGCATTCGTACTACCAAAGCTTTCTCACAAGATTGTCGTTGGGATCGTCTTGATGATGACCGCGCAGATGGTTGTATCCGTTCAATCGATCACGCGTTCTCTCAAGAAGGTGGCCTAGCTGTTCTGTCAGGCAACATCGCTCTTGATGGCTGTATTGTGAAAACAGCTGGCGTTGATGAGAGCATTCATAAATTCACTGGTCCTGCTGTAGTGTTTGAAAGCCAGGAAGACGCAGTTGAAGGCATCTTAGGCGGCAAAGTAAAAGCAGGTGATGTGGTTGTCATCCGCTATGAAGGTCCTAAAGGGGGCCCGGGCATGCAGGAAATGCTTTATCCAACCACTTACCTGAAATCAATGGGGCTTGGTAAAGAGTGTGCACTGCTAACAGATGGTCGCTTCTCTGGCGGTACGTCTGGCCTGTCCATTGGTCATGCTTCACCTGAAGCGGCGAATGGTGGTGCGATTGGTCTGGTGAAACAAGGCGATATGATCGCAATTGATATTCCAAACCGTTCTATTTCTCTAGAAGTCTCAGAGCAGGAACTTGCTGAGCGCCGTGCAAAACAAGACGAACTGGGCTGGAAACCAGTCGATCGTCAACGTGAAGTTTCTTTTGCACTCAAAGCGTACGCAAGTATGGCAACCAGTGCTGACAAAGGGGCAGTGCGAGATAAATCTAAGCTAGAGGACTAGCTTATGTCTGATTCTCTCTTTTCAGGGAAAGCTCATCAGACTGGCGCAGACTATCTGCGCCATATCTTAAGAGCTCCGGTTTATGAAGCAGCAACGGTAACGCCTTTGCAGGAAATGCCACGCCTGAGTGAACGAATTGGCAACAAGGTGCAAATCAAGCGCGAAGACCGCCAGCCAGTTCATTCGTTCAAACTACGTGGCGCCTACAATATGGTTGCCAGTTTGTCTGAAGCGCAGAAGGCCGCTGGCGTGATTGCCGCCTCAGCGGGTAACCATGCACAAGGTATGGCGCTTTCCGGCACTAAGCTTGGTATCAAAACCACGATTGTGATGCCAAAAACCACACCTGACATTAAGGTCGAAGCGGTTCGTGGTTTTGGCGGTCACGTGGTACTGCACGGCAATAACTTTGATGAAGCCAAAGCCGAAGCCGAGCGTTTATCTGAACAGCATGGCTATACTTTTGTGCCTCCTTTTGATCACCCATTAGTGATCGCGGGTCAAGGCACTATTGGTATGGAGATGCTGCAACAGAATGGTCATCTCGATCATATCTTCGTCCCAGTTGGTGGCGGTGGTTTAGCAGCGGGTGTGGCAGTGCTGGTTAAACAACTGATGCCTGAAATCAAAGTCATTGCGGTTGAACCCGAAGATTCTGCGTGTCTTAAGGCAGCTTTAGATGCAGGTGAGCCCGTCGTTCTCGATCAGGTCAGCATGTTTGCTGATGGCGTCGCGGTAAAGCGCATCGGTGAAGAGACGTTCCGCTTGTGTCAAAAGTACCTCGATGGGCACATTACCGTTTCCAGCGATGAGATTTGTGCCGCAGTCAAAGACATCTTTGAAGATACGCGTGCTATCGCAGAGCCTTCTGGCGCGCTAGCATTAGCTGGTTTGAAGAAGTACGCTGAGCAAAACGAGCTTAAGAACAGCAACCTAGGTACTGTTCTGTCGGGTGCTAACACGAACTTCCACGGTCTGCGCTACGTCTCTGAGCGTTGTGAACTAGGTGAAAAACGTGAAGGCCTGCTAGCAGTCACGATTCCAGAACGCCAAGGCGCTTTCTTTGAGTTCTGTAACCTGATTGGTGGCCGAGCGGTCACTGAGTTCAACTACCGCTACAACGATGACGATCTGGCTAACATTTTTGTTGGTGTCCGTCTACAAGGTGGGCAGGAAGAGCTGGAACACATCATTCACGATCTGCGTGAAGGTGGTTATCCTGTGGTCGACTTGTCAGACGACGAAATGGCAAAACTGCACATTCGTTACATGATTGGTGGTAAACCATCGAAGCAGTTGAAGGAACGCCTATACAGCTTTGAATTCCCAGAATACCCAGGTGCATTGCTGAAATTCCTCAGCACATTAGGTACACATTGGAACATCAGTCTGTTCAACTATCGCAATCATGGTGCCGACTATGGTCGAGTATTGTGTGGTTTTGAACTGGATGAAGCCGATTTATCGCGCTTTTCCGCTCATTTACGAGAGCTGGGCTATCAATGCAAAGACGAAACCGACAACCCGTCGTATAAGTTTTTCCTTTCTTAATCATCAAAAAGCCAGTCACATGACTGGCTTTTTCTTTACTGCCCAATGCGACTTTCCACAATGCACTGTATGCATGTATATAATGCTAAAGTTTCATTTTAGTCATAGTGACTTTCAGTCTACACTCAATATCAGTTTTTAAATGTTTGCTACCGCGTAGTGGAGACCATCTATGTTTAACGCACTGATTCTAAACCAAGAAGAAAAACGCACCATCGCCTCTGTAGAACAAATCGACGAAGCGCAATTGCCACATGGCGACGTACTAATCGATGTCGATTACTCATCACTCAACTACAAAGATGGTCTGGCGATCACTGGCAAAGGTAAGATCATCCGCAACTTCCCTATGGTACCGGGCATCGATATGGCAGGCACCGTTGCTCACTCAGATGATGAACGTTACCAAGTCGGCGATAAAGTCGTATTAACTGGCTGGGGTGTGGGTGAGAATCACTGGGGTGGTATGGCTCAACGTGCGCGCCTAAAAGCAGACTGGTTGGTACCACTGCCAAAAGGGATCGACAGCAAAAAGGCCATGATGGTTGGCACCGCTGGCTTTACTGCCATGCTGTGTGTTCAAGCGCTTATCGACGCTGGTGTCAAACCTGAGTCAGGTGAAATTCTGGTCACAGGCGCCAGTGGTGGTGTGGGTTCAGTAGCGGTAACGCTATTGGCAACGCTCGGCTACAAAGTGGCGGCGGTGACTGGCCGCATTGAACAAAATGGTCCTCTCCTAGAAAAGCTGGGCGCAAGTCGCATCATTGATCGTGTCGAGTTTGAAGAACCCGCACGCCCACTGGAAAAACAAGTTTGGGCTGGCGCCGTTGATACTGTGGGCAGCAAAGTACTGGCTAAAGTACTGGCGCAAATGGATTACAACAGCGCAGTAGCTGCATGTGGTTTGGCGGGTGGCTTTGACCTACCAACAACCGTGATGCCTTTTATTCTGCGTAATGTTCGCTTGCAAGGCGTAGACTCAGTGATGTGCCCAACAGAGAAGCGTATCGCCGCTTGGGAAAAGCTGGTTGAACTACTACCTGACAGCTACTTTGAGCAAGCCTGTACTGAAGTAGCTCTTGCCGATGCACCAAAGTACGCAGAAGACATCACTAACGGTCAAGTAACAGGTCGCGTTGTGATTAAGCTGTAATTCTAAGATTCAAAGTAAAAGAGCCAGCATTGCTGGCTCTTTTTGTATCGATCGAAATCGTGTTAATCCAATCCCATATCTGCGATACGTTTGGCAATCAAACGGCTACACTCTTCTCTCACCACAGATCGCAGCCATTCCTGTGCCGGTGAGTGCTCGCAACGTGCATGCCAGATCATCGAATAATCAAACGGCGTGAATTGGAACGGTAAAGGCTTAACTGCCAAGTCATAACGTTCGGCGACCAGATAAGCTAAGTCCGCTGGCACCGTAATGATCAACGGCATGGTATCCACAATCGCCAATGCCGCTTCCAGATGATAAGCCCGCAGCACCATTTTTCGTTTTGGCTGATCGACCAGAGCCTGCTCAATTAACGCTTTGACGCCATCACTGATAGCAATCATCGCATGTGGATAGGTTAGGTAGTCCTTCAGACTGAGTGACGTGTTGGCCAACGGGTGCTGTTTAGATAAAAGGCATAAAACCCCTACACGCCCAAGAATTTCACTACGCAGTGGCTCCACTGGACCAATGGGTCGGCATATGGCTAAATCCGCCCCTTCATACGTCAACTGATCAGCTAATCGGTCATGTTGCAGAGGTAGAAAGTTAATTGACACATTGGGCGCCTCCTGATAAATACGCGGCAAAGCAAAGGGCAGAATAGTCTGCATCGCATAATCAGTGGTCGCGATATTGAAGGTGTTCTCAAAGCTTTGCGGTTCAGTTTGCATCGGTGACAACACCTGGCGCAGCGACTCCAGTGGCTCTCCCAGTGCTTTGTCGACCTCGAGCGCTTTTTCGGTTGGAATCAGGTGCTGGCCCTGACGCGTAAACAATGGGTCACCCAGCATGTCACGCAAGCGGCCTAACACTCGGCTCATCGCAGACTGGCTAAGATTAAGCCGATGTGCTGCCTTACTGACACTGCACTCTTCGATTAAAACCCGCAACGCCACCAGCAAATTCAGATCACGGCGATAGATGTCTTCTAATTCCACAAATAGCCACTTAAAATGAAGGGTATATTTATTGAATTGTACTCTTTAGATAAAAAAAATCCCGCCTTTCAGCGGGGAAGCCCAAGAAAAATGGGGATAGTGTCGGAATGTAATTGAGCGTAGTTACAATTGAGAATGGTTGTTGGAAGTTCAACCATCAATTTTCTTGCTCTTCAGATGCGCTCGGCCAGCGATGCATCTCGAGCCAAATCCCTACAACCGTCGCAACCATGCCGAGCAAAGGCATAAACGACGATTCTGCTGGTGTACGTAAAACAAGTGCGCAAAAAGAAATAAAGCACAGCACGGAATAGATTGTTAGACGATCTAAAGCTGTCAACATAAGCGCTCCTTGTTTTAAATGTTACCAACTTGTTAACTAAGTTAAAACAATTTGATCGCTTTGCCAAGGGGTTATTGAATATTTTTTCTTCACCAGTATTATCTACCCCCTATTGAGGTAACAAAGATATGACCATGATAATCAATTCAGAACAGGCGACCCAAACTTTAGAGGCAGAAGGACTGCGCTGCCCAGAGCCCGTGATGATGGTCAGGAAGACAATCCGTAACATGCAAGAGGGTGAGATTCTGCTGGTAAAAGCCGATGACCCATCCACCACACGTGACATTCCGAGCTTCTGCCGCTTTATGGATCATCAGCTGATTGCGGCTCAAACTGAAGAGCTGCCTTATCAATATCTGATCAAGAAAGGAATGGAGTAGCGTTAACGCTAAACTAATTGAAATGAAAAACGGCTGCCTGGGGCAGCCGTTTGTTTATTCGTCATATTCAATGGTGTGGACTTCAGATTGCAATTTTCTCAGCTGTTTTTGCATTGCCCGCATTTCTTCGTGCATTGGGATAATGTGCGCGACTCGAATCCAGGCTTCAACCGTCAACGCGGTCAACACAAATGAACCTGCAACAATCGGTAGCCACATGTCGGTCAGTACCATTGCCAGTAAACACAGTACCAAGCCGAAAGTGAATAGATAACTCTGACTTTTTGGGGTCATCCCCATATAACGTGTAAGCATAATGTTGCCCTCTCGCTATACTCTAGGTGTTTGAAGAACAAACAGAATTCTTCTCACCTTGAGTAACATCATTCACACCGTTAAGTTAGCATGACAAGTATGACACGAATATGTCAGCGATCACGCCCTTACACGAATTTAGCACAGAGTTTGATCTATCGCATTTCTCCACCAGATATCCGATTTTTACCACACGTTAGCGACATTTTTACAAAAACGCGGTGCCAACCGCCAGAGCGATAAACAGCAGGGCAGTCACCTTTCGAATCAGGTTGAGCGGCATCTTATCGGCCGAAAATTTACCAATCAAAACCACAGGAACATTGGCTGCCAGCATACCCAGCGTAGTACCTATAATCACCAACGTCAGCGCATCGGCAAACTGAGCCCCTAAGATAGAGGTGGCAATCTGAGTTTTATCACCAATTTCAGCGATAAAGAACGCGATAAAGCTGGCGACAAACGGCCCTCGGTTGGAAATTTCATCGTCATCATCCAACTTATCTGGGATCAGCACCCAACCCGCCATAGCGAGAAAACTTGCCACCACGACCCACTTAAGCACTTCTGGTGATAAATAGTCGGCCACAACCACACCTAACCAAGCCGCAAGGGCATGATTGGCAATAGTAGAGAAAAAAATAGCGGCGATAATCGGTATCGGTTTTCGATAACGACTGGCCAACAGTAAAGACAATAGCTGGGTTTTGTCACCAATTTCGGCTAAAGCGACAGTGGTAATTGAAATAGCTAAAACGCTCACGACATGCTCATTGAGGCAGGGATAATTATTTTAAACCTAAGACAAACCTCGTGCCCCACCCCGGTTCACGATGTTTATCTAAGGTCTTGCTAAACCCATCAGGCGATGAGTCTCGAGCGCCATGGTGATTGTGCACCAATTATGTTGACGAACGAACCAAACAATCAGGCTGATTGTGTTGGTAAGCTACTCCCCAAAGATGGGCGCAATTCTATCCAGCTCTATGTCATTTCTCAAGTAACAAAGTGGTCAAAAACTTCCTTTTAGGAAAATTTGGACGAATAAGCCATTAAAAATCCATTAAAGGAGAATTCTGACTAGGAATTAATCACGATTAGCCCTACTCCCCTACGCAATATCTGGGTATACTTGATTGTTATTTTCATTATATTAATGTGCTGAAAGTGATAGAAATCGCCATGACTACGGCGAACATTTGATCAATAACAGCAACAGAAGAATCGCGCGAACCTGACTTATGCAAAAATACGATATCAAAACCTTCCAGGGAATGATCCTCGCGCTGCAGGATTATTGGGCTCAAAATGGTTGTACCATTGTTCAACCGCTAGATATGGAAGTGGGTGCGGGTACCTCTCACCCAATGACTTGTCTACGAGCGCTTGGCCCAGAGCCAATGTCTACAGCTTACGTACAACCTTCACGTCGTCCGACCGATGGCCGTTACGGTGAAAACCCTAACCGTCTTCAGCACTACTACCAATTCCAAGTAGCGCTAAAACCATCGCCAGACAATATTCAGGAGCTGTACCTAGGTTCTCTAGAAGTACTTGGTGTCGATCCTCTGGTTCACGACATTCGTTTCGTCGAAGATAACTGGGAAAACCCAACATTAGGCGCATGGGGCCTAGGCTGGGAAGTGTGGCTAAACGGCATGGAAGTGACTCAGTTTACTTACTTCCAGCAGGTTGGTGGCCTTGAGTGTAAACCAGTAACTGGTGAAATCACTTACGGTATCGAACGTCTCGCTATGTACATCCAAGAAGTAGACTCAGTTTACGATCTCGTATGGAACATCGCACCAGACGGCAGCAAAGTCACTTACGGTGACATTTTCCACCAGAACGAAGTGGAACAGTCTACGTACAACTTCGAGCACGCAGACGTCGATTTCCTATTCACTTTCTTCGACCAATGTGAAAAAGAAACCAAAGAGCTACTTGAGCTTGAGAAGCCACTGCCGCTTCCAGCTTACGAGCGCATTCTTAAAGCAGGTCATGCATTCAACATTCTTGATGCACGCAAAGCTATCTCGGTAACAGAACGCCAGCGTTACATCCTTCGAATCCGCAACCTGACTAAGTCGGTTGCAGAAGCGTACTACGCATCACGTGAAGCTCTTGGCTTCCCAATGTGTAAGAAAGAAGGCGAGGAGAAGTAATCATGGCAAAAGAATTTCTAATTGAACTGGGTACAGAAGAGCTACCACCAACGCAACTTCGCACCCTAGCGGAAGCGTTCGCAGCTAACTTCGAAGCGGAACTTAAAGGTGCAGATCTAGCACACGAAGGCGTGAAATGGTACGCCGCTCCTCGTCGTCTAGCACTTAAAGTTACTGCATTGGCTGAAGGCCAAGCGGACAAAGTGGTTGAGAAGCGTGGTCCAGCAGTTTCTGTTGCATTCGATGCGGACGGTAACGCGACGAAAGCCGCTCAAGGTTGGGCACGTGGTAACGGCATCACAGTAGAGCAAGCTGACCGTCTAGTCACAGACAAAGGCGAATGGCTTCTTTTCAAACAAGAAGTGAAAGGCCAAGCAACGTCTGAAATCGTTGTAGACCTAGCAGCTAAAGCTCTGGGTAACCTACCTATTGCGAAGCCAATGCGTTGGGGTAACAAGACTACTCAGTTTATCCGCCCAGTTAAAACACTGACTATGCTAATGGGCTCTGATCTTATCGAAGGTGAAATCCTTGGCGTAGCATCAGATCGCACTATCCGTGGTCACCGCTTCATGGGTGAGCAAGAATTCACGATTGAATCTGCAGAGCAGTATCCAGCGATCCTAGAAGAGCGCGGTAAAGTGATGGCAGATTACGAAGCACGTAAAGCGATCATCCTTGCAGATTCACAAAAAGCCGCTGCAGCAGTGGGTGGTGTGGCTGATCTAGAAGATGACCTAGTTGAAGAAGTAACGTCTCTGGTTGAATGGCCAGTGGTACTGACGGCGAAGTTCGAAGAAGAGTTCCTAAAGGTGCCTTCTGAAGCGCTGGTTTACACCATGAAAGGTGACCAGAAGTACTTCCCAGTGTATGACGAGAACAAGAAGCTACTGCCCAACTTCATCTTCGTTTCTAACATCGAATCGAAAGAGCCTCGTTATGTTATCGAAGGTAACGAGAAGGTAGTACGTCCACGTCTAGCGGATGCTGAGTTCTTCTTTAACACTGACCGTAAGCGTCCTCTTATCGACCGTCTGCCTGAACTAGAGCAAGCGATCTTCCAGAAGCAGCTTGGTACTATCAAAGACAAGACTGACCGCATCACAGAACTTGCTGGCTACATTGCTGAGCAAATCGATGCTGACGTTGAGAAATCTAAGCGCGCAGGCCTACTGGCTAAGTGTGACCTAATGACATCTATGGTATTTGAATTTACAGATACTCAAGGTGTGATGGGCATGCACTACGCAACCCACGATGGTGAAGACGAGCAAGTTGCACTGGCACTTTACGAGCAGTACATGCCTCGTTTCGCCGGTGACGAACTGCCAAGCACAGGCATCTCATCTGCGGTAGCAATGGCTGACAAGCTAGATACGATCGTTGGCATCTTCGGTATTGGCCAAGCGCCTAAAGGCTCTGACCCATTCGCACTTCGTCGTGCATCTCTAGGTGTGCTGCGTATCATCGTTGAAAACGGCTACAATCTAGACCTAACAGATTTGATTGCTAAGGCAAAATCTCTGTTTGGTGACCGTTTGACCAACGACAACGTAGAAGCTGACGTTATTGACTTTATGCTCGGTCGTTTCCGCGCATGGTACCAAGATGCAGGTTTCAGCGTGGATATCATCCAAGCGGTACTGGCGAATCGTCCAACTAAGCCAGCTGACTTTGACCAACGTGTTAAAGCGGTATCCCACTTCCGTGAGCTAGAAGCGGCAGAAGCACTTGCTGCAGCGAACAAGCGTGTAGGTAACATCCTAGCTAAGTTTGATGGTGAGCTCGCATCAGAGATCGACCTTGCTCTTCTACAAGAAGATGCAGAGAAAGCCCTAGCTGAAAGCGTTGAAGTAATGACAGAAGCGCTAGAGCCAGCGTTCGCAACAGGTAACTACCAACAAGCGCTAAGCAAGCTTGCAGACCTGCGTGAGCCAGTCGATTCATTCTTCGACAACGTCATGGTAATGGCAGATGACGAAGCGCTGAAAAAGAACCGTCTAACGCTACTGAACAACCTACGTAACCTGTTCCTACAGATCGCGGATATTTCACTTCTACAGAAGTAATATCTCGAACAATATAGGTTCTATGAAGCCCAACTCCTCGGAGTTGGGCTTTGTTTTTATCAGTGACGGAATTTTGTGCTTTGCCTCGTAATCACATTAAGGTATGTTCAGGGATTACCCGATTATCCATAGACCACTATGCTCTAGGTGAGTCTTGGAATTACTAGCTTCGACTAGTAACTATTACACTTAAAGCAATCACAATGAATTAGGTATAACTACAAATGCAATTCTCTAAGTTTGGTGAAAAATTCAATCAGTATTCCGGTATCACGCGTTTAATGGATGACTTAAACGACGGCCTGCGCACGCCAGGTGCGATCATGCTCGGAGGTGGTAACCCAGCCGCTATTCCAGCCATGCTCGAATACTTTCGCCAAGCCAGTGAGGAGATGCTCGCCAACGGGGACCTCGTGGCCGCCATGGCCAACTATGATGGCCCGCAAGGCAAAGACGCGTTTGTAAAAGCTCTGGCTAAGCTATTAAAAGACACTTATGGCTGGAACATATCAGAAAAAAACATCAGCTTGACCAACGGCAGTCAGAGCGGCTTCTTTTATCTGTTCAACCTGCTGGCGGGTAAGCAGCCAGATGGCTCGCATAAGAAAATCTTGCTGCCTTTAGCGCCTGAGTACATTGGCTACGGCGATGCAGGCGTTGATGAAGATATCTTTGTCTCTTACCACCCAGAAATTGAAATGCTCGACAATGGCCTGTTTAAATACCATGTCGACTTCGAGAAGCTCAAAGTCGATGACTCGGTTGCCGCCATTTGTGCATCACGCCCAACCAACCCCACCGGTAACGTACTCACTGATGAAGAAATCCATAAACTGGATAAACTGGCGCGCGAAAATAACATTCCGCTCATCATCGACAATGCCTATGGTCTGCCATTCCCGAATATCATCTTTGAAGATGTTCAGCCGTTCTGGAACGAAAACACCATTCTATGTATGAGCCTGTCTAAACTCGGCCTTCCGGGTGTACGTTGCGGGATTGTGATTGCCAGTGAAGAAGTGACTCAGGCCATGACCAATATGAATGGCATCATCAGTTTGGCTCCAGGAAGCCTAGGCCCAGCATTGGGTCATCATATGATTAAGAATGATGACCTGCTGAATCTCAGCACCAATGTTATCAAGCCGCTTTACAAGCAAAAATCTCAGCGAGCTGTCGAACTGCTGCAAACTGCCATCACAGACTCACGTTTTCGCATTCACAAACCAGAAGGGGCTATCTTCCTATGGCTTTGGTTTGATGAGCTGCCAATCACCACTATGGAGCTTTACCAAAGGCTGAAAGCACGCGGCGTGTTAATCGTACCAGGTGAGTACTTCTTTATTGGTCAGAAAGATGACTGGGAGCACGCACACCAATGCCTGCGCATGAACTACGTTCAAGAAGACGACATGATGCAGAAAGGCATCAAGATTATTGCTGAAGAAGTCGAGAAAGCGTATCAGGAAGCGTAAGTAAACTGCTTCGGTTAGATCAAAAAAGAGCACCTAGATGGTGCTCTTTCACTCTTATTCCCGATCTATTTGGCTAGTTAAAGCCTGTGGCTTCAAATATGACGGGTTAACCTTCGATTAGGTTGTTACCACCAATAGCAATCTTACGTGGTTGCATCGCTTCAGGGATTTCGCGCTCTAGGTCAATGTGCAGCAGACCATTTTCCATGCTTGCACCGACGACTTTAACATAGTCGGCTAGCTGGAATTTACGCTCAAAATCGCGCTCTGCGATACCTTGATACACGTACTTTTTCTCTTCTTCTGATTTACGCTCACCCTTAACAATCAGCATGTTTTCTTTTTGAGTAAGGTCTAGCTGCTCTTCAGCAAAGCCTGCAACTGCCATAGTAATACGGTAGTTGTTCTCATCTTTCTGCTCGATGTTGTATGGAGGGTAACCGCCAGAAGTGTTCTTCGAAGTGTTCGCTTCCATCATGTTGAATAGACGATCGAAGCCGATTGCGTTGCGGTAAAGTGGAGTGAAATCTACAGTTCTCATAATGCTATCCTCATAGTAAGCAATAGTCTTAGCCGTGAGTTTGCGCGGATCTATCTTGTACAGGTCCTTGCCGACTAAGGGATTCATTCACTACTCCTCGGGTTATGTTAACTCTGGGACGTAGCTATAAATCAGTTCAATTGTGTGCCTCTAAAGCCATCCTCTCCTGAGCGATACCTTATTGGCGGTTAGTGAGGTTCTGTTTCTTCTCTCTTGAGCAAGACAGCCTCCCTCTTCACAACTAGATATGTGGATTGAGCAAAATAGTTTCAAGGGATTATTTTCAATTATTTCGCCAAACCAATATTTTTCAATACCTTACAGGCATAAAAAAGCACCACCAATAGGCAGTGCTTTAAATACAATGAAGCCATCAATTTAATTGCTTCGAGGCTAAGTTAGTTCGCATTAGTTCAAGTGAGGCGCACGCAGCATACAAGTGTATGTGAGTACGCAGAACGCAGAAATCATGCGAAATAACGACGCATCGTAGTGATTAAACGTCTAGGTTAGCTACTTTCAATGCATTCTCTTCGATAAAGTTACGACGAGGCTCTACTTGGTCACCCATTAGCGTCGTAAACAGCTGATCTGCACCGACTGCATCTTCAATCGTTACCTGCATCATACGGCGCGTTTCTGGGTCCATTGTTGTTTCCCAAAGCTGCTCTGGGTTCATCTCACCCAGACCTTTGTAGCGCTGTAGGCTTAGGCCACGACGTGACTCTTTGATTAACCAGTTCAATGCATCCACGAAGCTTGAAACAGGCTGAGTACGCTCACCACGCTTGATGTAGGCACCTTCTTCAATCAGGCCGTTAAGCGCTTCTGACAGATCAGCCAGCTTGCCGTATTCTTTCGAGTTAATCAGATCAATACTCAGTGCATGCTCATGAGTCACACCATGAGTACGTACAACAATCTTAGGTAGGTTTAAACCAAGCTCTGCATGTTGCTCAACTTCAAAGCTGTACTGGCTCGCACCCACTTCTTTAGCATTAAGCTGCTCAACCAGCTGTTTAGTCCACGCTTCAACGACTGCTGCATCGTGGCACTGCTCAGCAGTAAGACGCGGCGTGTAGATAAGCTCATGAACCAATGCGTGTGGGTAGCGACGGCTCATGCGCTCCACCAGCTTAATACCTGAGTTGTATTGCTTAACAAGGCTTTCTAACGCTTCACCCGATAAGGCTGGCGCTTCAGCATTTACGTGCAGAGATGCGTTGTCTAATGCTAATGCCACTTGGTATTGGCTCATTGCATCTTCATCTTTGATGTACTGCTCTTGTTTGCCTTTCTTCACTTTGTAAAGTGGTGGCTGAGCGATGTACACGTAGCCGCGCTCGATAAGCTCTGGCATTTGACGGTAGAAGAAGGTCAATAGTAGCGTACGGATGTGCGAACCATCGACATCCGCATCGGTCATGATGATGATGTTGTGGTAGCGCAGTTTATCTGGGTTATATTCGTCACGACCGATGCCACAGCCAAGTGCAGTGATAAGCGTTGCGACTTCTTGCGAAGAGAGCATCTTATCGAAACGCGCTTTTTCAACGTTAAGGATTTTACCTTTCAGTGGAAGAATCGCTTGGTTCTTACGGTTACGGCCTTGTTTTGCGGAGCCGCCTGCCGAATCACCCTCCACTATGTACAGTTCAGAAAGTGCCGGGTCTTTTTCCTGACAGTCAGCCAGCTTACCTGGCAGGCCTGCTAGATCTAGTGCGCCTTTACGACGAGTCATTTCACGTGCTTTACGCGCTGCTTCACGAGCACGCGCCGCATCGATGATCTTGCTACAAACCGTTTTAGCTTCTGTTGGGTGTTCAACTAGGAACTCCGACAGCTTTTCACCCATCACAGATTCAACGGCAGACTTCACTTCCGAAGACACCAGCTTATCTTTGGTTTGGCTTGAGAACTTAGGATCCGGCACCTTAACCGAAATAACCGCAGTTAGACCTTCACGTGCATCATCACCTGAAGTGGCTGTTTTTGCTTTCTTGGAGAAGCCTTCTTTGTCCATGAACGAGTTCAGCGTACGTGTTAACGCAGCACGGAAACCCGCTAGGTGCGTACCACCATCGCGTTGAGGGATGTTGTTGGTGAAACAGTAGATGTTTTCCTGGAAACCATCGTTCCACTGCATCGCGACTTCAACGGCAATACCATCTTCACGCTCAGCATTGAAGTGGAAGACTTTCTCGATGATCGGCGTCTTGTTGGTGTTTAGGTGTTCTACGAAAGCTTGAATACCACCTTCGTACATGAAGTGGTCGCTCTTGTCTTCTTCACGCTCATCAGCCAGTTTGATCGAGACACCTGAGTTAAGGAACGAAAGTTCGCGCAGACGTTTCGCTAGAATATCGTAATGGAATTCAGTGTTAGAGAAGGTTTCTTCACTAGGCCAGAAACGGATTTCCGTACCTGTTTTGTCCGTTTCACCAATCACAGCAAGTGGCGCTTGCGGCTCACCATGGTGATAAGTTTGCGTATGGATTTGGCCACCGCGGTGAATGGTCAGAGTCACTTGCTTAGACAGCGCGTTTACTACTGAAACACCTACACCGTGCAGACCACCCGATACCTTGTACGAGTTATCATCGAACTTACCACCTGCGTGCAGAACCGTCATGATAACTTCTGCTGCCGAAACATTCTCTTCCGGGTGCATTTCGGTCGGGATACCACGACCGTCATCGCGTACCGATACTGAACAATCCTCATGAATCGTCACGATGATGTCTTTACAGTGACCCGCTAACGCTTCATCAATTGAGTTATCCACCACCTCGAAAACCATGTGGTGTAGACCGGTACCATCGTCCGTGTCGCCGATGTACATCCCTGGACGCTTACGTACTGCATCCAGGCCCTTTAGTACTTTAATACTCGATGAATCGTAATTTTCAGACATGAGTTATCTTCCACTATATATTTTGTTCTATTGTGCCATGTTCCACATGGAACATCCTGCCATTTTCGTCCAACATGTCGGCGATTTGGCTTTCTGTAATAGAACTGACAAAAACTTGCGCCCCCGTCTCCTTCAAGCAGTCTGCTAGACGCTTACGACGTTGACTATCTAATTCAGAGGCAAAGTCATCAATTAAGTAGACACATTGCTTGCCGGTCATCTCAGTGAGGTGTTGACCTTGCGCCACGCGCAATGCACATACCATGAGTTTGAGCTGACCTCGTGACAGAACATCCTCAACCGGAGTCCCGTTCACTTTAATTTTTAAATCGGCTTTATTCGGACCACTAAAGGTGTAACCCAGTGCCTGATCCCGCTCAAAATTGTTCTCAAGAATAGCCTGATAAGGTGTGTCCTTATCCCATCCTCGGTAATACTTCAGCTGGATCTCAAATTCGGGGAGAAATGTCTGACAGATTTCCGTGGCTTTCTCGGTCATCTGCTCAACATATGTGGCTCGCCACTGGCTGATGTTTTCAGCCAACCTTGCCATCTCCTGATCCCAATACGACAGCTCACGATAGCTGGTGGCCGTTTTTAACAACGCGTTGCGCTGTTTATTCAGACGTTTAAACCGCCCCCAAGCATCATAGAAAGCTGACTCGGTGTGAAACACACCCCAATCGATAAATGCTCGGCGATGTTTTGGGCCGTCCGTCAATAAATCAAACCCTTCCGGATGGATCAATTGCAGTGGCAGAACCTGCGCCAATTGAGCCAGTTTCTGTCCGGATTGACCGCCTATTTTAACCTCTGTTGAGCCATCACGCTGCTTATTAATGCCAATTGGTAGCTCAAATTGATCCGAGTTCAAAAAACGACCGTGTACAAACAGCTCCTCACAGTCATTTTGGATGACTCGGCCTGTCAAAGAGCTTTTAAAAGAGCGGCCGTGGCCGAGCAAGTAGACGGCTTCCAGAACACTGGTTTTGCCACTGCCGTTCGGACCTATAAGAAAGTTAAAGCCTGCTGATAGTTCAATATCACAGGCTTTAATGTTGCGAAACTGCTGAATAATAAGACGTGAAAGCGGCATGCTAGAGTCGGATCGGCATTACCACGTACATAGCGCCGTCGTCATCCACGTTTTCAATCATGGCGCTGGCGTTAGCGTCCGACATCGACACGCGTACTTTTTCACAACGCAGAGTATTTAACACATCCAAGACATAGCTGACGTTAAAGCCAATCTCAATCGGGTCGCCTTCGAAGCTGACATCCAGCATCTCTTCCGCTTCTTCTTGCTCTGGGTTATTGGCGGTAATACGCATTTCCGTATCCGCTAAGTTGACGCGTACCCCACGGAATTTTTCATTCGACAGGATAGCAGCACGCGAGAACGCCTGACGCAACTCATCACATTCCGCTTCAAGCGTTTTGGTCGTCGTTTGTGGCATCACGCGGCGATAATCCGGGAAACGGCCATCCACCAGCTTAGAGGTAAAGACAAAGTTGTTCACTTCTGCGCGAACATTGGAGCTACCAATTTGCAGTGTCACAGGCTGCTCAGGTGCATCCAGCAACTTAACCAGTTCTAGTACACCTTTACGTGGCACAATGATTTGCTGCTGAGCAAAATCAGCACCTAGCTGAACCTGAGACACCGCCATACGGTGACCATCAGTGGCCACACTGCGTAGTGTCGTACCATCAATTTCGAACAACATACCGTTGAGGTAGTAACGCACGTCCTGGTTTGCCATCGAGAATTGGGTTTTCTCAATCAATCCGCGCAGCTCACCTTGGGTCAGCGAGACTTCAACTTCACTCTGCCAATCTTCAATATTCGGGAAATCGTTAGCAGGTAAGGTAGATAGAGAGAATCGGCTACGTCCAGAACGAACCTGAACACGGTCACCTTCTAAAACAAAGGTGATGACAGAGTCGTCAGGCAAGCCACGACAGATATCTAAAAATTTACGCGAGGGAACCGTCACACTGCCCGCTTCAAAGTCGCCTTCTAGAGCAACGCGGCTGATAAGCTCGACTTCCAGATCCGTTGCCGTCATCGACAACATATTGTCTTCAACTTTCAGTAACAGGTTACCCAGAATAGGAAGAGTTGGACGACCACCTAACGCGCCAGACACTTGCTGCAGCGGTTTAAGTAAGTGGTTACGTTCAATGGAAAATTTCATAGTACGCTCTTATCAGAATTCGTTTAGCTTAATACGGTATTATTCTATTTAGTGCTTAGAATACTGTGATTTAAGAAGAAAGGGTACGAATCAGGTTAGAATAATCTTCCTTGATGTCGTGACTCTCTTCGCGCAGTTGTTCAATTTTACGGCAGGCGTGAAGAACAGTGGTATGGTCTCGGCCACCAAAAGCATCACCAATTTCAGGCAAGCTATGGTTAGTCAGCTCTTTTGCAAGAGCCATCGCTAGCTGGCGCGGACGCGCAACCGAGCGCGAACGACGCTTAGACAGCAGATCAGCGACTTTAATTTTGTAGTATTCCGCCACCGTCTTTTGAATATTATCGATCGTCACCAGCTTTTCTTGTAGAGCCAGTAAGTCACGCAGTGCTTCACGGACAAAATCGATGGTGATTGGGCGACCGGTAAAGTTGGCATTAGCAATCACGCGGTTTAACGCGCCTTCCAGTTCACGTACGTTGGAGCGCAGTCGTTTAGCGATAAAGAACGCTACTTCATCAGCAAGGTGTATTTGGTGATCTTCGGCTTTTTTCATCAAGATCGCGACACGGGTTTCCAATTCAGGCGGCTCGATCGCCACCGTCAATCCCCAACCAAAACGGGATTTTAAGCGATCTTCTACGCCACTGATCTCTTTTGGATAGCGGTCAGAAGTCAAAATGATCTGTTGATTGCCTTCTAAAAGCGCATTGAAGGTATGGAAGAACTCTTCCTGAGAGCGCTCTTTATTGGCGAAGAATTGGATGTCATCGATCAGCAGGGCGTCAACACTGCGGTAGTAACGTTTAAACTCTTCAATCGCGTTGTTTTGCAGCGCTTTTACCATGTCCTGAACAAATCGTTCAGAGTGCATGTAGACCACTTTGGCATTCGGCTTGTTATCCACAATCGCATTGCCCACCGCGTGCAACAAGTGCGTTTTACCTAAGCCCGTGCCACCGTAGAGGAATAACGGGTTGTACGCTGCACCTGGATTATCAGCCACCTGACGAGCGGCCGCTAAACCGAGTTGGTTTGATTTACCTTCAACGAAGTTGTTGAACTTGTGCTTAATATTCACATTTGAGCGGTGGTTGATCTCAGCCACCTGCTGCTCATCATCGTCCCAAGTTTTATGCACTGGCTTACGCGCTTGGAGCTGAGCCGGTGCGGAAGATTCTGCTGCCACGTCAGCTGGTGTGCGCTTCGGCGCTGGCTTAGGTGCAGAAACAGGGCGGCTCCCGACTTCAAAACGTAAGCTCGGGATGTCATTGCCGCAGTATTCCTGCAACAAACGATTAATGCTGTTGAGGTAACGATCGCGAACCCAATCCATTACAAAACGGTTAGGTGCAAATAAAGTGAGAGTATTGTCATTGAGCTCCGCTTGTAACGGACGTACCCACATACTGAATTCTGTAGCTGGTAGCTCTTCTTGAAGCTGCTGCATACATTGCAACCAAAGCGAAGATGACACGGTGCCCCCACTCAAAGTTAATGATCGAAAAAGATTGGCAATTTTACCTGTTGATAACCAAGATCGCCAGCAAATGATCGACGATCCAGTGAATAAGATCTAAGTTATTCACAATATTTACGTCATTATCCGCTAGATCAACACAAGCTGCCCTATTCTTACTCACATAAGGATCCACATTTGCGCTTTTTCTCACAGATCCGTCATCTGGTGATAAGTCTGTGAATCAAGCTTTCGCAAGGTGTGATTTTATTCCAATCTCGTCTTTTTATTTTTTGCTACGTCTTTACTCACACGACTGGCCACCTTTAGTAAGCTATCTTATTCCACAGACGTCTAGGTTATTGCTCTTGGTTATTTATCTAATTAACTAAAGTGACAGTAGTATTTGTGCCCATAAAACTATGGAGTTGTACTATGAAAAACTGGATTAAAGCTGCTGTAGCAGCAATTGCGCTTTCTGCTGCGACGGTTCAAGCCGCGACTGAAGTTAAAGTCGGTATGTCTGGCCGCTACTTCCCATTCACTTTCGTTCAGCAAGACAAGCTGCAAGGCTTCGAAGTGGACCTATGGGATGAAATTGGTAAGCGTAACGATTACAAAGTGGAATACGTTACGGCAAACTTTTCTGGTTTGTTTGGTCTGCTAGAGACAGGTCGTATTGATACGATTTCAAACCAGATCACGATGACGGATGCTCGTAAAGCCAAATACCTTTTTGCTGACCCATACGTTGTTGATGGTGCGCAGATCACTGTTCGTAAAGGCAACGACAGCATCCAAGGTATTAAAGATCTTGAAGGCAAAACGGTGGCGGTTAACCTAGGTTCAAACTTTGAGCAGCTGCTACGCAACTACGACAAAGACGGCAAGATCAACATCAAGACTTACGATACAGGTATCGAACACGATGTGGCACTTGGTCGTGCAGACGCGTTTGTTATGGACCGTCTATCGGCACTTGAGCTGATCAAAAAAACTGGTCTACCACTGCAACTTGCTGGCGAACCGTTTGAGACGATTCAAAACGCTTGGCCTTTCGTTGACAATGACAACGGCAAAAAGCTTCAGGCTGAAGTGAATAAAGCACTGGCTGAAATGCGTGCTGACGGTACACTAGAGAAAATTTCTCAGAAGTGGTTTGGTGCTGATATCACTAAATAACCACTGTTGAGTATTGCTCGTCCGGTTGAGGCACTCAATCGGATTTGCTCTTAACCCACTGCTTTCCTTCCTTTGCAGTGGGTTTTGCTTTTTGTATAGAAGCTTATTTTTAACTGGGATACGTTATGGGATTCGATTTTAACTACATGCTGAACCTGATGCCGATACTGCTCAAGTATCTGGGCACCACCATGGAAATGGCGACATGGGGTTTAGTATTTTCACTGATTTTGGCCGTCATTTTAGCGAATATCCGTGTATTTCGCGTTCCCGTTCTTGATCAGTTAAGCCAGCTGTACATCAGCTTCTTCCGTGGTACACCACTGTTGGTTCAACTGTTTCTGCTTTACTACGGCTTGCCGCAGATTTTTCCGTTCCTAGTCGGTCTGGATGCATTCAGCGCCGCGGTGATTGGTTTGACTCTGCACTTTGCCGCATACATGGCGGAGAGTATCCGCGCCGCGATCATTGGTATCGATCGTAGCCAGATGGAAGCCAGCCTGTCTGTGGGCATGACAACGACTCAAGCGATGCGCCGAGTGATCTTGCCGCAGGCAACGCGTGTGGCGCTGCCGTCATTGATGAACTACTTCATTGATATGATCAAATCGACCTCACTGGCGTTTACGCTAGGTGTGGCGGAGATCATGGCAAAAGCGCAAATGGAAGCGTCATCCAGCTTCCGCTTTTTCGAAGCTTTCCTTGCCGTTGCGCTGATTTACTGGGGCGTTGTAGTAATACTGACTCGCGTGCAAATCTGGGCAGAAGCTAAGTTGAATAAGGCATACGTAAGATGATCAAGTTAGATAACATTCACAAACGCTTTGGTGAGACAGAAGTCCTTAAAGGCATCGATCTCGATATCAAACAGGGCGAGATTATTGTCATTATCGGCTCTAGCGGTACGGGCAAATCCACCCTGCTGCGCACGGTGAATTTTCTAGAAAATGCCGACAAAGGCGTCATCACCATTGATGACGTAAGCGTGGATACTGAAAAGCACACCAAAGCGGAAGTCTTAGCTCTGCGCCGTAAGACAGGGTTTGTTTTCCAAAACTACGCCTTGTTTGCTCATATGACGGCCCATCAGAATATTGCTGAAGGCCTCATCACCGTTCGCGGCTGGAAGAAAGACCAAGCATTGGCACGCGCTCAGCAGATTCTTGACGACATCGGCCTTGGCGATAAAGGAGACAGTTATCCAGCAGCGCTGTCTGGTGGCCAGCAGCAACGTGTGGGTATCGGACGTGCGATGGCACTGCAACCCGAATTATTGCTGTTTGACGAACCGACCTCAGCACTAGATCCTGAGTGGGTCGGCGAAGTTCTTCAGTTAATGAAGGAGTTAGCGACGAAACACCAAACCATGCTGGTGGTCACACACGAAATGCAGTTCGCCCGAGAAGTGGCGGATCGCGTGATCTTTATGGCGGAAGGCAATATCGTTGAGCAAGGCTCTCCACAGGATATCTTTAATAATCCACAGGATCCTCGTTTACAGAGATTCCTTCGCCAAGTAGGCGCTGAGTAAAGATCACCAAAGAAGATCGCTTGATCCTTGAGATTTTGCTCACACTACGTATAATCGCCCGGCCGGAATTTAGCAGTTGCTCAATGATTGACACTTTGTGTGACTGTGATTACAATTCCGCCTCTTTGTTGAGAGGCGTCGGTTTGTCCTCTTTATATATAAAGAAGACCAAATGGCCCACGCCGGGTTAACTAAGAACCTAAAACTACTGATCAGTAAAGGTAATTATCATGAAACGCACTTTTCAACCTTCAGTTCTAAAGCGCAAGCGTACTCACGGTTTCCGTGCACGTATGGCTACTAAGAACGGTCGTGCAACAATCAATGCACGTCGTGCAAAAGGCCGTAAGCGTCTTTCTAAGTAATCTTCGATTATTTTGAAAACGTACGCGTTCGATCGGGAGTTACGTTTGTTAACTCCCGAGCATTATCAAAATGTCTTCCAGCAAGCTCATCGAGCTGGCTCACCACATTTCACCATCATTGCTCGCAATAACAACCTATCTCACCCTCGATTAGGTTTAGCCGTTCCCAAAAAACAGATTAAAACCGCCGTTGGTCGTAATCGTTTTAAACGCCTTGCTCGTGAAAGCTTTCGTAACAATCAACATCAGCTTGCTCACAAAGATTTTGTTGTGATTGCCAAGAAAAGCGCCCAAGATCTGAGCAATGAAGAAATGTTCAAACTGTTTGATAAATTATGGCAGCGCCTGTCTCGCCCTTCGCGTGGGTAGCAATCGGATTCGTCCGTCTTTATCAAGGTCTCATTAGTCCGCTTATCGGACCACGCTGTCGTTTTACTCCAACCTGCTCTACTTACGCCATAGAAGCACTAAAAGCTCACGGTTTTGTAAAAGGGTGTTGGTTATCAAGCAAACGTCTATTAAAATGCCACCCTTTGAATGAGGGCGGTTTTGATCCCGTTCCACCAGTCCAGAAACAAGACAGAGATAAATAACGATGGATTCTCAACGTAATATCCTGTTAATCGCGCTAGCACTGGTTTCTTTCTTGTTATTTCAACAATGGCAAGTCGCAAAGAACCCAGCACCACAGCCGGTTGAACAGGCACAATCAAGCAGTACTCTACCTGCCCCTACTCTTGCGGATGATTTAGATCCCGCGCCTGCGCAGCAAGCGTCTGCTAAAACGATTACCGTGACAACTGACGTCTTGACTCTGTCGATTGATACGGTTGGTGGTGATGTTATCACTGCAGACCTGAACCAATACTCTGCAGAACTGGATTCATCAGACCCATTCGTCCTACTGAAGAACGAGCCAGGTCACCAGTTTATAGCGCAAAGTGGTCTAGTGGGTCCTCAAGGTATCGATCTGAGCAGCTCAAATCGTCCGGCTTACTCAGTGAATGCAGATAGCTTCACTCTAGAAGACGGTCAGGATGAACTTCGCATCCCAATGACCTACCAAGCAAATGGTCTTGAGTACACCAAAACATTTATTGTTAAGCGCGGCAGCTACGCGGTTGACGTTGAATACGATGTAGTCAACAACTCAGGTAACAACGCGACATTTGGTATGTACGCTCACCTACGCCAAAACTTGATGGACGCGGGCGGCAGCATCACTATGCCAACTTACCGTGGCGGTGCGTACTCTACAGAAGAAACACGTTACAAGAAATATAGCTTTGACGATATGCAGGATCGTAACCTGTCTATCACTCTACCAGACGGTCAAGGTTGGGCAGCAATGATCCAACACTACTTTGCGTCTGCATGGATCCCTCGCAACGAGCCAGGTACTAACCTGTACACTCGCGTGATTGGAAACCTGGGTGACATTGGTGTTCGTATGCCAAACAAAACCATCGCAACGGGTGATTCAGCAAAATTCAACGCGACGCTTTGGGTAGGTCCGAAACTTCAGCAAGAAATGGCAGAAACCGCGCCGAATCTAGACTTGGTTGTGGATTACGGCTGGCTATGGTTTATCGCTAAACCACTGCACACGCTACTGTCGTTCATTCAAAGCTTCGTGTCTAACTGGGGGCTCGCAATCATCGTTCTGACCTTCATTGTTCGTGGTGCGATGTACCCACTGACTAAGGCACAGTACACTTCAATGGCAAAAATGCGCATGCTACAGCCTAAGCTGCAAGCGATGCGTGAACGTATCGGCGATGACCGTCAACGTATGAGCCAAGAAATGATGGAACTGTACAAGAAAGAGAAAGTAAACCCACTGGGTGGCTGTCTACCTCTGCTTCTACAGATGCCTATTTTCATTGCGCTTTACTGGGCACTAATGGAATCGGTGGAACTGCGCCACTCACCATTCTTTGGTTGGATTACTGACTTGTCAGCGCAAGACCCTTACTACATCTTGCCGCTACTGATGGGTGCATCCATGTTCCTGATCCAGAAGATGAGCCCAACCACAGTGACAGATCCAATGCAGCAGAAGATCATGACGTTCATGCCTGTTCTGTTCACTGGTTTCTTCCTGTTCTTCCCATCAGGTCTGGTTCTTTACTGGTTAGTATCAAACATCGTGACTCTGATCCAACAGACGCTGATTTATAAGGCGCTGGAGAAGAAAGGCCTGCACTCAAAATAACGAGTCGGCGTAAATAATCGAGAAAGGCGACCAAAAGGTCGCCTTTTTGTTTTTGGCTGATTACAATTCATCTCATTCACTATTTACCCTCACAGGGTATGCATCGCACAGGCTACCACTATGACTACAGAGACCATTGTCGCTCAAGCAACTGCGCCCGGACGAGGCGGTGTCGGTATTATTCGCGTATCCGGTCCTCTTGCGGCCAAAGTCGCTTCTGAGGTAACAGGCAAAGAATTACGTCCAAGATACGCAGAGTATCTGTCATTTACGGCTCAGGATGGCACTCAGCTCGATCAGGGGATCGCGCTCTACTTCCCTAATCCAAACTCCTTTACTGGCGAAGATGTCCTAGAACTTCAAGGCCATGGGGGCCCAGTCGTAATGGATATGCTGATCAAGCGCATCCTGCAAATTCCCGGGATCCGCACCGCTCGCCCGGGTGAGTTTTCAGAACGAGCCTTCCTCAATGACAAGCTCGATTTAGCCCAAGCAGAAGCCATTGCGGACTTAATTGATGCCAGCTCAGAACAAGCGGCAAAATCAGCCCTCAAATCACTTCAAGGCGCGTTTTCAAACCGAATCCAAACCTTGGTAGAGTCTCTGATACACCTGCGTATCTACGTCGAAGCCGCTATTGATTTCCCCGAAGAAGAAATCGATTTTCTTGCCGATGGTAAAGTCTCTGCAGACCTTCAGACAATTATTGATAACCTAACCGCCGTACGCAAAGAAGCGACACAAGGCGCTATCATGCGCGAAGGGATGAAGGTAGTCATCGCCGGTCGACCAAATGCGGGCAAATCCAGCCTTCTAAACGCTCTGTCGGGTAAAGAGTCTGCCATTGTGACCGACATTGCTGGCACCACCCGAGATGTATTGAGAGAGCACATCCATATTGATGGCATGCCACTGCACATCATTGATACTGCAGGTCTGCGCGATGCGTCAGATGAAGTCGAAAAGATAGGTATCGAACGTGCGTGGGAAGAAATCGAGCAAGCCGACCGCGTCTTGTTTATGGTCGATGGCACCACCACAGATGCCACTGACCCGCAAGAGATTTGGCCTGACTTCGTCGATCGATTGCCGAGCAATATCGGCATGACAGTGATCCGCAATAAAGTCGATCAAACCGATGAAACACTTGGTATCTGTCATGTTAACGATCCAACGTTGATTCGTCTGTCAGCCAGAACGGGTCAGGGCGTCGAATCATTACGTACGCACCTTAAAGAGTGCATGGGCTTTGCGGGAGGGCACGAAGGCGGCTTTATGGCTCGTCGTCGTCACCTAGAAGCACTGGAAAAAGCAGCTGAACACCTTGATATAGGTCAGCAGCAACTGGAAGTTTACATGGCGGGCGAAATCCTCGCAGAAGAACTGAGAATTGCGCAGCAGCACCTGAATGAAATCACCGGAGAGTTCAGCTCAGATGACTTGCTCGGGCGTATCTTCTCCTCCTTCTGTATTGGCAAATAATCCCCATACGCGCGACCTTTGAGTCGCGTGTTTTTTAGGTAAAAGGAAACCCTATGATCCAAATAATTACCGGCAGCACATTAGGTGGTGCTGAATACGTTGGCGATCATCTTAGTGATCTCCTAATTGAAAAAGGTTTTGAGACCTGTATTCACAACCAACCTGAGCTAAGTGAGATCCCAGCTGAAGGTACCTGGTTACTTATCACTTCGACCCATGGCGCTGGTGAATACCCAGATAACATTCAGCCATTTATCCAGGCCCTGCAAGACACCCCACCTAGAATGTCTGGGGTTAAGTATGCCGTGATTGCGATTGGCGACTCGAGTTACGATACATTCTGTGCTGCAGGCCAGCATGCTCATGCACTACTCGCGGATATCGGTGGTACACCGGTTACAGACTGTCTGACAATCGATGTGCTCAATCATGATGTCCCTGAAGATGCCGCTGAAGCTTGGCTAACCGATCATATTCATAGCCTATAACCCCAATAAGGAAGTGATAGCTCATTGTCACTTCCTCTCTTCTTCTCAATCTGGTGAAAATTCAATCGTTCTATCTGTGGATAAAATTCAAACTATCCGGTGATTAACCTATAGTTATCCAAAGAATAACTCTTGATCTATTTTTCACCTGTGAATAAATAGCCATTTTGATCTCAGGTAATCCTCGATCTGATCAAGGTAAGATCACATCATTTGATCTGTTTAAGATCCATGATCTTGTTGATCATTTTTTACTTATCCACAGAGATCGTCGATCCTTATAATAGATCTAATAAAAGATCATATATAGAGATCCTATATTAGTAAGCTTTGTCAGAGGCTTAGATTAAAAACGCGAAAAGCGATTTTCTATCAATGTGAAAGCAGGTAGAATAGCGCTCTTTTTTATCTGCCCATCTCTCTATTGAATACCAGAGGTCAGTTCATGCTTTATCACGAAAAATTTGACGTCATTGTTGTCGGTGGCGGACACGCAGGAACGGAAGCCGCACTCGCATCAGCTCGCACAGGACAAAAGACGCTGTTACTGACACATAACATCGACACTTTAGGTCAGATGTCATGTAATCCAGCTATCGGTGGCATCGGTAAAGGTCACCTAGTCAAAGAAGTGGATGCGATGGGAGGGTTAATGGCCCAAGCCATCGATCATGCTGGTATTCAATTCAGAACGCTGAATGCATCTAAAGGTCCAGCAGTAAGAGCAACTCGTGCTCAAGCTGATCGTGCTTTGTACAAATCCTATGTTCGTGAAGCATTAGAAAATGCCCCTAACCTGACCTTATTTCAACAATCCGTTGATGATCTGATTGTTGAACAGGACAGAGCTGTAGGTGTTGTGGCACAGATGGGACTACGTTTTCATGCCAAAGCAATCGTATTAACGGTTGGGACTTTCCTTGGCGGTAAGATCCATATTGGTATGGAAAGCTCTTCAGGTGGCCGCGCGGGCGATCCTCCTTCCATAGCTCTGGCGGATCGTTTACGTGAATTACCATTCCGTGTTGATCGCCTTAAGACAGGAACTCCACCACGAATTGATGCGCGAAGTGTTGATTTCTCCCAGTTGGAAGCACAACATGGTGATAATCCAACACCTGTGTTCTCCTTTATGGGTCAAAGAACACAGCACCCACGCCAGATCCCGTGCTTTATCACACACACCAACGATCAAACCCACGAAGTGATCCGCAATAACTTAGATCGTAGCCCGATGTATGCGGGCGTGATCGAGGGGATTGGCCCACGTTACTGTCCATCGATTGAAGACAAAGTGATGCGTTTCGCTGACAAGAACAGCCATCAGATCTTTATCGAGCCTGAAGGGCTGAACACGCATGAGCTCTATCCAAATGGCATCTCCACCAGCTTGCCGTTTGATGTTCAAGTTCAGATTGTTCGTTCAATGAAAGGGTTTGAAAATGCCCACATTGTGCGACCAGGCTACGCGATAGAATACGATTTCTTCGATCCACGTGATTTAAAACAGACCTACGAAACCAAATTTATTAATGGTTTGTTCTTTGCTGGCCAGATCAACGGCACCACAGGCTATGAAGAAGCGGCTGCGCAAGGTTTAATGGCGGGCTTGAACGCGAGTTTGTACAGTCAGGAGAAAGACGGTTGGAGCCCACGCCGTGATCAAGCTTACGTCGGCGTTTTGATTGATGATTTGTCAACGATGGGCACCAAAGAACCGTATCGCATGTTCACTTCACGCGCCGAGTATCGCTTGCTTCTACGTGAAGATAACGCGGATTTGCGTCTCACAGAGCAGGCGCGAGAACTTGGTTTGATCGATGATCTTCGTTGGGCTCGTTTCAATGAAAAGATCGACAACATGACCAAAGAGCGCCAGCGTCTGAAAGACACTTGGATGAACCCTAAGTCACAAGGCATTGATGCGCTTAACCAACTGCTAAAAACACCAATGGTGCGTGAAGCCAGTGGTGAAGATCTACTGCGTCGCCCTGAGATGACCTATCAGCAGCTGACAGAGCTAGAAGCCTTTGCACCTGCGCTGGCGGATCAACAGGCCGCAGAGCAAGTGGAAATCCAAGTTAAATACGAAGGTTACATTAAGCGCCAGCAAGACGAGATTGAAAAATCCCTGCGCCATGAACATACACACCTGCCACTTGATATGGATTACGCCAACGTAAAAGGCCTGTCGAATGAAGTGGTGGCGAAATTGAATGAATCGAAGCCAGAATCTATCGGTATTGCTTCACGCATCTCTGGAATTACGCCAGCGGCCATCTCCATCTTGCTTGTTCATCTCAAAAAGCAAGGCATGCTGAAGAAAGGTGAGGAAGCATAATGAGCGCATTACGTACTCAACTGGACGCATTGATCGCACAAACTACGCTTGAGGTGTCAGATAACCAACGAGATCAACTTGTTGGTTATGTTGAAATGCTCAACAAATGGAACAAAGCTTATAATCTGACCTCGGTACGCGATCCTAGTGACATGCTGGTGAAACACATTCTCGATAGCATTGTGGTCAGCTCTCACTTACAAGGGCAGCGTTTTATTGACGTTGGCACCGGGCCGGGCCTGCCGGGGATCCCTTTGTCTATCATGAATCCAGACAAAGAATTTTATTTGCTCGACAGCCTTGGTAAGCGCATTCGTTTTATTAAACAAGTGCTGCATGAACTAAAGATCGACAATGTCACGCCGATTCAAAGCCGTGTTGAAGAGTTTCAGCCACAGGATAAATTTGATGGCGTATTAAGCCGAGCGTTTGCCTCTATGGTTGATATGGTGGAGTGGTGTCATCACTTACCCAAAGCCCAAACAGGCTGTTTCATGGCCCTTAAGGGTCAACTGCCTCAGGATGAGATTGACCAGCTTCCGGACTGGTGTTCTGTGACCGACATCAAAGCTTTGCAAGTTCCTGAATTGGAAGGTGAGCGTCATCTAGTAATCTTATCCCGCAAGGAATAAAAGCGAGGTTCACCGTGGGAAAAATCGTAGCAATCGCCAACCAGAAAGGTGGAGTTGGTAAAACAACAACGTGCATCAACTTAGCCGCGTCTATGGCTGCGACCAAGCGTAAGGTATTGGTGATTGATCTCGATCCGCAAGGTAACGCTACTATGGCCAGTGGTGTCGATAAGTATCAGGTCGATGCCACCGCTTATGAGTTGCTGGTTGAAGACGTCGCCTTTGATGATGTCGTGTGTCGCAAGACTTCTGGCAACTATGACTTGATTGCCGCTAACGGTGACGTCACTGCGGCTGAAATCAAACTGATGGAAGTGTTTGCGCGCGAAGTTCGCCTCAAACATGCACTTGCGTCAGTTCGCGATAACTATGATTTCATCTTTATCGATTGTCCTCCATCGCTAAACCTTCTTACAATCAATGCCATGGCCGCAGCAGATTCGGTCTTGGTTCCTATGCAGTGTGAGTATTTTGCACTGGAAGGTTTAACAGCATTAATGGATACCATCAGTAAGCTGGCAGCGGTGGTAAATGAAAATCTTAAAATCGAAGGTCTGCTTCGCACCATGTATGACCCTCGTAACCGCTTATCAAATGAAGTATCCGATCAGTTGAAAAAGCACTTTGGTAACAAGGTGTACCGCACTGTTATTCCGCGTAATGTTCGTCTGGCCGAAGCGCCAAGTCATGGTAAACCCGCCATGTACTACGACAAATACTCCGCAGGCGCAAAAGCGTATCTGGCTCTAGCCGGAGAAATGCTGCGCCGCGATGAAGTCCCTGCATAACCCAACCAAAGGAATTTGTCTCATGTCTAAACGTGGTTTAGGTAAAGGGCTTGATGCTCTGCTTTCAACGAGCTCGCTCGCGCGTGAAAAACAGCAAAGTGCCTTGCACAGCCAAGAGCTTTCTTCTGATGGGGAGCTGACAGATTTAAGCATCAATAGCCTTAAGCCGGGTGTTTATCAGCCGCGTAAAGATATGGAGCCCGAAGCGCTAGAAGAGTTAGCGGCTTCGATAGAGTCTCAGGGGATTATTCAGCCGATCGTGGTTCGTCAGGTTGAAAACGATAAGTTTGAAATCATTGCAGGTGAACGCCGTTGGCGTGCGGCACGCAAAGCGGGGCTCAAACAAGTACCGTGTGTGATCAAAAACGTTGACGATCGCGCAGCGATCGCTATGGCGTTGATCGAGAACATTCAACGTGAAGATCTTAATGTGATCGAAGAAGCGGTTGCTCTCGATCGTCTTCAGGAAGAGTTTTCTCTCACCCACCAGCAAGTGGCTGAGGTGATTGGTAAGTCGCGCGCTACCGTGAGTAACTTGCTACGACTGAATCAGTTGGAAATGGACGTCAAGTATCTCCTTTCAGAAAAAATGCTCGAAATGGGCCACGCACGTGCGCTGTTGGCATTGGAAGGGGAGGAGCAGGTTGAGGTCGCTGAATTGGTTGCGAAGAAGCGTATGACAGTTCGTCAGACAGAACAGTTAGTGAAAAAGTGTCTCCAGCCGCAATCTGAAGAGAAAAATGAGCTTCAAGACACTGAGGCACAACAAATGTCACAGAAATTGAGTGAAATGCTCAGTGCTAAAGTGGCAATCGTGCGTGCCAAGAACGGCGCGTCGAAAGTCACGATTAGTCTTGATGAGCCTCACAAATTAGAGCAACTGATTGCCAAGCTTGAAGGCTAAATGAGATAATTGATCTCGGTCAATTATGTAAAAAAACGAATTTTTGTGCGGAAGTTGTCGGTTTGTAAACAAAATTGTAACTTTTTGCGGTGTTTTAATTGCATTCAATAGGACTCACCGTATAATTTTCGCCAATTTCCCAGCATGAGGTAGTAACGCTGTGGATTTTACTCGAGGTACGAATACATGGTAGCTGCGTTAGCTAGACCAGGACGAGAGCTTGCAAAGCGATTGTTAATGATCCAGTTTGGCGCGGTTACACTAATGGCGGCAGGAATGGCAGTGGCTGTGAATGCTGAATGGGGGCTTTCAGCACTGATTGGTGGCGGCATTTTTGTTGTCGCGAATGCGGTGTTCGCATTGTTTGCTTTCATGTATGGTGGAGCTCGCGCTGCAAAGCGTATCGCGAACTCTTTCTATGCTGGTGAAGCACTGAAAATCCTTATCACAGTGGCGCTTTTTTCCGTTGCTTACATGTATATACAGGTGGAACTTGTTCCCCTTAAGCTAACCTATTTGCTGGCTCTAGGTATTAATATCTGTGCGCCAGTGCTATTCATTAACAACAAAAAATAGGATGAGTTATGGCTGCGCCAGGTGAAGCGCTAACGTCATCCGGATACATTGCCCACCACCTTACAAACCTATCGACGTATAAGTTAGGTCTTGTAGCGGAGGAAGCAAGTTTCTGGAACGTACATATCGATAGCCTGTTTTTTTCTTGGTTTACTGGTTTAATTTTCTTAGGAATTTTTTACAAAGTAGCGAAGAAATCGACAGCGGGTGTACCGGGTAAGCTTCAGTGTTTTGTTGAAATGATCGTTGAATTTGTCGCGGAAAACGTCAAAGACACGTTCCATGGACGCAACCCACTGATCGCGCCTTTAGCACTGACTATCTTTTGTTGGGTATTCTTGATGAACGTGATGGACTTGGTTCCTATCGACTTCTTACCTTACCCAGCAGAGCATTGGCTTGGTATTCCTTACCTTAAGGTTGTACCGTCAGCTGATGTTAATATCACCATGGCTATGGCTCTAGGCGTATTCGCTCTGATGATTTACTACAGCATCAAAGTGAAAGGTCTAGGTGGATTCGCAAAAGAACTTGCTTTACATCCATTTAATCACCCTGTGATGATTCCGTTTAACCTACTGATTGAAGTGGTATCGCTACTAGCGAAGCCTCTATCACTTGGTATGCGTCTATTCGGTAACATGTTCGCAGGTGAGGTTGTATTCATTCTTTGTGCGGCAATGCTACCATGGTACTTGCAATGGATGGGTTCACTACCGTGGGCAATCTTCCATATCTTGGTTATTACGATTCAAGCCTTCGTGTTTATGATGTTGACAATTGTTTACCTGTCAATGGCACACGAAGACAGTGATCATTAATTTTATTTTTAAAGCTTTTTATTTGGGCAACTAGCCAACAACTATAAATTGGAGATAGTAATGGAAACTTTACTGAGCTTTTCTGCAATCGCCGTAGGTATTATCGTCGGTCTTGCTTCTCTTGGTACAGCGATTGGTTTCGCACTTCTAGGTGGTAAATTCCTTGAAGGTGCTGCACGTCAACCAGAAATGGCTCCTATGCTACAAGTTAAGATGTTCATCATCGCGGGTCTACTTGATGCGGTTCCAATGATCGGTATCGTAATCGCACTTCTATTCACTTTCGCAAACCCATTCGTTGGTCAACTAGGTTAATCACTTTTAACTCTAGGCAAACTTCGGTTTGTCACTGATTAACACTAAGTCCGAATAGAAGGGGTAGCTGTTGTGAATATGAACGCAACTCTGCTAGGTCAAGCAATCTCGTTTGCAATGTTTGTATGGTTCTGCATGAAGTATGTATGGCCACCAATCATGCAGGCGATCGAAGAACGTCAGAAGAAAATTGCTGACGGTCTGCAAGCGGCAGAACGTGCTGCTAAAGACTTGGATCTAGCACAAGCAAACGCTTCTGATCAGTTGAAAGAAGCGAAGCGCACAGCAACTGAGGTCATCGAGCAAGCGAATAAGCGTAAAGCTCAAATTCTAGATGAAGCACGTGAGGAAGCTCAGGCGGAACGCCAGAAAATCCTTACTCAAGCTGAAGCTGAACTTGAAGCAGAACGCAACCGTGCGCGTGATGAGCTGCGCAAACAAGTTGCAACTCTGGCTGTAGCTGGTGCTGAGAAAATCCTTGAGCGCTCTATCGATAAAGACGCGCAAAAAGATATTCTCGACAACATTACTGCAAAACTTTAAGTCTGGGGGCGCATATGTCTGATTTGACTACAATCGCACGCCCCTATGCTAAAGCAGCCTTCGACTTTGCTGTAGATAAAGGCCAACTAGACCAATGGGGTCAAATGTTGTCTTTTGCTGCGGAAGTTGCTAACAACGAACAAATTAAAGAGCTTCTAACAGGCTCTGTCTCTGCGGAAAAACTCGCAGAAATATTTGTTGCTGTTTGTGGTGACCAAGTTGATGCGCACGGCCAAAACCTATTAAAGGTGATGGCTGAGAATGGCCGTTTAGCGGCCCTTCCTGATGTTTGTGAACAGTACTTTGCTCTTAAACAAGAGCATGAGAAAGAGATCGATGTTGAAGTCACTTCAGCAGCAGAACTTTCTGAAGAACAACTCGCAAATATCAGCAGCAAACTTGAGCAGCGCCTAGAGCGTAAAGTAAAGCTGAATTGCAGTGTAGATGAGACCCTACTTGGTGGGGTTATAATTCGAGCCGGAGACTTAGTCATCGATAACTCAGCACGTGGTCGTTTGAACCGCCTGAGCGATGCATTGCAGTCTTAATGGGGATTGGAGCATGCAACTTAATTCCACGGAAATTAGCGATCTAATCAAACAACGTATCGAATCTTTCGAAGTTGTTAGTGAAGCTCGCAATGAAGGTACTATCGTATCGGTAAGCGATGGTATCATCCGCATTCACGGCCTAGCGGACGTGATGCAAGGTGAAATGATTGAATTACCGGGTGGCCGTTATGCACTAGCACTTAACCTTGAGCGTGACTCGGTTGGTGCGGTAGTAATGGGTCCATATGCCGACCTTAAGGAAGGCATGAAAGTTACAGGTACTGGTCGTATTCTTGAAGTGCCAGTAGGTCCTGAAATGCTTGGTCGTGTTGTAAACACACTAGGTGAGCCTATTGATGGTAAAGGTCCTATCGAAGCGAAACTGTCTTCGCCTGTAGAAGTGATTGCACCAGGTGTAATCGACCGTAAATCGGTTGATCAACCTGTACAAACTGGTTACAAATCGGTTGACTCAATGATCCCAATCGGTCGTGGTCAGCGTGAGCTTGTAATCGGTGACCGCCAAACTGGTAAAACAGCAATGGCGATCGACTCGATCATCAACCAAAAAGACTCTGGTATTTTCTCTATCTACGTAGCAATCGGTCAGAAAGCATCGACTATCGCTAACGTAGTTCGCAAACTAGAAGAGCACGGCGCGTTAGCAAACACTATCGTTGTTGTTGCATCTGCTTCTGAATCTGCAGCGCTACAATACCTAGCGCCATATGCAGGTTGTGCGATGGGTGAATACTTCCGCGATCGCGGTGAAGACGCACTGATTGTTTACGATGACCTATCTAAGCAAGCGGTAGCTTACCGTCAGATCTCTCTACTACTAAAACGTCCACCTGGCCGTGAGGCTTTCCCTGGTGATGTATTCTACCTTCACTCGCGCCTACTAGAGCGTGCTGCTCGTGTAAGTGAAGAGTACGTAGAAAAATTCACTAACGGTGAAGTGAAAGGTAAGACAGGCTCTTTGACTGCTCTTCCTATCATCGAAACTCAAGCTGGTGACGTTTCAGCATTCGTACCGACTAACGTAATCTCGATTACTGATGGTCAGATCTTCCTACAAACTGAGCTATTCAACGCGGGTGTTCGTCCTGCTGTTGACCCTGGTATCTCAGTATCTCGTGTAGGTGGTTCGGCGCAGACGAAAATCATCAAGAAGCTATCTGGCGGTATCCGTACAGCACTAGCTCAGTACCGTGAACTTGCAGCATTTGCTCAGTTCTCTTCTGACCTTGATGAAGCAACGAAGAAACAGCTAGACCACGGTCAAAAAGTTACAGAACTAATGAAGCAGAAGCAGTACGCTCCAATGTCTGTATTTGACCAAGCGCTAGTAATCTTCGCGGCAGAGCGCGGCTATTTAGCAGATGTTGAACTAAGCAAACTGCTAGATTTTGAAGCGGCTCTACTATCGTACGCTCGCGGTCAATACGCTGATTTCGCAGCTGAGATCGACAAGACGGGTGCATACAACGATGAAGTTGAAGCACAGCTTAAGAAGCTGACTGACGACTTCGTGGCAACCCAAACTTGGTAATAGGTCGGTGGCAGTCTCTGCCACCAACTAATGGAGAGTAACGATGGCCGGCGCAAAAGAGATACGTAATAAAATCGGTAGTGTTAAAAGCACGCAGAAAATTACGAAAGCGATGGAAATGGTAGCAGCTTCAAAAATGCGTCGTTCTCAAGATGCAATGGAAGCTTCTCGTCCATACGCTGAAACAATGCGTAAAGTGATCGGTCACGTAGCAAACGCAAATCTAGAGTACAGACATCCGTACCTAGAAGAGCGTGAAGCAAAGCGAGTTGGTTACATCATCGTTTCTACAGACCGTGGCCTGTGTGGCGGCTTGAACATTAACGTGTTCAAAAAAGCTGTTGTCGATATGCAGGCTTGGAAACAGAAAGGTGCTGAAGTTGAACTAGCAGTTATTGGTTCAAAAGCGACAGCATTTTTCAATAACAGTGGCGCGAAAGTGGCTGCTCAGGTTTCTGGTCTTGGCGATAGCCCAAGCCTAGAAGACCTAATCGGTTCTGTAAGCGTAATGCTGAAGAAATACGATGAAGGTGAATTGGACCGTCTGTATGTAGTGTTCAACAAATTTGTGAACACCATGGTTCAAGAACCAACGATCGATCAATTGCTACCTTTGCCTAAATCAGACAGCGAAGAGATGCAGCGTGAGCATTCATGGGACTACATCTATGAGCCTGAACCAAAACCTCTACTAGATACACTTTTAGTGCGTTATGTAGAGTCTCAGGTTTACCAAGGTGTAGTTGAGAACCTTGCTTGTGAGCAAGCGGCTCGAATGATTGCGATGAAGGCTGCAACGGACAACGCAACCAACTTGATTGAAGATTTAGAACTTGTGTACAACAAAGCCCGTCAGGCTGCGATCACACAAGAACTGTCGGAAATCGTTGGTGGTGCTGCTGCGGTTTAAGCTTAGGTAAAACGAAATAGTTTAGAGGATTAACGATGGCTACAGGTAAGATCGTACAGATCATCGGTGCGGTAGTCGACGTAGAGTTCCCACAGAGCGAAGTACCTAGTGTATATGACGCTCTAAACGTAACGGACTCAAAAGAGCGTCTAGTTCTTGAAGTTCAACAACAGCTAGGCGGTGGCGTAGTTCGTTGTATCGTGATGGGTAGCTCTGATGGTTTACGTCGTGGAGTTGAAGTGGTTAACACTGGCGCTCCAATTTCGGTACCAGTAGGTACTAAGACCCTAGGTCGTATCATGAACGTTCTAGGTGACGCGATTGACGAGTGTGGTGAGATCGGTGCAGAAGAGACTTACTCTATTCACCGTGAAGCACCAAGCTACGAAGAGCAATCAAACGAAACAGCTCTACTAGAAACTGGCGTGAAAGTAATCGACCTAGTTTGTCCATTCGCTAAGGGTGGTAAAATCGGTCTATTCGGTGGTGCAGGTGTAGGTAAGACCGTTAACATGATGGAACTTATCAACAACATCGCACTACAACACTCTGGTCTATCTGTATTTGCAGGTGTTGGTGAGCGTACTCGTGAAGGTAACGACTTCTACTTTGAAATGCAGGAAGCGGGCGTTGTAAACGTTGAGAAGCCTGAAGAATCAAAAGTAGCGATGGTTTACGGTCAGATGAACGAGCCACCAGGTAACCGTCTACGTGTTGCACTGACTGGTCTAACAATGGCTGAGCGTTTCCGTGACGAAGGTCGTGACGTTCTACTGTTCGTTGATAACATCTACCGTTACACACTAGCGGGTACAGAAGTATCAGCACTTCTAGGTCGTATGCCATCTGCGGTAGGTTACCAGCCTACTCTAGCAGAGGAAATGGGTGTACTTCAGGAGCGTATCACGTCAACTAAGCAAGGTTCTATCACGTCTGTTCAGGCGGTATACGTACCTGCGGATGACTTGACTGACCCGTCTCCTGCAACAACGTTCGCGCACTTGGATGCAACGGTTGTACTTAACCGTAACATCGCAGCGATGGGTCTATACCCTGCGATCGACCCACTAGATTCAACGTCTCGTCAGCTTGATCCACTAGTTGTAGGTCAAGAGCATTACGACATCGCTCGTAACGTTCAGCAGACACTTCAGCGCTATAAAGAGCTGAAAGACATCATCGCGATCCTAGGTATGGACGAGCTATCTGAAGAAGATAAGCAAGTTGTATCTCGTGCACGTAAGATTGAGCGTTTCCTAACTCAGCCTTACCACGTAGCGGAAGTATTCACTGGTGACCCAGGTATCTACGTACCTCTTAAAGAGACTCTACGTGGCTTCAAAGGTCTACTAGCTGGTGATTACGACGACATTCCAGAGCAAGCGTTCATGTACTGTGGTGCAATTGACGATGCTATCGAGAATGCGAAGAAGCTATAAGGCTAACTAGGAGGCGATATGGCACCAATAACCTTTCACCTAGACGTGGTAAGCGCTGAGAAGAAAATCTTCTCTGGTCGTGTTGAAACGTTTCAGGTGACCGGTAGCGAAGGTGAGCTGGGTATTTTCCACGGCCACACTCCGCTACTGACCGCTATCAAGCCTGGTATGGTGCGTATTGTGAAACAGCACGGCCACGAAGAAATCATTTATGTTTCTGGTGGTATGGTGGAAGTTCAGCCAGGTACAGCGACTGTACTGGCTGATACGGCTATCCGTGGTGAAGAACTAGACGCAGCGAAGGCAGAAGAAGCCAAGCGTCGCGCTGAGGAGAGTATCCAGAATCAGCACGGCGATATGGACTTCGCTCAAGCGGCCAGTGAGCTGGCGAAAGCCATTGCTCAGCTACGTGTTATCGAGCTGACAAAAAAACGCCGTTAATTTAATTACGGTGTTTTAAAAATGATAAAGGCGGTCATATGACCGCCTTTTTGCTTAATTTTTAACAGAAATTTTTCCAGATCAATTAACTAATTCTTGATTAGTGTCTAGAATACCCCTCAGTTTTACAACAAGCACATATAGGTTACTGAATGAAATTTAGCGCGGTGATCCTCGCAGCGGGTAAAGGCACTCGCATGTACTCGAACAAGCCAAAAGTACTGCATACCTTGGCGGGTAAACCCATGGCCAAACACGTGATTGATACCTGTTCTGGTTTAGGCGCGCAGAATATTCATTTGGTTTACGGCCACGGCGGTGAGCAGATGCAGGCTGAGCTGGCAGAGGAGTCCGTGAACTGGGTTCTGCAAGCTGATCAGCTAGGGACAGGACACGCGGTGGATCAGGCTTCTCATCAGTTTGAAGATGACGAGAAGATCCTTGTTCTTTATGGTGATGTACCGTTGATCTCAGAAGAGACAATTGAAAGCCTATTGGACGCACAGCCTACAGGTGGTATCGCGCTGCTGACGGTCGTACTGGATAACCCGATGGGATATGGACGTATCGTACGCAAGAATGGCCCTGTAGTAGCTATCGTCGAGCAGAAAGATGCGACTGAAGAGCAAAAGCTAATTAAAGAGATCAATACTGGTGTGATGGTCGCAACTGGCGGTGACCTGAAACGTTGGTTATCTGGCCTGAATAATAATAATGCTCAGGGCGAATATTACTTAACAGACGTGATTGCTGCTGCTCATGATGAAGGCCGTGCTGTGGAAGCCGTGCATCCGGTAAATCCAATCGAAGTCGAAGGGGTAAATGATCGCGCACAGCTAGCTCGTCTTGAACGTGCATTCCAGTCTATTCAGGCTCAAAAACTGCTAGAGCAGGGCGTGATGTTACGCGATCCGGCACGTTTTGATCTGCGCGGTGAGTTGCAGTGTGGTATGGATTGCGAAATTGACACTAACGTCCTCATTGAAGGCAAAGTAACCTTGGGCGACAACGTGATCATTGGTACTGGAAGTGTACTGAAAGATTGTGAAATCGACGACAATAGTGTAATTCGTCCTTACAGTGTGATCGAAGGTGCGACGGTTGGTGAAGACTGTACTGTAGGCCCGTTCACACGTTTACGCCCTGGTGCAGAGATGCGTAATGACTCTCATGTGGGTAACTTTGTTGAAGTGAAGAATGCACGCATTGGTGAAGGTTCTAAAGCCAACCACCTGACCTACTTGGGTGATGCGGAAATTGGTCAACGCACAAACATCGGCGCGGGCACAATCACATGTAATTATGATGGTGCGAATAAGTTTAAGACTGTCATCGGCAACGATGTGTTTATTGGCTCTGACAGTCAGCTGGTGGCACCTGTCACTATCGCGGATGGTTCAACCGTTGGCGCTGGCACTACATTAACCAAAGACGTTGCTGAAGGTGAGTTAGTGATTACTCGCGCGAAAGAGCGCAAAATCACAGGCTGGCAGCGTCCAGTAAAACAAAAGTAAGCCTCAATTACTAAAAAACGCCGCTGATTGCGGCGTTTTTTATAGCTAGTTACTTGGAATAGCAATACGTTGCTCTAGCCATCTTACTACCTGCGATACCAACAGAATTAAAATCAGATACTCCAGTACCAGAAAGGTATAAATCTCAAGAGGTAAATACTCATTGACCACCAGCTCATTTGCCCGCCGCGTTAGATCACTCAGTCCAATTACGCTGACCAGCGAACTCATTTTCAAGATATAGACAAACTGGTTACCGAGTGGCGGCAGGATTTGTCTAAATGCTTGTGGAAGTATGACCAAGCGCATTTTTTGCCAGTAATTCAGCCCGAGTGACTCTGCAGCCTCGTGCTGCCCCTTGGCAATGGATTGGATCCCACCGCGAAAAACTTCCGCCATGAAAGCACTTTCTGCAACTGTCAGGGCGATGACACCTGCCCAAAAATGGTCGAGTGAGATATCCAGCAGTGTTGGTAGGCCGTAATAGACCCACAACAGCAGTACCAGCACAGGAATCGAGCGGATGACCTCTACATAAACTCTATTGAGACCATTGAGCCATCTTGAGTTTGATAATGAAGGTAGGGCGACCAACAAACCTATTAGCATTGCCAAAGCCATGCTCAACAGAGAAATCGTGATGGTGTCGTAAAAGCCGGCACTCAGAAACTTCAGGTTTGTCTGGCCTTGGTCCGTTGAAGGATCGAGTACATACCAGCCCCATTGATAGTCACTACAGCCGGTGAGAAGGAGAATGGTTGCCAGCCAGAAATAACGATAGGTCACATTACATCCTGTATTGTCTAAAAAAACTGCTTTGTTGCTGCTATGTTAGCAGTGAACTATCACAGAGCGTAATAACTTTAAGGAAGATTAAATGAACAAGTTCATCCTAGCACTCGGACTGTGTATTTTATCAATCGGTCAGGCGGCGGCCGAGACAAGCCGACTCCATGAGATTCTAGATAGCGGGGTGCTACGAGTAGGGACGACCGGGGACTGGAATCCGATGACGATGAAAGATCCGGCTACCAATAGCTACCGAGGCTTTGATATTGATGTAACTACCGAGCTGGCCAAAGATTTAGGCGTCAAAGTTGAATATGTTGCAACGGACTGGAAAACGTTGGTGAATGGCATTACCGCCAATAAGTACGATATTACGGGAAGTGCCTCTCTGAATATGTCTCGCGCTAAGGTAGCGGGCTACAGCGAGCCGTATTTCTACTTGGCTTTCGTTCCTGTGGTACAGAAAAAAGATCTGAAAAAGTTCTCAGACTGGAGTGATTTTGACAAGGCAGAGGTGAAAGTTGCGGCGACATTGGGTACGGTGCAAGAAAAGATGGTGAAAGAATTCTTTCCTTCGGCAAAACACATTGTTATTGAAGCGCCTGCACGAGATTTCCAAGAGTTACTAGCTCGCCGTGCAGATGTGTCTGTGACGTCGAACGTTGAAGCAGCTACGTTAGTCGAGAAGTTTAAACAACTCGCTATTGTGCCTGTAAAAGAGCCACGTAAGCCTACGCCGATTGCGATGCTGCTACCGCAGGACGACCAAGTATGGATTAACTACATTAATCACTGGGTAGAACTGAAAAAGACCCAAGGCTTTTTCAAACAAACTGCTGAGAAGTGGGGATTGAAGAGCAAGTAATTGCTTTGTAGAAAAAGAGCCGCATAACGCGGCTCTTTTTAATTGGTTACTCGTCACTGACGACACGAGAATTATCTGGGGCGGTAAACTGTTCTGACAATTGACGGTTAGAAACAATGTAGCCAAGCCACAGACCGCTCATACAAATCACGATTGCAATGCCTGTGACTACTTGAGCTTGGCTCGCCATCGCCGCGACTAACGCACTGGCGAGACTGCTGACGCAGATCTGCAAGCTATTTTGCAACCCTGCAGCAGTGGCTGGGCTCTGCTTAGCGCTGGCTAATGCACGGTTGACGACAATCGGGTAAAGCGCACCGTTAGCAACGGCAATCAAGCAGAAGGGCGCAAGAATCGGCCAGATAGACGTTAGCTGCCATTGTGAGGCGATAAACACGAGCAGTGAAGCGACACTGAATAAACCAATCAACTGGCGTAGTACTTTCTCATCACCGAATTTGGCTACCCCTTTTTTACCCAGGTAACCACCAGCCATAAAGGCGATCGTCTGAGGAATAAAACTTAGACCGATATCTTTGGCTTCGTAACCAAGCTGAGCCATGATTTCAGGCATACCGGTCAGATACGCGAAGAATGCAGCTGATGCGGTTGCAAACATCATGACGTTACCCAAATAAGTCTTTGAGCCTACTAGCGCTTTGATGTCTGAACTCATGCTAGTCTGTTTAGCTGGCTCCTTTTCATTGCTTTGTGCCATAGTCGTGGCTACCAGCAATAAACCCATTAGCGTCAGGGCAACAAAAATACTGTGCCAGCCGAAGTTATCTGCCAGTACAACACCCAACTGCGGTGCTAAAGCGGGAGATAGTGCCACTAGCGGCATAATAGTGGCGAAGATTTGTTGGCTGCTGCTGGAGTAACGTTTGATGACCATCGCTTGCCAGATCACTGCAGGTGCGCAGACGCCGATGGCCTGAATGAAGCGAAGTGTCAGTAATTGCCAGACTTGATCGCTGAAAGCAAGACCAAAAGAGGCCACGGTAAACAAACCTAAACCGGCGGCTAGCGTGTTTCGATGGCCAAATTTGTCCGATGCCAGTCCCCATAAAAGTTGGCCAATCGCCATACCGACCAGAAATACAGTCAAGGATAGTGCAATTTGTTCTGGGCCAGTAGCAAAATCACCTTCCATTGCTTTGAAGGCAGGTAAGTACATATCTGTGGCAATAAAACCTAGCATTGATAACGAGGCTAAATAGAAAAGTTGTAATTTAGAGATGTTCATCATTTTTCCATTCAAAAAAATTCACGGATTGTTATAAGTTGTCGCCAACATTTTTATTAACTTTGCTATTCTATTTTTCGTGATAGTGAAATTGAAACGCTAAAATTTGCAGTTATTCATCAAAAAATTTGAAAGGTAGCTATGAGTGTATTTTCTCAAACTTCGTTAGAGCTGGTGGATACAGTGGCTCGTCTTGGCAGCTTTACAGCGGCAGCGGAGGTTTTGCATAAAGTGCCATCTGCCATTAGCTACAGCATTCGCCAAATGGAGCAGGAATTGGATGTGGTGCTGTTTCGTCGCTTACCAAGAAAGGTAGAGCTAACGCCCGCTGGGGAAGTGTTTCTTGAACAGGCTAGGGCAATGCTTCGACAGATGGAAGAAGTGAAAGCGCAAACCAAGCGTGCAGCGCACGGCTGGCAAAAAACACTCAAACTGACGTTAGATAATGTCGTTAAATTGGAGCGCCTCAAGCCATTGATTGAGGATTTCTATCAAACCTTTCCTTACGCTGAGCTGCAGATCAATATGGAAGTGTTCAACGGTTCTTGGGAAGCAATCTCTCAGGGCAGAGCTGATATTGTCATTGGTGCGACGTCGGCGATTCCCGTTGGTGGAGATTTTGAAGTTCGGGATATGGGAATCCTAGATTGGGCATTTGTCGCTTCACCTAGCCATGCTTGTGTACGCCAGCAAAATCTGACTGAGGAGTTTGTCAGTCAGTTTCCAGCTATCTGCCTTGATGATACCTCCAATGTACTGCCCAAACGTCACACTGGTCATTATCCTCACCAACGTCGTTTACTGCTGCCTAACTGGTACAGTGCCATCGAGTGCTTAAAAAATGGGGTCGGCGTGGGCTATATGCCACGTCATATCGCGATGCCACTGATCCATGAAGGTCAGTTGGTTGAGAAGCTATTGCCAGATGACAAGCCAATCAGTCGCTGTTGCCTAGTTTGGCGCAAAGATGACAATCACAAATTGATTCAGTGGATGGTGGACTACCTTGGTAGCGGGGATAAGTTACACAACGACTGGCTGCGTTATGCATCAAATTGAACCAGATTCAAATTGTTAATGTTAGCAGATTGTTATTTACAAGCGGCTTGATACTATCCAATACATGATTCTGTAAATTGTTGAGGTACTGCAGTTTGAGGATAGTTGACAAAAAATGGCAGGTGCTGCCTATTTTGACCTTGTCGGTTTCTATGCTGGTTGGGTTGTATGGCTTTTACATCACGTTGGAACGTCTAGTAGTAGAGCGCGAACGTTCTCACCTCATTTCGCTGATGTCGGATGTCATTTATGTCATTCGTGAAGACAGCGCTAAGTTCACTCCTGAGCTAGATGTCGATGATTACGTTGGCGATCTGACCCAAGCTAATACTCAAATGCGCATTCAGGTGATTGATCCTACCGGTGTTGTGATAGCTGATACTGACTTATCCGATCACGCGTTAGCGCGAGTAGAGAATCATGCTAACCGTCCTGACTTCCAGCAAGCGTTGGAAACAGGCGAAGGCAGTGATGTTCGCTTCAGTACCGTGACATCAACGGATCGCATCTACTACTCAAAAAAAGAAAACATCAATGGCAATGATTTTGTGATTGTTTTGTCTTCTCCTATGTACCACTTAAAGCAGATGACTTTTGAACTGATGACCATTCTGACGATTATGGTCATACTAAGTATTGGCTTTTTGGTCGGTACCTCCTATCTCAGCAATCGACGAATCAACCTACGGGTTGAAGAAGAACAAACCAAGCAAGATGAGCGAATTCGCCAGCGTACCAATGAGATTGAACTGATGCATAGGCTTGCCAATATGCTTGCCGCCTGCAACAACATGATTGAAGCGCAGAAAATAGTCTCCGACGTCCTACCGAGAATTCTTGGCAATGTGAATGGTAGCGTGTCACTGATGCGTGCGTCGCGTAATCAGCTTGTGACTCAGCTTGACTGGGGGGAAGAGTGGCCAGGTAGCCGCAGCTTTGCTCCCGATGAGTGCTGGTCATTACGCAAAGGGCGGGTGTATCAATCTAATGATGAATTCCACACTTTATCTTGTGAACATATGGAAAACGTGAGAGACAATCAAACCCTGTGTATCCCACTTACGGCTCACGGAAATACCATAGGTATCATGCATCTCTATTTTGGTTCGAGTGAGGTTGAGATCGATGAGATTACTGAACAGCTGGCATTCAGCGTGGCTGAACATTTAGGCTTAGCCTTGGCGAATTTGAGTCTCCAAGAGAAATTGCGCTCTCAGGCACTGAGCGATCCTTTAACAGGTCTGTTTAATCGTCGATTCTTCGAGCAAAAACTGACTGAGCATGCGATGAACTCGGCAACGTCAGAGCAGCCGCTGTCATTGCTGATGCTTGATTTAGACCACTTTAAACGCTTTAACGATAACTTTGGTCATGATGCTGGAGACTTTGTTCTTAAGGAAATCAGTGCCTTGCTGAAGCGTAGTGTCGGGGATGATGAGATTGCCTGTCGTTTAGGTGGTGAAGAGCTGGCGGTGTTGCTTCCGCAATCGAATATGAAGCAGGCGACTGAGTTTGCCAATACCCTTTGTGAAGCAGTGCGCTCACTGCACCTGGAACATAAAGGCTTATCTTTGGGTCAGCTTGGTGTGTCGATTGGTGTCTCAACATATCCAAAACCGTCCTCAGATATGGAGTCTCTAGTCAAGATGGCTGATCAGGCTCTGTATATGGCGAAAGATTTAGGCCGAAGTCGGGTCGTAAACTATGGCGAATACCGGACACGTAAGAAGCCCGGTCTAGAAGTCGTGGAGCTGGAAGAAAGTCCAGCTTAGAATTTAGGTAAATAAATTCAGGTAAAAAAAAAGGCCAGCATTTGCTGGCCTTTGTTATGTTAAGCAACGCATCTAAGGGCGTTCAAACACAGTCGCAATGCCCTGACCCAGACCGATACACATGGTCGCTAAACCATACTTGGCGTCTTTTGACTCCATCAAGTTGATCAGTGTGGTTGAGATGCGTGAGCCAGAACAACCTAATGGGTGGCCTAGTGCAATGGCACCACCGTTAAGATTGACCTTCTCATCCATCACATCTAGCAGACCCAAGTCTTTCGCACATGGTAGTGACTGTGCTGCGAAGGCTTCGTTGAGCTCAACCACATCCATATCTTCAATTGACAGGCCAGCACGTTTTAGTGCTTTTTGCGTCGCAGGTACTGGGCCATAGCCCATGATAGAAGGATCGCAGCCCGCAATCGCCATCCCTTTGATACGAGCTCGAATCGTAAGTCCGAGTTCATTGGCTTTGTCTTCACTCATGATCAGCATTGCAGACGCGCCGTCTGAAAGCGCGGATGATGTACCTGCTGTGACTGTACCATTCGCAGGGTCAAATACCGGACGAAGCTGAGAAAGCCCTTCTACTGATGTTTCTGGACGAATCACTTCATCGTGGTCTAGTGTGAACAAGGTGCCGTCTGCTGCGTGACCTTCAGTTGGCAGAATTTCACTTTTAAAGCGACCTTCAACTGTAGCGGCGTGAGCGCGAGCATGAGAGCGTGCTGCAAACTCGTCTTGCTGTTCACGGCTGATGCCGTGCAGCTTACCCAGCATTTCGGCTGTCAGACCCATCATACCTGCTGCTTTCGCGACGTTTTTAGACATACCTGGGTGGAAATCAACACCGTGATTCATCGGCACGTGGCCCATGTGCTCAACACCACCAATCAGGCAGATTTCTGCATCTCCTGTCATGATAGCGCGAGTCCCGTCATGCAATGCTTGCATGGAAGAACCACATAAGCGGTTGACGGTCACAGCACCGATCTCAATCGGTAGTCCCGCGAGTAAGGCGGCATTACGGGCAACGTTAAAGCCTTGTTCTAGAGTCTGCTGAACACAGCCCCAGTAGATGTCTTCAATTTCGCTCGGATTAACCTGAGGGTTACGAGCCAGAATGCCTTTCATCAGATGTGCTGATAAATCTTCAGCACGTGTGTGTCGGAAAGCGCCACCTTTAGAGCGCCCCATTGGTGTACGCAGACAATCTACGACAACGACGTTTCTTGTTTGTAAAGCCATGTGGGAATCTCCTTAGATAGAACCGTGTTGCTGAGTGCCATAGAAGGTTTCGCCTTTGGCAGCCATATCAATCAGCATTTGTGGAACCTGATACATAGCACCAAGATCTTGGTGCTGCTCTGCCATCGCAACAAATTCCGCGATGCCCACACTATCTAGGTAGCGGAACACACCGCCGCGGAATGGAGGGAAGCCCAGACCGTATACCAATGCCATGTCAGCTTCCTGTGGAGAAGCAATAATGCCTTCCTGCAAACACAGCACGACTTCGTTGATCATTGGAATCATCATGCGTTGAATGATGGTCTGATCGTCGAACTCTTGAGCTTGGCTGCATACCTCAGACAAAATCGGTAAAATCTCGTCACTATAGGCTTTTTTCGGTTTACCGCGTTTATCTACGCTGTAGCTGTAGAAGCCGCTGCCATTCTTCTGTCCGTATTTATTAGCGTCGAACAGAGCATCAATCGCATCGCGAGATGACTTACCCATACGCTCAGGGAAACCTTGCGCCATAACTTCCTGTGCGTGGTGTGCGGTATCAATACCTACCACGTCCAGTAGGTAGGCAGGGCCCATTGGCCAGCCAAACTGACGCTCCATGATTTTGTCGACTTTAGTAAAGTCCGCGCCATCACGAAGTAGCATGCTGAAACCGCCAAAGTACGGGAAGAGTACGCGGTTAACGAAGAAGCCTGGGCAGTCATTGACCACGATTGGTGATTTACCCATCTTAGCGGCGTAAGCAACAACACGATTGATGGTTTCATCAGAGGTGTGCTCACCACGAATGATCTCGACGAGAGGCATACGATGCACTGGGTTGAAGAAGTGCATGCCACAGAAATTTTCTGGGCGTTGAAGCGACTTGGCCAGCAAGTTAATTGGGATCGTTGAAGTATTGGAAGTGATAACAGTATCTTCGCTGACCTGTTGCTCTACTTCACTCAATACTGCGGCTTTTACTTTCGGGTTTTCTACTACTGCTTCAACAATCACATCCGAATTTTCAATCCCCGCGTAATGCAGGCTAGGAGTAATTGATGCCAGAATACCTGCCATCTTAAATCCATCGATACGGCCGCGTGACAAGCGCTTATTAAGCAGCTTGGATGCTTCTGTCATACCGAGATCCAAAGATGCCTGAGCGATGTCTTTCATCATGACCGGCACGCCTTTCAGAGCAGACTGGTAAGCAATACCGCCACCCATAATACCCGCGCCGAGCACGGCTGCGCGTTCAGTTTGTTTGTTGGCGTGTTTTGCCGCATTCTTGGCAATTCCCTTGATGTACTGATCGTTAAGGAAAAGGCCAACCAGCGCTTTTGCTTCTTCGGACTTAGCCAGTTTGATGAAGTACTTACGTTCAATATCTAGGGCTTCGTTACGTGCAAAACGTGAACCTTCTTCAATGGCGATGACCGCTTTCATTGGTGCAGGGTAGTGTGGGCCTGCTTTTTGTGCCACTAGGCCTTTCGCCATCGTGAAGCTCATCATTGCTTCTAACTTACTCAGTGTAAGTGCAGAGGTTTTTTGTTTACGGCGCTGCTGCCAATCAAGCTTCTCATTAATCGCTTGTGTAAGTGTTGCTAGCGCGGATTCATACAGTGACTCACTGTCGACAACTGCATCTAGTAGACCAATTTTTAGCGCTTCGTCTGCGCGGCAAGCTTTACCTTGTGTAATGATTTCCATTGCACTGTCAGCACCAATGACGCGAGGTAAGCGTACACAGCCGCCAAAGCCAGGCATGATACCGAGTTTAGTTTCTGGTAGGCCAATGCTGGTGGTTTTGTCACCAATGCGCATGTCAGTAGCAAGTACACACTCACATCCGCCGCCAAGAGTATGACCTTTCAGCACAGAAATGGTTGGTACAGGAAGATCTTCAAGCTTATTGAAGATGCTGTTAGCAAATTGCAGCCACTTATCGAGTTCGGTTTCTTCTTTGGCAAATAGGCCTAAGAATTCGGTGATATCTGCGCCGACAATGAAAGCATCTTTATCTGAAGTCAGTAACAGACCTTTTAGACCCTGGTGTGCGTTCAGCGCATCCAAAGCTTTATCGAGTGATTCCAGTGTGGCGAGGTCGAGCTTGTTGACAGAATTTGGTGAGCAGAAACTTAGCTCAGCGATACCGTCGTGTAATTCCTTTACCTGTAGGGTTTCGGCTTGGTAAATCATTATCTATCTCCATGACATACAATCTTGGGATTGCGCGTATACCGGCCTCAAGCGCACGGCTTGCGGGCCAGCATATAGAAATGTCGCTTTATTTTTACTCTGGTTAGACCAGTTATTTTAGTGTGGACTCAGCCAGAATTAAATTCAATACATTTTTTAAACAAGTGTTTAACATTGTGCGCTGTGGCCGATCTTTTAAGGGCTCTTATTAGGCGAGCATGATAAACTGACATGATAGTAAAAAGTGACCCTATAATATGAACGACCAGCCCTACCTTATTCCTGCTCAACTTGCTCTATTTGAAGAAGAAATTAAGAAAAGTGTATTTATTACTCAGCTAGCGCATACCCCTTCAGTAGAGGCTGCCAGGGCTTTTGTCGAGCAGGTAAAGATGCAGCATTCAGATGCGAGGCATAACTGCTGGGGGTTCGTAGCAGGCCGGCCAGAAGACTCTATGAAATGGGGATTCAGTGACGATGGCGAACCTTCAGGGACGGCAGGCAAACCTATTTTAGCTCAACTATCTGGTTCTGGAGTGGGCGAGATTACTGCAGTGGTGACTCGATACTCAGGCGGAATCAAACTTGGTACGGGTGGCTTAGTAAAAGCGTATGGCGGCGGTGTCCAGCAGGCGCTCAAGTCGCTTCAAACAATTGAGAAAAAAATAACCACAAAGCTATTAGTGGAGTTAGACTATGGCTTTATTGCTATTGTTCAGGCCTTACTGCCGCAATTTAGCGCGCAAGAGGTGGAGACTGACTATAGTGAACAAGTAAAGATGGTCGTGGAAATCGAGCTTCGCTATGTGAGTGACTTTACCCAAACCATAATCAATAAAAGCGGTGCCAAAGCCTTGGTGACCCCTTTAGACGGAAAATAAAGATAATCAGGAAGTCGGAAGCTCAGCTTCAGTAATCATCAATTCATGCAGTTTCGTTCAATTATTCGGATTGTCGGGCTATTGCTCGCCCTTTTTAGTGTCTCAATGCTAGCCCCAGCGCTGGTCGCGTTAATCTATCGTGACGGTGCGGGTGTGCCATTTGTCACGACTTTCTTTGTCCTGTTTATCTGCGGTGCCATTTGCTGGTGGCCCAATCGTCGCCACAAGCATGAACTTAAAGCACGCGATGGTTTTCTTATCGTGGTTCTGTTCTGGACGGTAATTGGCAGTGCCGGTTCGATCCCCTTCTTGCTCTCTGATAACCCGAACGTGTCGGTGACTGATGCCTTTTTTGAATCGTTCTCCGCTCTGACGACGACGGGGGCTACCGTCATTGTCGGCCTCGATGAGTTGCCTAAAGCCTTGCTCTTCTATCGGCAGTTTCTTCAATGGTTTGGTGGGATGGGAATCATCGTACTTGCTGTGGCAATTCTGCCTGTACTAGGTATCGGTGGTATGCAGCTTTACCGCGCGGAGATTCCCGGGCCAGTCAAAGACAGTAAGATGACACCGCGAATTGCTGAAACGGCGAAAGCGCTGTGGTACATCTATCTGAGTTTAACGATCGCGTGTGCCTTGGCATTCTGGTTAGCGGGCATGACGCCGTTTGACGCCATTGGTCATAGCTTCTCTACCATCGCGATTGGCGGCTTTTCAACTCATGATGCTAGCATGGGCTACTTTGATAGCTACGCGATTAACATGATTACCGTGGTGTTCTTGTTAATCTCGGCGTGTAACTATTCTTTGCACTTTGCTGCGTTTGCATCCGGTGGTGTTCATCCTAAATACTATTGGAAGGACCCTGAGTTTCGCGCCTTTATCTTTATACAAGCACTACTCTTTGTCGTGTGCTTCCTTATCTTGCTGAATCACCATTCCTATGATTCCGTGTATGATGCTTTCGATCAGGCGTTGTTCCAGACGGTGTCTATCTCAACCACAGCAGGTTTTACTACAACTGGATTTTCAGAGTGGCCTCTGTTTCTACCTGTATTGTTGTTATTCTCTTCTTTTATTGGCGGTTGTGCTGGTTCCACGGGGGGAGGTATGAAAGTCATACGTATCTTGTTGCTCACCCTGCAAGGTGCGCGTGAGTTAAAGCGTTTAGTACACCCGAGAGCTGTCTATACCATCAAAGTTGGCGGAACCGCCTTGTCTCAACGTGTGGTCGATGCGGTATGGGGTTTCTTCTCCGCCTACGCTCTGGTCTTTGTAGTATGTATGCTGGGTCTGATTGCAACAGGCATGGATGAGCTAAGCGCTTTCTCTGCTGTGGCAGCAACACTCAACAACCTTGGGCCAGGTCTAGGAGAGGTGGCGTTGCATTTCGGTGACGTGAACGACAAGGCAAAATGGGTACTCATTGTCTCTATGCTATTTGGGCGCCTTGAGATCTTCACTTTATTGATTCTACTAACTCCGACTTTTTGGCGCAGCTAAGGAGCTTTCGTGACTAAAGCACTATTTCTCTATTCTTCTCGTGAAGGGCAGACAAAAAAGATTCTTCGATATATTGAGCAAGAGCTTTCACACCTTACTGTGGAAACACTCGATTTGCATAGCGCAGAGCACATCGACTTCGAGCAATACGATAAAGTGTTGATCGGTGCTTCAATACGGTACGGGCACTTAAACAAGCGCTTATATCAATTTATTGAGCGACACAAAGAGAAACTGCAGTCCGGCAAGGTCGGTTTTTTCTGCGTGAATTTAACCGCCAGAAAAGAAGACCAAGGTAAGGATACGCCGGAAGGCAGTGCTTACATTCGCAAGTTCTTAGTCAAATCGCCTTGGAAGCCGGAACTGATAGGTGTGTTTGCTGGTGCGCTTTATTACCCTCGCTATAACTGGTTCGATAAAATGATGATTAAATTCATTATGAGTATGACTGGCGGTGAGACCGACACTAGTAAAGAAGTTGAATATACCAACTGGAAAAAAGTCGCCTTATTTGCCCAAAAGTTTAGCAATTTGTGAAAATAAGGTTGGAATTTGGCCGTTTGGGCTTAAAGATTAACCGAAAGGCAAAAAAACGTAAAAAAATGCATAAAAGGGGTTGCCAAGATTATTTCGATCTCTATAATGCCCCCTCGCTGACACGGGAACGCTTCGAAGCTTATGTTTCGAAACAATAAAACTCAGTTAGCAAGGTCGATTAGCCAAGTGGAAACACTTGAAAATAAGTTTGAAAAAAAGTGGTTGACACTAAACTTTATCTCGCTAAAATGACCGCCTCTTCCGAAGTGATGTTAATCACAAAAGAAGAACGCTCTTTAACAATATAAACCTATCAATCTGTGTGGGCACTCGTTGATGATAATCCAATTAGAAGCTTCGGCTTCAAATTAGGTTTCAATGATACGAAGTGACCATTGAATCTTCGGATTCAGCACAG
>Ga0213832_1000195_pt1 | contig 81752 bp, 67 predicted proteins | sample SWATP13_FD_161660 | JGI IMG/M metagenome (GOLD analysis project Ga0213832, IMG submission 161660) | Coastal seawater microbial communities from Marineland, Florida, United States - SWA TP1 #3 | ecosystem: Environmental > Aquatic > Marine > Coastal | place: USA: Florida | collected 2016-08-06 | reverse complement strand
ATTGGGATACTCCAGCACGCTACGCCGATTGCGGCTGCAAGTGGACTTTGCTTAACTAGTTTTGCTTTAACTTGCTCTCGACTCTGCTCAGTAACAGACATATCAACTCCGTTTTCGTTTTATTATTTTTCCTGTAAAACAGAGTTATTCTAACTAGAACAGCTGATTATAAAAAGAGGAACATAAATTTTCTTAGTACAAAAAAAGCCACTTCGCAGTGGCTATTTTAAATAGTCTTTAATTAAACGCTAAATTGATGCCAAGGACCTCTAATAGCGAGTGTTTTTGAAGGTGAGTAAACATTCACAAACAAAGTACTACCATCTGGTGAAAAACAGGCACCTGCCAGTTCAGTTTGCGCAACTAAACGAGCAAAATTATAAACTTGGCCCTGTGGTGTTACACCGCGCAAGTGATTATCAACCACATCGGTATATTGGTCTTCACACACAATTAAATGGCCATTAGGTGACACAGTTAAGTTATCGCCAAAGTTATAAAGGGTTTTGCTGCTACTTTCGACAAACAAGGAGATTTTACCAGGTCGCTCACCTTCTTTATCCGTGCCTTCAAACTCTGATGGCTGATATTTCATAACCTGACCCAGTTGTTTTTTACCGCCGTTGGTACAACAAAAGTACAGCTCTTTATCGCCCCAATGAATACCTTCACCACGGGCAAATAATGCTGCTCCTTGTTTATATCCACGCAGGCGTAAGTCGTCTTTTGGGCTTTCAGGGTTATCCAGATTTACCCACTCAACCTCAAATTCTTGATGTAACCCCATGGCTTTTTTATTCCAATTACGGCTATCGAATTGTGGTTTATTCTTCACAACCATGGCTTGTAATTGCCCGCCTTTATGCAGCTTGCCATATTCATTCGGAATAAAACGATAAAATACACTGTCGCCTTTGTCTTCCGTTAAATAAACAATGCCCGTACGCGGGTCAACCGCTGCAGCTTCATGGTTGAATCGCCCCATTGCTGTTAATGGCTCTGGTTTAATTAGGCCTTTACTATTTGCTGGTACTTCAAAAATATAACCATGATCTTGATTGAATCCATCAGCTTTAGTATCGGTGGTTTCTTCGCAGGTTAGCCATGTGCCCCATGGGGTAATTCCTCCAGAACAATTCCGAATAGTTCCCACTAACGACAAATACTCTTGCTCTTTTTGGTGTGTTTTTAAGTTATAAATGATGTGGCTAGTTCCACCTGGTAATGCAACACCGTCACTGTTGGTATCGAATGCGAGGGGGGTTTTATGGTTTGCAATACTTACTTCAGCTTTTGCTAAATCTTTTGGCTTTAGCTCATGATTACGCACTAAAGCAACGTGGTCATTACCAAGTGCGATGCAGCCCATACCATCGGCTTTATCAGGGACCGTAAATCCATCAGACATTTTTTCACCTAGGCTTGAAATAACTTGATAACTGAACCCTGCGGGTAAATCTAATAATTTGTTAGGATCTGGAAGTAATGGACCAAAACCACTAATTGTTGCTTTAAGATCACTGAATGAAACATTCCCCATGGCACTTTTAGACAACCCTAAAAAAGCTAAAGTACCTGCCCCGACTAAAAACTCTCGACGTGAAACCATGTTAACTCCAAGCTGAAAGCAGCTTTATCATACAAATAAAAAAGCATTATAAAGCAATAAAGCAGCAAAAAGTTACATTATCACAATATTCACAAAAATGTCATGAACCACTGTCGTAGCTACTCTTCAATAATCGCAAGCGACTGATTAGGAAGAACTAAAACTAAATAACCACGACTCTCTAAACTGCAAAAGTCATACTCATACCCAAGAATTTGCAAATCAGTGCCACAATCAGTAATAGGCAAGTAGCTCGTAGCAATTTCCTCTAAGAGTAAGCTCGTACCACGCTTGTAGGTATAATTCATATCACCTGCAAAGCTTACAAGTCGAACCATGGGATCACCGGTAATATCAATAGCGTTCGTTCGGGCTAAAAAGCCAAGTTTTAGCTGTGAATTTGCCTCATATACTATTAAATAATTTTCTGTATCATTGGCAATCCATTTCTGTCTTTGCGCTTTGATTTCATCATCATAAAAAGCTGCAAAACCAACATTACCAAGGGTTGAGCGTTTAAAGCTGAGCTTGGTAAAACCATTATATGCATCCACAGATTGTTGATAATTATGCTGTTTATAAATTGCGTCAGCTGAGGTGCTATTTCTTAGATTCATCATATAAAAATCAATTGGGTACTCGCTGAAGTTATACACATAATAATCACTCGAGAAAAAAGGCTCATATAAATCATCTTCATTGAATACCTCATCCTCTGCGCTATTACAGCCAGCAAGCAAACAAAAGATAAGAATTATACTTAACAGTTTCATTTATATCCCTTACTTTTCAAAACGATAATTTACAAAAACGGCCAACTGCTGCTTAGCACTGTCTGCAACTAATGGGCTTTTTTTAATTGTTGAGTCTAACGTTTCAATTCGGTAAGTCGCTTGGATGGACCAATGTTCGTTATAAATATAAGCAAGATTCAAGGCAGTAAATGGATTAATAGCAGAGCGAGTTTGATAAGCATATCGACCGTATTCTGGGGCAATGTTCTTCTTAGAGATGCCATAGAGGTATTGGGTGTACTTTTCATCTTGCCAGTAGAGACCAAGATCAGCACTAAGCTGTAAACCCAAACCTTTACCGTAAATAGGTAGACGATACTGCGCAAGTAAGGTAAGTCCCTGTGAGTGGTTAGAAACATCTTGCGCTAAACGTAAAAACAACTGTTTGTACTGTAACTGAGTTCTAAAAGTAAGCTCGCCCTTGCCATCTTTATAATTTGTAAATACCTCATCGTCTGACAACTCATCACTAAAAATTAAGCTACTATCATAGGTCTCATCACGAAAACTAAGCCCCATGGTAGCTTCAAATTCTGCACCATATAAAAAAGCATATTGCACTAAGCCGTATTTAGGACCAATACGCCACGCACCTTTACGCGCATTAAAGTATGGAAGCGACATCGTTTGTATATCGTAGCCATGCCAAGGAGTATCGATTGCAAGCTGCCCTGCTCCCACATCCATTTGCCATTTATCTGTTTGCTCTTTTGCTTGAGCACCATTGATAAATAATGATGCAAAGCAATAAGCAAGGATGAACGGATAAGAAAATAGACTATTTCGCAGAATTTCATGTTTGGTCATGATAATGTCCCTATATTGATGTTTAATAACAATATAACGCTCATCTGATGGGCAAACATGCTGCAAATGTCACAACTTTAAACGTGACATTTGTCATATACATAAACAGATAAATGCGGATTAGAATAAAGACATGAACAAATTTTTACGTCTTTTTGTACAGCGCAGCGACTTTCTGCTTTCAGCAGTCACTTGGCTATTTGTGTTTATTTACACCTTGCATGCATGGTCGCTCAGCACGCCTCCACCACTTGATTACACACCGATGCATGTTGTATTGATCAGCTGTTTATTTACTAGCTTTTTCGCATTTTTAATTTACTTTGAGTTTTTTAGACGCCACTTTAAGGTTTATCAAACTGTTATTTTAAACGTCACTGTCACCAATGTATTACTATTAATGTGGTTATTTAATATTGGCTTTGTCGCTATTTTATTGATCATTTTTTTAGTTAAGTTCAGTGATTACGAGCCAAGAAAATCAATACTTTATCTCCTTATATGCTTGCCCTTTTGTATGGCGTTAGTTCTTCATTATGGTTTCAATAGAGAGTTTGTTTTGTTAAATGGTCTAGCATTTACCTTGTACAATAGCTTTGCATATCGTTTTGCAACACGGCTTATTTCTGAACGTAAAGCGAAAGAGCAAGCCGCGCATTTATTACGTGAATTAAAAGCAACGCAATCACTTTTAAACGACACTGCCACTCGCGATGAGCGTATTCGCATAGCCCGTGATTTACATGACACCCTTGGTCACCATTTAACAGGGCTGAGTATTCATTTAGAAGTAGCGAGTCACTGCGCAAGCGTCCAAGCACCTAAGCATATTGCTAAAGCCCAGCAGATAACGCGCTTATTACTCAGTGATGTGCGTGATTCAGTGTCATCTATGCGTGAAAACCAAACTATCGACTTATACGCATCACTGCACTCTTTATGCAGTGATGTTGCAGGCTTAAATGTTATGCTTGAATATGATCCGGCGATCAAAATAAGCGATGCACTCTTAGCACAAACCCTATTTCATGCAATTCAAGAAGCGATAACAAATAGTATAAAGCATAGTGATGCCGATGAGCTTAACGTTACTTTACGGCTCGAAAATCAAACTGTGCAATTACATATAAAAGATAATGGCAATAAAAGTACTGAACTTAATTTAGGTAACGGTTTAAAAGGTATGCAAGAGCGACTGGCTCTAGTCAAAGGAGCCATTGAGTTCAAGCACTGTGATAACGGCTTTGCTATTAATGCAACCCTTCCCCATAAACTTAACCCACATACATTGGCGTAACATTATGATTAATGTGCTATTAGTTGATGACCAAACTTTACTAAGAGAAGGGCTCAAAAGCTTATTGGCGTTAAAAGACAACATCCACGTTGTCGCTGAAGCAGATAATGGTCGCACTGCTTTAGAAATACTTAATCAATGTGCTGTGGATGTTGTGCTTTTAGATATTCGCATGCCTATTTTAGATGGTATTGGCGTACTCAAAACAATGCAGAAACAGGGGTTCACTCACCCAGTATTAGTGCTTACAACTTTCGATGATAGTGAGCAAGTACTTGAATGTATTCGCTATGGTGCAAAAGGTTATGCATTAAAGGATATTAATTTAGAACGACTAGTGTCTGCCATCGAAACACTGGCTAGTGGCGGCTCTGCACTTTCACCGGCAATTACGCAGAGAATACTTAACAATCCAATTAAGTCTCACAGTGAGCCAACCTTATTGCCTGATAAGTTAAGCAACAGTGAGCTGAGGGTACTTAATTTAATTGCTGCGGGCTACTCAAATTCAGAAATAGCCCAAGCATTATATAAATCAGAAGGTACAATACGTAATCAAGTATCGTTTATTTTACGAAAGCTAGATGTGCGCGATAGAACACGAGCCGCTCTAAAAGCGATTGATTTAGGTTTAATTTAAAGCGAGTTACCCAGTGCTAAGCCTCGGCCAAATCACCATAGCTCGTTACTAAATTACGGCCATCATGCTTAGAGCGGTAAAGGGCATCATCCGCACGCTTTAAAACATCCTCCCAAGAGGTTTCTTGATTTTTTGATATCGCAACACCCACACTAATGGTTAAGTGCACTGCTTCACCTTCAATATTTAAAGGTGTTCTTGCGACTTTTTTACGAATACGTTGTGCAAGCAATTCAACATCTTGAGGCTTTAAGTGGCTGACCAAAACAGCAAACTCTTCGCCGCCTAAGCGAAAATTATGATCATACCCCCTTAACTGTTGCTTTGCTATCTTGGTGACATGTTTCAAGGCTTTATCACCTTGTATATGACCAAACCTATCATTCACTGATTTAAAATAATCAATATCAAACACGATGAATGCGAGGCGAAAATTATTTCTAGAGCAGCGTTTAATTTCATTACTAGCGACCTTTTCAAGCGCTTTTCGGTTATACCAACCTGTTAAATGGTCAGTAAAAGAGTATTCTCTAAGGGCTAGCTCTTTTCGCCATGTTACGACGACTGAAAATGAAATGGTTAATAAAAATACAAATGCGATAACAGCCAAACTACCAATATCTAATAAAAGACCTTTATCTAACCACGGATAATTTTCTACACCCGCCAATAAAAAATAACCTCGTATTAAAAGTTGAGCAGCGAATATAAATAAAATACCTATTAATAAATAATATCCCCTGCCGACTTCTTCTTTGCGGTGTTTCCAAAGTGCCATAGTTGCTGAAATATCAAGCGCCGCAATTACTGGATACAAGGCTACGATTCTTAACTCAACAGACTCAACCAAAGGAGGAACCAGATTAAGCAAGTAAATACCCACAAATACTATAACGACCAACCCCCAAGTGGAGCGACCATATAAGCAACGTGATACACCACTAAATAAGGCTGCATGTGCACCAAGGTAACAAGCATTAGCAAAAGAAGGATGGAAAATCCAGGAAAGAGAAACTTGAGTCGCAACAATTCCGACTAAGTTAGATACAAAAAATAACACTCCACAAACAAGCCAATCAAGCAAGTATTTTTCATTACGACTAACGATGAAAAGCGCTGCCATTGTAAGCATCATAATAAAGCTTACTAGGGCGGTGCAAATGAGCAATGTGTGAAGATCCATTCTTATTATTGTCCCTGCATGTGAAATTTTAGGCGTGGATAATAAACCAACAAAAATTATTAGTCCAACTACCAACATCAGAACATAAGCACCATAAATATTATTATATTTAATGGTATACGTCTTTAATCGGGACATTCTGTCAACACAAGAATTAACTTTAGCTTAACAGAGGTAATGTTATTATTTGTATTTCTGTTATTTATATTAATTTGAGATTCATTTTTTATTTATATGAAAAAACTAAAACTAAATAACTTTATAAAATAACAATAGTAATCATTTTAACCTATTAAGCTCGTTCATCTTTTGGCGAATCCATAACCACATGTGAAGTAATTGTTCTCACCTGAGGGATTGAGCCCAGTACATCAGCGTGAAACGATTTATAGGCTTTAAGGTCTGTTGTTTCGACTCTTAGCAAATATTCGTACGAACCCGTCACGTTATGGCACTCTTTAACCTCAGCAATAAATTCAAGGGCTTGCTCAAATGCTAGCTGCGATCGTGTTGAGTGCTCATTCAGGCCAACCCCCACATAGGCTATAAACCCTAGACCCACTGCTTGGTTATTAATAACAGCTCGATAACCTGAAATAACGCCTGAGCGTTCAAGTTCCTGTACTCTGCGTAGGCAGGCTGATGGTGATAATCCAACTTTCTCTGCAAGCTCAGCATTAGCCATACGGCCATTGCGTTTTAGCTCACGCAATATTCTGTTATTTATATTGTCTTTTTTCATTCGTTATTGCTTTAAATTAACCATGCAAACAACATTAAGCGATAAAATTGCATCAACATCAAGCTATCATTGCATTTCTAAAAATATGGAGAAGTGATAATGACTTTTGAGATCCTTACTGCACTGGCGCTATTTGCCTTAGTTTCATCAATTACACCTGGTCCTAATAATTTGATGTTAATGAGCTCTGGCGCGAATTTTGGTTTTCGTAGAACAATGCCACACTTACTTGGCGTAACACTTGGATTCATGTTAATGCTAATACTTGTTGGACTAGGTGTTATGCAAGTGTTTGACTTATTTCCATCAAGCTACCTGATTCTCAAAGTATTTTGTGTTGCTTACCTGTTCTATCTTGCGTTTAAGATTGCCACTAGCAATGGGCAACAAGCCTCTAATAACAAGAGTGAGCCCTTTACTTTTACCCAAGCTGCATTATTTCAATGGGTTAATCCAAAAGCGTGGGCAATGGCACTAAGTGCTATTGGTCTTTACGCACCTGATAAAAATCTACTCTCTGTTTTTATTGTTAGTATCGTTTTTGGCGTCGTTAACTTACCATGCGTGTGCTCTTGGACCTTGCTCGGACAAAAGCTTCAACACTACCTCAGAAATCCAGTACGATTAAAAGGATTTAATTACATTATGGCAGGGCTATTAATCGTTTCTGTATTGTTTAGCTTATTTTGAACTTGTCGCAGCACAAAAAGGCCAGCACAACAACAGAGTAGATTTTAGTGTAAAAATCTTTCTATGCTAAGCTTTTAACTATTGCTCGTTTTTCTATGTGAGTTATGGCTATAAACCTCGAAAGTTATTTTTATCACGGCTTCTTTGTTTTTTTGCTGATCACTGTAATAACCTGCTCGGTCATTGCAACCGGATTAATGATTAGCCGTTTTAAAAGTAAGTCAATTGTCTTCTTTAACTTATTTTTCTATCTAGGTGTTGCTGGCTTTGCTTGGCTGTGGATACAAAATATTTTCGGGCTTCCCAGTGATTTTCGGCCCAGTGTTATTATTTATATTCTGTCAATGGTACTACTTCAGCTCTCGATTTATAACCACGATGAAAAGTGCCGCTTTAATCGATTAATGATTGGCCACGGTGCTATTTTTTCAGTTTGCGTATTATTCACAAACAGTATTAACCAACTTGCTTTAGTAGAGGCATGTTTTACTCTAACCGTGTTACCTGCCCTTATTTACTTTACTTTTACCCGAGCACTATACAAGAGCAATATAGGTAATACTGTGCTCTTAGCAGCACAATGTATTTTACTTTTAGTGCCTATTACTCAGTTAACTATTATCACTCATTCACATAACCTACTGACACTTTACTCATTAACCGTGGTTGCTCATGCCACGGTATTTGTCATGACAGGGCTTGGGCTTATCACCACCCTTCTAATCGATGAAAAACGGCGCTATGCTGAACTATCACTCAAGGATCCACTCACAAATTTATATAACCGTCGAGGTCTTCAGTATGTTTTAGACAAACGGCAGTTATTGACTAATCAGCATGCGACTTTCCTTTATGCAAGCGCTTTAGACATCGACTTTTTTAAAAGCATAAATGATAACTACGGGCATGAAGCAGGAGACCTAGTGCTGGAAGTGTTAGCAGAGCTTTTACAACGTCACCTACACCGAGAAGATCTATGCTGCCGTTTAGGGGGCGAGGAATTTCTCATTCTCAGTATCGAAAAATCCCCAGAGCAAGCCTACCAAAAACTTGAAAAGCTTCGCCAGACCATAGAAACAAGTCAAATTGAATATAAACAACAAATCATTTCACTCACAGCCAGCTTTGGCCTTACTCATTGGCAACAAGCAGACACATTTGACGACTTAATTAACCGAGCAGATAAAGCCCTCTATTCGGCTAAAAACAATGGTCGCAACCGAATTGAAACCACATTTTAATCATTTGAACAGTTTAATTTTAATTCCTTATCATTAAAAAAATTAAGTAATTAATCATAAACTTTGATCTAGGTGAAGTGCACTCAATCATATTCAGGCTACACTGATACCAACATGATTAAATTACTAGGACTTTACCATGACACACCTTGTTTCAGACTTGATGACGCCCGATCCGCTGGCTATCACCGCAGCAAACTCATTGCATGATGCTCATAACTTAATGAAAGAAAAAAATATTCGACACATTCCTGTCATTAATGAGCATGGTGGTTTAGTTGGCATGCTGACTCAAAAGATCATGATCGCTCAAGTAATGAGTATTATGGCGAACTTCAGTGCCAGTGCACTTGAACGCAAAGAAAAGCAAACTAAAGTGCAAGATATTATGGCCACTGATTTCACAAGTATTTCACCTAATCAACCATTGCATGAAGTAGCAAAGTTTTTTGTTGAAAACCGTCACGGCTGTATGCCCGTTGTCGATGATGATAATAACTTAGTTGGCATTTTAACCTCTTCTGACTTTGTTCGCTTAGCAGCGGCCCTGCTCTCTTAACGATTTATGTTCCTAGCTTCTGCACACTGAATTTTTTACATAGAGTGTGCAGACTTTTCATATTCATTCAGTATCTTGTTGAGCACCCTCAAAATAAAAATAAAAATAAAACATTAAAAATCATCAGCTTAAAAAATTTCAGATATCGGCATAACGATTGCTTCTACTCTAATAACTTCGCTTTTTAAGTAACGACTAAGTAACTTAAAAGCTTTATGGAAATACAATTTTAGAGAATCTCGGAGGAGTAATGAGTAATACATCATCAAAAGTCGCTGAATTCACGGCCCCAGGCGTTAATAACGAATCAGCAGCCGATACAATTGCTATTTTAGACAAGCGCATGGTCGCTTTAATCGATTTACACCTTACTCTTAAGCATATCCACTGGAATGTTGTCGGTCCAAACTTTATCGGTGTGCATGAAATGCTTGATCCACAAGTAAGTGCCGTTCAAGAAATGACCGACACTATTGCCGAGCGTATTGCAACTATGGGCGGTGTTCCTGTTGGCACACCACAGTCAATCGTTGATCGCCGCGAGTGGAAAGATTACTCACTAGGCAAAGGGCTAGTATCTGATCACTTAACTGCTCTCGATAAAGTTTATAACGGCGTCAATAAAGATCACCGTAAGGCGCTTGAGCAACTTGCTGAATTAGACCCTGTTTCTGAGGATATGATCACAGGCCAACTTGCAGAGCTTGAACAGTTCCAGTGGTTTGTTCGTGCACATATCGAATCGTCTACAGGCGAATTAAAAGGTTAACACTTCTATCCGAAGACCCCTTGCCCAGCTAGCGCTGGGCTTTTTTATGCCTTTACAGCCAACCTTTATGTTTAAAAAATAAATAAGGCGCGAAGCCGGACAGTAGCATAATGGCAATAGCAAATGGGTAGCCCCAAGCCCACTCAAGCTCTGGCATGCTATTAAAATTCATACCGTAAATACTTGCAACCACTGTGGGAGGCAAAAAAACCACCGATGCAATCGAGAAAGTTTTAATGATTTGGTTTTGCTCAATATTGATAAAACCCTGAGTTGAATCCATCAAGAAATTAACTTTATCAAACAAAAAAGTACAGTGAGACATCAGGGTATCGATATCAAGTACAATCTCGCGAAGTGACTCACGGTCTTCAGTAGGTGCGCCAAGGTAACGCAATAAAAACGAAATATTGCGACGAGTATCCATCAAGCATAAGCGTACTTTACCGTTGTTGTCCTCAAGCCGTGCAATCCGACTTACCGCTTGCTCTAAGTCTGAGCCATCCTCTTCAAGTACATAAGCACTGAGATTTTCTAGCTGATGGTGCATGTCTTCAAGCATATCCGCATGATTTTCGACCTTTTGATCAAATAAAGTTACGAGCAATTGTTTAGGGTTATCACACGCCACCTGCCCTTTACGAGCACGGAGTCTTAATAAACGAAAATCAGCTAATTCATCATCACGAATCGTCAATAAACAATTATCTTGCAGTAAACACGCAACTGTCACCGTATTAAAGCGTCCTTCATTTGGCGACATAAACAGAGCATGTACATGAAGCCCTTCATGATCAATAAAGCAACGCGACGACGCTTCAATTTCTTCAACATCATCAGCCGCAGGCAAAGTAATATTTAGGGTACTCGCGAGGGCGCGACGCTCTTCGCCTGTTGGGTTAATCGTGTCAATCCAATGGGCATTTTTAATGGATGTGGCTAATGGCGTGTCGGGGGCTGGTTCGATTTGTGTTATTACACCTTGGTCAATTGAAAAAAATCTTAACATATGCCCCACTCTTTTTTACCTAAGTGACAAAATAGTACCAGCAACTATCAAGCTAAATACACCTTTTTAGCAAAATAAATGCATTGCTCTTTCTCCAAAGCTTGATAACCATCAGCAGTACGAATTGCACTTATTCAACTCACCAAAAAACGAGAAGTACTGTTTAACCTTTCTAATGCCAACTACAAACCTAGCAGAAGTTTATAAAGGCACAAAACTAACCACAGGCTTACTTTTATTTGAATTGGCTAGATCGGAAAATGCCAACAAAATGCGCTCTATCATGCTTGGTAACATAATACTTATTTAATTTTGTTTCTAAAAACTCTACTCTCAGTAGTAGATGATAAGGAGATAATAATGAAAGACTTGCAAAAACTAGTAGGTAATTTAAATAAATCGGGTGCGCTCAGTGGCTTGCTAGGTGGTGTGGCTGGTAGTGGACTGACAAGCTTAATGGGAAGCAAAAGCAAGAAAACGGGGAAAAAAGTAGTAAAGTATGGTGCGCTTGCTGCCATTGGTGGCCTTGCTTGGAAAGCATATAAGCAATATTCAGAGCAAAAACCAACAACAGCTCAAGCTACTTCTTCTCGCACTTTTGACTTTACTCCAGCAGCAATGCCAGAGCAGTCATTTAATGAAGTCATTGATGATAACCACACCGACGGGCAACTCTTATTAATGCGAGCAATGATCGCTGCCGCCTATGCAGATGGCCATATTGACGACACAGAGAGACAAAAGATTTTTGCACAAGTCGATACCCTAGAACTGAGTGCACAAGAAAAAGCGATGTTATTCGATGAGCTAAGAAAACCCATGCAACTATCAGCGCTTATTAATGCTGTACCTAACGCTCAAATGGGTATTGAAGTGTATGTTGCAAGTGCCAGTGCCATCGACTTAAACCAGAGTATCTCTAAACATTATTTAGAAGCGTTAGCAAATCAGTTATGTATTCCAAATGAACTGGTTGATAACATCCACCAACAACTCTCTCAGTAAGGCTTTGACAATCGACTGTGCTCCTTAGTAACTGGAGCACGCTAAGCAATCCTAAAATAGCCAGGTACTCTCCATCAACTCGAAGTCGGCAGTATTGGTCACACACCAACCGACAACGATGGCACAGCAGTGCATTGGCAATTTGACAACTTTAAAGCGTCAGTTGATTAACCACACAACAAGCCTAAACTAAGGCGCAGTATTGCGATGAGTATCCACGCAAAGATATAAACAAAATAGCCGCACTTTTAATGAGTGCGGCCATTTTTATAATGTAAAGTCGTTTAGTACTTGTACTAATTCATTCTTACTGTATTTGTACTGTTTCGCTGGATATCACGAATACCTTCTTTACTTTCCTTTTCCATCGCAGCAATTTGCTCAGGAGTACGGCATACACGTGTTGGTATGTTACTGCCGGTTGGTTTTTCCCTTTTACAAATTAAGCCATCATTGCTTGCTTGCTCGTCGCTTGAACTTGCACAGCCACTCATTAAAACGGCTAATAAAATAACACTTAAAAATTTCATAGACTTCCCTTTTTTTATATTGATTCAGTGTTTATTAAGAACATACTATTATATTGCAGCCCTAAAATAAAATTTTTTAGGTACAAAATAGTACTTAATGCGGTTTTTTAGTGCCGTATCTCACCATATCTTTACCATTTTCATAAACGTCACTACTCACATAACGTCCTAATAAAAGCTGATGATTATCATCCAGCACAGCGACAAATGGACGACCATCACTGTTATTTGTAGCAAGCGCAACACCCGCAACATTTTCTAGCCCCAAGCCACCATTTTCAACAAGGCGCAAAAACGTTTCTAATTCGTCTAAAGTTTCGATTACATCATTATCGTTAATCATCTTAAATACTCAGTGATTGCTAATCGGCCTAGCATAACAGGATTAAAATTTTGGTGCGAACTAGGTAAACCGAATTTCCCCATATAAACGTCGTTTTTTTGCAATCCTCGACTTTGCAATCGGCCTAAACTGAATACTCATTTAATTTTAAAAGGCTAACTTACGATGAAACGTGGTGACTATTACAACCTTCAACCTGCATTAATCAAACACCTTGTTGAGCAAGAACAATTAATTAAAAAAGCGGTTGAAACAAGTTTTGGTCTAACAATATGGGAGCTGATTAAACTAAGAGTATCACAAATAAATCAATGTGCTTTTTGCATTGCAATGCATACCAAACAAGCAAGGGAATACGGTGAAACGACCAACCGTATTATTGGTTTAAGTGCATGGCAAGACATGCCAATTTATACAAAACAAGAACGTATGGCTTTAAAATTATGCGAAAAGTTGACACTTGCCCAACCTATTGATGATACTTTCTATCAATCTCTTAGTGATACATTTTCTGAACAGGGGTTAGTTGCACTGACGATTGCTATTAACGCAATCAACAGCTGGAACCGCATTGTGAAAATGTTTAAACCTGACGTTGAGTTTAATGAGTAACCATTTAACTTTAGAACTAAAAACACCTAAGGGTGACATCGCTAATTATATTCAAGCTATCTGGTATGCGACGGCGCATTCACACGGTGAGCAATGGCTTGCTTGCGATGGTGCGACTGGGGTTATTTTTCCTCTTGCAGGGGCGCTTTTACTTGATGATAAAGCGCTTTCTCCACCTTATGCATTTCAAGAAACGTCTACTCACGCAGCAAAGATCACATTTTCAGAAAATGCACAATTTTGTGGTATTCGCTTTAACCCAACTGTTTTAGCTGAGTTCAAACACCACAACCACCCACTTATTTGTGAGCAATCATTAATGGCTATTGCCAAAGGCCTTCAAAAAAACGCCAATCTGCAGGCTTTTGAGGCGCTCATAAGCACGCATTTTAACTACCAACCTAGTATTGGTCACACATATGCAAAGCAATTAATTAGTAAACTGATTGAGTTAACGCCACTGCAAACCGCTTATCAACTGGCTCCATTAAGTAAGAGGCAGCTTGAACGGCAAATAAAAAGCCAGTGTGGCGTTACACCTAAGTATTTTGAACGAATTTACCGCGTAAAAATGGCCAAACAAACAATAAAAGATAACCCGACGATGGGCTTTGCAGATATTGCTCAACAGTGTGGCTTTACTGACCAGCCGCATTTCATTAAAGAATTCAAAGCGATAATGCATATTACACCAGCAAGATACCGGAAACTATTGAATAACACGCATACTAAAAAAACCAAACTCATTATGCGTTGAAATCGGTATATTAAATTCATCAAATAAAAGTTCTATATCGATTATCAAACTCACTTAAATAGCATGAACTTACTTGCCAACGGGCGATTTTATTTGCGATCAGCTTTTATCCATAGGATAGTTAACAAAAGCCTAAAAACTTGCTGTTACACAATAGGATAATCATGAAAAAAGTTTTACTTGCCACCAGCTTAATCGCTTTCTCATTTACGGCATTTGCAGCCAATTTAACCGTTGAAGAACTGCGTATTGAAAAAGCGACAAAGGCAATGCCAAAGGTCTTAAACGCTTACAGTGATGACATAAGTCATTTTAAAAATGCTTGGCAAGCAACCACAAGCTACCAGCAAGCAAGTGATCTTATTGATGACTACTCAAAACAATTATGGCGTGATGCAAAAGCACGGATCAAAAAAACCAACAGCTACGACGACCGTGAACTTTATTGGGCACGCTTACTTTCAAGTAAAGTTATTCGTACCAGCAAGCCCCAGTTTGCAATCACTGACAGCGAGCAAGCTGCGCTGTTAACCATGCTAGAAAATGGTAGCCGTGGTCGTACCGACCTTGATTTCAGTAAAAAAACCGACAAACGTATATTAATTACCGGCTTTGATCCTTTTTTACTTGATAGAAATATCAACCAAAGTAATCCATCTGGCGTGGCCGCATTATTACTCGACGGGCAAGTAATTAGCTATCAGGGTATTACTGCGGAGATCAACACAGTGATGGTGCCTGTGCGCTATGAAGACTTTGATCAAGGTATTATTGAATCATTACTTGCACCGTATTATGCACTAAACAACGTAGATATGATTGCTACCATCAGTATGGGTAGTAAAGACTTTGACTTAGAACGCTTCCCTGGTAAACGTCGCAGCGTAACGGCACCCGATAACGCCAATATTGTTTATGGTGGAACAGAAACTAACCCAAAAATATCAAGCTTGCACAACCGTCCCTTACCAGGTAATGAGTTTGTGACGTTTAGCCTACCCGTAGAGCAAATGCAAAAAGCGAAAGGCCCCTTCCCAATTAACGATAATCACAAGGTCGTTACACTTGAAAAGGCTTTTGAGCCAACATCACTCAAAGAACTTGAAGGTGCCATCGCAGTAAAAGGTGGTGGCGGTGGTTACTTATCAAACGAAATTTCGTACCGTAGTATTCGCCTGCGTGATGAGCTTAATTCAGATATTCCTACAGGGCATATTCATACCCCTCGTATTGCGCAATTTGAGCCAGAGACAGAAGCAAAAATCGTTAAACAAATCAAAGCTATGCTCGAACACAGCCTTGTAGCACTCTAGTTAACTAGCTCAGCGAGTGTTTAATGCATTCGCTGAGCAATAAAACCTACAGCCTATTGCGGGCCCGTTCCTCCATCTACTTGGCTCCCCAAAGTATTTGCACTCTCTAAGCTATACGGGTAAAGCTGCACATCACTAAACACTGTTGCACCATTATCACGGTATTGATCTGTCGCTGAGCGCCCTGTGTAAATGTTTCCTGATGCACTGAAGTAACCCGAGCCTTGATTCCAATGTGGCTTTGCTGAGTTTTCAAAATAGTTATTCTCGACTAATACTTCTGCACCATCACTGGCACTAATTGCAAAATAAGTAATGTTTTTCCAGTAATTATTAAACATATGAACCCGTGAGTTGTAACCATCTATTTTTGGATTACGCCCTGCTGCAGTATCCCAAAAGTTATGATGTGCTGTTACTTGCGAGTTTTTGAATAAATGCGTGTACCAATGCTGATTAGCACAAACTTGGGTGTTATAACCATAGAAACGATTCCAACTGAGGGTCACATTCTGACTATTATCAATATCGATATAACCGTCACTTATCTTATTAAAGGCCATATGATCGACCCAAATATGGCTACTATCATCAATTGAAATGCCATCGCCCGCTTCGACGAGTGCAGGGTTAATATTTTCCAGCATGACATTTTTAATAATAATATTACGTTGCTTGCTAATAACTAAGCTAGCACCAACAATTTTTGAGTTTTTACCTAAGCCTAGTAACGTTTTGTTGGACTTTACAATAATACGGCGCTCATTACGTGTTACATTAACTGGTGAATTGGAAGAGCTGCCCAGCTCACTACAGCTTTGATTCCCTACAGGCACTCGGTACCATGTTTTACCGTAATCATTCCATTGGCCACAATCTAAAGGACATGCTTGCACCGTTCTATTGTTAGTGAGACAGTTAATCGTCGTATTATCAGGTATGTGGATCACTTTAGCAGAAGGCGAGCTTAAAGCGTCACTTAAAGCACTGCAGCTTGTAACCCTAACAGGTGTTGCATTACCGCCACCGATTGTTGTCGTTAGGCCATCTTGACCTGGTTGTGCAGCAAAACCAACTAAATCACTTGGTGTTGGCTGAGTGCCTCCGTCACTACCACACGTTGTATCGACAGGGTTTATAAACCACCTTTGAGAGCTTATACCTGCGTCATCATTTTGATACACATTAGCCGCATTGTTTGAGCCTGCAACAGTCAATGATTTATTGGTTAACTTATTCGTTATATTAAAACCACCTGATGACGATGCTTTAAGTTGCCAACGTTGATTGGCTCCTTGCCAATCATCATAAACGATAATATTAGCACCATTTGACTGCGATGAATCAAGTACATCTAACACCTTATTATTGTACTTAGATCGGATAATCCAATATCCATCGCTTTCTTTAATAAACTGAAACTTTTGATTATTTCCTCCCCAATAGTCATAAGTTATGACATTAGGTGCTGCACTTGTATCACTTGTATTAATATCTAACGCTAAGCCAGACCCACGGTTAATAACAGAATACAACTGACCTGATTCAGGCATTGCAGTGCAATTTTCCGCTTGTACTGGTAAACAGCTCAGAAATAGACTAGCCAAGCCAATTTGTTTAATGACGTTTATTGTTTTCAAAACTATCCCTCTCAAATTTGTAATATAAAAATACTTAAGAGGTAAAGTCTAAACCATTCGTTCCCAAAATAAAGTGTTTTGTTTATTTTATGTAAACAAATTTAACTTTAAGAAAACAAAACAGGATACAGAAATAAAAAAGCCACCTAGAGGTGGCCTGAATTGAAGCTAACATTAATTAATACAATTCGAATAATGGTCGGCCATTTTCGTCATATTTTACTTCCATTATGCGGGCATGTCGGTTTGGATCGTAAAGCGGATCTTTTACAATTTCCTCAAGTGGACGTGTATCCGTTTTTGGCACCACACTTGGCTCACCGACGGCATGCTCATAGTCACGGGCATGGTAAATACATAATGGTGTTTCGCCATCTTCAGCAACGGTAAAACAGTTATGACCAGGGCCGAAAATTTTCTTTTCAACACTTGTTTCAAGCACTGGCATGCGTGTTTTAGTCCACGAATTTCGATCAAGTAAATCGCTGTTTTCATCTGCTTCCATATAGCCCATACAGTAACATGCACCTGTTGCGCTGGCAGAAAAAGCGATAAAGATTTTGCCGTTATTTTTAAGTACCGCAGGGCCTTCGTTTACCCAAAAGTCCACACGCTCCCAATCGTAATCAGGCGTAGTTAGCATAAATTGTGCTGTTTTTAACTTAATTGGTGATTCCATCTCAGCTAAATACAGGTTTGATGCAGCAAATTGGCCGCCGGTTTTCTCTGCCCAACAGAAATAACGTTTGCCATTGTTCTCAAAAATCGTCGCATCCAGTGAGAAGTCTGTGAACGACTTTTCATCACCCTCAGCCGCTTGCATCATACCCAGCTCAACCCATTCATCATTTAATGGATCTTGGCCTTTACATTCCAATACATACGGGCGTAATGCCCATATATCGTCTTCTTGGCTGGCTGCAAAGTAGATGTACCATTTACCATCCAGATAATGAATTTCAGGTGCCCAAATATGGCGACTCATTGGGCCATTGTCATGCTTAAACCAAATATCAAAGGTCTCAGCGTCTTTTAAGCCTTCTAATGTCGCAGATTTACGCAGTTCAATGCGATCATACGTTGGTACAGAACCTGTAAAATAATAAAAACCATCGCTGTGCTTATGCACAAACGGGTCGGCCCGCTGTTCGACTAACGGGCTGTTTGTTTGTAATGTCATGTTTAAACCTGATCGTAAATTTAATTTGTATTATTTTATTACTTTTAGCTAAGAACACAAATATAACATCATTTTTAGCAGACAGTGAGCATAAATGTAAATCGAGTGGTTGATCTAATCGTCATCAATTAGACAGCTGTTACTGTGCTAAAAAAAGTAGTAAGCCACGTTCATATCGGCTCAAGTATTTTGTTTTTCTGGGTAACTTAAGTTGTTGTCTTGTACGTACCTGTGTGGCTTCACTTTCTTTACATAAATCAATCAGCGCAGGATGAACATAAGAATTACGGGCTATCGTTGGTGTGTTACCCAAATGGCTCGATACCGTTTCTAGCATATCGCACAAAGGGAGCTTTTTCTTAGCATTATAAAAAGCTTCGAATGCTAAAACACTGGCGCGCCATGTTCTAAAGTGTTTAGCACTAAACTCCTCTCCCATCACTTGCTGAATAAACTGATTAACCTCACGGGAGGTCACGGGAATACATTCCCCACCTTCTTTATATTGAAATAGATTTTGCCCTGGTAAATCTTGCAACTCTTTAATAATGCTGCTTAAAACACGATCTGTAAGATTAACCTCTCTCACTTTGCCAGATTTAGCTTTATATTCTAAGCGAATATTTTTACCCGTTAATTTGGCATGGCGATTACGTAACGTTGTTGCACCAAAACTGTTATTTTTTTTCGCGTTTCGTTTAGAGCCTACACGTAATGAACCTAAGTCCATTAACCGGACAACCGCAGCTAATGTTCGTTGATAATCCAGCTCATTACCTTGTAAGTATTCAGATAATTTAGCTCGCAATAAAGGAAGTTTGGTGCCAAAAAGCTCACAGGCCTCGAACTTTTTTAGCTCCTGCTGCTCTCTAAAATCTGGATGATAAAGATATTGTTTTCTGCCTTTTGTATCATACCCTGTTGCTAAAATATGCCCATTTTCTTCAGGACAAAGCCAAACATCTTTGTATGCAGGGGGGAATGCCAGCGCATTTAAACGCTTAATTTCTTTTTTTGCTGTAATTCGTTTGCCAGCGGGGTCGTAGTAAAGCCAGCATTTTGAATGTCGTTTTCGAGTAATTCCTGGCAAATTATCATCAACATAAATCAGTTTCATTACATTTCCTCACTACCTTAAGTAATACAGCCTTTCGAGGCGAGCTAAGCCCGCCTTGGGGTGTGCTTCTATCGTTTCCAATAGCGAAGATTTTTTAATCTATTCAAAAACTCATCTACCTGGCAGGTATCTATATTAATAACACCATCATCTTGGTTTTCAGTAAGCCCAACCGCTTTTAGCAGCTCAATTGAATCCTTGCTATAACCAATAAATTTATTATGCGAAAACGCATCTGAAACAAAGTCTTTTGCCTCCGGAATATGACTCAGTTTTTCGGCCCCTTCTTTTGTTGTCAGTAACGCCACCGCATCATATAGAACCGAAGGGCCACCATTAATAACTTGATCGGCACTTAGATGCTCACCAGTCGAGCTTTTCGCGCCACCCACTTGAGCGGCAATAACTTCAAAATTTGCACCTTGCTCTTTAAGCGCACAACGCAATGAATCAAATAGCTGAGCATCAAAGCCATCACTCACAAGAATACCCAGCTTACGGCCTTTGAATGTATTTAGCGCACTTTTTTGAATGCTCAGGGCATCAGACACTGGAAGGTCTTGCCGTGTTTCGAGTGCAGCTTCGGCAGGTTCTGGCATTGTTTGTAAGCCCAAGCCAGAGGCCACTAATTTAGCTAATTCGCTATCAATATTAAGTAAATGAGACACGACACGCTCCCTTATCGCTAAATGCTCAACTTTTGAAAGCTCAAAAACCAGCGCATCTTGAATATGTGATTGTTCTACTTGAGTTTGGCTTAAATAAAACTGCCTTGCTTGGCTGTAATGGTCGCTAAAGGTTTCTGAGCGGTATCTCAGCTTGCCACCTTGTGTGTCTTCGTCTGTACTTTTGAAACCATGTGCAGGGCATGCGCGAGGGTTGTTTTCATCACCTTGCCACGAGTTGGGTTCGTAATTTACTCGCCCTTTAGGATTATGCATCGCCATATGACCATCTTGATGAAAGTGGTGCATTGGGCATTTAGGTGCATTAACAGGAATATGAGTAAAGTTTGGCCCGCCTAACCGTTTAGTTTGCGTATCCAAGTAGGAAAAGTTACGACCTTGCAATAGTGGATCAGGGGTAAAATCAATGCCTGGCACTATGTTTTGAGTACAAAAAGCAACTTGCTCTGTCTCTGCAAAAAAGTTATCGACAACTCTATCGAGCACCATGCGGCCAATAATTTTTACTGGCACCTGTTCTTCAGGTATAAGTTTTGTAGCATCAAAAACATCAAATTCAAACTCATCTGCAAAAGCTTGGTCAAATACTTGTACACCGAGCTCCCATTCTGGAAAGTCGCCATTTTGAATTGATTCCCACATATCGCGACGATGAAAATCAGGATCTGCACCATTAAGTTTCAATGCTTCATTCCACACCACAGACTGCATTCCTGCTTTTGGCTTCCAGTGAAATTTAACGTACTTCTGCTCACCCTTTGCATTAACAAACTTAAATGTATGCACACCAAAGCCTTCCATAAAACGTAATGACCGTGGAATGGCTCTGTCTGACATTGCCCACATAACCATGTGCATAGACTCAGGCGATAAACTAATAAAATCCCAAAAGTTATCATGCGCCGTTTGTGCTTGCGGAAAACCACGATCAGGCTCGGCTTTGGCGCTGTGGATCAAATCTGGAAATTTCATTGCGTCTTGAATAAAAAAAACAGGGATATTATTGCCGACTAAATCCCAATTACCTTCTTTGGTATAAAATTTTACTGCAAATCCACGCACATCTCGTGCTAAATCGGGTGAACCTTTGCTACCTGCCACAGTCGAAAAACGTGTGAAAACAGGTGTTTTCTCTCCCTTGCGCTGAAAAATATCCGCGCACGTAAGATCCTCAAGTGTATCGTATGTTTCAAAGTAACCATGTGCACCATAGCCTCTTGCGTGCACAACTCGCTCTGGAATACGTTCATGATCAAAATGAAACATCTTTTCACGAAAGACGTGATCTTCCATTAATGTTGGGCCGCGCTTGCCTGCTGTTAAGGAGTTTTGATTATCACTAACAGGACAACCTTGTGCTGTTGTCATGGTAGGATGTTGATTGTTCGCAGTTTGGTGAAGCTCGCCACCATGCCCTTTTTGACCTGAATATTTAAATGACTCTGCCATGAGTTTCCCTTTCTTATTTACTGGTTTATATAACATCACGTGGGTACACGTGAAAAACTAGTGAGCAAAAAAGAGACCAATAAAAAATAGCCTTACAAACAATAAGTTAATAAAAAGCGTTACAACATAAAGTAAATAGGTTACATAACGTTTGTAATCTTTTCTGATTTGGTTTTAATGTGTTAAAACCAAATCAGAATCTTACATTTTTGTATTAGCGCTTATTTAATAGCTCATGCGCAGATGTTAGTTCATTAGTTGTTTGTGATAATCCGACAGCCTTTGCGCCGCCTATTAGCCAAATTTGATTATTTAAAGTAACAGCACCCAATCCATGGCGAGGGGCTAACCACGTGGTCACTTTATGCCATTGCTTTTTAAGTACATCATATTTAAAGATTTCACTATCAACAGCTTGATTATGCTCCCCTCCAAAAATGTAGATCATGTTGTCGATTGCTGCCGCAGCGTGCCCTGCCCTACCTTTTGGCAGGGCCGGATGAGTTAGCCACTGATCTTGCTCTGGCACGTATTCAAGTACATCTTTTAAAGGTTCACCACCAACGGTTCTGCCGCCAAGCACAACCCAGCGGCCATTCACCTGCACACTTGCCGCACTATTACGTGCAAAGGGTAACGGTGCTGCTTTAGCAAACTCATAGTTATTTGGGTTGAACACAAGGTGTTCTGCTTTATCTAAACTATGTTGCCACTGCCCATTTTGTTCATTACTTGGACTGCGGCCACCGACTAAATGCACCTTTCCATTAAGCACTGCACCTACTGTTTCACTTAACGCAAAAGGTAAACGCGCCACCTTTTGCCATGCTTTGGCGCCCTTACCTAGCATTAATACATCACGGCTATTGGTCCACTGACCTTGGGTATTAACAAAACCACCAAAGGCAAATAATTTGTTTTCTACTGCAATTAAATAGGTGTGGTGGCGTCCTTCAGGCAAGCTTGGAGCTGATTGCCAAGTTGCATAATCAGGTGACCAAAAGTGCACTTTTTCCGTCATTTTACCCGTTGATGCTGGCAGCTCAGTAGAGATACCGCCAGCAACCCAAATTTGCTTATTCATTACTGTGGGGTAAATTTCTTGTATAGCCTCAGGAAGCTCAGGTGCGAACTCCTCACTTGCCGATAAAGTGTAAGGCAAACAAGTAATAAAAAGCGGTAAAAACAGTTTGGTTAAGCGCATACAAATCCTTATTAAGCAGTCGATTATAAAGCTTAAGTGAGCTGTACCTATAAGTACACTGCCAAATAGTCTAACGAGATCAGGTATAGCTATTTCTAAATGACACAAAGTTGATATATTATAACAAAACATTTAGTGTTATTTTATTTAATCTACTTAAGGGTCACTAACATGAGCAAACTCCCCGTCACCGTGCTCTCTGGTTTTTTGGGTGCAGGTAAAACCACCGTACTCAGCCATATTTTGAATAACCGTCAAGACAAAAAAGTAGCTGTCATCGTCAATGATATGAGCGAAATAAACATCGATGCGGCGACAGTTAAAAACGATGTGTCACTTAATCGCGGCGAAGAAAAACTGGTTGAAATGAGTAATGGCTGCATCTGTTGCACTCTGCGTGAAGACCTACTCATAGAAGTACGCGCTTTAGCAGAGACGGGGCAATTTGATTATCTGGTTATCGAGTCAACCGGTATTTCAGAACCCCTTCCGGTCGCCGAAACATTTACCTTTGCCGATGAAGACGGCGTATCACTTTCAGATGTTGCTAGGCTTGATACCATGGTCACAGTAGTTGATGCTGTAAACTTTCTAAAAGACTTTAACGAAGCCAAGTTTTTGCAAGAAACCGGTGAACACTTAGGTGACGAAGATGAGCGCAGCGTTGCCGACTTACTGATCGATCAAGTTGAATTTGCTGATGTGATTTTAATTAGTAAAACCGATTTAATTAACGCAGATGAGCTTGAAAGTTTAAAAGCCATTTTAAGCTCATTAAATACCTCCGCAGAGCTTATTGCCATTGAAAATGGTCAAATTGATATCAATAAAATTTTAGGCACAGGCTTGTTTAACTTTGAAAAAGCGCAACAAGCACCAGGCTGGTTAAAAGAGCTGCGCGGTGAGCATATCCCAGAAACCGAAGAATACGGTATTAGTAGCTTTACCTATGAGGCTAGGCGTCCTTTTCACCCCGAGAAATTTTATAACTTTATCCATAATAATCAACGCGAAGGCAAACTACTCCGCTCAAAAGGCTATTTCTGGCTAGCCTCTCGACCACAGTTTGCTTGTCAATGGAACCAAGCTGGCGGTATTGCACGTTATGGTTTTGGCGGGATATTTTGGAAGGCCTTACCAAAAGATCAGTGGCCAACCGATAACGATTACTTAAATTCAATTAACCAAGTTTGGCAAGAACCCTTTGGCGATATGCGTCAAGAGCTGGTTTTTATTGGTCAAAACCTCAATCAAGCAGAAATCACACGCGCACTCGACAACTGCTTACTTAGCGATGATGAACTGCTAGCAGGAAAAGAGCTTTGGCAAACACTACCCGATCCATTTCCAATTTGGGAGGAAGCATAAATGACAGCCCACGCATTTGAACATGATACTGATAACCTACCAGCAGAGGCAGCAATAGCATTAAGCCCAGTGGTATTTTCACAAATCTATAAACCCGAGCATAACATCGCAATTTGGCAGCGTAGCTTATCAGAGCAGCTGCAAACTGAAGTAACCGAGACTGTTGCAGCCTTTGCAGATCTCAGTATTAACGCTGTGATCAATCAAAACGCGATTGCGGCAGACATTGATAAAGCACTCGAAAAACGACCTCAAGCAAAAGCGCTTAAAGCCGATCTTGCTCAGCTTGTTGATATGTTTTGCTATTTATTTGAGCTTAAGCGTGTGGGTTTAAGACTAAAAGTACTTGAGCGGGCTATGTGCCCACGCTTTCATGTTGATCGTGTTCCTTGTCGATTAGTGAGCACCTATAGCGGTAGTGGCTCTGAATGGCTACAGAATAGCGGACTCGACCGCAATAAACTGGGTGCAGGAAACCAAGGTTTAAGTGATCAGGAATCTGGTTTAATTGCCCCACACACTAAAGTGCAGTCATTAACTGTCGGTGATGTTGCCTTATTAAAAGGAGAAACATGGCAAGGCAATGAAGGTTTAGGCCTTGTACATCGCTCACCACAGGTTGCAACTGGGGAAAAGCGCTTACTACTCACATTAGATTTTATTGCCTAATTAAACCTCAAACTAAACACAATAATGCGCCTGTATTTATATGGGCGCCAAAAATAGTGACTTTAACTCCAAACATAAAAAGTTAATTAAACGCTTTTCAAGCCACTTACCATTCACATTAAATTCACATCAACACATATAACTTAACGCCGAACTTCGTACCTAATAATGGTTCAAAGTTCAGTTTAATCAACTAAACGCACGTATGCTTTTAGTAGGAAAGTAACTTTTTATGAAAGGAATTAAACAACATGATTAGAATAACCCAAAACCTGTTTACAATGACTGCAATAAGCGTATCTGTACTCTCAATACTTCCAGCAAATGCAAATGATGGTAACCTAATGGTCAATCAACAAAGTGGCGTTATTGTAGGCTACTGGCATAATTGGTGTGATGGTGCAGGCTATAAAGGCGGGAAGGCACCTTGTGTTAGTTTAAAACAAGTTAATAGCCAATATAACGTGGTTAATGTCTCATTTATGAAAGTATTTGATGTAGCAGAAGGCCGCATTCCCACTTTTCGCTTAGATCCAAACATAGGTTTATCAGAACAAGCGTTTATCAACGAAATTAGTGAACTAAACCGCCAAGGGCGTAGCGTATTACTCGCTTTAGGGGGTGCCGATGCCCATATAGAGTTACAACAGGGCGATGAACACGCTTTTGCCGACGAAATAATTCGCCTTACCGATAAATTTGGCTTTGACGGACTCGATATTGATCTTGAACAAGCAGCCGTGACAGCAGCTGATAATCAAACCGTGATACCTGCCGCACTTCGTTTGGTAAAAGATCATTACAAAGCGCAAGGTAAAAACTTTTTAATTACCATGGCTCCAGAATTTCCTTACCTTAGACAAGGTGGTAAGTACATTCCTTATATTACCGCACTTGCAGGGTATTATGATTGGATAAACCCGCAGTTTTATAATCAGGGTGGTGACGGTGTTTTTGTTGATGGTGTAGGTTGGGTTGCCCAAACAAATGAATCTCTAAAGCAGGAGTTCATCTACTATATGGCTGACTCTTTAGCAAATGGTACTCGCGGCTTTCATAAAATCCCGAATGATAAACTCGTGTTTGGTATTCCTGCCAATATGGATGCAGCTGCATCTGGGTTTATTCAAAATCCTGAAACGCTTTACAGTGCCTTTAATCAATTAACTCAGCAAGGACAGCCTCTTAAAGGCGTGATGACTTGGTCTATCAATTGGGACATGGGGACGAATGCCGCAGGTGCAATGTATAACAACACGTTTATAAAAAACTATGGTCCCTTTATTCATGGTCAAATTATTGAACCTCCAAAAAATGCACCTGTACTAAGTGGTATAACTGACGCAAGAGTTCGCCAAGGAGCCTCATTTGACGAGCTAGCAAATGTAAGCGCCATCGATAAAGAAGACAATAACCTCACCAGTAGTATTGTCGTCACGGGCCGTGTCGATACATCAACTCTCGGACAATATATTCTCGTTTATACTGTTAAAGACTCTGCTGGTAACGAAAGTAAAGAAAGCCGCAAAGTCGAGGTGTTTAGTGATAAGCCTTTATTCAGCGGGGTTAATAACGTGAAGCTTGCCCTAGGTAGTACTTTTGAACCAATGGCAGGTGTCACAGCAAATGACACTGAGGACGGTGATTTAACAGCTAACGTCTCGGTTTCAGGTCGTGTTGATAACTCAAGAGTTGGTCAATACACCCTAACCTATTCAGTATCTGACAGTGCTTCACAAACCTCAACAGTGGTTAGAACTATTACAATTTCAGGCAGCACACTATGTGCAAGCCAATGGGATAAAGACACAGTCTACCTAGCAAACCAACTAGTAAACTATGAAGGAAATATTTATAGAGCCGGTTGGTGGACTAAAGGTGAACAACCGACTAGCTCAGACCAATGGGGCGTTTGGAAACTTGCTAATGATGCTTGCCAATTAACAAACTAATACGATTATTAAAGCTCACAGAACGTCTGTAATGTGAGCTTTAACATACACCCTATTTCAAATTAAAAAAAAGCATACTAAGTGAACTCGCAATTGCCGAAAGAGCAAACATGCGAAGCAGTAAAATTGAAACATTGCCTGCCCCACCGGCTAGAGTCCCTCTAAAACTCAGCGGGTAATCATGGAATACCATTAAGTATAAAACGTTAAATAGCCCTACCCGCATCCCGTCAATTTCAAGCGTATCGCCATTTTTTAAGTGGATTTCACAAACATGCAAACTTGGTAGCCTCCTGTGCGCTTCACCAAACTTCCGCCTGTACTTAAGATCCATTGTATAATTAAATATCACCTCTGCAATGTCGTCTCTAGCAATTGTAACTGTACGATTTGTGTGCTTTTTAAACGTCAATTTATCAATTTTAAGCTCATTCTTACTTATGCTCATTGCCCATTTAAAGCCAAAGCCATACATTTTGTAAGTCATGATACGTTTTGTGATAAACACAGCTAAAAAACTGCCAAGACAAATCAAAAAAGCCAACCAAGGGAGCACTGCATCTTTTAAATAAAAGGCCGAAAGAGAAATAGCGAATACCATAAATGCAAACAGAACTTCTGCCTTGCCAGATAAAACCGCAAGGCTTGGTAATGTCTCTAACTCAGTTATTGAATCCTCGGTTAATGACGACTTCCCTTTAAAAGCGGCGTATCGAAACCAGTTCTTGTCATTTAAATCTAATTCAAGTGAATGCTTGGCCATCGACCCCATAAAAATTCCTTTTTATATTAAAATTTGTAATAAGTAACTTATTGCTATTTAAAGATTTTATACCTGAACCAGCACCATGAGTAAATATAAAACGAACCTCGCTCAAAACTAAAATGCCATCAAATAAAAAATCTATGGTAAATTGCACGCAATCATTAGAAGTGGCTACTTTTAATGATTTAAATTTTGTTGATGAATACAAGGCACCCAATGAAAACACTCTCGAAAGTACAACAAAAGCAACAGGCACTGGTTCTTAACGTTGCCGACGCCCTTGAAGAGCAAGGCCGCGCTGAGCTCGAAGGTATGCTGCAATGCTGGTTTGATGTTGAATATCACTTATTCCCAGGCTCTTTACTTTTGTGCTTTCAGTTTGAAAACCAGCAAACATTAGATGCAGCAAACCCTGAGCTGTTGAAATGGCAGAAACGCTTGAGTGCAGCAATGCTGAAAAAAGGCGTGATTCTAAAAGACATGCGCAGGCACTTAGTGTTTACCTTAAAAGGCCCTGATGATTAACTTTGCCTATCGACAAGTAGCGGTTTTAATACCATAAATGGTATAACTTGAGCCTATAATTAAAAAGGTGTGAACTTAAATAAAGTTCACACCTTTAAATAAACGATTTAACCACACCAGTTGATAAAATTTTATTTTTAATACGTCATTTCATTTATCAACAGTGTTAAACCCTTTTTATTACAACATCAGCTAGTTAAAACTAGCTTAGAAATAAAATTCCTTGTTAAATATATTACGAAAAAACAATACTAAATAAGACTTAAGGCTTCAACTGTATTAATTTGAATCGCACATGAAATATATAGAATCAAATAATTATCAAACACAAAACCGAACGAAAGAATAAAATAAGTAAAAAATAAACTTAACTAAAAATATACTATAAATAGTACAAAGAAAAACACAGCGCATTAATTATTCTATTTTTATAAATAAACTACCAATACTTGCTTAGTTAAACAGTAAAGACATAACACTGTTTAGTACAACCTATCATCTTTCAAGATTGTGTATCTTCACGTGCTCAACTAGCTCTGGAAAAAATGCTAAAAAAACGGCATCTAACTCATGGTAGTGACGGGTAATATCCTCAGCAGCCCCTGAAAAGTTATTACTAAAACGAATACGCCTTGCAATATTATCAAGCGCAAGCCCTACTCCAGCCACTGTTTCATATTCTTTGAACCAGTCATTATTGGTCATACTCGTGACAACTTGTTGCATACGTGAGGGCATCAAGGCTTGGCGTGTATTTAACAGCCCATAACTTTGGTGTTTAAAATCTGCTAATGGCTGGTCGTTAAAACGATGCCAATGCTGAATTAAGAAGTGATCAAATACCACATCAATTGCAACACTGGCAAAACGCTTACGCTGTGGAGAAAAGAAGTGTTTAGCTTCTTTTACTAAAGGATGTGCATCGGTAAATCGGTCTACTAAATAGTGATTCTCAAGCGCATTTTTGACTGTAATAGGCAAGCCGTTTACATGCCTACGCCCGCCAAAATCCCCTAGCAAATTACCAAAATGTGAATCAGCTGTCGGTTTTGCAAAATAAAGGTGAGCTAAGTAGTTCAACACATACTCTAAATTAAGTCGTTTTATAGATTGTAATAGAAATTGGCTGTTAATAAAAAACAGAGCAAAGCGTACTTTAGGAGGAAAGGTGCCCCCTTTCCTCTATTACTGGATTAAGATTGTCAGAAGCTATATTTTAAGCTCAACTTATAATTAACCGGCTCACCTGGTTGTGTCCAAATTGCAGAATAAGAATTAGCGTAGTAAGTTTTATTTAGTAAGTTATTTACATTAAACTGTATAGTGACATCATTATTAACAGCGTAATTTGCAAACAAGTTTACCAAGGTGTAAGAAGGTAAGTAATAGTCTAGATCTATCGTTTCGCCTAAACGCTCACCAACATACTGCACCGCAACGCCAACTGTTGCATCGAAGTCCACTAAGTCGTTTAAGTCTCTTTTGATTTGAGCATTAGCGCTATGTTTAGGGATATTCAACAAAGGACTGCCTTGGGGTAACTTGACCCACCAATCAGTATTAACTGTATCATTGGCTGTTTTTGCATCTGTATAAGTATAGGCAAAATCAAAAGATGTACTGTCTGAGATGTAACCATGTAAATCAAGCTCGACCCCTTCACTGCTTACCTCTCCAAGCGCCGTTGATATACCTGCTTGCAAATCAGTAGTCAGCATATTAGTCTTTTTTGCACTAAATACTGTGACGCTACCATTGACACTATTTGAACTGAATTTAACACCCACTTCGAAAGAGCTTGTTTCTTCAGGTTCAAATGCATCACCATTTTTATCGTAGCCGCTATTTGGTCTAAAGCCTTCAGAGTAACTAGTATAATATTGAATCTCATCAGAGTATGCGTACACAATACCCACACGAGGACTGAACGTAGTTTGGTCGCTCTTTAAGCTTTGTTTGTTTATGTGATTATCTATTTGTTGATCAAACCAATCAAATCGACCACCTACCTGCACTTTCCATTGTTCAGTCAGATCAATTTGATCTTGAATGTAAACCCCATAACTATGCTGAACCTCCGAACTGTCAAATAACAGAGCTCCCTCTGGGGCTGTTTTTCCATACTCAGGTTCGTACATATTGATTGCATATCGAGTGTCATCAATCGTTGGACGGTATCGGTGCCAACGTTTATCAAAATCAAATTTACTGGCATCAGCACCTATTAGTAAATGATGAGTGAAACCCACAGTATCAATGCTACCACTGAGCTCTAGTCGAGTAGAGAGGTACTTGGTTTGAAAGTCACGTTGGTTATGTTGTCTGCTTAATGTTACACCATCCATAAAATAGATTTGCCTAGCAGGTGCTAGTTCGGCATCGCTCGACTCACTAATAAACTTCGAATCACTATAACTAAAACCATTTAAAAGTGACCACTGCCCAAGTTGATGCTCAAATGTAAGCTGATGAGAAATCGTATCAACTTCTGTCGGCTTATCGTTTGGCTCACCTAAAAATGATTCAATAGGTAATGCATCAATATCACCATCAATTGCAACAATACCGCGGTCAAAGGTTGTGCTTTGATCAACATATTCAAGTTCATAATTTAACTTCGTGTGTTCTGAAATAAGCCAAAGAATTGAAGGGGTTACAACTGTTTTTTGAGCTTCATGATAATCTCTAAAACTTTCACTATCTTCCACCGCCCCATTAACTCTAAAAGCAATCTGCTCTGAAAGTGCACTGGTGTAATCTCCCTCAGCACGGTAGTTTTGCCAGCTCCCCGCAGTTAATTTTACATAGCCTTGCTCTTCAAACTGTGGTTTTTTCGTCATGATGTTAATCGTTCCACCAGGTTCTGAGCGCCCATAAAGTGCAGAACCTGGCCCCTTCATAACTTCAACATAATCAATATTGCTTGCATCGCGGATACCACTAAAGCTTCTGCCCGATGAATAGCCATTAATTAAAAAGCCTGATGGAATATTCTCATCACCCACTAAGCCACGAATCGCGAAACTCTCCCATAGACCACCAAAATCATTTTGCTCTGTGATACTTGGCGTTAGATCAAAAATGTCGTTTAGCTCAGTTACACCAGCATATTCAAGACTATTGGCTGAAATAAATTCAATACTTTGAGGCTGCTGATTCATAGGTACATCACCGCGAAAAGCCTGTCTTACTCCAGATACAGATATCTTCTCTATATCTGATGATGTTACAGCGACTACCGGTGGTGAAAAAAGTGCACTAATAGCAAGCGAAAGAACTGACACGTTAAATAGGTTTGATTTATTCATTTTAACTCTTAAGTAAAACTTAATCGATTAAGTTTTCACTCACATAACCCCCTTCTACTGGCAAGGTGAAAACTCAATCATTAACAAAAATTATTATCATTTGTAATATTATAAATAAATAGAAATAAAAGAGCTAGATGTCGATTGAAAAATCTTGCACTATTATGATCGTGCTAATGGGTATTCATCCCCAATGAAAAAGCTCTTGTAGAGCGCTTTAATTGTGGTTATCTAGCGCTAGGCTCAGTAGCCAATTTGTGAAAATGTAAGGTAATCTTGTTCTGTAAATTTTAAACACTGAGAACTCACCTATTTGAAATTACTCAAAAGGCCTACGTTAAAACGATGCCAATACTAAAAAACAGTATTGGAAATACTTATAACGAGGTGGCCAAAAATGGTTAACCACTACAGTGACTTCTTTCAAGTATCTGCCAAAGCGGATGTAACACTTTTTACAAGCAAAACTTGTATGATCTATGCCGATATCTACTGTTAATCTCACTATTAACGCCAAGTTTTATGTTATAAATTACCAGCAAACTGACTTTTAAAAATGGAATTTAATCTTGAACCTTCAAAACATCCTTTCTTATTACCGAGATTGCTATAAAGAAGATAGCGCGGATCTTAATTTATGGAATCTCAATAAGTTAAAAAAGGAAGATAGTTTCGTTCTCGAAGGAAAAGATGAGCTGGGCTCAGGCTTTTTACCTCGGCTTCCATTGCCTAGCGAATTTGCCGAGCAAATGGTTAAACGTGTTGAAATATATCAACGCGAGCGGGTTTTGCTTTATGTCAGGTTTATTCTCGTTGGTAAATTAGACATAAAAGGTGAAATGAAATCGGTTGTTTCCCCTATTTTATTCAACGAAGCAAGCATAGAAAAAGACGGTGAAGATTATTACTTTTCAACTAATAACCCAGTACCTGAAGTCAATGAACCGTTGATTCAACTACTGATGCCTGAGGAAGACTCAGTTCATCACATTACCAACTCTGTAGATATTCAATCACCTCATTATTGGACTTCACGACTCAAAGGCAGCCCTATTGAGCTTAACCTACTTGAGTTACTTAACTATCCCGAGCTTACAGATGCAAGTGCCATTCAGCGTGCTCTAAAAAGAAAAACAGCCTCGTTATTACCGGTATCTATGCTTACCTTTGTTGAGCGCTCAAGAAGCTCTCGCGGTATACTCCATGAGTTAGAAGAAATTACAGCTTCAAACACATTGCCTGCCCCACTGGCTAGTCTGTTTAGCCATACAAATACAACTGGTAACGCAGCACAACTAAAATTTAATTACTTGCCAGGATTGCTCTCCTCTTCGCAGAAAAAGGTGATTGAAATTGCTGCTAATAGCTCATTAGGGTGTGTATCTGGCCCGCCAGGAACAGGTAAAAGCTACACTATAGCCGCTGTTGCTGCTGAGCACATAGCAAGGGGTCAGTCAGTGCTTGTTGTCGCAAATAATGATGCGGCTTTAGACGTCATTGCCAGTAAACTCGATGAAAACTTCAACTTAAGTGATATCTCTATAAGAGTGGGTCAAAACGCATTTTTATCGAAGCTAAAAGATTATTTAGAATCTTTACTAGCAGGCTATTTTTCAAATGAATTAAATAAAGAGCCCAATGAATGTGAGCAAGAGCTTACACAGCTCAACAGCCAATTAAATACGCTAGAGCTACGCTTCCTAAAGTTTTGTGAAAAAGCGATTATTAGAGGACAACGGTTAAAAAATATTGAAGACAAATCGCCTCAATGGCTAAAGCGCCTTTACTTAACTTTAGTGAAAAGCAAAATTCAACAACTAACAAAGCAGTGGTCAGCCTTAGATAAAATAAACACGCAACATATGCAAAGAGAGTTACTCGCGAGTAACTATTTAAATGCACTGAAACTCAAAAACCTTAAAACACTTGTAGAAACACAGCGCCAGTCTCTGCAAGCCTTTAATAAAGCAATACGTAGCCGCACATCAAAACGACAGTTCGAGTTATTTGATAATATTGAGTACAGTGCGCTTTTGTCTGCATTTCCAGTGTGGTTAGTGAGCTTAAATACCTTACACCGTGTTCTGCCACTAAAAGCAGAAATGTTTGATCTTGTTATTATTGATGAAGCAACTCAATGTAATATTAGTAGTTGTGTTCCTGCCCTTTATCGCGCTAAAAGAGCACTCATCGTAGGCGATACTAAACAATTAAGACACTACTCTTTTTTGGCAAAACATAAAGAAGCACATTTTAAAACACAACATAACTTATCCCATAATAGCCAAGGTGTAGTAAGTTATCGTGATAACTCAATTTTAGATTTAGCACTGAACTCAATTAATAGCCAAGCAGACATTGCATTTCTTGATGAACACTTTAGAAGTAAGCCTGAGCTTATTCACTTTAGTAACCAGCATTTTTATCAAAATAAATTAAAAGTAATGCAACATAAGCCCTGTACCAGCAGTGGCTATTTACATGTAAAACGCATTAACGGCATAAGAAATAAAACAGGGGTAAATCATCGAGAAACCTTGAGTGTTATAGAGTTTATAAAAACACAAATACAGGAAGATGAAAAAACGGGGGTTAACCATAGCATAGGGGTAATTTCACCGTTTAGGCAACAAGCCGACGACATAGCTAAAGAAATAGCCACAACCTTTAGTGAATCGGAGATAACAAAACATAAAATACGTGCCGCTACCCCGTTTGGCTTTCAGGGCGAAGAAAGAGATATAATGTTGATCTCTTTTTCACTCGACAATGAATCTAAACGAGCCGCAGCCTATTTAAATAAAGCGGATGTTTTTAACGTCACAATCACCCGAGCACGCCAACTACAAGTGCTATTTTTATCGGTTGATGCAACCCAACTTCCCAAACAAAACCTATTACAAAAGTACCTTACAAGCATCAGTGAATTTGAAGCTAAACACTCGGTTCAAAACCAACTTGATCAATTTCAGCATGAGGTGATCAATGAACTGAATAAACGAGCTATTGAAACATGGCCAGGTTACACAATTGCTGGCACAGAAGTTGATATTTTATGTCGTTACAATGGCCGCTACTTAGCAGTTGATCTGATTGGTTTTCCTGGCCCTTGGGCCACTTTTTTTGAGCTAAACACCTACAAACGATTCAAACGTGCTGGCATTGAAATGCTACCCATAAGTTACGGACTGTGGGTTGTAGACAAACACGCATGTATTGAAAAAATAGTAACCACAATGACAGAAATACCCGTTTTGGCGAATAACGAATAAATCCATTACCAGCGTATTCATACTCGCTAAATAATTCCCTAAAGCGGCTATCAATAATCCCTAAAAAGTAGGAGGTTGCACTACAACCTCCAACCCATTGCATATTGCTTGACCTTTATTCTCCTGCAAACTTTAACATTCGTGTTTGATCGGTAAGTTCAATATCCACCAACTCAAATGGTGCTTTGGCAGCTTTAGTCACAGAAAACGGCATCATAAAGTTATCCTGACCATTAATCTGCTTTGCGACCTCAACCGTTGCAAGCTTTACACGTTTACCTTTATCGCCCATGCCTGTTAACGTTGCACGAATCGCGTAGCGGCCAGCATCGGTTACTTGCACAGGTACCTGAGCTTGGTATTGATTATTACCAAGTGCTGTCACTTTCGCGTTATCCATAGTGATGGTTTGCGAACTGTGCACAAACGGCATTTTTATAGAGCGTTTAACTATTTGCCCATTTACCACCGCTTTAACACTTGCCTCAAGTTCATAGTAACCATTTACGGCACCTAGGATTTCAAGTGGGTATTTAAGCACCGCTTCACCATTTTCATAACGCACATCAAGCTGCTCGCCTTTAGGGCTGTATAAACTTAGTTTTACCTGCTTATCTTTAAAGCGCTTTTGACCCATACTTAACTGTATGCCTAAACGTTGCTGCTGATCTTCCACTTTAAACTGTGTTTTAGCATGTAAGGCATTACGTGAGCCTTTTTCAATTACATGTACTAAATAAGTATCGCTGTCGTTTAGGGCTTGGCTTGTTTTCAACATTGCCTTAGCACCTACCTGACCAAGCCTAAGCCCTACACTACCATCATTAAATCCAGCATTTTGCATTTTTTGTTGTGACGCAACAGCTTGTACTGATAACAGCTGCGAGTTTGCATCTCTGATTGATAACTTATCGAGCTGTAAATCATCAGGCTTAAACACTTCACCACTATCAAAACGTGCTTTTGGCGCGATACGAATAAAATTATCTACTTGGTTTACATACAGTGGCACACCGCGCTTAAGCTCTTTGCCCGAAACCTTCTGCCAATATTCAACGCTATCTTTTTCAAGCATGTGTAACTGCACCGCAGATGAAGATTGCACCTGAGGAAATTGATAAACCGTTTGCTCATTAGCATACGTCGCCGTGCTTACAAGCATCATTGCAGCACAAAGTGTGGTTAACTTATTAATCATGGCTTAGCTCCTAAATTCGATTTTTAAGTATGTTTGGTAAGCCAAAACAATTGCGACGACTTTGCTGATGGCTCAAAGGTTCGCTACCTTGAGTTCGTGATTTATCGGTAAACCACACCACCCCAGCTAACGACTGAGAACTGCAATTTAAAAAACCATCTGAGCAGCTGTCTAACCAGTTTTGTGTTACTTCAAGACCCACTTGATTTTGATAGCCGCCACAATAACTGTCGCTGTCCCATACAGCTGATTCAACGTCACTACCTACCACAGTTTCAAATCGAGACGGTAAGCTCGGGCGGTTCGGTGTGCCGTATAGCCACTGTGCGTTATACGACGCCATCCAAGACACCTGTTGTTGCTTAACCGCATCGTTGCCATAACCTAACAGCCAACCCAAGCTTTGCTCAAACGAATTACCTGCAATAACCGCATCAGCCAAAGGCGTACCACCACTTGAAGGAGCCAGGGCAATAGTACGCGTGACTTTGCTAATAATATTTGGATAACGGCTATCCCATGTTGGGTTAGATAAAATCCAACGCACCACATTACCGCCGTTAGAATGAGTGATCAGGGTTAAATCGGTGATGTTTTTATTATTGATAAATGTAGTAAGCTGCCCCGCTAAACAACCAGATGCCGCATCTGCCCACATATACTGCTCAAAATCACAATTAATGACGGTGTAATTACTGCTATTGGGTAAACCTTGACGAACCGTGTCGACAAAGCTACCAGTCCAATAGTCATTATACGCATCGCTTTGCTGGCCTGTACCGTGCACAAATGCGACTCCTTGCGCAGCAAAAGCACTGTGGCTGATACCCGCTGCCAACACTAAAGCTGGCACTAGTGAGAGTGTTTTTATTTTCATGTGTGTTCCTGTTGATTGTAATTTTATCTATCAGGTTGGAGGAGTGACCTCCGACCAAAAACATAGACCAAACAGGTACGAAAGCAAGAAAAATTTACATAAATTTAACTTTATTGTGTTTTTTAAGTACAAATTATTAGGTTTTTCATTGGTAAAAACTGCCAAATGAATATGAGAGACTTGCCTGCTTGGAAGGTTTTAAAGCTAATCATTAGGCGAAAGCCCTCAGAATTAACTTTTATTTATAAATCTTATTAATCCATATCTCTAAATTGACACATAGGATCTTTCATCTTTTAATGTATAAAGGTCACTTAGCATGTATAACACTGGGTGTACTTTTATCTATCGGCAAAACATGAGTCATAAAAGTTTTTAAAGCGCTGGTTATTACAGCAATCTCAATCTCACTTTATACATTATTTATGATTTCATTCACTGACATTTATGCCCAATCTATTAATGGCTTGAAAGTATCAAGCTTTTTTCTTTTGTTTAATTTATTACTAGCGGTGTTATTTTTTAGTAAGCAACTTAAAACAAGTGCGCTTGTTATAAAAAGGCATAAAAGACGACACAAAAAGCAATTACAGTATATTAAGAAACAGTTGCAGAAATAACTATAATATAGGATGAAACCACTACGCACTCTATGGCGTTAAAATGCGTCCTAGACTTCGAATCCATTTTCGCACCTTGTTACTTTTGTTTATTCAAAAAAGCTGTTGCATTACTAGGACAGCTTCTTGGTATTTGAATTTAATTATATCCAGAGTTATTGACATTTGGGGGTGACAAACAAAACAAGCCTTCCGTTCCTGTATCTAGATCTAATATTAGTCAAACTCTCGAAGTATAAATTTGGCTACTCTATCACTTCGAATGTGTGTAGTTGCTCTTTTCTAAAGTAATGAACACCAAAAAGTAGAGCACCTGCATTTCCGGCGACACTAGGGTCTCCACTATGTCTAAATATGACATAATCATTCCCCTCTTCAATTAACTGACCATCTGATAGATGCATTACAGACGGAGTAATTAAACCACCCAAATTACTGCCATAAATATAGTAGCTACCAAAATCTACACTTTTATTCGTCGAATTAAGCTGCCCCCTTATATCTCGCTCAATTAATTCAGTAAGCTTTTGCATGCCCTCATTTAGCTCGAAGCTAAGCGTTTCAACTTCTAATTGAGTTGGGTTTTTAACATCACTGACTGGAATATGAGTTGGAATATGATATAAATATCGACCCACCCAATTATCTGAGTCAACTTCTATTGCTAAAGATATTCTAAATACATCATCGAAGCATTCCTGAACATAAGCAACTGGAAAAAGCTTAGTTGCTTGTGGCTGTTCACTATAAAATTCACTACGACTAAAAGCCTCTTTAGCAAATTTTAAAATATCAATACCAACATAATGCTCTTTATAAGACTCACTTTTACTTGAGTTTATGGCCCCTGTAACAGCCTCACCAACAAAAGGAACTGGAACTAGTAACGTTGCAGCGCTGTCAGCAAATATGACTGAAAAATGAGTGCCAGGGATCAACCGTGAACCCGAGGGTAAAGTTGGAAGTTCCTCACTTATTGAGAACTTTTGTATCGTATGTTGAGGAGGCGGCTTACTTTCTTGCATTGCCACGCAACCAGTTAGGAGCGCCATAAATAGAGTCAACAATAAACGCATAAATAGTCCTTGTTCTAAATTAATCTAAACTGATGGTTTAAACACGCACCACGACAACTACATTTCTGAGTCGTAAATCACCCTGTTTTTTCAACTTTAGTGCTTGTTTCAACTAATATTTATTTTTATAGTTTTGAAGAGCTTCAATCCGTTCTTTATATTTACTTATTGAGCAAGTAAGTTTTGCGCCAATTTCTTTCCAGCACTCATTTCGCTCTTTAATCCACCCAATTTGTTTTTGCTTTAAATCACTGAGCACATTTTCTGAGCCTTTAGTCATTGCTTTGGCCTTTGAAATTGCATTCTGGTAAACAGACGCTAACTCATTATCTAATAAAGTAAGTTCAGTATTGCCGCAGATTAATATCTCAATCTCATGGGGGTGAGCCGCATTACAATTAAAAGAAGGGGTTTCTTCTATACGGTTGCCTTCGGATAAATACTTACTAAGTACCCAGCCAGTTTTACCTTGCACACCCACATTACACCATGCATTATTTTTAGACGTCTCTCTTTGTTGCTCTGTCATTTTTTGCCATGCTTGTAATGAAGTGCCCCCTGTGCAGCCTAAATTTTTAATACCATTTGTATCTGGAGGAACAAGTAAAACCAACTTGCTGTTGGCTTGCATTTTTTCAAACATTTGTATTGAGTTTTCACTCGATACGCGAAAAAAATCAGGTCCATCAGCGTTCGCTATTGATACAGACGTATAGAAAGACAAACCTAATAGAAGTAACCGTTTTTTCATCACAATTCCGTTTTAATATTAGCTGTGGGTTAAAAGAGTGGTTTTGCGTTAGGGTCAACTTTTTCACACTCACCAGAAAATTCATTGAGCCCACTTGCAAAAACAATTGTACCTGTTGTCCGATCAATCCGAAGGTTTGGTTTATTTAAAAAATTGATTTTGACCTCACCCGTTACCTCAGTATTCGTGATTTTATATTCACGAATAGGAAACCAATCTGAGGCTTCATCTTTTTGAAAAGGAGGTAGCATACCAACAGGTATTTTTACTTGGCCTTTATCTGAGTGAATTTCAACAAGCATAACCCCTTCAAAAGGTCGTTTTATCATGGCTTGCTCAGTACCAAACTCTTTCGAATGCTCACTTTTATTGCGACTATTCTTAAATGTTGTCTCCGTATCACTCACCGTGCCAGAACCTTTACACTTTAAACTTAAGTTTAATTCTTCAGCCTGTGAAGTAGACGAAAGACAAAGAAGCGATAAACAAAAAAGGAGTGATTCGATTGGTTTGATTGAAAAAAAACGACTATCCATACTAACATCCTAACTGTTAAACAAAGTCAGATAAAATAGTAGCATAGTACGATATTTAAGCTAGCCAGTTTCATAACAGTCAGGGAAAATGATTACACAAACTAATCTACTTTTTTACCAGAAAAACACTCCGTAATACCCCCATAATTTGCCAAATTAAAAGGCCAGTTCTCTCTTTTTGACTATACAGCACAGTCACTTTGTTCACCCAAGATAGCTTGTTTCTTATCTTGATACCGCATAAAAGTAATTAATAAACCATCTTCCCAACAGTGAATTAAACCATGAAAAAACGAAGCAACATCCATTCAATTTTAGCGTAACTTTTATAACAATTTATTGATGTAGCTGTTGACGTAAACTGCAAATCACACTACTCTTTTCTGGAAGCGCTTTCATAAGGGTGGTTTTCAACCTCTTTATGGTAGCGCTTCCAGATATGATATAAAATCTATTTTGACAACAATATCATGCTCTAACAGCATGAATAACAATGATAAAAACGAGGGAAACCTGATGCCAAGCCATAACTTTAAAAGAACAAAGTTAGCTTCCAGCTTATCTTTGCTTTTGGGTGCTAGCACCTGCTTATCTGCTTACGCAGAGCAATCTGAACACAACGACAACATTGAAGTTATTCAAGTAACCGGGTTTAAAGGCAGTATTAAAGAATCAACCCAACTAAAACGCTACTCTTCAGGTGTTGTTGATGCTATTTCATCAGAAGATATAGGTAAATTCCCCGATACAAACCTAGCAGAATCTTTACAACGCATTACAGGTGTATCGATAGACCGCAGTAATGGTGAAGGCTCAAAAGTAACTGTACGTGGGTTTGGTCCAGATTATAATATGGTGACTTTAAATGGCCGTACCATGCCAGCAGCTTCGCTTCCTGCAGGCGGAGGATCGCCAAATTCTCGTGCCTATGATTTTGCTAATTTGGCATCAGAAAGTGTTAAATCTGTCGAAGTTTATAAAACAGGAAAAGCAAATATCGCATCAGGGGGTATTGGCGCCACAATCAATATTAATACAGCTCGCCCTTTAGACAATCCTGGTTTAATTACTAATATCGGTGTTAAAGCCATGCACGACACAACAAACCGTGTAGGCGATGATATCACACCTGAAATTTCGGGCATTTTTAGTTGGACGGACGAAGACGCTAAATTTGGTGTATCACTTACTGCAAGTGTTCAAGAGCGTGATAGTTCTGCTGCAGGGGCTTTTGTTAACGAATGGAGAACGACCGCTTACGATGGCACAATTCCTCAATCTGCGGATGACATCATTATCGAAAATGCACCTGCAATGGGGCAATATTATTCGATGCCTTCTGATCTTCGTTATACTATCGCAGATCGCGAACGAACTCGAACAAATGCGCAATTAACTCTACAATATAGCCCCGTAGAGTCACTAACAGCAACACTTGATTATACATACTCACAGCAAGAGTTATTTGAGTCGCGGGCTGAACAGTCAATCTGGATGGATAACTATAAAACCCATTTAATTTTTGATGACAATACCGTTAAAACCCCCATTTACTACAAAGAAGAGCGTAGAGATCTATCAACGCGTGATCTAGGCCTCGCGTTACAAGAACTAAATCAGCTTAATAAAAATGACTCTATCGGTCTTAACCTTGAATACTTTGTAAATGATCGACTTAGATTTGTATTTGATGCACATAGCTCAAAAGCAACGAGTGAACCAGATGCACCTTATGGCAGTTGGGTGAATGCGGGGTTAGGAGCAAATATCGTCGCCTCTCAAGAAGTCGATTTTAGTCGCAAGTTACCCTCAATGGTAATTGGTTTTGATGATTGCAGCCGAGCTAATCTAAACTGTAATGGCGTATTAGACCAAGATGACGTAGGTACTTCTATTCTCGATTCTAACTTTGCGCGCCAAGAGTCAACCGTTGATGAATTCCGATTACTTGGCAAATATGAAATAGAGTCAGGTGTAATTGATTTTGGTATTGAGTCACGCTCTATGGAAAGCCATTCATTACAATCCCTTACACGTAATACAATGGGCAACTGGGGGATTGAAAACCCTGGAGAGTTGCCAGACGGTTACCTTGATCCTACAAACTTCTTAAGTGAATTAGATGGCTACAACACATCTGGCTCGTTTGCTCAAGGTTTTACAGGTAGCGCATCTGAAATTGGTTATTGGGCAGCAAGCCAGTACGGCTTTAATTTTGCTGCTGATGGTGCATTTGCAACAAACCGCAACATTAAAGAAGAGATTCAAGCTGCATTTGTGCAATATAACTATCAAGGTGAAATTGGCGATATGCCATTTAACCTACTAGTTGGGGCTCGATACGAAACCACAGATATCACCTCAACAGCAAATATTGATTTACCAAATGCAGTAGCTTGGGAAGGTAACAACGATTTTAATGTGCGATATGGCACTGACAAACAAGATTACTCGCTAAGCGCTGACTATGATCACTTTCTGCCTAGCGTAGATTTTGACATAAATGTGGTCGATGATGTAAAACTTCGTGCTTCATATAGCACAACAATCGCACGGCCTACTTATGATAATTTAAGCTCTGCAGCAACAGTTGGGGTACCCACTGGACCTAGTTTAATTCCAGGCACAACCAATGCGCCTGCATCGACGGGTAATCCTGGTTTAGTACCACTCGAATCAGATAATATCGATGTTTCCGCTGAGTGGTATTACAGCGATGTTAGCTATGTTTCTGTCGGTTATTACAATAAAAAAGTTGATAATTTTATTGGCCTAACACCGATGACTCAAAATTACTATGACTTACGAGATGTTTCTGCTGGCCCTCGTGCCCAAGCAGCAAAAGCTGAACTAGAAGCAAGAGGTCTGGCAATCACTGACTCAAACCTATTCCAAATGGTTGCTGCCATGGAAAATGGGGTGGCTTTTGATTCAATGACTTACGAAGAGTTTGAAGCCGCTTACGATATCTTACCTAACAGCGATGACCCTTTGATGGAGTTCACAGCTCAAGTTCCAACCAATAACAAAAATGCAAAAATTGATGGCTATGAGTTTGCTATTCAGCATTTCTTTGGTGACTCAGGCTTTGGTATTCAAGCAAACTACACGATCGTAAATGGCGATGTTGACTTTAATGTTGCCGCAGATCCAACGACAACACAGTTTGCATTAGTTGGTTTAAGTGACACAGCTAACTTCATTGCGATGTATGAGAATGATAAATTTCAAGCGCGTGTAGCGTATAACTGGCGTGATAAATTCTTAAATAATGCTGCTCGCTATGTAAACGAGCCCGCATTTACAGAAGAGTATTATCAAATCGATTTTAATGTGGCTTATAACTACAGTGAACAACTGTCTTTCTTCTTAGAAGGAATTAACATTACTGAGCAAGACAATCGCCAACATGGTCGATATAAAGCACAGTTGTGGAACTTAGACAAAAATGGGGCTCGCTACAATTTAGGCTTGCGTTATAACTTCTAAACGATAGCTGTAAAAATGTATACAGTTTGATACCTATTTACTTAATGAAGTGAGCTTGTAAGGATTAAACGACGTTGTTATTTAGTTGTTCTAAATTAGACATTTTTAACGCAAATAGTATCACGCTATATTCTCTAAAAGGCTCACGGTTAATGTAAATTGCTACAAAGCCGCTTCTTAATTGAAGCGGCTTTACTATTTAAAGTAAGTATATGAGCAAAAAAATAAATAATATTGTGATCATTGGCGGTGGCGCGGCTGGTTGGCTTACAGCTGGGTTACTAGCCAAAGAACACCGAGATAAAAGTATCACCTTAATTGAGTCTGCTGATATTGGTATTTCGGGTGTTGGTGAAGGCACGTGGCCATCAATGCGCAACACACTGCAGCGGATTGGAGTAAAAGAAAGTGACTTTTTACAGCAATGTGACGCCTCTTTTAAGCAAGGTTCAAAGTTCATAAACTGGCGGGGAAAAGAACAGGCAGATAACTATTATCATCCTTTCATGATACCTGAAGGCTACTATAAATATGATGTTCATACTGCATGGCAGCAATTATTCCCTGAACAAAAATACGCCGATGCTATGAATATGCAAAGCTTTATTTGCCAAGCAGCTCTTGCCCCCAAACAACTTAATACACCTGAATATGCAGGTGTTACGAATTACGGTTACCACCTAGATGCCCATAAATTCGCACAATTTCTAGCAAGACATTGTGTAAATACGCTTAACGTAAAACACATCACCGATAATGTTCTTCACGCCAATAATAATGCTCAAGGCTACATTGAAAGTGTCACTACACAGAATAATGGTGAGATTTACGGTGATTTGTTTATTGATTGTTCTGGTAGCCAGGGGCTGTTAATCGCCAAGCACTACCGGATCCCGTTTTTAGATCAAAGTCACATTCTTTTTAATAATACTGCTGTGGCCGCACAGTTGCCCTACGAAAGCCCATCTCAGAATATTGCATCAGCGACTTTATCCACCGCACAATCCGCTGGCTGGATTTGGGATATAGGATTACCAACTAGACGCGGTATTGGCTATACATTTAGTGATAAATATTGTGACGTTACAACGGCTATTAAAACACTAAAAAGCTATGCTGCACAATCTGTTGGCATTCAACAAGCTAGCAAGATTGAAACACGAACACTACGTTTTACGCCTGGTTACAGAGAAGTATTTTGGCATAAAAACTGTGTTGCGATCGGAATGTCGCAAGGGTTTATAGAGCCACTAGAGGCTTCAGCGTTAGCCATGGTTGAATTAAGCATCAGTATGCTAAGTGAGCAAATGCCAGTAAACCAAGTGCACATGCAGCTGTTGAGTGATCGGTTTAATAAACGCTTTAGGTACCGCTGGGAGCAAGTCATCAATTTTCTAAAACTGCATTATGTATTGAGTAGTCGTGATGATAATAGCTATTGGTGCGATAACCACCACCCTAAAAGTATCCCAATTGAATTACAGAACTTACTAACATTGTGGCAATATCAGGCTCCCAGTCGATTCGATTTTATAGAAAATGAAGAGATTTTTTCTTCTCCAAGTTATCAATACGTGCTGTATGGCATGGGCTTCAAAACCAAACAAACAACAAAACTTGATAACCATACATACCAGATGGCACAACAACTCTACCAACTCAATCGCAAGAAGATTGCGCAATACTTACAAAAACTACCCACTAATCGACTGTTATTAAAGCAATTACAAAAGGAATAAGGTGGCAACATGAAACAACAACAAATTAAACAGGTGGTCATAGCTGGCGGTGGTACCGCAGGCTGGATGGCCGCAGCCGCGTTAGCTAAATTACTAAATAAAGATATTGAAATCTGCTTAATTGAATCAGACGATATCGGCACTGTCGGTGTTGGCGAAGCAACCATTCCACCTATTCGTACCTTTCATAAATTGCTAGGTATCGATGAGCAAGAATTTATGAGGGCAACACAAGCAACATTCAAACTGGGAATTCGCTTTGAGAATTGGCATCAGCCAAACAGTGATTACATTCACTCTTTCGGTATGACAGGTAAAGAATGCTGGGCTGGTGAGTTCCACCATTTTTGGTTGCATTGGCAAAAAATGGGCAATACCGATGATTTCGCAGATTACTGCTATGAACTACAGGCAGCTAAGCAAGGTAAATTTGGGTTTAGCCCTCAAAACCCAATTAATTACGCATTTCATATGGATGCCAGCCGTTATGCTGCATTTTTACGAGCATTTTCAGAAAACCTCGGTGTAAAACGTATAGAGGGTAAAATTGAACGGGTAAATAAACATGTTGATAATGGCTTTATTAAAAGCTTATCGCTGGATAATAACACTGAAATAGCGGGTGATTTTTTTATTGATTGCACTGGTTTCAAAGGCATACTTATCGAGCAAGCCTTACATACAGGGTTTGAAGATTGGTCTCATTTATTACCTTGCGACAGTGCCGTTGCGGTACAAACAAAAGGAACATCAGACCCTCTCCCTTACACGCGTTCTATTGCGCATCAATCAGGATGGCAGTGGCAGATTCCTTTGCAAAACAGAGTTGGCAATGGCTTAGTTTATTGCAGCCGCTATTTAAATGACCATAATGCAACTAAATTACTATTAGATAACCTTATTGGAGACACCCTAACCGAACCAAAAATCATTAAATTTAAAACTGGTCGTAGGCGTAAAGGGTGGAACAAAAACTGTTTAGCGCTAGGTCTTGCCAGTGGCTTTTTAGAACCTCTTGAATCAACAAGTATCCACTTGATTATGACCGGTATCATTCGGTTTATGCGACTGTTCCCTTTTACAGGTGTAACGCCACAAGCGATCGATGAATACAATAAGCAATTACAGTCAGAGCTCGAAAGTATTCGTGACTTTATTGTTTTGCATTATAAGGTTACGGATAGACAAGACAGTGAATTTTGGCGCCATTGCCAAGCTATGGAAATACCTGAATCCCTTGCTCATAAAATCGCATTATTTAAAGAAACTGGGCGGGTTTTCTTAGATGACGGCGATATTTTTCGTGTCGACTCTTGGGTTCAAGTCATGCTTGGGCAAGGTGTTAAACCAGCGCAATATCATCATGTCGCTTCTTTAATGAATAACCAAGAGTTAAGTCGCTTTATGCAAGGCATTAAACAACAAATTGCCCATAGGTTAGCGCAATTACCAACTCATAAAGAGTTTATTAACGAGTACTGTCGAATAGATGATTAAGCCCACAGTAAAGCCGATAATATTATTGTTAAAATATTGATAATAAAATTTACTGTAAAGCCACTTCTAAGCGCTCGCTTTACAGTAATAATACACTAAATTACATCTTTCTTAATGAGAGTTTTTAGTGTTAAGTATGAGTGGTAACTAAAACTACTTAGCGTACGATTGCTAAAAAATAAAACCATGACTCAACATAGAAAATAACTGAATCATTCACCTATTCACTCTTGATTTATTACTAATAACCCTAAAAACAACCTGCATCTAACTCATTAATTATTAAATAATAAAATGAATTAATTACGTTGTTTTAAGACTAAATTAAATAAACGGTTGACCGTTCGGACAATAGCCTCTAACCTAAATATGGAAGCGCTACCATAAACAACCCAATAACTTCGACTCAAGTGAAACACAAAAAAATGGAAGCGCTACCATAATAATTTAAATTTAGTCGCAAGATTTACTTGCATTTGTTTACCAAAGGTTTCTTTACATGACTCAGCTCACGTTACCAAAAAACTCAACAATGCTTAGCAAAGATTTTATCTATGGCGTTGCAACAGCCTCATTTCAAATAGAAGGAGCAGCCGATCAGCGTCTCCCTTGTATTTGGGATACTTTCTGCGCGACGCCTGGAAAAATAGCTGATAACTCAAACGGCGATTCCGCCTGTGAGCATGTAAAAAATTGGCAAGACGATGTTGAACTAATCGACTCTTTAGGTGTAGATGCCTATCGCCTATCAATTTCTTGGCCAAGAGTCATAAAGTTAGACGGTACTTTAAATCAAGAAGGTATTAACTTTTACATTACTATTTTAGACGAACTAATGCGTCGAAATATTAAAGCATTTGTTACATTATATCACTGGGATTTACCACAGCATTTAGAGGATAAAGGAGGCTGGTTAAATCGCGAAACAGCGTATGAGTTTGCTCGCTATGTAGATCTAGTAAGTAAAGCACTATCAGGAAAAGTATATTCATATGCAACGTTGAATGAACCTTTCTGCAGCTCGTATTTGGGCTATGAAATAGGCGTTCACGCACCGGGTATCAAAGGCCGTGAATTTGGCAGAAAAGCCGCTCATCATTTATTACTTGCCCATGGTTTAGCGATGAAAGTGCTAACTAAAAATAGCCCTGAGTCATTAAACGGTATCGTGCTCAACTTTACTCCTTGTTATTCTGTATCATCGAGCGAAGCAGACACTGCAGCAACAGCTTTTGCAGATGACTATATAAACCAATGGTATATGAAACCTGTGATGCAAGGAGCATATCCTGACATCATAGAACAGTTGCCACCCGCTCACAGACCTGACATTCTAGCTGGCGATATGGATATTATTTGCCAACCATTAGATTTCTTAGGCGTAAATTTCTATACCAGGCTGCGCTATGAAGCAAGTGATACAGATTATTACCATGAACTGCCTCACCAAGCGCCAATGACAGATATTGGGTGGGAAATTTATCCATCTGCATTAACAGAATTATTAGTTTCTTTGCATCAAAAATATGATTTGCCGCCAATTTATATTACAGAGAATGGCGCTGCTATGGCCGACAAAATGGTGGATGGTGAGGTGAACGATCAAGATCGTATCGCCTATTATAATGCCCATTTAAATGCAGTGAATGATGCCATATTACAAGGTGTTAATGTAGCTGGCTACTTCGCATGGAGCTTAATGGATAATTTTGAGTGGGCTGAAGGTTATTCAAAACGCTTTGGTATTGTTCATGTTGATTACAACACACAAATACGAACAGTAAAGCTAAGTGGTAAAGCATATAGCCAGTTAATTACTCGCCGATAAAAAAGACAACAACAATGATAAAACACACTCTTCCCATCTACGAAAAAATTGGCTACGCGATGGGCGATGCCGGTGCTAATTTAGTTTGGCGTGGAGCTCTAGCTTACTTAGCCGTATTTTATACTGATACTTTTGGTATTTCTGCCGCCGCTGCCGCTTTACTTTTTTTAGTCGTACGCCTATCAGATGGGGTCACTGATATAATAATGGGCATGATTGCAGATCGGACGCAAACACGGTTAGGTAAGTTTCGCCCATGGATATTATGGTCAACGCCATTTTTGGCACTCTTCATGGTGCTGTGCTTTACGACACCTGATATTAGCCCAACGGCAAAACTAATTTATGCCTACTTCACCTATATTGGTCTCACTTTAGCGTATACCGTAAGTAATGTGCCCTACTCTGCATTAATGGGGGTTATGACAGGTGATGATCTAGAACGAACTAAGTTATCAGGTTTCCGTTTTGCTGGGGCGTTTGCAGGTGGTTTATTAGTAATGGGCTTTTTACCAGACCTAGTCGCTTACTTTGGACAAGGGGATAGTGCGCAAGGTTACCAATACACCATGTATGTATTTGCCGCCTTACTCACCGTACTCATGTTAGTCACGTTTGCAAGTACCAAGGAGCGTGTTCAACCTGCTACAAATAAGCAAACCTCACTAAAAACAGAGTTAGCGGATTTAAGTTCAAGCTTACCTTTTATCATCCTTCCCTTATTAGCAATCACATTATTTTTCTATTATCGCGAGCTCTACTCAGGCTTATTTTTTGCGGCGACAATGATATTTATGACAGTCCTTATCCGTCGCTTACTGGCAAGTGATCACAGTAAACTGAGTGGCTCACAACGAGATATGGTTGATTTACTTACAAATAAACCATGGCTGATATTGTTAGGTATGGGCTTTTTAACAATGATGTTTAATGGCATTAAATATGGTGTCATTGCCTACTACTTTAAATACTATGTTGGTAACGAGCTTTTGACAGGCCAGTACTTTATTGCTTTATTAGTTGTCTCAATTTTCGGTGCGCTTAGTACAGGGAAGTTAGCGGAAATACTCGGCAAACGCACGTTGTTTATTGCTTCCTTATTATTAAGTGCCCTCTTTACCATTTGTTTCTTTTGGCTACCTAATGATAACCTCGGCCTGATTTTTGTAATGGGCTGTCTTTCCGAATTCTTCGCCGCCATGATGCCTACCCTATTTTTTACTATGTTAGGAGATAGTGCTGACTATTCTGAATGGAAAAATAAACGCCGAGCGACCGGCCTTATATATTCAGCAGGGACTTTTGTGCAAAAAACAGGTGGAGGCTTTGCAGGAGCCTTAGTGCTCGTTGTACTTGCAAGCTATGGCTATGATGGAATGGACGAAACGACCGTTGCACACTCACTCGATGGCATGATTCTACTAATGAGCTGGCTACCAGCCGCTTTTGCTCTTATCGCCGCGGCATTGATGGCCTTTTATCCATTAACATCTGACATGACGGAAAAAATTACAGAAGACTTGGCAATTAGACGCGCAAGTCTGTAAATTAAAAAGCTAAGGTTTATATTTAATAATAATTATGGCAACTATTTATCAAGTATCAGAGCTCGCAGGCGTTTCTTTATCGACCGTTTCTCGCGTTTTAAATGAGAATGACTACGTCAGTAAAAAAACGAAACAAAAAGTACTCGATGCAATGGAGCAGCTTGGTTATACACCAAACTCGATAGCTCGCTCCCTTGCTTCAAATTGCACTAATAGTGTGGGTATTTTAGTCTCTGAATTAGATGGCGCGTTTTTTGGTGAGATGATGTCTGCTATTGAAGCGCAATTAAGGGCCGCTGGGAAACATGTCATTATTACTCCCGGACACAGTGAAGAAGACAAAGAAAAAAATGGCTTAGAATTTTTAATTTCACGTAATTGTGATGCAATCATTGCCCATGTTGAAGCTGTTAGTGATGAGTATCTAGTAAAGTTAAACAAAGGTAAAACCCCTATTTATTTGATCAGCCGCTATGTAGATAAAATGAAAGAAAACTGCATTAGCCTTGATAACGTGATGGGAGGCTACTTAGCAACCAAACACTTACTTAATCAAGGCCATACAGACATAACATACATTGCGGGTCCGTTATTTAAACCCGATGCATTCGATCGATTAGAAGGTCACAAAAAAGCCTTAAAAGAACATGGTATTGCTTTTGATGAGCAAACACTATTTGTCGGTGATTTTAAAGAAACCGGCGGGTATAACGGCTTAGAGTATTTCTTTAGCAACAATATAAAATTTACCGCTGTTGTTTGTGCAAATGATGAAATGGCTTCCGGTGTAATGAAATGTGCAAGAGAGCATAAACTTGACCTTCCAAAAGACTTAGCAATTGTCGGCTTTGACAATGTTCATTTTACAAATTACTTGTACCCAACTTTGACGACGATTGATAACCCAGTTGAAAAAATGGGCATTATGGCTGCCAACCTTGTGTTAAAACAGGTGTATAAACAAAATCGCTCTAATATAGAGCATATTTTTACACCTGATCTACTGGTACGCGATTCGACAACGCATTTAGTCTAAGCTTAACAAAGGCGACACTAACCGCTTATTTTATATAACGAATAATATCGATTTACTAATGGAGTAACAGGTGTTTATCGGTGAAGTAGCAAAAAAAACCAATTTATCTGTTAAAGCTATTCGGTTTTACGAAGAGAAAGAGCTCATTACCCCACCAAAACGTCAAGGAAAGTACCGTGTTTACACCGATGAGCACATAGAAGTATTGAGGTTAATCAAAGAAGCGAAACTGTTGGGTGTTACATTAGCTGAACTGAAAGGGTTCATAAAATATGAAAACGGAGAAGCTAACTGGGCTGAGATAAGTGAGTTTCTATTGCACTTAAAAAGCCGTTTGCAAGATCAGATTGAGCAAACAAAACAGAAAATCACCAAAATCGATTCATGTGTTGCGATTATTAACGCTAACTCGTTAGTTGACTCTCCCCCTTAGTGGAAGGTTTATAATCGTTGAAGATTATTAAAATAGTCAAACGTCATAGCACGTACATTGTGTTTAATTATAATAATTTCAAAAAATTAAGCCTTTCTGATAACTTTGATTCTGATTCGGAAATAATATGGAAAAGTTGGCAAACGAGATTTGGGTTGTTGATGGTAAAACAGTAAATTTTTTCTTTTTACCTTTTACAACGAGGATGACAGTCATTAAACTCGCTAATGGCGACCTATGGGTACACAGCCCTATCTATCTGAGCGATGCTCTAAAGAACCAAATAGACCGCTTAGGTCCAGTTAAACACCTCATCGCACCTAATCACTTACATCACTTATTTTTACCTCAATGGATTACAGCATATCCAGATGCTAAAACCTATGGCACAGATGAAGTCATCAAAAAGCGTAGCGATATCTCATTTGATGCGTCCCTCAATGACGATTTAGCGTGGCAGTGGCATGCCGATATTTCTCAAGAGTTATTTACAGGCTCGCCCTTGATGGAAGAATGCCTGTTTTTTCATAAACGTTCAAAAACATTGATCGTGACGGATTTGGTCGAGAACTTTTCTGGTGATGACTTTAACAGTTGGCAGAAATGGCTAGCAAAAGGTGCCGGGATCTTAGCTCCCGTAGGACAAACACCGATAGATTGGCGTTTAAGTTTCATGTTTAAAAAGTCCCAAGCCAGACAGCACTTCAGAAAAATACTGGCTTGGGAGCCTGAGATGTTAGTTATGGCTCATGGTGAATTGATTAAACACCAAGCCGTTGAGTTTTTACGTAAGTCTTTTCGCTGGCTCGCTAACAGCTAAACTAAAACTAACCAGTTTTGTTTGTGGGTCACAGACCTAATAAAGTATAAAAATTATACCAAACTGTTCTTCAGGTAATGATTGACTCTCCCGTTAAGGGCAGGCTTTAGACTTGCAATTACGTGCTAAAACAAAGCTCTTCATTTTTAAACTGCCATGACGAAACTACAAACCATACTTTCTAATGGGGTGATTTCGATGCTCCAGAAGGGCGTTAGTCAGCTTAGTTCTCAGTATGACTAAAGGCTTATGGTTGCTTAAAATATAATATATTATTATTTCTATTAGGCATTGCTGCGGCTCTAAGGATATGCCAAATAGAAAATTGATTGGATAGCGAGCAAATGGATTATATTAAAGTAAATAGAGATACGTGGAATAAAAGAACTGCCCTTCATACCCAATCTACTTTTTACAACCTACCCATGTTTAAAAGTGGAACAAACTCTCTTAACCCGATTGAACTGGCCCTACTCGCTGATGTGAAAAATAAATCACTCCTACATTTACAATGCCATTTTGGTCAAGACACACTCTCTTGGGCGCGACTTGGCGCACGTGTAACCGGCGTTGATTTATCGCCTACAGCAATTGAGTACGCAAATAAGCTCAAACAAAGCTTAAATATAGAAGCAACATTCATAGCAAGTGATGTATATAGTTTTAGCACTATCAACACACATCTGTTTGATATTGTTTATACCTCTTATGGTGTCCTAAACTGGTTACCCAATTTAAGTAAGTGGGCTAACGTAATCGCTAACTCTTTACAAAAAGGTGGAGAGTTTTACCTAATAGAATTTCATTCTTTCAATGAATTATTAAATGGTTATTCTTATTTTCATGACACTGCCCCAACGATTGAAGAAGAAGGCACCTATACCGAGAATTGTGACGGCACTCTGTCGAAAACAGTGACATGGAGCCACTCAATTAGTGACATTATAAACGCGCTCATTCAGGCAGGTTTAACGATAGAGTCATTCAACGAGTACCCATTTAGCCCATATGACTGTTTTGAAGGCTTAGAGTACGTGTCTGATAAGGGGTATCAATTACTTCATAGAGGGCATCAAGTCCCTCTTATTTTTTCAATTAAAGCGAGGAAGCACCTTTAAAATGAGCCATTCTTCGCGTTTCACCATTCTCAGGGGAATTTATGGATATTAGCTTAATCAGTATATTTGTCTCAGTTGCAGCTGCACATTTTCTTGCATTACTTAGTCCTGGGCCTGATTTTGTCTTGGTTGTAAAAAGTGCATTAAAAGGCAATCAAAAGAACGCCATAGGCGTAGCACTTGGTATAGCAACAGCTAACGCAGTGTATATTGCCCTGTGCCTTATTGGCGTTGGTGCCATATTATCTGCATCTATTGGCTTGATGATGACACTCAAAGTTATTGGTGGCTTATTTTTGATGTATATAGCCTATCACGCATTAAAAGCACCTAAAAATGCCTATGCTAATTTCTCCACAAACACGAAGACATCAACTGAGTTTTCGTTGTCATGCTTTTGCAAGGAATTTGTGACTGGGTTTCTTTCAGGCATATTAAACCCTAAAAACTTATTATTTTATTTGAGCCTATTCACTGTTGCACTGACACCTGAGGTCAGTATTAGCTTTAAAGTGCTTTTAGGCGTGTGGATGACCTTAGTGGTCTTCTTATGGGATGTGGCAATTATTTATATGCTGTCAAAAAATACTATCAGACAAAAGTTCATTAGAGCGGCATTTTATATTGATAAAGTAACGGGTGTCTTACTCGGTGCCATAGGGTTTAACATTTTAAAATCAGTTTGGTCTAAACAGTAATACTAAAATTAGCCACAGTAAGGTGCTGTTTATAACCCTTAATTGTAAAGCAGCACCCGTCTCCTTATATGAGCTTTTTTAATTGCTTACTATAAGTTCGGCTTACTTTTAATGTTTTACCTGTTGTTAACGTTGCCATATATTCAGAGTTACGAAGTGGCTCAAGCTGTCTTACGTAAGTTAAATTGACGATGGTCGACTTATGGATCCGCAAAAATGCCTCTGGTAGCATATTGCTTTCAAGCTCTTTCAACCTTGCTCTCATAACATGGGTTTCGGTTGCAGTATGCACACACATATAGTCACCGGCTGCATCAATCCAAAGAATATCGGTGAATGAAATTATTTGAATCGGATTTTTAGCGTCTCGGATCACCAAGTGATCACTATCAAAATTATACTCTGACTGATTGACAGAATGTTTGTGATGCTCAGCTTTGTTACTCACTGCTTGCTCGAGCGCTATCAACTCACTTTTTTGAAATAGCTTTACGTTACTGACCACTCTTTCTATAGCTTCTGCAAGCCTGTCTAGTTTCACTGGTTTTAATAAATAATCAATAGCTCTAACTTCAAAAGCTTGTACTGCATGTTGGTGAAAAGCTGTGACAAAGATGACCGCTGGACATGCTTCGGGTTGAAAATACTTTATCAATTCAAAGCCTGATTTAGTGGGCATTTCGATGTCTAAAAAAATTAAGTCAATTTCATTATTGTTTATGAGTTCAATAGCATCGTCAACACTGCATGCACTCCCAACAATATTGATTTCAGGAAATTGTTCGAGCCGAATACGTAACCCTTCGACAGCACTGTATTCATCATCAACCAGTATCGTGTTTAGTTTTATCATTTATTGTGACCACTTATTGGTAAGGTTATACATACCCAAGCACCACCTTCGCTTAAGTTGCCCTTTTCTAATCGGTGTGACTTTCCATACATTAACTTTAGACGTTGCTCACAATTTGCTAATCCAATCCCTCTTTTGTTAGTGCTTTCATCACCAAATCCCTTGCCAGTATCAGACACTTTTATATTTAAATAGCTCTTTGTTTTTTCTATCGCAATGGTGATACACATTGACTGGTTTGAACGCATGCCATGTTTTAATGCATTTTCTACAAGAGGTTGAATCAACATGGATGGGATTAGCAACTCGTTACAATCATCTGCCACAGAAATATCAACAACCAGCTTGTCTGTAAACCGGCACTTTTCTATGTCTAGATAATTGCTAAGAATGCCGATTTCTTCTTTAATTGTTACTTTTTCCAGTGGATCTGTATATAAACTGTGCCGTAAAAGGTCACACAGTTTTTCAAGCATTTTTACAGCCTCTAAACTTTCTTTCTTCAAAATCAATGTACAAATTGCATTGATACTATTGAACATGAAATGGGGGTTTAGCTGGTAGCGCAGCATTTTTAATTGTGACTCTTTAGCTAAATGTGTGGCTTCTGCTGCTTTTTGCGTTTGCTCTAAATTATCTAAATAAATCTTAATCCCATAATAAAACGCGGTCCACGTTGAAAGAACCGTTAATGACGCCGATGTCCATGTGCCAAAATCAAACCATGTCATTGGTTGCCATAAGTTTCCATAAAACCACTGAAGTGTTATCCACTTTATTTGCGTCCAAATTAACGTCGCGATTATGACAACGAAAATATGAAGCGCAATCTTCAGCTTTAGCTCAATAAAATTGATAGAGGCGAATAGTTTTCTAAGGATAAGGGTAATTAGAAACCCGCAAGCTGTGTCAATAATCAAATGCGGGATATGGATAGTCCAAGGCTCATCACTTGGCACTTTAATCATTAACTCGGTTAGCATTGCGTAAACAACCCAACCACATATCTGAAACAGCCAAAATAAGTGGCCGCGGGGGTTACTAGTATTCAAATTATTCAATCCATAAGGTAAAGCTGATAAGCATTACTTGCCCATCAGCTTTACTAAGATTTAGTCAGAGCATGAGAGTAAATAAGCATCTGCATTTGGTTTACTAGTCAGTGCTATATCCGCAACAGCTAAGCTGGCAGCCTTTGCTGAAACATTTAACACCTCTGTCACCTTGGTTATATTATTTAACGCAGATGGACAATTTAACGGTATCGCTAACGTATGCCATTTCTTATCATTCATCAAGGCTTCTATTGATGCAAACTTAATGTTGCGCAAGCAATTTCCTTCATTACACATTACTTGCAATTGAGCCTGATTACTTGGCGCAGTATTAATTCTCATTTTAAGTTCAAGAATAGCTGACTTACTTGCATCACTGAGCACTTCAGGCTGCTGGTAGCTTAAGCTCAAAGTGGCTTTCTTTGCCCCTGCTCGCCAAATGAACTGCCTTGCATCTTCCTGATAAGACAAGTTAACTGATTGCATTAACAAACTAGCACCATCACCACTGGTTGCAGAAGAGCCTGTGGTTTCAATGGCTGCTGTTTTTGCATCTTTAAGTTCCCACACTAAGTGCTCTGAAAGCCCTCTTACAAATAAAGGCTTAGCGTCATCACTTGCCACCTTTTTAGGTGTTGTATCTTCACTTAATAAAGGCACATTAACCGTATCTTGATAAGTTAATCCATAATCATAAGCAAACAATGGATCATACGTTTTGTCACCTAGGTTTAATGTGTATTGCGTATCATACTTTGGCCATGAAAAGCTTAATCTACCAGAGAAATCGAACTGAGTGTTACCCTTCGCATCTGTCAATAAAACATCTGCCACGCCCTCACCTTCAGAGCCGGGTAACCATGCAGCAACAAATGCATCAGATGCATTGAGTTCTTTATTTATCCAAAGTGGCCTACCGCTCAAAAATACAGTAACAACCGCAATACCATCAGCTTTTAATTTTTTCAATAATGCTAGATCTGCTTTTGTTTTATGCTGATATTCAAGATATTCGATATCACCAAACCACTCTGCATAAGGCTCTTCACCTATAACTACAATCGCTACATCAGGTTTGACCGAGTAGTTTCCGGCTTCATTTAGTTCAATTTGCCCACCAGCTTTTTCAACTTGCTTCTTCAAACCGTTATAAATTGACGTTGCATTAGGGAAATCATCATTGGTATTGTCTGTACCTTGCCATGAAACGCTCCAACCACCCGCTTGCTTTGCAATATTATCGGCACCCTCGCCAGCAACCAATATCTTGCTTGTTGCTTTAATAGGGAGTATTTGGTCATTATTTTTTAGTAACACTAATGATTTACGAACCGCTTCTCTAGCGAGCTCACGGTGCTCAGCAGCACCTAACCATTCAGGATGCTGAGATTCAGATCGGCTTGATGGTTTACCTCTTGAGAAAGCTCCCCATCGAATTTTCGCTCTCAAAAAGCGTCGAACAGCATCATTAATTCTTTCTTCAGAGATAATCCCCTCTTTCACTTGTGCAACCGTATTATGATAAAAGGCCTCAAAGTGCTCTGGGACCATAATAACATCGACACCGGCATTAATAGCAGCGGCACATTGCTCTAAGTCACAGCCTTCAACGAATTTATGGGCATTCCAGTCGCTAACAACAAAACCATCAAAGCCCATTTGCTTTTTAAGTACCTCGGTCAGTAAATACTTATCACCGTGCACACGTTGACCATTCCAACTATTAAAGGACGCCATAACTGACTGAACCCCTTCATTGATCGCTGAAAAATAGCCAGGGCTATGAATGTCTCTCAATCCCTTTTCATCAATAATGGTGTTACCACGGTCTATACCACGCTCAGTTCCACCATCACCAACAAAGTGCTTTGCTGTTGCAATCCGATTTGTTCCTGTTAAGAAATCATTGTTGATGTTTCCCTGAATACCCACAACCATTTCGCCTGCGTAATCTTTAACTAAATCAGGGTTCTCAGAGTAGCTTTCATATGTTCTACCCCACCGATCGTCCCTGACTACTGCGACAGTAGGCGCAAAACTCCATTCTATTCCGGTTGCAGCAACTTCTTTTGCTGTTGCTTGACCGATGCGTTTAATGAGCTCTTTATCTCTGGTTGCACCTAAACCGATATTATGTGGAAATAACGTAGCTCCATACACATTGCTGTGTCCATGCATCGCATCTGTGCCCCAAATAGTCGGGATTGCAGCCCCATCTAATGATGCATCTACAGACGCCTGATACATTTCGTCTGCGTATTGAAGCCACTGTTTCATCGAGGCTCGTTTATTACCATAAGGCGCGGTATTACCACCATTCAAGTACGATCCAAAGCCATACTTGCGCATCTGTTCGACACTTAAATAGCCTATTTCAGGTTGAATCATTTGCGCTACTTTTTGCTCAATTGTCATTGTTTCAATGAGCTCATCAATTTGCGTTTCAACAGCAGGGTCTTGCTTGAGTTTAGTATTTACATCGGGCCAGTTTACCTGTTCACTGCCGATGGCATGTGAAAGATGACTATAGACAAGCCCAACAAGAACGAATGGGCTTAATAATAACGCTGAAAATTTAAATCTAGACATTTAAAACCTATAATACAACACGTTGAAAAATAAATAGTTAGTTAGGTATGTATTCAATAAAATCATAATATACCCAAGATGAAGCACCATAATATTGCCCAGGAAAGTAATTGGCTTCTTGTGAGTTATCGCCGTGCCAGTGATTAATCATAATTTTGGTGTTATCAACAGGCCAAGCGTACGCAGGTATCTCATTATGTGTGAGCACACCATCACCATTATCTTTATACACGGTACGAATAGTTTGCTCTTGGCCATTGGCATCATAAAGATACCAACGAATAACACTGCTAGACCAATCAAAGCCTATCATGAGCAGGCTTTCACGGTAATCGAGACCATATTGACTTAAATCGATGTCCTTTTCCCAGCTCTGATATACTCCGCCTTGCGGCTGATAGATAATATTTGTATGCACAACATTACCAAGTGAGGGGAGCAGCTCAATATCGATTTCTTGCCATGCTCGACCAGGGCTATCCCACCATGATGTGTAAGTGAATATAGATGAAACCGTACCCGCAATATTTCCTGACTTTAAACGTCCTTGTACTTTGCCATAACTATAAAACTGATTACTTTGTAACTCTGAGCATCTGCCCTGCGATAACGACAGTGTTAAACCATATTCACTGGGGCTTAGCATATTAGGCTGAAAAGTACACCCAAATGGCGTGCCATTATCCCCTTGTCGTGCCGTCCAAATACTAGTGTTATAACCCCAAGCGAAGTTATCTTTAAAGTAGTTAGCACTTAAACTAGGGGATAAAAATGCAATACAGAAAATTGATATATGTAGCCAATTTTTTTTCATTTTTTTGCCTCATATCTGGTTCGCCCCCAAATTGCTAAGCAAAATGAGGGCATCTAGTGGTAGGGTTAAAATGAGAAACCGGCTCTAACACCATAGTATCTTGGCATGCCAAAACTTCCTTTTGGTACACCTTTACTTGTGTTGTTCCAGTATTGAATGGTCTCATCAGAAGCGTTATTAATGAACAGCTCCGCATACCATTTTTGACTTTGCGGCTCATACTTCAAAGAAGCATTATATACCGCGAAGGCATCTCGGCTGTCATCGATATACTTTGTCGCTTCATCAGAAACGGCAAAATCCATATCATCTAAATGCTTATCTAGGTTCCATAACGTTGAATAGGATTTGTCTTTCCAACTTGCGTTAAACCAGCCATGAATAAAGCCATATTCACCTAAATTAAACGTATGCGTATAACTAATATTCGCAGTGTATTTAGGTGTCATTGCTAGATTGTTACCCTTGAGGTTAGTGGCTAACAACGTGTTTTCTGGGTCTTTTGATTCTTCATAAGAGATATCGAATAAATATTCTGAGTCATAGTCCCACTTGGTATTCCAATCTTCCGTAATTTTAGCATCAGTCCAAGTTACGTAACCTGTAATACGACCATTTGGATATGGCTTCCAATCAAACTCGAATTCAATACCTTTAATCGTCGACGCGGGAACGTTCTGCGTGTAATACGCTATAACGGGTTGATTTTGATAATCAAGAAGAGGGTCACCATTATCATCTAAAATCGGTGTTCCGTTGTCATCTTCCACAACTGATAAGCGTTCAACATTACCAATCGAACCAACCGATGCATACTGCATATCGGTATAGTCTGTGTAGAAAAAAGCAGCTTTTAAGTTCAGCGAGTTATCAAAAAAGCTTGATTTAGCACCTAGCTCCCAAGTCAGTACTTCTTCTGGGTCAAACTTCGTTTCGAATCGTGTAACATCACCGGTTCTATCGTTAACCACTTCGTACACATCACCAATACCACCCGCTTTAAAGCCACTCGCTAAGTATGCATAGAGCATGGTTTCTGATGAAATGTCATAGTCTAAACCAATACGGAAATCATGGTGCTGCCAGCTTCCTTTATTGTCGTTTTCAAAATAAGACGCATATATAGATGGATCTTCATAATAGTCGACTGGAAGGTTATTTAACTCTGTTCTATTTAACCAACCAACAGTACAGCCATCTGCATTTGAGCAACGATAAGTTCTACCGCCTTTATCTTGCTTTGTTTCATCACTAAAACGATAACCCAAAGTTGCATGCAATTTTTCTGTTAATTTATAAGTTCCTTGGCCAAAGATGGCAAATGCATCCGTTGAGCGATCGGGTTGATCCCAAAATGCTTTATCATCCATCGGGTTATCGTAATAACCCACCGTTGTGGTTTTTTCGTGAAAGTAATTAGCACCTACAATCCATATAAAGTCACCGTACTCATCGGATTGAAGTTGAAGCTCTGTTGAAAACGATTCAGCCCCTGTGCCGTCTAGGAAGTAGGTAGCACCATCCCAAGGATCAAGGCCCACTTCACTGTCTTGTGCTGACTCTCTTTCCATGTCTTCATAACCCATCAACCACACAATATTGTATTTATCATTTAGGTTATAATTTAACGTGTTGCGAAGATATGTGATGTCCAAATCTAATTGTCCAGGAACATTCACAACCGCCTGATAAGTGTTATCACTTGGCAAGAAGTTTGCGCAATCGCCTCCCATTTCAACTGGGCGTCCTCTTAACTTATCACAATTAACTAAATCAAGATTATTGCTGCTGTTGTTTACGTATTTTTGGAAAACCGTATGGTTTGAGAAATTACCATTTAATGGCTCCCAAAGTGTACTGATACGAAATGAATACTCATCGGCATTATTATAAAAATCACTTTTATCGGCAGGTGTTAACGCACGAACTTTTTGTGCTTCAGGGTCTGTACCCGCGCCGTCAATCCACCAGTTTTCTCTTTGAGTAACCGTTTGGCCCACACCTTGATAAGAGTCTTCAGATATTACAGGGGCATTCAATACATCATCAGAGAGTCTGCGAGTATCGTATTGGTTAGGGTCATAGTAGCCTTCTAAATAGGAATCACGTTTTAAACCTTTAGCGGCAAAACGAACTGCAAATTCCTCATTAATAGGAATATTAATCATGCCATCAATGTTTTTACTGTTGTACTTACCAGCTTCAACATTGACGTTACCAAAGACGTTTTCAAATTGCGGCTTTGCAGATATAACGTTGATACTACCGACCGTGGAGTTTCGGCCAAATAAAGTTCCTTGCGGACCACGTAATGCTTCAACACGGTCAATATCGTACATAAGTGCAAGCGCACCTTGCATTCTAGGTGAATACACACCGTCTAAATGCACACCAACCGCAGGGTCACCAAGCTCTGTGAGATTGGTAGAGCGTACCCCACGCATTGAAATAACAGGTGCAGACTGGTCTGTTGCTGTTGAAATATCAAGGCTAGGAACAAGGTTAGCAATATCCTTAATATTATTAACCCCATTTTTTTTAAGCTCAGCTTCTGTTAGTGCCGTAATCGCTACGGGAGTTTCCATTAATTTAGTTTTACGTTTTGTTGCCGTAACAGAAATGATCTCTAAGCCACTTTCCGGTTCTTTTGCTGTTTTGCTATCAGTATCCTGCTGATTTTCGTTTTGTGCATATACAGGGAATGAGCAAGCTAAAGCGACAGCAACTGCTAATGCCTTTTTATTTATTGTGTGCATATTCAACCTTTAGATGTGTGTTCAAATTTAAAAGTATTTACTTTAATTTAACAGTATCTGCAGGTTCATTTTTCATTGCTAGTCAAATTCGGCAAGACGAGTTTCAAATAATACAAAGCGAATTTAAGCTGCTTTTGAGTTCAGTGCTAAAAACTTTTAGGCGCAAGCGACCTTAGAATGTGCTGAGTAAATCTAAAGCCGCAATCGTAATAATGACTGGCTATTTTAGACGTTCTGTTATTAACTTTTCCGTATGTGAGAGCAAGTCATACCCGCCAACGCGACCATGACCGGGTACAACAATCGCTGCACTTTTAAATTTCCTTTTTAATTGCTTTGTTATTTTAAGCCAAGAATGTACATCGCCATGTACTACATTACCAACAGACGATGATTGAAGTGCTCGAACAGCGCAGCCACCAAATAAAATTCTTTTATCAGGTAACCATGCCATAACATTGTCCATTGCATGCCCTGCCCCTGGAAAAAATAGCTCAAGTGAGCCAAATTTAACAACTGAGCCCGCTTCTTCAAGTTCACTGATGATATTGTTTGGAACCGCTGCCCCTTGCTCTGTCGTTAGCTGAACAGTTAAAGGATGGGCAAAAACCTTGATTCCCTTCAACTCAAGCACATCTACTCCAGCAGCTCTATCGCCATGGGCATGGGTGACAAATGCTTTACTTACTGGCAATTTTATTTCTGAGTTAATAGCCTCAAGTAGCTCTATGGTGAGTAATTCACCCCACGCTGTATCGATAAGAGTTAAACTATCCCCTTCTTTCACAATTAAGCCATTTGAAGGGAATCGAGTACCATCTGGGTAGGTATAATAAGTTGTATGCAGCCACACACCATCTGCTAATTGTGTGATGCTGATTTGGTTAACACTATTACTATGCGCGAAACCAGCATAACAATTGACTAATAACATTAAAAAGAAAAAAACACTGACGACGCGCCTAACTCCCGTGACCATTCCTAATTGTCCTTATAAAGATACTAAAAATAAATTATACGTAAAACCTTTAAAAAATAGGAATAATAATTATAAAAAACGACTTTTCTTTTCTAACTCGCTAGCTTTTGTTGTTAGTCTGGTGTCTAACAAACTCTGGGAAGTCCAAACAGTTAAATAAGGTCGATAACTTCCCGCTGTTAAATTCTGAATATCACGCTTCCACCGATTTAACTTTTCCATTGTTTTTGGTGTAGCGGTGACCTCTCTTAATTTCATATGCATCCTGCAATTGATTACTTGGGTCTCAATATTTTGCACATAGATCAAACTTTGATCAACCACCCAAAATTCACATAAACAACTGATAAAAAACAGTTTTGTTTTATTTTAGCATCACAAAAAACATCAAATTTTAGAGGGTAAGCATTGAATTAAATCAACGGAATATTTTTGGCGAAAATAAGTTTTTGATATAAAAATGGAAACAATGATTTTGTTGTGAGGTATTTTGAAGCTTTAAAAATTGAAATATTTCAACGCAAGTTAAACCCCTATTTTTAAGACATAGTCAAAATTGGCTGAAAATATTTTAAAATATTTTTTAATCGCTCATAAAAGCAGCAACAAAGCCGATTAAGATCGCTTGCGATCAATTGCTAATTCCTTAATTTTCTCATACTATCAATTTGTTCACATACAGAGATTAAACATGGCCGATGATATTTTGACCATTCAAGAGGTCGCCACCTACCTCAAGCTAAATGAAAAGACGGCATATCGACTTGCAAGTGAAGGTAAATTGCCTGGTTTTAAAGTGGGTGGAAGTTGGCGCTTTAAGCGCGTAGATTTGGAAAAGTGGATTGAAGAACAAAAACTTAACTCGACAATAAATAAGGATATTTAATGACAATTAGCTCTTTTCAATATGACTTAACGCAGCTAATCTCACAGCAAAGCAAAATACTTAAAAGTGCTGAAATTGTATTTAATGAGCACCGCTCCCTTTGGCAATCTCTCAGTTTTAATCAAACACAAGTCGCGCTTTGGCTTGCGTCATTACCCCAAAAAAATCAGCAAAATGAATCGTCATCGGATTATCAGGTTACGCCTGATATTGCAGCGCATTTAGTTTCATTACTCCAACAGGCGGGTGGACGCATGCCGTTGGCACAGGTTTTAAGAAAGCTCCCAACAGGTATTACAACGAGTGAGCAACAAATACGCAAACTGACGAAGCAGCACGCGCAGTTAGACATTAAAGGGCCCTTGCTGATTTTAGTGAATTAGCGTGTTGGTTAATTTGCAGGTTTAGTTACCTGTTACCAACCCAAAGGCATCATTGAACGACTTAATAAAAGAATGAAATAAACACCATGGCAAAAGAAAAAAAAGCAAAAAAAACAGACCCAAAGCAACAGCTCGAACAGCTCTTTAATCAGCTTGTAAAGCAGCACGCCGAGTTCACCCAGCCTTTGGTTGAACTACCCGAGCATGAACTGGCCAAGGCAGGTCTTATTCAAGGTTTGGTTGAAGGGAATTTAACTCCTACCGTAATGCTTGTGGCTTTAAATTCAGATAGTTGGGAGTATGCTTCTGACTTTGCAAAATTAGAACTTTTGGTCATCGAATTGCTAGGAGATACTGACGTAGAGCTATGGCCGATATTCGCAGCACTTACCGATGGTAAAAAAACTCAATATGTACGTTTGTTTAGTTCGCAAGGAACTATTGTTGTTGACAAACTCCCCACTTTAAATGAATTGAAAGAATACAAAACACTTGAAAGGGATCAAACTTTCAGATGGTCAATGAAGACATATACCGACTTGATGAAAAAGCTAAATTTCTGGCATGAGTCGGTATTCAGATTTACCAGAGATAATGTGGATGACAAAAACGCTATCATTGAAGAAGTAGCCAAACTACTTTTCCTAGAAAGCTTCCGAGTTCATCACGATGAAAGTATGACTTTCAAGTCAAAGAGTGGAAATGAGTATGTGCTCAGTGAAGTGTTTACTTGGCAATATGTTGAACAGCACGGCGCACAAGCGGTTGAATTAATACGTGACGCTTTCGAAACACTAAAAAGTCATGAAGACTATATTGTTGTCACAGATGATGGCACTAAAAATCCGATCTTTTCAGAACGAGTACACATAAACCTAAATCGGCCAGAAAACTTTATTTCACTACTAAAAGCAATTCAAGACCTCGGTCCGGTAACCGATAATCGCGGCAATATTGTTTATGCGCAGGGAAATTTGGGTCATGTTTCCGGTGACTTGTTAGGCCGTGTGTTTGATGTTTTTTTACGCGCGAATTTCGATTCAAAGGGTGGGAATGGTGTTTACCTCACCCCCAACCCTGTTAAGCAGGCGATGGTTGAAATAGCGCTACATGATATCGCATCCGACAGCACAGAATTAGCTCGTTTATCGAATGGAGACTTCCGCTTCTGTGATCCTACTTGCGGATCTTTTGGCTTTGGCTCTGTGGTGCTAAGTCAATTGCAAAAACTCATTGATAATGAAATTGGTATGCCGGATGTTGAGAAAGAAAAGCTAAAGGAAAAATTAAAAAATCAAGCATTTACGGGGGCTGATTCGACACCTCGAATGGTTATGCTGGCAAGAGTAAATATGGCTTTGCAAGGAGCGCCCAAAGCTCAGATATTCCAAACCCAAGATTCCTTAGTTACGCAAGCACTCCAGCCAAATAGCTTTGATTTAATCTGCACCAACCCCCCTTTTGGCTCACCGAGTTTTGGTAAAAATGAGCAGGAATCCAAAAAAGACTATGAACGCCATATGGAACAAGTACTGGGCGGCTTCCGCCCCGCCGAAAAAGTAGTCGAGAGCTACAGCGCTTACTACGACCATTTAAAAATGAAGTGGGACGATACCGGCGATTTATACCTTAACGACGACGGCACGCCCAAATGGGCCGGCTACCGCACCGATTTACGTAAAACCGGTGGCAGCGATAAAAACCCTGTTTACAGTTTGCATCCCAGCACTTCAGGCCTAGCCCTTGGCAGCAAACCCGATAGCAAAGGCAACTGGAAACAAGTCGGCGCCAATATTGACCCAGCAGTCTTGTTTATCGACCGCTGCCTGCAACTGCTTAAACCCGGTGGCCGTTTAATGATAGTGCTGCCCGATGGCATTTTATGTAACTCGGGTGATAGGTATGTGCGCGAATACATCATGGGCAAAAAAGACGAGCAAAGCGGCGAGTTTGTTGGCGGCAAGGCGATTGTCAAAGCGGTAATTTCATTGCCGAGCGACTGCTTTAAGCTCTCTGGCACCGGCGCAAAAACCTCGATTTTGTATTTACAAAAACGCCATGCTAACCCGAACCAGCCCGAGCAGTTTTTACCCGAGCCACAAACTGAAGTGTTTATGGCGGTAGCCGAAACCTTAGGCTATGTGGTGAAAAACAATATCGAAGACTATAACGCCGGTGTCACTAACGATCTGGATAAGATTGTCTCGGCTTATAAGCGGGGTGAGTGATGTTTGCTAAAAGATACAGCCCTGTTGAATTAATAGATATTATCGCGGCGCCATCGTATAGCCCTGAGATTATCAACTACGTTAAGAAAGTTGCAAGTGAACCATTTCTATCGCAGTTTTTAAGCCAAAAGCCAAAGTTGGGAATTACAGGAACAATCGCCAAAGACTATGTTGAAGCTGATGCTAAAGACGCAGTCCCTTATGTATCAACTAAACAAGTCAAGGGGCTTCACGCATATATTGATGATGCGAAATACATTTCGAGAGAAGCTGATATTGAGTGGGCAAAGTGTAGAGTTGAAGATGGCGATATCATCATTAACAAGAGTGGTAATGTCGGCGCTTCCGCCGTTCTTTGCTGTGCGCCATATACATACGCGAATTCAGTCTCCGATATTATTAATATTAAGCTCGCAAAGAATTCCGCTATTGACAGGGACTACCTCGTTGTTTATCTGAATAGTCCCTACGGTCAGAAACAATTACAGCGACTTAGTGGCGGTGCGATTTTTAGTCACGTTAGCTTGCATGCTATAACTGATATTCGTGTTTTTCACCCTGATATAAAGGCCCAAAAATACATCGGGGATAAAGTTCGCCAAGCCGAGCAACTGCGCGCTTGGGCGAAGCGGTTAGAAATTTCAGTTGAGCACCTGCTGATATCAAATGAAGAATACTTATCGGGTTGTAACACGGCTGAAACAAGAGTTAGTCGTCCACAGCTAAATGATTTATCAAATAGATTGGACCCTAAGTACTACGGTAATAAAGCAATTGCCGTTCATCGTTTTGCTCGTAAAACTGGAAGAGTGTTGGGCGGCTTAATCAAGTCTGTTGCTAATGGCTTTGAAGAGCGTTCATTTATTGAAGAAGGTCTGCCTTACATTACCGTATCTGAAGTTTCGTCAGGCCGATTAAATGCTCAAGCTGCCCCTAAAATTAGCAAAAGCGTCGATGTACCAGCAAAAGCTATTATTCATGAATCGTGTGTTTTAGTGGTGCGTACAGGATCAATCGGCACTGCGGTAAAAGTGCACGAATTGGATAAAGACTGTGCAATTAGTAGCCACTTGATTCGCTTAGAATTTGATGATGAAGAGACTGCCGCAGCGGTGGCCGTTTTCCTAAATTCTGCAGCAGGGAAAGTCTTGCTTCATAAAATTAGCTATGGTGCGGTTCAACCCCAAATTGGGCAAGAAGAATTACTCGCACTGAGTATTCCTGAATATGTTCTTAATGAAAAAACGAAATGTTTAGAGCTTTTAAATAATAGTGAACTTGCTATTAGAGCTTCAATGAATCTCACAACTACAGCCAAAACCCTAGTCGAAACCCTAATCGAAGGCCAACTGACCGAGCAACAGCTCATTCAAGCCCAACAAGCCTTGGAAGATGGCGACAACAGCTTAGACCAAGCCATTTTAAGAAAGCTCAGCAGTGAGGGTTATGCCATTGAAGGCGCCACTCCGCTGTTTAACGATATAGATGAACTCTACCGCTTGCTGGCAAGTGCCGCCCAAGCCGAGACTGAGGAGTAAGCATGGTGGCCGTTGATAAGGACAGCAACATGGCGAGTCACGCGCAAGCCAGTAGCCTGTTAAGCCATGAGGCAGCGCAAGACTATTGCCAACTACTTAGCCTGCTTTGGTCAAGCGGCGGCTTAACAGCAAATAAAGCAGCCCCATTATTGATTGCCGTTCCTGCACTGAAAACGCTATTACAGCCAATTGCGGCGGGTGCTGTTAGCGATACAGCAGGCGAGGTAAATGAAACACACAACGCCTATTGCCTAAGCGCGCCTCTACTGAATGCTTACAGCGAACTTAGCCAGCTAGGCGAATGGCAATTGGCGCTGCTCGGTTTAAATTCAGAGATTCGTGCCCATTGGCTCAACTTAGCTGCTGTCCGTTGCCGTGAAGCGGGTGCAATGAACGACCCACAAGTATTGGTTAAACTCATTCAGCAATTGGGCAATGCCAGTGCATGGGTATTGGCACAGCTAGAAAAAGCTGATGCTACGCCACAGATTGCCGCGGGGCCCATGGCGCAACTAGAGCGAGACTTACTCGGCCACAGCCTAAACGACAACGCCGCTATACCGGCGTTATGTCGCATTTTGTGTGCCTGTTTTAAGTTGCACACTTTGAGCGAGCAAACCGAAGCCTTAACGCCTATCCAACCTGTCGACAACACTGCGAAACAGCTTGCCAGTAATTGGTGTAGCGGCCGTTTATTGACGCTGCCTGAGTCTTTATTGAGTGAATTCAACCTCAAGCAACCGATTAACCCCTCTCTCAAACCCCATGCCGATTGGTTGTTGGTGTCGCAGCCTGTGAATACTGAGGCGACTTACATTCAGCACTTTGCCGAGCAGCCCTGGTGGTTTTTATTAAGCCTCATTAGTTTTGTGCAAGACGCCTGGGCCGCCGAGCAGCGCGGTGGTTTATTGCTGACCTTACCCGCTGGGCAAAATGCTTTTGCCCCCAGCCAAGTGCATGTGGCGGTACAAGGCATTGACGGCGATGAAGTGAACTTGGGCAGTTTGGCCGAGTTTTTAGTGCAATTACTGAGCGAGCTAAATATTGCCCTTTACCCTGCCCTTTGCACTGTAGCTGGTTCGAGCGCAGACGATATGCAGCGCTTAAACCGTGCACTTAGCCCGCTCATTGCTGAATTATTGGCAAAAAAAATCTGGCAGTTTTTAGAGGCAGGCCGCGGCGAACCCGGCCATTACCGCATTCACCCCGATTTTAGCGATGCCTGTTACAGCTTGCCGCTCGCACCGCTGTTTGGCTACAAAAGCCAATACGTACAACAGGCGATTAAGCAGCTGGCGCAAACCAACTATGCCAATAAAAAACGCGCCAGCGCAGCTAACCGAATACACAGTTAAGGGATTGTAATATGAGTTTTGAATTAGATGATGTGGTGGTTGATAAGTTAGCCAAGCAACACCGCTGGGCCGCCACCGGTGTATCGGACTACCCACCGCGCGACCCATTAGTCGGCCAAAGCCGTTTTTTTAAACGCTTTCAAACCTTTTTACACACGGTTGACCATGACGACGACCGCTTTGCCCATGTATTTGCGGTAGAAGCCGAATGGGGCCGAGGTAAATCTCGTTTAGGCCATGAGTTAGTGGCGCAAATTAACGATTGTTCTAAGGGCTGGTTTGTGCGTGATGAGCAAGGCCAATTGCACGACCAGCAGTTGTTTAACGCCGAAGCGCAAGATAAATACTTAGCGCTGTATATTCGTTATTCGCAAGTGGCGTCGGATTATCAAAACTCCGATAACTGGTTTGCTTTTGGTTTGTATCAAGCGCTATTGCCACTAGCGACCCAAGCCTTTGATGGCTCCATTCAAAGTGAAATTGCCAAACAAGCCTATGAGCGTTTAATGCCGTTTGGCTTTAACGCCGCACTATTGGCCGCTGCGCTTGAGCTGAATAAAAACCACAGCGAAGAAGACCTTTACACCGACCAAACCTTAGTGGTGAGCTTAGTGCAAGCCGCCTACGAGGTACTTAAACGCTTTGGTGTGCAGTATGTGTTAGTGGTGTTGGATGAATTAGAAACGATTGCCGAGACTGCCTCCTTTGGTTTGGAGGATGAAAAAGATAAAGTTCGCTTGGACGGTCAGGCTATTCGCTTGATAGGTAAGGCCATTAAAGAGGAGGACCCACGTCGCAAGCTGCCTTGGCTTCGTTATGTAGCGCTTTGCTCACCGCTGCTTGGCCAGCAATTAAGAGAAGTTCAATCTTTGGAACGTCGCTTTGAGTTAGTGGAGCTAGAGCATAACGCCTTTGCCGATGTATCAGATTATGTAACCAGCCTACTAAAAGATGACAAGCTGGCATTTGATTACCCTGCTGGTTTAGTTGAAGCCGCTTATGCCATGAGTGGTGCCAACTTTGGTTGGTTTAACGTAGTCATGGCCAATGTGGATGCGGTGCTCAGCCAATATCTACAAGCGGATCGTAGTATCAAGGATGTTGGTGAGCTATTTGAAGCAGTATTGGCTGGCTCCGGAAAAGTCCAGTCCCATGTCCTAGATAAAGGCGCGATTGAAGGTATTCAAACCCGCGACCAAGCCTTATTAGCCGAGTGTCGTAGCTTGCTGTACGGCCAATTACCGGTGCGTTTGGCCGACGTGAACCAAGCCACTGCATTACTGGCCTTGAAAAATGAAGACCAAGAGCCGATTGCCGCTTACTACCGCAAACTGAGCATCGACCGTTTACAGTGCCGCCAAGCGTTAGAGCAAGCTAAGTTTGTGCGTAAAAATGATGAATGGTTATACCCCGCCGTTGACCAAGCGCTGAGCCTAGATACCTTACTCGATAACCTACGTACCTTTTCCATTAAAGAGCTGGCCGCCAGTGGTGATAAAGGTGCGGTATTGCTGCCGTTATCTAAAGGTGAGTTTAAATACTTATTGAGCTTATTGTACGACCACCCGGCGATTGAATTTGCCGCCGATGCGTTGTGGCATAAGTTAGTGGGCGATACCGCCGAGCTGGATGCCAGCGAAGCGACCCATATTGGCCCTAGTGTGGCGATGTTATTGCGTTTGGATTTACGTTATCGCAGCGCGCAGCAAAACTCGCTGATTTTTAAAGACCCAAGCATGGGCGATGGCCACGAACAGGCGATGGCCGAACTGGCTAAACAAAGCAGCCAAAAACCGATTATTAAAGCCTTAACCCGTGTTACCGGTTTTGTTCGCTTGCTGGATAACAACTGGCGCTATGACGAAAACTTGTTGAGCAATAAAGCCGGCAACGACGACGCACCGCTGGCGATACTAACAGAGCCGAAAAGCCGCCAAGGTGGTTTGTTTACCTTAGAAGGCTTTAAGTTACACCCAGAGGGTAAAGCCTTATTTGCTTGGGTGAGCAATCTGACTGAGCTGAATAAGCTACATACCTTTGCTGCTGAACATAGCCGCCAAAGTGGTCGCACGCCCGTATTGGCACTGACCGCCTCTGCCCATTTAATGGAGCAATACAGCCGCTTGGATGACAGTAATGAATTACGCGATGCCATACTGCTGCACTATGTCAACCCAAGCGAAGCCGACCAGCTAGAACGAATTGGTTTAAGTTTGGCCGCCTGCCAGCAACATGGCGTAACCTTAAGTACCGAAAGCTTCACCGCCAAGTTTAAAAACAAGCTGCACGCGCTAACCACCTTTGCCAATGATGCGATTCATAAGTGGCGCCAACGTTTACAGCAACGCGGCTTAATTACTTGGCCGTTACGAGTGGATGGTAAGTTATCGACGAATGATCGCGACTTATTATTTAAAGGCTGGTATCAGCTGGCCATTGCCCACCCCGAGCTTAACGGCGTACTTGATTTACAGCAGCAACACGGTGTGCCGGTGGATGAGCTCAGCAGTTTATTAGATAAGCTCAAAGTGCCGGGCAGCTACATGGCCAAAGGCTATACCGCTGATGAACATGCGGGTTTATTTACCGAGCTGAATAATGTTCAGCGCAGTACAGCGCAAATCCCGCTATTTTTGGCCCGTATAGCCCACCCCAATAAACAGTACAAATGGCAGTTTGAGCGCTTTAAGCAGCAGTTTTATTTTGCCTATGTGGCCGAAACCAGTATTACCGCCAGAGGCGTATTTAATGATTGGATGTGGTGGTGTGGTGAGCTGAATTTACTCACCCTAACTAACCCAACTGAAAAACAAGCTATTTGGGAAAGCTACCCACGTTCGCGTTTAGAAAACGCCATTATCGAGGCGCAAAACTGGTTTAGCGGTAACGCCATGGACAGTTACAAAGCCAACGTGGAAGTGATGAGCCGCGTATATGGTTATGGCCGCATTAATGAAGTGTTCGCGCCTTTGGGCAAAAACCAGTTGGGCTATGCCACGGTAGAGGCCAAAGAGCAGTTGGAAAAAGCACAGGCACTCTTTAATGCACTTAAGCAACAAGAAGAAAAGCTGGAGGATATTAGCGAGCCTAATGATGCTAGCCTGTTAGTGGGTTTAATTGGTAAGCGCGCTGAGATATTGGCTTTGGTCGCTAAGGTTAAACCACTTAACAGCAGTAAACCTTCGCTTAAAGATGCACACATTCTTGATTTAGAAGATAAAACAACGTCGCTTTATCAGCGGGTTGAACAAGCCTGTTTATTTGCTGAATTTGTCGAGCGTAGTGCCGAGCGAATTAATCATCGACTCGCCGATTTAATCAAAGGCGTTGAAACAGATTGTGCAGCGATCGCTCATTTTCCAAAAAGTTTATACACCAACACGTTGCGCACCATTGGCCATATTTTAGATGGCGCATTAAAAGAGGATACCAGCAGTGCCACAGGCCAAAAAGAGCAGCAAGCTGGCAGTGATACGTTGTTGCATTACCTGCGCAAACTCGATTTAGGAAAAGCGCAGGATAAGCTTTCGGCTTTAGCGTTAGAGGTGGGCTTAAACCTGCACACTGAACAACAGCTGGGGATGGCGGAAATCCAAGGCAGTATTTTAGCGAGCTACCGTAATTGTAAAGAGCGCTTTGAGAAGTTAGTGAATAACCTAGCCGAGCAAAACCAACGTGCCCAACAGCTACAACAATTACTCAGTAGTGCCACTGCCGAGTATGAGCACGCAAGTGATATTGCCGAATTACCCAAACTGGTAATGAAGTTGCAATTGATTGAAGACGCAATTGCTGATTTACCTGTTGATGCTGAAAGTAAACGCCAGAGCATGCAAATCAATTTGCGCAATGGTCAGTTCTCGAGGTTACGTGATTTACCAGAAGAGCTACTCAAATCGGCACGCGGGCAAATTGCTCCTATTCAAGGCCAGTTGTTAAAAATAGAGGAACGTTTAAACCATGTTAAACGCGCCGCCATCGAGCAGGTTAATAGCTGGTTGCCAGTATTAAAGCCGCTATTAGCTTCCCAGCAGCAACCGCTACCTGTTGAGTTAACACTAAACGACGTCGCCAAGTTAGGGATAAGTGAGCTGGTGATGGTGTGTGATAAAACTTTGGCTGATTGGCAGAAACAAGGAGAAGCTATTTTACAAGGTACTGAGTTAACACTGGTACAGTGGCAGCCGATTTATCAAGCACTCAGCCAAAATCAAGAGCCTGCATTAACGCCTGAGCAGCAACAAGGTTTAGTCGCTAAAGGCATAGTTAAAATGCGCCTCACCTTTGCTACGGGGTTGTAGAGGTGATGCAATGAGTATTTATTTGTCAGCCGCATTGGCGAGTAATCGTAAAGGTCGCTTTTTGCAATCAGTTGCGGGGGCAACTCCACTTGAGAGTGACTGGCTAAGCTCACCACCTGTAGGTGGCTTGCTATTAGTGCAAGCTGAGGAGTTAACCGACTATGAAGCTTGCCAGAACTTGCATTTATGGGCCACGCAATCGGGCTGCGCTGCTTTAGTTATTAACCCACAAATAACTGAACTGGCCACGTTGACCAAGCTACCTTTTGCGCTGGATTGGTCATTAGCTCCGGCAAGTTTGAGTGCTCAAGAGCCTGAGTTAACCGCTCTGTTAGCCAGTGAAACAGACCAAATGATTACCGGCTTTGCTGGTAGTGCAGATCGTCTACAGCATATGGCGGGCGATGCAGTGCATACCCGCTATATACGCAAACATAGCAACAGTGGCTTATTTGCGGTGACGACGTTGCCTTTGTGGTCGTTAAGTTTGCTCGACCATGCCGAGGTTTTAGTGAGCTGGCTAAATTGGTTTTTGGACCATGCGGGGCTAGCGGCACCTATTGCTGAGAAAAAACCGGATTTAGCGGATTATTCACTAGATAAGCAGGATCTGGTTGTTTTGTTACTGCTATACGCTGGCAATGGTATGAGCTTAAAAGAGCTTGCCGAGCATAATGCAGTCAGGCTGATGTTTGATGTTGAGAGTCTTGATTTAGCCGACCGTGGTGAGATATTGCAACAACATGATTTTATTAATGAAGCAGGTTTGACCGAATCCGGTAAAAACAGCTTACAAGCGTCGCAATATTGGACCTATGCACCGCTACTTAGCGAGCAATTAAACACAGGAGCGCTATCAGAATGAATGAGAATAAAAAAATGAATTTAGCGCAGTCACTCGCCATTGATAGCCAGCTGCGCTTACCAGGCAGTGCCGGGCGTTTGCTAAAACAAATTCGTGATATTGAACAAGTAGCGCCACTGTTTCGTGATGCTGGCTTAGTGAAAGCAGTGCCTAAACCTACTGTAGTGAATTTACGCGTAGCGGGTATAGCGACCAAATCATGCCTAGACAAAGCCTTAGGTGGCTTTATTTATGCCAGTGCTGCGGTGCGCACCGACTTACTGATAGACGAAAACAGAGTTAGCACCTTAGGTGGCGATTCGGTCTCGGAATTGGACGATATTGATTTTGAAGCGCAGCGTAAACGACTTGATTTGATTGAAATTCGCCAAGCCTACCAGTTGGTTGAAAAACAACTGTTAAGCCAAGAGCCTTGCGATTTAATTTTACTCGATACGCCACTGTTTTTAGCGCGTGATATGGCGCCACTAGATCGCAACCTTCGCCATAAGCATGAGTACGACAAAACCAAGCAAGCCATAGAATTATTTTGGCAAAATCATCGCTCGAAACTGTTCCCGTGGAATACAACTGGCGTTGTACTGGCTAGTATTTTGGCTGAGCGTTTTAGCGCCATTGTCACTATTGCGAAGCAAGATTTACGAACCGAGCAAGGTCGTAAGCAGATTTTAGAATCAGATGGTTTTTCTAGCGAGTTGATGCAAAGCCTAGCAGGGCTGGATGAAAGTTTGGCAGGTGTGGGTGACTTGCGCTTTATTAACGGCATTTTGGGTAACTATTCTCGAACTATCGCTTTTCGTTTGTCTGAACAAGAAAACCGCATAGAACCTAGTGCAGAAGCTAAACAAGGACTTATTGGCTTTCACTTTCGTAGTGCTCGCAGTGGTCAAATAAAAATGGTGCAACTCGCCGGTGATGAACCTGATTGGCAAAGTGCAGACTTAGATTTAGTGGCATCGCGCTTAATGGTGCTGGATATGCAGAACAAAGGTAATGCAATGCCATTACCGCAATTACTTGGTTACCAACAACTTGGAATTTTACCTAAATTTGCCAAGTTCTATCGCCAAGGTTTGCACGGTGCACTTAAAAATAATGATATTGAAGCTGGCTGGTTGGCTGGTTTAGATGAGGGAATAAATAATGGCATATAAAGTTTTAGGTAAATTAGTCGGTAATACCGGCGACGCCAACCAGTTAACTATGGTGGTAAAAGATTCGTTTTCAGTGCGCCGTGGTGAGTTTGTTCGCATTATGCATCAAGAACGTAAAGATGAAGGCGAAGTCGCGGTACTGGGCCGCGTAATGAAAATAAGCCGTACTAACATGCTGTACAACGCAGGCTTTGGCGATGGCGTGACTGAGCTTGAGCTTTTACCGGGAGCAAATGTTACCGGTGAAAACATGTTTGCTCAGGTTGAGTTGGTCGGCTATCGCTGCCCTATATCTCGGCAAATTAAGATCCCGCGCCGCCCGCTTAACCCAGGCACCGCTGTTGAAACCGTGGACTTTCAGTTTTTAAGTGATTTTTACGAGTTTAATGAGCATTCTAGTTTGCACCTTGGCAACTTGGTCGGCTACGACAAAGGTGAGAATACGGTTCCTGTTTTTATAGATGTAAATAAACTGGTTACTGAGCATTTGGCTGTGTTAGCAATGACGGGTTCAGGAAAGTCATACACAGTTGGCCGTATCATTGAGCGCTTGGTTGCGATAAATAATGGTACTGTCGTGGTGTTTGACCCTCATGGTGAATATGGTAAAGCCCTCGCTGGTGGAAACCTGCAATTCTCTAGTTTGTTAGATGCAACTGACGATAAGCGCGATCAAGAAACGTTACCACTCATTAAACAAACCTTTGAAAAGCTACAAGCTGCGGGTGCGGGTATTCAGGTTTACTCGCCGCAGCATGAATCGTTTAAGCATAAATACGCCAGTAAAAACGCGCCCCTTGCCCTTCAATTCGACCATTTTGAAATGGACGATATTGCGGAAATTTTACCTGGGTTAACAGAACCTCAGCAGCGTGTGCTTGATGTGGCCATTCGTTATTGGCGCTCAGTGGATAAAGTAGAACCACGAGATATCAACCGATTGAGGCATTTATTAGGTGATGGTATTGAAGAACTTAAAGAATGGGGTGATCTCACTGAAGCTGAAGCGAAGGCGCTATCAGGTCGCAGTGCTGCCGTTGCGTCGATGAAGCTTTCTCGTGTGCTAAACGAAGCCCAAAGTTTTTACAGTGCAACTATGGCTGAGCCGACTGATATTTATAAAATGGTGGGACGCCCGAGTAATCAACAAGGGCGTTTAGTGGTTGTGGACCTACAAGGTTTGAGTGATACCGCAAAACAAGTCGTTTGTGCGCTGTTATCGAGCGAAATTTTAAAAGCGGCTTCAAGCAAAACAGATCCGCTTCGTCCTTGCTTTATTGTGTACGAAGAAGGCCATAACTTTGCGCCCGCAGGTGGCAATGCAGTAAGCCACCGCATTATTAAAAAAATTGCTGGTGAAGGTCGTAAGTTTGGTGTTGGTTTTGGCATCGTGAGCCAGCGCCCGTCCAAATTGGACTCAGACGTGACCTCTCAATGCAATACGCTGATCACAATGCGCTTGAAAAACCCAGACGATCAGCGCTTTATCGCTAAAGCCTCAGATATGGTTAGCAAAGCTGACTTGGACGAACTGCCGAGCTTATCAACCGGTGAAGCTTTAGTGTGCGGACGTTCTATTCCGGCTCCGCTATTGGTGAAAGTAGGAAGTAAGGCGCTTATTCACGGCGGTGAATCGCCTGAAGTATTGCGCGTTTGGGGCACCTTTAATGGCTAAGCTACCCATGCCTGAGTTTGCTTGGGTAAGCGAGATGTTTCCACTTATCAGTAACGGTAAGCTATTGGACCAAGATGTATTGGTCCATAGCTTGGGTTGTAGTGTCTGGAATACTTTCGGCCATGAACAATCGTTTATGGCAATGGTGGAATGCCCAGCACCTGGTACTTTTGGCGCGGATATTCGCTCAGATTCAGGTTGGTTTGATAAAGCATCGGCATCACCTTTATGTTTAATTGAATTTGAACGATTTGATGGCTCTATTCGTGGCCAACAAAAGCTAGAAGAAAAATTAAAAAACTTATTAGAGGCAGCGCAGCGCTGGGGACATTCCCCAAAAACCTTAGTTCTCAGTGCATGGAGCCAAGGCTTAGTGAGTGCGCCTGATACGCAGAAACTAAAAGAGATCTGTCGTTCGGGGTTCACGTCTTCTACTGGCACGTTCGTACAGTCAGATTCTGAGGTTGAAGTGGTATTTAGTCGCTTCTTGTTTGTAAAAAATCTAAATTCTATTGCTTTGGATAGAATTCACTATGAGGTGTTGATATGAATATAAAATCAGCACATTTTTTACCAGGGACAAATAAGCGTCTTGGTGATAAATATTTATTACTTGAATGCCTAGGTGATGGCAGCCATGGCTGGGTATGGCGCGCCGAGCGCTTGCAAGATGGGCAAATTGTCGCGGTAAAAATCCCTAAGGATATTACGCGAGAAGATCGCCATCTAGCCGAAGGGAAAGAGCTGTTAGATGTTGAACCGCACGACAATATTGTACAAATTTATGATATGGGCCGGATTGATAACGAATGGTTTTATATCGAAATGGAGTATTTCCCGAGCCAGACTTTGGCGCAAAAACTTGATGATAGGCAGCGTAACTTTGGCCAGACTTATGAGCGATTATTTAAGATTTATCGCCAAGTACTGTGTGCAGTGCAATATCTGGCAGAGCTATCTGTTCCTATCTCCCATGGTGATATCAAGCCGCACAATATTTTAGTTGGTGAGCGGGACCTTGTGAAGTTGACTGATTTCGGTAGCTCAGCTTTACCGGAAGAGATCTATGTTCGCACCCGCGAAAATGGAGGTACGGTTTTATATTCCGCCCCTGAGTTTTCTAATGTCGATAGCCGTAGAGGTAACTTAGAAGAGCTGTTGCTGGGTGATATTTATAGTTTAGGTGTACTGCTATACCAATTATTAACAGGAACTTTGCCGCATGATACTCCACAGCAAGTTCAACGTAACGCCCCTTTTAAGCGCCCGACAGAAATAAATAGTTCTATTCATCCAGACTTAGAACAGGTTGTACTCACCTGCCTGCAAAAACAGCCGCAGCATCGTTATTTAACTGTTGGCGCATTGATTCAAGCATTTGATATTGCCAGCAATAAACAACTAAAAGTTGGCTCTATTGCTCCAATGTATCAGGCTAAGCCAGATCAGGATTGGTCGAGTGCCGTGATTGATGCAATGTCTGAACAGTCTTACCAAAAAGCGGCTCAACTGGCTGCTCAAGAATTTAGTCGCAGTAAAGACTTGCAGGCTTTACATCAACAGCTCATTGCTTTGTATCGCGCAAACCGTTTGTTTGATTTTGAAAAGGTCGTTGAGAACAATAAAGCTATCTTAATTGAAGGCAAGATGGCCCAACCTTCAGAGCTATTCGAATTGATTGTTAAGGTGAACTTACAGTTACGCAATATTACTCAAGCTAAATTCTGGTTACTGCAAAGAAAACAAATTGCAGAAGAAAACACGGCGACTATGTATTTAGAGTCATCTATCCTCGGCCTTGAGGCAAAGTATCCACAAGCGAGGGCCTTATTGGAAAAAGTAAACCAAGCAACACCAATGAAATTCCACGTATTGAGCCAACTCATTTTAGTTTGTGAGCAGATGCGCGATTACTCTGGAGCGGCAGCATACCTGAAAGCAGCTTTGCGAGTAATGCCATCTGATAACAGTATGAAAGAAAAGAAAGAGCTCTATGCGAAGCTTGGTGTGATTTAATTGAAAATAATCTTTTAACCTCTTTGCTTTATATCAGTTGATTTCAATAACAAAAAAAGCGAACCATTTCTGGTTCGCTTTTTCATTTTTACTGTTCTCTAAATTCAACTATCGGTTGCAAACTTTATTTGAGTTGCAAACTTAATTCCGATGGTTGCATTCTTTATTCGCAACCTACATCAAACCTTAGTCACGGTATGTCTCAACCGCTGGGCATGAACAAACTAGATTACGGTCGCCGTATACGTCATCGATACGGGTTACTGTCGGCCAGAATTTGTCTTTTGCTACGCTTGGTACTGGGAATGCAGCATAGAAACGGTCGTATGCACGGTTCCACTCATTGCCTAGTACGTCAGCTTGTGTGTGCGGTGCAAACACGAGCGGGTTGTTTTCAATTGACCATTCGCCAGATGCGATACGGTCGATTTCTGACTTGATTGACACCATTGCTTCGATGAAACGATCGATCTCAACTTTAGACTCAGACTCAGTTGGCTCAATCATGAGTGTGCCAGCTACTGGGAATGACATAGTTGGTGAATGGAAGCCGTAGTCTTGTAGACGTTTAGCTACGTCCATTTCAGAGATGCCTGTTTGCTCTTTAAGTGGGCGTAGGTCAACAATACACTCGTGCGCAACGCGGTTGTTACGGCCACGGTATAAAATTGGGTAGTGCTCGCTTAGCTTCTCAGATAAGTAGTTAGCGTTCACGATAGCCATTTCTGTTGCTTGTTTTAAGCCTTCAGAGCCCATCATGGCAATGTATGCCCACGAGATTGGTAAAATAGCTGCTGAGCCGTAAGGAGCAGCAGAAACCGCACCGTTACCGATGTTTGTGCCAGCAACATTAATTACGCTGTGGTTAGGCATAAATGGCGCTAGGTGAGATTTAACACCGATAGGGCCAACACCTGGACCACCACCACCGTGTGGAATACAGAATGTTTTGTGTAGGTTAAGGTGCGATACGTCAGAACCGATTGAACCTGGGCTTGTAACACCTACTTGCGCGTTCATGTTTGCGCCGTCCATGTACACTTGACCGCCGTGCTGGTGCACGATGTCACAGATTTCACGAATTGTTTCTTCGTAAACACCGTGTGTAGATGGGTATGTGATCATGATACAAGATAGGTTTTCAGATACCTCTTCGGCTTTCGCTTTAAGGTCTGCCATATCAACGTTACCGTTTTTATCACAGTCAACAACCACGATTTTCATGCTTGCCATTTGTGCAGACGCTGGGTTTGTACCGTGCGCTGAACTAGGGATCAAACATACGTTACGGTGACCTTCACCGCGTGACTCATGGTATTTACGAATCGCGATTAAGCCTGCGTATTCACCTTGTGCACCTGAGTTAGGTTGTAGTGAAACTGCATCGTAACCTGTGATGTTTACTAACCAATCATGTAACTCAGTCATCATGATTTGGTAACCCGCTGCCTGATCAAGTGGGCAGAATGGGTGTAAGTTTGCAAACTCAGGCCAAGTGATTGGGATCATCTCAGCTGTCGCATTAAGTTTCATCGTACATGAACCTAATGAGATCATTGAGTGGTTAAGCGCTAAATCTTTGTTTTCTAGACGCTTGATGTAACGCAGCATTTCAGTCTCGCTGTGGTACGAGTTGAAGTTAGGGTGCGTTAAAATTTCGTCATCGCGTACTAGGCTGGCAGGAATAGAGTTGCTGCCGTTTACTTCGATTTCGTTTGCTAGTGCGTCAACGCTTAGGCCGTGGTCTTCACCTAAGATGATGTCGAATAGCTCAGCTACGTCTGCACGCGTTGTTGTTTCTGATACAGAAATTGAGTATTCACCTGCGCGGTTAGAGGCAAAGTTAACGCCGTGCTCTACTGCACGTGCAACGATTTCGTCTTTGTTATCTGCAACAACAGTCAGTGTATCGAACCATGTGTCGTGCTTAAGGTTTACGCCTTTCGCTTTTAAGCCTGCCGCTAAGATGTCTGCAAAACGGTGGATACGCTCAGCAATCGTTTTAA
>Ga0213832_1000186_pt1 | contig 86384 bp, 86 predicted proteins | sample SWATP13_FD_161660 | JGI IMG/M metagenome (GOLD analysis project Ga0213832, IMG submission 161660) | Coastal seawater microbial communities from Marineland, Florida, United States - SWA TP1 #3 | ecosystem: Environmental > Aquatic > Marine > Coastal | place: USA: Florida | collected 2016-08-06 | reverse complement strand
ACTTTATGATTTAAATTCGATTAATCAAGGTATTGTGCATGTAATGGGGCCTGAGCAGGGCATTACCTTACCGGGCACAACCATAGTGTGTGGTGACAGCCATACCTCTACCCATGGTGCATTTGGAGCACTAGCGCACGGTATCGGTACTTCAGAAGTTGAGCATGTTCTAGCCACTCAAACACTGCAGCAGAAAAAAGCCAAGTCATTAAAAATTCAAATAAATGGTCGCCTTCGCCCAACTGTTACTGCCAAAGATTTAATCATGGCGGTGATTGGTAAATTAGGCACTGCGGGTGGTACTGGCTATGTTGCTGAATTTTGTGGCGAAGGAATCGAAGCGCTGTCTATGGAAGCGCGCATGACGCTTTGTAATATGAGTATTGAAATGGGTGCAAAAGCGGGGTTAATCGCACCAGATCAAACAACTTATGATTATTTAAAAGGTCGCCCATTTGCACCACAAGGTGCTGACTTTGATAATGCTGTTGCCTACTGGCAAACACTAAAAACGGATGAAGGCGCAGAGTTTGATCATGTTGTCGAATTAGAGGCTGCTGATATTCAACCGCAAATAACTTGGGGTACCAGCCCTGAGCAAGTGATTGGCGTCGATGAATTCATTCCAGACCCTGAGCAAGAACCAGATCTAATCAAAGCTGATGCAATCCGTAGCGCACTAAAATATATGGGCTTAAAAGCAGGCGATAAATTGTCTTCAGCAACTGTTGATACCGTGTTTATTGGCTCATGTACCAATAGCCGAATTGAAGATTTACGTGCTGCCGCGCAAATTGTAGAAGGTAAACAAGTTGCAGCGGGTGTTGAAGCGCTGATTGTTCCAGGCTCTGGCCTTGTTAAAAAACAAGCCGAAGACGAAGGCCTTGCAGATATCTTCAAAGCAGCTGGCTTTGAATGGCGTGAACCAGGTTGTTCAATGTGCTTAGCAATGAATGATGATAGATTAGAAGCTGGTAAACGCTGTGCGTCGACCTCAAATCGTAACTTTGAAGGTCGCCAAGGTCGCGGTGGTCGCACTCACTTAGTGAGCCCAGCAATGGCAGCGGCAGCGGCAATTCATGGCCGTTTTGTTGATATCAGAGGAGAAGCCTAATGAGCGTATTTTTTAGTGGCTTAATGGCCCCGTTAGATAAAAACAATGTTGATACTGACCAAATTATTCCAAAGCAGTTTTTAACGTCGACCAGCCGTGATGGTTTTGATGCGGCGCTTTTTTACGATTGGCGTTATTTAGATAACGGCGAGCCAAACCCTGAGTTTATTTTGAATCGTCCTTGTTACCAAGGTGCGCAAATTCTTTTAACTCGCGACAACTTTGGTTGTGGTTCATCGCGCGAGCACGCGCCATGGGCATTAAAGCAATATGGTTTTGAAGTTATCTTAGCGGAAAGTTTTGCCGATATTTTCTTTAATAACTGCGGCAATAACCAAATGCTTGCTATCGCATTACCAGCAGAAACACTTGAGCAATTATTTGTGCTGAGTGAACAGCATGATGCTATTCATATCGAAGTTGATTTAGAAAACCAACAACTTCGTAGCGATAAGTTTGACACCATTCACTTTGATATTCGTCATGACATTAAAGAGCGTTTACTAAGTGGCTTGGACTTTATTGGTGTGACTGAAACACTTAACAGCCAAATTGATGCCTTTGAAACTAAGCTTAAAGCTGAGCGCCCTTGGCAATAAAAGGTTTTATTACATGTGGAACCTAAACGCGGCGAAAGTCGCGTTTTTATTTGTTTCTAAAAAAGAAAGTTGTTAATTTGGTTGGTAAAATAACGAAAACAACAAATAACTATGTGGCCTCTTTCTCCTAAATCTATCGGCATCTTGATGGGTGTTCTTTACGGCATCTGCATACGCATTTTTCTTGAAGTTAGCGGAACGTTTAATTTCGGTAGCCTTGTTACTATTTCGTTTATGTTTTTAGTGCCTGTTGCTATTGGGTTTATACGGGTACATTTTGAATACAATCAGCTGCCTGTGATGACATACGGAAGAATGGCAGTGATCGCTTGGCAGCCTATTTTTATCTTCTTATTTGTGAGTGTTATTACTCTTTTAGAGGGCAGCATCTGCGTTGCAATGGCACTCCCTGCATTTATGTTTTTTGCTAGTATTGGCGGTATGTTAGCAGGGCTCTGCCATCGACTTTGGGCAAAGAAAAGCAACAAAGCGGTGATGTCGGTAGCATTGCTGCCGTTAATTCTTTCTCCTTTAGAGTTCAACTTTTTACACCTATCGAAAACTTACGAAGTTAAAAATACGATTGTGATAAATGCGCCTGTTGACGTTGTGTGGCAACAATTGGCTAATGTTAGCCAAATTCACGAGGGCGAGTATCCGAGCTCATTTTCGCATTTAATTGGTATTCCAAGGCCAATTCGAGCTGATATGAGTGGTGATGGAGTCGGTGCAATAAGAACCAGTCAGTGGCAGAAAAATGTAGTATTTAAAGAAGTGATAACTGAGTGGCAGCCGAATGAGAAAATGCTTTATAAGTTTGATATAGACCCAGACTTAATTCCTGATAAGGCGCTGGATCAGCATGTGAAATTAGGTGGTGAATATTTTTCGCCGTTACATGGCGGTTATGAATTAGTTGCAAGTGGTAAGAATCAAACGCTGTTGAGCCTAAAAACGACTGTACTTGATAACACTAATTTTGGCATTTATTCACGAGTGTGGGGGGAAGTGATCTTTCAGGATTTTCACAAAGCTCTTCTGAAATTCATGAAATCGCGCGCTGAACATGACATACAACTAGCTACAAACCCATCGTAACTATTTTTAGACAAGCAGTTTATCGTGATTGTTTTCTTTATTAGCTTTAAATCGCTAGGCTAGGGTTAATATTTTTATTTTAGGAACACACCATGAAATACTTAGTGGCATCGGTGCTCGTAGCAGCATCATCAGTAGCGGCTGCGCGACCAGCTCCGTTAGTGTCCATTCCAAGCCATGATGGCTTTTTTGATAATATTGCTGCCCATTGCGGTAAAGCTTACGAAGGTAAAGTGAGCGTTGATAATGCGACAGGCCCCAGTTCATTTGCGGGTAAAAAGCTTATTATGCATGTGCGCCACTGTAACGAGCGTGAGTTGCAAGTACCATTTCATGTGGGTGACGATGCGTCTCGTACATGGATCATCACAAAAACAGGCAGTGGACTGAGTTTAAAGCATGACCATCGCCATAAAGATGGCAGCGATGATAAATCAACCATGTATGGGGGCCATACCCTTGATGCGGGTTTTGCTAATGCACAGTCGTTCCCGGCTGATCAATATTCAAAACAGTTGTTTGTGAGCCAAGGTATTCCACAATCAATGGGCAATACGTGGCAAATGTATATTTACCCCAAGCAATTTACGTATCGTTTAGTGCGAGAAGGGCGTGAGTTTCGCGTTGATTTTGATTTAACAAAGCCAATTACACCACCAAGTGCTCCGTGGGGGTATGAAGACTAGCGCTATTTAGCGTCATCCTCGCATTGTAAAACAACCGTTAAAGGTGGCTGGTAGGGGCGTGGTTTAGTGGGAAAGCGTTCATACTCCTGTACACCATCAGTCACTCTTAACATAAACGGTTTGTCTCTACATAAACGGCTGGCATGGCGCAGCAAAAATACGCTTTGATTGCGAAAGTGCTTGTAGTCATCAGACTGAATTTCGAGGTGGTAGCGGCCATCGGCTAATTTAGTTTGGTAGTAGTGGACTTCTTCATCAAAGTCGAAAAGTTTTTCTGTTTCGGTTTCTTCAGCGTATGCAGGGGAAAAGCCAGCGGTAAGTAAAAGGGCGCTGATTGATAATGCGAATATCGAACGGGGTTTGTTCATAAACACCTAACTCCATGTGATTGATGCAATAATTCTAGCGCGTGTTGTTGAACCATGAATTAGCTTCGACAGTCAAACTAGGGTAACGTTAGTTTATATCTTATACCTAGTCTAACACTCAAAAGGTAAAATGTGATGCTCAATAAAATAAAACAGCTATTTTCAGCGATGGACGATACTCAATCTAATATTAGTGAGCATGACCTAAAAACAGCGGTTGCCGCTTTATTAATCGAGGTTATGCGCGCTGACAGTGAATTACAAGATGATGAGCAACAAACACTGAATGACACCTTAAAGAAATATTTTTCTTTAACAGACGATGAGGTTCAGGAGCTCATTGATAGCGCCTCTAAAAATTTAGATGAAGCGATTGATTATTTTCAGTTTTCTAAACAAATAAATGCACAGTGTAGTGCTGAGCAGCGTATTGATATTATCGAGCTGTTATGGCGTTTAGCCTATGCTGATGGTGAATTAGATAAACATGAAGAGGTTGTGATTCGCCGTGTCGCTAGCCTCTTATATGTGACTCATGAAGATTTTATCGCTGCGAAATTGGCAGCGACAAAACTCAGCTAAGGGCTATTAAATTAAATCAGGCTTACTTACTTATTTAATTTACTTGCCACACTAACAAGTTGTTGAGCTAGGCTGGCAACTTGTTCCGCTGTATCAGCATCATTAATGCGGCCCTGTTCATCTAATTTAGTGTGGATAGCAGACACAGCTAATTGATCTGCAAGTATTAAGCTGCCAATACCTGATAAAATATCACGCACGTGGTTTAAACCACGTAAGCCGCCTAAACCGCCTGGTGAAGAAGCATAGAGCGCGGTTACTTTATTACGAAATGCTGGTACCGCGCCTTGCTCAGTGCGAGATGCCCAATCGATAGCGTTTTTAAGTGGTGCCGTAATTGAGCCATTATATTCGGGGCTTGCCAGCAGAATGCCGTCTGCTGCACGAAGTTTATCTTTTAATAATTGTGCCCCAGCGGGTGTGCCTTGCGCTTCAATATCTTCATCAAATAACGGTAGGTCTAAATCGCTTAACTTAATGACTTCTACTTCTGCACCACTTTCGAGGGCGAAGCGTGCTGCCTCATTAATTAGTTTTTGGTTAAAGCTGTCTTTACGTAGGCTGCCTGCGAGGGCAATAATTTTTGGCGCTGTCATGAGGGTTTCCTTTTTAAGCTTCACTGTTGTTGATATAACCACTGTTGATATGCTCACTGTAGCAAAAAATAGCTTGCAGAAAAGCTAAATAAACGCAAAACTTGTGTGCGTAAATGCACATGAGGAGCTGTTATGGCAATTCAATTTGATGATTGGCAAGATGTTAAGGTCGCTTATGAAGTAGCTAGACTAGGTACTTTAACGGCTGCCGCGGAGTCCTTGGGTGTTCATCACAGCACAGTACTAAGAAGAATCAACAATTTAGAAGATAACCTTGATGCACGGTTATTTCACCGCCATGCCCGTGGTTATACAGTGACAGAAATTGGCGCTAAGTTGTTTGCCACGGCTAAATCGATTAATGCAGAACTTGAAAAGCTCCATAACGATATTATTGCTGCTGACAGCCAGTTACGAGGCAGCTTATTATTAACCACGGTGAGTGGTTTTATTGATGTGCTCAGTGATGTTTGTGAGCAGTTCCAAAGTTTACACCCACAAGTGCAGCTTGAGGTTATTCTTGACCAAAATCGTCTACGACTCGACCATGGTCAAGCACATATTGCTGTTAGAGCGGGTCCGCGCCCTGATGAAGGCGATTATATTGCCCAGCATTTAGCGGAGTTATCGTCTGGGTTTTATGCCTCAAAAAGCTATATTGAAAAATATGGTATGCCAAAGAGTATTCAGCAGTTAGAGCAACATAGTTTTGTATCTGGAGTGGCAGGATATAATGGAAAAGTACCTTATTTTGCTTGGGTCGATGAGCACATAGCACCAGCACAAATCAAACTTAGAGTATCAGAAACATCAGAAGCAACCCGCGCTATTGTTAGGGGACTTGGTATTGGTGGCTTGCAGCACGAAGTGGCACAGCAGTATCCTGATTTAGTGCCAGTATTAGCAAAAGAACTTGCTTGGCCAACAGACCTTTGGCTGGTGACACATCATTTGGTGCACCGTACTGCTAAAGTGCAAGCTTTTAGTCAGTTACTAAAAGCTTACTTTAAAAAGCTAACAAGCTAGAGTGACTTTTTAACACTGATACCTAAGCGTTTCGCGAGTCGCACTAGATTGGCTCTATCCACTTTAAGGGTGCGTGCTGTGGCTGCCCAATTTAGATTATGCCGCTCAAGTTGCTGCATAATAAGTTGGTAGTTGAATGCTTCAGTGGCCTCTTTTAGCGACAGCTCTGGTAGCGCATTCTTGTGCTCTACTGCTGTATAGCTCTCCTTATTTGATAGCTGCTCAATATTACAGTGCGCAGGCTCTATAGTAATAATATCCTGCTGCCACTGTTGTTGCTTTGCTTTTAATGCTGCGCGACTAATGACGTGTTCAAGTTCTCTGACGTTGCCAGGCCAATCGTATTGACGCAATAATACTTGGGTGTCTACACTTAGCTTTAGTTGTTTTATCGCAAGCTTACGTGCAGTTTGCTCCACGAAAAAGCCAGCAAGTAAAATAACATCGTTATCACGGGCCCTCAGCGCTGGCACATTCAGCGGGTAAACACTCAGTCTATGAAACAGATCTGCTCGAAAACGCCCCTCTGCAACTTCTTGTTTTAAATCACGGTTTGTTGCAGCAATAACCCGTACATCGACATAATGAGTCTGATCTTCACCCACAGTTTGTATTTCACCACTTTGCAATACGCGTAGTAGTTTACTTTGCATCGCAAGGGGTAACTCGCCAATCTCGTCTAAAAACAGCGTGCCGCCATCGGCGAGTTGAAACTTTCCCTGACGAGCTGTATGTGCACCCGTAAAGGCGCCTTTACTGTGGCCGAAAAACTCGCTCTCAGCTAAATTCTCTGGTAATGAAGCACAGTTGAGATGAATAAGAGGCTGCTCGCGGCGTTTTGAATTTAAGTGAATATTGCGGGCAACCAGCTCTTTACCCACGCCCGTTTCACCTTGGATCAACACACTAAATTCGGATGCTGCGACCAATTGAATGTCATTTTTTAGTGCTTGTATTGCATGGCTATTACCTATGATCTCGACTCCTTCTCTGGTAAGAGCCGCAAGGTTAAGCTGTTGTGCAAGCTGATAGTTATGCTGCGCATGATGCTGATAGTGTTGCAAGGTTAATACACTTTCAACATGTGCAGAAATGAGCTGCATTAGTTGTTTTAACTCTGCGGAGTCTAAGTCATCAAATGCATATTCATCCAAGCTGTCAAATGTAATGACAGCCAGTAAATTCGGGTTTTTTTGGTGACTGCTATACAGTGGAATACCCATGCAGGCGTGTACGGGAAAATCACCATGTTTGCGCTTAAGTAAACCATCATAAGGGTCTGGTAACCCACATTCTTTGGCAAATTTTAATGGCTGAGTTGCTTGGCATATCTCATATAAACGTGGATGTTCGTCGATTTTAAAGCGTCTGCCTAGCGTGTCATGTGATAAGCCTTGTAAGGCAACCGGTTTTAACACATCTCCTTTGTTAAGAAGTAGTGCGAGCGCATCACAGGCTATCCACTCGTTTATGCAATCCAGTAAATAATTAAAGTTTGTATATTCAGGGCTTACTCTTGCCAGTGCGATTGCAATATCGAGCATAGTCTTTTTACTCGCCATGTCATATTGACCTTATTGTGTTTTTTGATGTTATTAATGGTGAGTCATTTTGACTTTTTCTTCAATGTCCATTTTCTTATCTAATTGAAAATTAATGGCTTTTAATTTTGGCAAGGTGTGTGCAATAACAATGGCAATGATATCAGTGAGGGTGGTAATGAAAGTCATTAATTTAACAGAGCCAATGCCAAAAAAAGTAAAGGCTCATCAAGTCAGTGAATGGCCTATTTGGGCATTAGCGTTTAGGCCTTACTTTTTGGTTGCCGGTGTATTAGCCGTGGGCTCTATGAGTTACTGGTTACTCATGTTAAGTGGTTATGCCAACTGGCATTTAACTGTACCAGCTACGCTTTGGCATGCCCACGAAATGCTATTTGGTTTTTCAGGTGTTGTTGCTATGGGGTTTTTACTGACCGCGGCGCAAACGTGGACTGGCGTACCGAGTGTCAGTGGCAGCAAGCTTTGTCTAATGACTGGTGTGTGGTTATTAGCACGTTTGAGTTTCTTTTTACCTGCCATAATAACAGCGAATTTTAATTTATATGTAGTGGGAGTGTTTCAGCTTATATGGTGGTTAGCCGGCATCATTACCCTGAGTAATATGTTGCTCAAAGCAAGTAGTAAGCAGAATTACGTGTTTATTGTTATTGCCTCCATGCTATGTACTCTTAATATGATTTTTTTAGCATTGGTGGTTGCTGAAAAAATGCTCTTTGCGCTCAGTGTTGTGGATACCGCCGTGATTGTGATGACTTTATTGGTTGGTATTGTTGCAGGGCGTGTTGTGCCATTTTTCACTGCGCGAGGATTGAATCTTACCGAGCAAGTTCGTCTACCAAGGCTTGATAAACTGGTAGTGGTAAGCTCTTTATTTGCTATTACTTGGTTCTTTTTTAGTCAATTATTCTTTAATCAAATGAGCGTAGGTTGGGTTTTTGCTTGGCTTGCTTGTTTACATTTTTATCGCTGTGTTGCGTGGTGGCACAAGGGGATACTAAAAGTTCCTCTGTTATGGTCACTACACCTTTCATATTGGGCTTTGAGTATAGGTTTACTCTTAATTGCACTGAGCTCCTATAGTTCGTTCATTTTATTTAAAGATGCGCTGCATTTTATCACTGTAGGTACGGTTGGCTTAATGATCTTAGCTATGATGGTGCGTGTGTCTCATGGTCATACCGGCCGACCCCTAAAAGTGCCATTTATCATTACCCTAGCATTTGTATGTATTGCCGTTGCTGCGATTATACGCGCTCTGCTTATATCTGTAATAGGGCACCACTTGGCGTGGCAGCTGAGTGCAATGCTGTGGATAGCTGGTTTTTTATTGTTCTTATTTCATTGTGCGCCCATTTTAGTGAAACGTCGTGTAGATGGCCGCGTGGGTTAATTACTCCCTTTAAAATAGAGGAAATGATATGTTGTCTGAAAAAACGATCGAGATTGTTAAAAGTACAGTGCCATTGCTAGCAGAGGCAGGCCCTCAGGTTACTGAATACTTTTATGATCGTATGTTTAGTTATAATCCCGAGTTAAAAAACATTTTTAATATGAGCCATCAGCAATCAGGGCATCAGCAATTTGCGTTGTTTAATGCGTTAGCTGCCTATGCTGCGAATATTGATAACCTTACTGTTTTGAAAGATGCCTTAGCACGTATAAATCATAAGCATACTAGTTATCACATTTTGCCTGAGCACTATCCGATTGTAGGTGGTCACTTAATTGCAACACTTAAGGAGTTGCTGCCTGAGCAGTTTACTCCAGAGGTTGAATACGCATGGCGAGAAGCGTATGCACTGCTTGCAGATGTCTGTATTACAGAAGAAATGGCATTATACAACAAAACCAAGCAAGCCCAAGGAGGTTGGTTTGGTACACGTTTATTTACTATTTCACATAAGCAAATCGAGTCAGAGCATATTTGTAGTTTTACCCTGACTCCTTGTGATGGTAAAGCGGTGGTGTCGCATTTACCAGGGCAATATTTGGGTATTAAAGTTAAACCTGAAAACAGTGATAATACTCAAATTCGCCAATACTCTATTTCGCAGCAAAGTAATGGTGAAAACTATCGTATTAGCGTAAAGCAAGAAGGTTTAGTCTCCTACCATTTACATAGCTTGCGTGAAGGCGAGGTAATTGAAGTTTATCCTCCAGCAGGCGACTTTGTGCTTCGCGAAATCGACTCGCCTGTCGTATTGATTTCAGCAGGTGTTGGCCAAACACCGATGATGGCGATGCTTGAGACATTATTGAGCAAACAACATAACCAGCCAATTCATTATCTGCATGCATGCGACAGTGAGGCGCAATTTGCCTTTCATGAATATTTATCAAAGCAACAGCAAGCGCACCCTGCTTTTAATTGTGTTACATGGTTTAAAGATGGCAAGGGAGGAGATTTTGCGGGCTTGATGGATGTTAATCACATCACCGATAACTTACCAATTAGCGAAGGGGACTTTTATCTGTGTGGTCCAATCGCCTTTATGGCTATGATAAAAGAGCAGCTACTAAGTTTAGGGGTTGCAAGTGAATGCATTCACTATGAGGTGTTTGGCCCTCACCAAACCCTATAACGAAAAGGGCGCAGCCTAAGCCGCGCCTGATTGTTAGTTAACTTCGCACTCTACATTAGGAAGTGGAATACGGCGCTCTTTTTTGGGGTAGTAAAGCAGGCATTGCTCGCCTGCTTTTTGCAACACAAACTTCTCAGAAGGAATTGAATGGGCGCCCATTATTGGCAAGCCATCAGGCCCTTTACCTGTACCATGATCAATTAACAGCACGGCACTTTTAGTGAACACATCATCAGCTAAGGTCACTAAAGCACCTCCTTTAGCTGACTGAATGGCTTGTTGTAACTCGGTAATCACGCCAGCATTGATACGAGTTAACGTCGCATCTTGAGGCTGCTCAGCTTGGCTACTTTGACACGCAGTTAAACTCATCAGCAATGATGAAATAAAGAGGTATTTTTTACTCATCGCTATCTCCTTTTGTTGGTGTGGGGCGTGTTAAGTCCATATTCTCTTTATATAGTGGTTGTTTAGGAACGAGTGGTAAGCCTGTATCCGCTAACGCATTGACTGAGATGTTGGGCTGTTTGATTTTTGCCGTTTGAGTTGAAATAGGGCAGCGGTTATTTTCGATATGGAAAAGTGCTGTAGATAATAAGCCTTCGTTTTTATCGCCCAACTGGTGGTTAAAATCGTCTGCAGCCAGACAACCTTGCACGTCAGCGTCAAATTGCGGGGTCGGAGTCGGTCTTAAGCCATCTGAATATTCACCGAATCCCTGTTCATTCACACCTGAAAATTGAATAGTAAAGTAGGTTGTTGCACAGTTATGAGTCGGATTAAACCCGTATGGTTTACCACAGGTCTTATCACCAATTAGAATAACCTCTGCGTTGATGCCTTTAAGCCCATTAATAAATGCTTCTGATGCCGAGCAAGTTCCTTCAGTGCTAAGCACATACACTTTTGAAAAGTTTAAATCGGGGAGTGTGTTGTTAGTCGCTTGAAACGTTGAATAATCAATTTCAAAGTCAATAAATGGAAAGGGCGTATCATTGGGTTGTTTGTCGTTTCGAATGGTTTGATAATAGTCAAAACCTCTACTATTGGCAGGGCCTGCAACCATATAAGCAAGTTGTGCAGAAAGAGCCAATACGCCACCACCGTTGTATCTAAAGTCAATTACAAGCTCATCGATCATATCGGTTTTGAACTTATTAACAGCATTAATAAGCTCAGGTTGGGCAATGCTTATATGACTATTAAACTGCATATAACCAACTTTGGTGCCATTTTCTGTGATCAGTGTATTCACATTTTGCACAGGGGTTTGGGTAATATTACCTGCTACCACATTGATTGATTTTTCAGTACCATCATTGCTTCGTAGCTTAAGGTTATGGGTGCTGCCAGCTGTGGGGTTGAACAGTACTTCATTCAAAATTTCAATGCCGGCTTCGGTGTTGTCGTTGATACTTACATTATCCGCCGATAAAATCGTATCACCGCGTTGTAAACCTGCATTGGCGGCAGGTGAGCCATCCTCTAAATAGGCGATGCGTAGTACTCGAGGTGGTGTGTTACTAAGAAACGCCCAGTTGATTCCGTAGCCCGATACAACACCAGATTGCGACTCTTTGAAAAAATCTTCAGTTGGCTGACTAAAATGAAAGTTGTCTTTGTTAGCGCCTGAGTCTGTCGTTTGAAATGTTTTTAGCTGATCGTAGTAGGCTGCAACTGAACTAAAGTTGTCAGGGTTGTTGTCTTCGATTTCATCGTACCAAAGGTATGTTTCATCACTCCATGAGCGTAACCACATTTTTTCAGTAAACTCTGAACCAGCAGTGTCGGGGTAGGGCTGATTTTCATTGAATGGATCATTACCTGTGCGGGGCACGGCGCATTGATCTTTAAACTCACTGGATGGCGCAAATGTACCAGCTGTCCAAACAGTGGAAGAGTTAGCGGGGGGTGGAGTTACTGTATCTGTGTCAGAGTCTAACGAACTACCCCCACCGCAAGCCGTTAAATAAAGGCTTGAAAAGATAAAAAAAGTCGCCTGTGCGAGTTTGTTACTTTTAAACATGAGATTACTTTCCTGTAAACGATTGTTGAAAAAGTATCAATAAGTATACGCGATGACAATAAAGAGCGATCTAAATAGTGTAAATAAGTGTATAAATTTTCAGCGCATCATGTCAGTCTGCAGGTTCAAGTTTTTGCCATGCTTCAAAGAGCTTCTGTTGTTTGTTTGAAATAGCGAGTCCATAGGTTTTTTGCATATAGAAGTAAGTATCTGCAATGCGCTTTCGAGCATAAACTGGCGGTTCAACAACACGCTGTTTAAAGTCAACTTTAACAGGGCACGCTCCGTACTGTTTGATGTTATTGGCTACCATACCAAAACGATAGTTAGAGCGATCAGCATTAATTTCACCGATGGCTGGTGCTAAGTTATTTATGTCAGCTTCCATTTGACGAAACTTTTTACTCACTTTTCGGCAATTTTTTCTACCACCTTCTTGCCAGCACTGCAGTTGATGACCAAACTCCCAAGCAGGCACAATATGCTCCCACTCAATCCGGTGTGCCCGTATATTTTGTTTGCCAGAACGAGTCACAGCATTTCGCGGCAGGTAGCCGCATCGCGTTGGATCAGGCACTAACTTTTTACCTTCGCGTTTTATATCACAATCACAATATAAGCTCTTAGTGTCGTTTGGTAAGGTCTTTATTAGATATTTTTTGGCACTAGAAAAGCTAGAAAATTGCTCCGCAGAGGCAGTAAAACAAACCCCAAGGCAAAATAGTAAAGAGAAAAATAAACGCATATCCATCACATGTGTGAACTACAGGGTTTGCTAGTGTAGAGTGATAGCTCTAAAAGAAAAAGAGTTTGATTGTTATCGAGATAATCAGCCTAGGCAGTTTAAACTTCGACAAGTTATTAGCAAGGCACCAAAACAGTGGTGCCGATGCTGGTAGGATTACTTACTGCTAGTTGAAATTGGCTTACGGCGCTTTATACGTAGGTTTTGTAGTAATAATAAAATACCCGAAATACAAAACAGTACGCTGGTGGCTGCAAAGCTTATAAGTAAGGGGTTATTAAAGTCCTCGCGCTCGTCGTAATCCATAATATGTAACATCCAAAAAAAGTCGAAAATACGCCAAATAGTGCTGCGTACTGTAATGACCTTACCTGTAGCGCTATCTAAATACAGGGTAGTTGTCAGCCAATCATCAAAGCTGACTTGCCAAACATTCTCTTTATATGCAATTTCTCTGGGCCCTTTTGCTAAAAGCTGTACTTGAGAGGCCTTTGCACTAATGAGTAGGTGTGCTTTAGCATTTTCAATAATCTCAGACTCACTTGGCCTAGCCATTGCTTCACCCGTTATACCATCAAAGGTAAATGTACCGTTTAAAGTGGCAATTTCAATGGTGGGTTTTGTGAGTAAGTGGCTGTATTTTATATCACTAATTTGCTCAAACTGAGTTGTTATTGCATCAATTGATGCCATGTAATCATGCACTTTAAATGGATTACTAAGGCTGCGTTTAGCTAAGTGTTTGCCATGTACTTTTTCAAGTGGAATGGCGCTCATTACCAAGCCACCCAGCAGCCAAAAAAAGATTTGTATGGCGAGCAAGTAACCTAACCATTTATGCACTTTGCGGGCATACTTGAACATACGTTTATTCATAGAAAACCACTTGTTATTTTTGTATAGGCGCTATTGTAAAAGCTTAAACTAGGCTGCCAATGCGGCATAATGTCGCATTAACTGTATTCTAGATTTGGTATATAGACAAAACTGCGTTAAAGTTCCAATCGCTATTAATAGAGGGTAAAACGAAGGTATGTCGGAAATTCAATTTTTAAATGTAGACTTGGAGCTTGAATCAAAACACGATATAAGTGCACTGGTGGCTGATTTAAAGAAAAACGCCATGGTCTTACATTATGACAAAGATGAATATCGTCAACTTGCTCGTATTGAAGCAACAGCTGACATTAGCACGCCAGATAAAGCAATTAATCAATTATGCGAATTAATTGAGTCATGTTCACGCAATGCATTGAAACAGTGGCTTTCGTGTTCAAAACGAACATTTGATATTGGTTTTGAGTCAGGTGACTCGCCAAAATGTTTTAATCAAGCCCTGCACGCAGATACCTTATTACGTATTTCTGCCATTGGCGCAGGGATCGAAATTACCATTTACCCAGTTCAGAGCTAAGCTCGCTATCTTCGTTCTACCACCGCTGCGGTCATACGTGATACGCAGCACAGTTCACCTGCCGCATTACTAATTTTAATTTCCCAAACCGATGTCCTTTTCCCTAGATGAATAGGGCGTGTAATTGCTGTAAGTACGCCTTTGCGTGATGCTTTGAGATGATTGGCATTTATCTCTTGGCCGACACAATAAAACTTTTCAAAGTCAACAACAAAATTTGCCGCATAACTGGCCACAGTCTCAGCTAGCACAACATTTGCGCCTCCGTGTACCATTCCCATTGGATTATGGTGGGCTGGTATAGCGGGCATGGTGGCAACTAGATAGTCATCACCAATTTCGGTTATTTCAATGCCCATGGTTTTCATTAAAGTTCCTTCACCTGTAATGCCTTGTGCAAATTGCTGACATTGCTCCAAAGTGATTGGCTGGTGCCAAATGCTCATGGTATTTCCTTAGCAAGCTAATTAAAGCTACTACCATATTGCATATAACTGTGCTGTTCAACGTTAGTTTTGTAGCAAAATGAGGAGGCCAATTTAAATTTGCGATTTTCAGATAACTGTATATACTCACAGTTAAATGTACTGTATGGAAAACCAGTTGTATGCGCCCATTAACGAAACGCCAATCGCAAATATTAGAACTTATTAAAGTATTTATTAAAGATACAGGCATGCCGCCAACTCGTGCCGAAATAGCTCAGACGCTGGGTTTTAAAAGTGCCAATGCCGCTGAAGAACATCTTAAAGCGCTGGCTAAAAAAGGCATGATAAAAATGAAGCCTGGAGCGAGTCGTGGTATTCAGTTAGTTGAGGAAGATGAGCCAGAACAACTAGGACTCCCTTTAATTGGTCGTGTAGCTGCCGGTGAGCCAATTTTAGCGCAGGAACATGTGGAGAGTCATTGTCAGGTTGATCCATCTTTGTTTAAACCCGCTGCAGATTTTTTACTACGTGTTAATGGCATGAGTATGAAAGATATAGGCATTATGGATGGTGATTTACTGGCAGTACACAGAACACAAGTGGCTGAAAATGGTCAAGTTGTCGTTGCGCGTGTTGATGAAGATGTGACTGTAAAACGCTTAGAAAAAGCCGGTCGAAAAGTCCTCCTACATGCAGAAAATGAAGAGTTTTCACCGATTGAGGTTGACCTCGAACACGAATCTTTCAACATTGAAGGGTTGGCAGTTGGCGTTATTCGTAATGCTGATTGGATGTAACGTTAATATACTTAAGTAACTTTAGCGTTTTCAGTCGCGCTCGTTTTTTGTTTTAATGTTTTGTACTGAGTAAGATGTTTTCAAAATGGTGCGTCAAACTGATTTAATTTGGTGCGACGCCGCTTTTTACCTATTTAGCATTGATTTGTGACCCCTTAGCGTTGCTCGGAGTCCATGTATAGCGCAGTTTTCCTTTCTTTTTGAGTTTTTGCTCTTCCCCTTTTTTACAAATAACGCTCTGATTATAGTTGTTATTTTTGCACCAAAATAAACATTTCTTAGATTAAAAACTTGCTTATTGTTCATTTTTTAACTAATTGGTTAATACAATGTGTTAACACCGTTTTACTAAAAAGACACAAAATAATGTGCAGTGGTGTTAAACGATGAGCTTGTATCAGATTTCTGTCGTGTTGGTACGTGTTTGCTCTAAACAATAAAAATACGAATGGGCACCTAGCTGTACGCCTTTTCGCTTTGCGTCTTGCAATAGCATCTAAAGGAGCTGTCACATGGGTAAAATGCGTTATGCCTTGTGGCTTATTTTAGTGTCTCTACCGCAGTTAGCATTGGCAAATAGTCAATTTAATATGCGTAAAGGGGTAACTGATATAAGTAATAATGTTTATGAGTTACACATGACGATATTTATTATCTGTTGTGTCATCGGCGTCATCGTTTTTGCGGTGATGTTTTGGGCTTTAATACATCATAGAAAATCAAAGGGGGCAAAGCCCGCCCAATTTCATGAAAGCACAAAAGTTGAAATTCTTTGGACTGCCATTCCGTTTGTGATTTTAATTGCCATGGCTGTGCCTGCCACAAAAACCTTAATCGCTATGGAAGATGCCTCTAAGGCAGACATCACCATTAAGGTCACGGGTTCTCAATGGAAATGGCATTACGAATATATGGGTGAAGATATTGCCTATTACTCGATTTTGTCGACACCAAAAGATCAAATAGATAACCAAGCTGAAAAGACAGCAAATTACTTACTTGAAGTCGATAAGCCGTTGGTCCTCCCTATCAACAAAAAAGTACGCTTTTTGATGACTTCTGATGATGTTATTCACTCTTGGTGGGTTCCTGACTTTGCGGTGAAAAAAGATGCCAATCCGGGCTTTATCAATGAAGCATGGACACGCATTAACGAACCCGGTGTTTACCGAGGCCAATGTGCTGAACTGTGTGGTAAAGATCATGGTTTTATGCCTGTTGTGGTTCAAGCATTACCTGAAGATGAGTTTGCAACTTGGCTGGCTGATGCCAAACAAGAAAAAGCGAATGCGGCAGCAGCGGATGCTGCATTACTTGATCAAACACTCGCTAAAGAAGAGTTAATGACACTCGGTGAGCAAGTCTACATGGCTAGCTGTGCAGCATGTCACCAACCAACAGGTATGGGGCTACCCGGTGTATTTCCTGCGCTTAAAGGCAGCCCTATTGTACTAGGTGATGTTAAAGATCACATTGATATTGTGCTTCATGGCAAGCCTGGTACAGCAATGCAAGCATTCGATAAACAGCTTTCAATTAAGCAGCTTGCAGCTGTCATTACGTATAAACGAAATGCTTGGGGCAATGATACGGGTGATGTTATCCAGCCGAGTCAAATTCAAGCAGCGATTGATGCAGCAGCGGAGGCGAACTAATGAGTAACGTTATTAATGAGCAAGCCACTGAGCATGCGCATCACGACCACCACCCTGCTAAGGGGTTCAAGCGTTGGTTATATACAACAAACCATAAAGATATTGGCAGTTTATACCTCATTTTTTCACTAACCATGTTTTTAATTGGTGGTGCGATGGCAATGGTGATCCGCGCTGAGCTTTTCCAGCCAGGTCTGCAACTTGTCGATCCTCACTTTTTTAACCAAATGACGACAGTACATGGTTTGATCATGGTGTTTGGGGCTGTTATGCCTGCCTTTACTGGATTGGCCAACTGGATGGTGCCAATGATGATTGGTGCACCTGATATGGCTTTGCCAAGGATGAATAACTGGAGTTTCTGGATTCTACCTTTCGCCTTTTTAATCCTGTTAGCTTCATTGCTGATGCCTGGTGGTGGTCCTGCATTCGGTTGGACTTTTTATGCGCCACTGTCGACTACTTACAGTAACGATAACACCGCACTCTTTGTCTTCGCTGTGCATATTATGGGCATTAGTTCAATCATGGGGGCGATTAACGTTATCGTGACCATTGTGAACTTAAGAGCCCCAGGCATGACATGGATGAAGCTGCCACTGTTTGTTTGGACATGGTTGATCACCGCATTCTTATTGATTGCTGTGATGCCTGTGCTTGCCGGTGCGGTGACCATGGTGCTCACTGATAAATACTTTGCGACCAGCTTTTTTGATGCCGCAGGGGGGGGCGACCCTGTGATGTTCCAACATATTTTTTGGTTCTTTGGGCACCCTGAGGTGTATATCATGATTTTGCCGGCGTTCGGTATTATTTCTACTATCGTGCCGACTTTCTCACGTAAAAAGCTATTTGGTTATGCCTCTATGGTGTATGCCACTTCATCGATTGCGCTGCTTAGCTTTATCGTATGGGCACATCACATGTTCACTACAGGCATGCCGGTTGCGGGTGAGCTGTTCTTTATGTACGCCACGATGTTGATTTCGGTACCGACAGGCGTAAAAGTGTTTAACTGGGTCGCTACCATGTGGCGAGGCTCAATTAGTTTTGAAATTCCCATGATGTTTGCCATTGCTTTTATCGTATTGTTCACCTTGGGAGGTTTCTCTGGCTTGATGCTTGCGATCACACCTGCTGATTTCCAATATCATGATACTTATTTTGTGGTTGCTCACTTCCACTATGTACTCGTTACAGGCGCAGTGTTCTCTATTATGGCGGGAGCCTATTACTGGCTGCCAAAATGGACTGGCAATATGTATAACGAAACCTTGGCTAAATGGCATTTCTGGTTATCACTAATTAGTGTCAATGTGCTGTTTTTCCCGATGCATTTTGTTGGCCTTGCGGGCATGCCACGTCGTATCCCTGATTATGCTCTGCAATTTGCAGACTTTAACGCCATTATTAGTATTGGTGGGTTTGCGTTTGGCCTTTCACAATTACTGTTCGTGCTGGTGGTATTTAAATGTGCCAGAGGTGGTGACAAAGCGCCTGCAAAAGTATGGGATGGTGCAGAGGGGTTAGAGTGGGAAGTTGATTCGCCCGCACCTTACCACACCTTTGAGACACCGCCGGAGATTAAGTAATGAATCATGCACCTTTGCTCAAAAAGCTCCTGCTAGCATGCCTTGGTATGTTTGCATTTGCCTTTGCATTGGTGCCGCTTTACGACGTGTTTTGTGATGTTACGGGCTTAAACGGCAAACCTTCTCTTGAGAAGGCTGTAGTGAGTGACACAGTTAATACTGAGCGTTCTGTAGATGTAAGCTTTACAACACATGCACAAAGCGGTGCACCATTCAAAGTTGAGTCCCAGCAGTACAGTGTCGCTGTGCAGCCAGGCGCTATGCGTGAAGTTAAGTTTAGCGCTAAGAATACCAGCAACACAGACAAAATAATGCAAGCAATTCCCTCGGTATCGCCAGGAAAAGCAGCTAAATACTTACACAAAATAGCCTGTTTTTGCTTCGATCAACAGCCTATGAAAGCAGGTGAAGAAATCGAGTTTACTTTACTATTTTATGTCGATACTGAGCTACCGGATGATGTTGAAGAGCTGACATTGTCCTATACCGTGTTTGATATTAGCGGGCAGGTTGTGGCTAAAAACGATGAAGCCGCCAAGCTAATTGCTAATTAGGAGCAAACAAAATGAGTCAGAATTACGAAAAATATTATGTACCAGCTGAAAGTCCGTGGCCGATTGTCGGTGCAATTGCGATGTTTTTAATTGCTGTTGGCGCTGGTTTAACTGTGATGCAAGTCAGTGGCGAAGGCAGCAGTGGTCAATATGTATTGTATTTAGGCATTGCGATATTAATTTATATGGTTTTTAGCTGGTTTAGAAACGTTATTGAAGAGTCGCATAAAGGGCTTTACTCAGCACAAATGGACCGTTCATTCCGACAAGGCATGAGCTGGTTTATATTTTCTGAAGTAATGTTTTTTATGGCATTCTTTGGTGCACTTTTTTATGCCCGTATGATTTCTGTACCTTGGTTGGGTGGGGCTGGTAACAATGCCATGACCAATGAAGTACTTTGGCCAACCTTTGAAGCCGTATGGCCTCTTTTAACCACCCCCAGTGGTGACACAACACAGGCTATGGGCTGGCAAGGGCTCCCATTAATTAATACCCTTATTTTACTTACCTCCTCGGTCACTATTCACTTTGCTCATGTGGCAATGGAAAACAATAAGCGTGGTGCGCTAAAAGTATTCTTATCGCTAACCGTGTTATTAGGTGTCGTTTTTTTAGGCTTACAAGTATATGAATATATGCATGCTTATCAGGATCTCGGTTTAACCCTAGATGCGGGTGTATATGGCAACACGTTCTTTTTATTAACTGGTTTTCACGGTATGCACGTGACCTTGGGGACGGTCATTCTGTTTGTCGTACTGTTGCGTATATTCAAAGGTCATTTTAGTAGTGAAAAGCATTTTGCGTTTCAGGCCGCAGCTTGGTATTGGCATTTTGTTGATGTGGTTTGGCTGTGTTTATTTGTATTTGTGTATGTGCTGTAGCGTGACGAAGAGGTGATGGGTTGGTGTGAATAAAGCCCAATTTCATTGCGGCAATAATGATCACCAACACAACAACAGAGAAAAGTACTCTGCGTCCTAAATAGTGTGACATGGGTCGTGCGGTCTGTTTTGCTGACATCATTACAAACAGTGCTCGAAAAAGGTTAAACACAATATATAACAATAACAACACAATGATGATTTTTATCATTTTAGGTTTCCTTGATGCAGTTAATTTTATGGCGTAAACAAAAGCTTAGTTCAATTATCGCAATTTGCGTTGTGGTGTTTGCGGTGCTGATTTGTTTGCGTTTAAGTGTTTGGCAGTATCAACGCGGCGAGCAAAAGCAGCAGCAATTAAGTCAGCTCGCTGTATCAAGCCAACAAGGTGTTATGGATTGGCAAGCACTGCAAAACTTACCCGATGGTGTTAACAAAACGGGCTTACAGGTCAAAGTCTCTGGGGTGGTTAATAAACAACATTACTGGCTACTTGATAATCAAATATATCAAGGGCAAGTAGGTTATGACTTACTTGCAGCTGTAAGCATCAAAGGAGAGACAGCCCCTTTAATTGTTAATTTTGGTTGGCTCAAAGCCCCCGCTGATCGTAATCAATTGCCATCAGTGGCTTGGCCTAGCAGTGCGCTTATTACAGCGACAGTTCAAATAAAACAAGGCCAGCTGCAAGGCTTTACTTTAGCGGATGACATTGGTGCAGAAAGTGGCTGGCCCAAACGTATTCAGGGAGTCGATTTAGCCATCTTTAGTCGTCAACTAGAGCAGCCGTTACACGCCTTTATTGGTTATCGTAAAGAAGCAGATGGCTTAGCGACACCCCATTACAAAAGTGTTGTGATGGGTCCTGATAAACATTACGCCTATGCAGTGCAATGGCTGCTAATTGGCTTGGCCTGTGCTGTTATTGCGTATTTTGCGATGAGAAGGAGACATCATGAAAATAAATCCACTTAGTTTGTTTGCTCTGTGTTGTTTTGTGCCCCTTATTCTGGCCTTTGCAGCATTAAAGCTTGAGTGGTTGCCAAGTGGCTCTAGTAATCATGGTGAGCTGTTAAAGACCGAAGTAAAACTCGCTGATTGGCAGCAAGGAGACCCTAAGCAATGGACAATTGCACTTAACTATCCAGATGATTGCCAATTAAGGTGTGAAGAGCAGCTTGCGAGTCTTGAAAACTTATACGTTGCGTTAGGGAAAAACCAGCAAAAAGTGGATGTTGCTGTATTAAGTCGGCAGCAAAAAACAGCAGCGAATTGGCGCCATTTAGAAGAAAACGCAGATCTTCAAGCGGGGGACTTATATTTAGTCGATCATATGGGACTGGTTGTTTTGCATTACCCCTATAAAAACAAACCTGAAGAGAATCGGTTAATTCAAAAAGGCTTACTGAAAGATTTAAAAAAACTACTCAACTACGCACGTTCAAGTTAATACTCGGTAAGGGGCAATAATGTATAAAAATTATAAATATTTAGTCTTATTTACGTGTTTTCTATCTGTTTTAGTGGTGGGGCTTGGGGCATATACGCGGTTAAGTGATGCAGGGCTCGGTTGCCCTGATTGGCCAGGGTGTTACGGGTTTTTAACTGTGCCAAAGCATGAAACTGCACTTTTGCATGTTGAGCAGAATTATCCAGATATGATGTTTGAAGCAGCAAAAGCATGGAAAGAAATGATTCATCGCTATTTTGCAGGAGCATTAGGCCTATTTATATTGGCGTTGTTTGTATTTGCTTGGCTGAAACGTCAATACCCCACTACCCCAGTGAAACTACCGCTAGCACTTTTATTGCTGGTGGTTTTTCAAGCGGCTCTAGGAATGTGGACAGTGACCATGAATCTGCAACCTTTGGTTGTTATGGGGCATTTATTGGGTGGGTTTAGCATTTTATCTTTAGTATTTTTACTATATTTGCGGCTGACCTCTAAGCCTATTACTGGCGGTGATGCAGGGGCGAGGCCTTATTACAGATTAGCGCTGATAGGGTTAGTGGTGTTGGTATTACAGATAGCTTTAGGCGGTTGGCTTGCGGCTAATTATGCAGCCCCGCACTGTAATGGTTTACCACTATGTAGTTACGGGCAGCCATTTTCACTCTCAAGTGTGTTTCAGCTGCCGCTCGAGCAGAGTACCTATGAGTATGGCGTGTTATCGCAACAGGCACGCATGTCTATACATTTACTACATCGCATATGGGCACTGGTAACCTGTGTGGTGCTTGCGTTGATTATGTGGCGAATCTTTTCGAAATCCTATTCTCGAAAGATCAAGCACTGCACTGTAACAGTACTGGTGGCCTTGTTATGCCAGATTTGCTTGGGTCTTGCCGTCGTGTATTGGCATTTTCCATTAGGCGTCGCACTTGCTCATAACTTAATGGCGGCGTTGTTGCTTTTGAGCATGGTTAGACTTTGTTTTCATCTAAAAGCAAGAACTTAGGAGGCTGGGATGGCACTTATTTTAACAACTGAAAAATCAGTAACAGCGCAGATCACTGAATTACTGAAGGACTATCTAGCAATAAGCAAATTTAAAGTTGTTGCGATGTTAGTACTCACAGCTTGGGTAGGATTAGCACTTGCCCCTGATATGGGAAGAGATGTATTTGTTCAATTAGCAAGTCTACTAGGCATAGGTTTATTATCTGCAGCTGCGGCAGTAATAAATCATGTCGTTGATAGTGAGATTGATAGCAAAATGGCACGCACACGACATCGTCCTGTGGCAAAAGGCCGCTTAAGTAAGCTACATGCTCTTAGTTTTGCCGCCATCATAGGTGTGCTTGGGTTTATTATGTTGATGATCTGGGCGAATACGTTAACTGCTGTGCTTACGCTGTTTGCTTTGGTTGGCTATGCTTTTATCTATACTTCTTTTTTAAAACGAGCAACCCCACAAAATATTGTCATCGGTGGACTTGCTGGTGCGATGCCTCCTTTATTAGGCTGGGTATCAGAAACAGGGCACATGGCAGCTGCGCCTTGGTTATTAGTGATGATTATTTTTACTTGGACGCCGCCGCACTTCTGGGCGTTGGCTATTGCGCGTAAAAGTGATTACGAGCGAGCAAAAATCCCTATGTTACCTGTCACTCACGGCATTGAGTTTTGCAAAACATGTGTAGTGGCATATTCAATTTTATTGGCCTTAGTATGTGTATTGCCTTACCTAATAGGTATGTCGGGGATTATTTATTTATTTGCTGCAAGTGCTCTAAATGCGGTTTTTATTTATAAAGCGCTAAAACTAAAGTTTGCGCCTAAAGAGGGTACGGCAATGGACTTATTTCGTTTTTCAATCGTACATTTAATGCTACTCTTTATCGCCCTATTTATTGATAAGTGGTTTCTTGTATGAAGCATTTTTTAGCTGTGCTAATGGCATGCCTTAGTCTTATTATGATCGGTTGCGGTAGTGAGAAGTCTGCCCCTGATGTTTCTGCGCTTGTGTATGAGAAGGCAAAGCCAATTAGCCCTTTTTTATTAACCGACCAACATGGAAATCCTGCCGATAATAGTCAGTTAAAGGGGCATTGGAATTTACTGTTTTTAGGCTACACCAGCTGTCCTGATATCTGCCCTATGACACTGGCAAAACTTACAAGTGTACAAAAGCAATTAAGCAAGGATTATGACGTACAGGTGTGGTTTGTTGCCGTCGATCCAAAGCGAGATACAACGGCTAAACGTAAAGCTTATATTGATTATTTTAATACTGATTTTTTAGCTGTATCAGGGTCGCATAAACAGCTATTTCCCTTTGTGCGGGAGCTTGGCTTAATTTATGCGATTAATGATAGCGATGAGCAAGAGTATGCTGTCGACCATAGTGCTTCGGTGGTGATGGTTGATCAAGCTGGGGCTGTGCGAGCGATTTTTAAACCTGAATTTAAGCAAGGTAGTGTGCCTTTGATTAATGCCAAAACATTAACGCAAGAGTTTAAGGAAATTGCTGACTATTATGCTTTATAACTTGTATAGAGCAGTAAAGTATTTTGAAAGAGAGCAGATGCTCTCTTTTTTTATTTTTCCTCTAAGCTATTAAAAAAAATTACTATTTTTTAATTTAAAAAATGGCAATTTTATTAACTCAGTCTAAGCTTTTGTTATGAATTATTAAAAGCCGTGAAGAGCGTGTTAATGATAAAGCTTCCTACTGAACTCGCAATTACTCAGGTTGAGTCGTTACACCAAGATTTACTACAAGAGTTGTCGTCAAATGATGATATATGTCTTGATATCAGTGAAGTAACGAGAGCCGATACTGCGTCAGTACAGCTGCTGTGTGCATTACAAAAACATTTGCTTTCGGTTCAGCATAAAATTATTTGGGTTGGACAAAGCGAACCATTGCAACAGGCAATTAATAGTTTGGGATTAAGTCATTACCTTGTGCTTGAAAATACCAATTAAGAGGTTTTTATGAAAAGAATTTTAGCAGTCGATGACTCAGCATCAATGCGACAAATGGTTGGTTTCACCCTTAAAAAAGCGGGCTTTGACGTAACGGAAGCAAAGGATGGCAGCGAAGCATTGAGTATCGCAAAGCAGCAGGGCTTTGATGCGGTAATTTCTGATGTCAACATGCCGGTAATGGATGGGATCACACTGATAAGAGAGTTACGCACTCTACCAGACTATAAATTTACTCCTTTACTCATGCTGACCACAGAATCGGGTCTAGATAAAAAGTCAGAGGGTAAAGCTGCTGGCGCAACAGGCTGGATAGTAAAGCCTTTTAACCCAGAGCAATTGTTAGCGGTATTAAAAAAAGTGATTCGCTAACAATAGGAGCGGGGCATGAGTATAGATCTAAGCCAATTTTTTGAAGTGTTCTTCGAAGAAAGCTTTGAAGGACTCGATGCAATGGAAGCTGAGTTATTAAACCTAGTTCCAGGCGAAGAAGACTTAGAAACAATCAATACAATTTTTCGCGCTGCGCATTCTATCAAAGGAGGTAGCGGAACATTTGGATTTACTGCAGTTGCTGACTTTACCCACGTTTTAGAAACTCTTTTAGACCAAATACGTGAAGGCTCACGAGACTTAACTGCTGAGCATGTAAACCTCCTTTTAAAGTCAGTTGATTGTTTGCGGGCGTTATTACGTGCTCTGCAGGCTGAACAACAGCCTGATTTAGCGGAAGCTGATGAACTACGTATAAAATTTGAAGAAATTTTGGGTATGCGCGCAGCAGCAAAAGCCGTGGCAAGCAATACAGATAGCGAAGAGCCTAGCGCAGAAAGTAGTCGAAACACTTTTCAAATAGATTTTAAGCCTCATCACCATTTATTTAAAACAGGTAACGAACCGCTGTATATGATCAGCGAGCTTGCTGAGCTAGGTGATCTTGAAACTCAGGCATTCCAAGATGATGTGCCAGATATTACCGACTTTGCGCCTGAAGAATGTTTTTTATCTTGGCGCTTCTTTTTAACCACAGATAAAGAGCAAAGCTGCATCGAAGAGGTTTTTGAGTGGGTTGAAGATGATGCTAATATCACTATTACACTATGCGGTGGCTTATTTGGTGATGAACTAGAAGAAAAAAAAGTAGTACAAGTAGCCACTGATACAGACATCAAAGAGACAGAAACTGCGGCTAAGCCTACGGCGGAGGTTAAGAAGTCAGCGCCAGTTAAATCAGCCGCAGCCAATACAGAGTCTACTTCGATTCGTGTTGGAATCGATAAGGTGGACTCGCTAATTAACATGGTCGGCGAGCTCGTTATTACACAAGCCATGCTTAGCCAGTTGGGTGAGCAAGAGATAACCGAAGCAACCATTGCTTCTTTACAAGAAGGGCTTGCTCAACTCGCTCACAACACCCGGGACTTACAAGAAAATGTGATGCGTATAAGAATGTTGCCGATTAGCTTCGTTTTTAGCCGTTTCCCACGCTTAGTGCGTGATATCTCTCAAAAACTCGACAAGCAAGTTGAACTAAAGCTTTTAGGTGAGCAAACCGAGCTGGATAAAACTGTGATGGAGAAAATCTCTGATCCCATGGTGCATCTAGTAAGAAACTCACTTGATCATGGCTTAGAGACAGTTGAGAAACGGGTCGCAGCAGGTAAAGATCCGGTCGGTACCGTTACATTGAATGCTTTTCATCAAGGCGGAAATATCGTGATTGAGATCATGGATGATGGTCAGGGCTTAAATACAACGAAGATCCGTGAAAAAGCGATAAAAAATGGCTTAATTTCCGAGTCTGATGAGCTTAGTGATAATGAAATCAATGAACTCATTTTCTTACCTGGCTTTTCGACCGCAGATCAAGTGAGCGATCTATCCGGACGAGGCGTCGGCATGGATGTGGTGAGAAGAAATATTGAAGCACTGAGCGGGTCAGTCGAAGTCTCATCAGCCCCAGGTGTAGGGTCGACCTTTACTATTCGCTTACCACTGACACTAGCGATTCTTGATGGCCAGTTAGTTCGTATTGCTGAACATACTTACATCATCCCACTCATTTCGATAATTGAATCACTACAAATTGATATCAGCAAAGTAAGTCGGGTAGGAAAAGACTTAGACGTATTGCGGCTGCGTGATGAATATATTCCTATCTTACGCTTATACACTATTTTTAATCACCAAGGTGCAATAGAAACACTTGATAAAACCTTGTTAGTTGTCGTTGAAAGTGACAACCAAAAAGTAGGTTTGCTGGTAGATGACTTACTGTCTCAACAACAAGTGGTTATTAAAAGCTTAGAAGCCAATTATCAAAAAGTGGATGGGGTGTCTGGCGCAACCATTTTAGGAGACGGTCGCGTTTCGTTGATTGTCGATATTAGTGGCTTGATTAAGCTATCTGGACTGAGAAAACCGGGAAGTCAGGAGCTTATCATCGAGTCTAAAGCAAGTTTGGAGGCGTCATGATTACATCGCAAGACGACTTACATAACAAACTAACTTTGGATCAAAATCAGGATGTTAAACAGTTCTTAACGTTCATCATGGCAGATGAAGAGTATGGCGTTGATATTTTAACAGTTCAAGAAATTCGCAGTTGGGAAGAAATAACCGTCATTCCAAATGCGCCAGATTTTGTTAAAGGAGTAATTAATCTGCGGGGAACCATAGTGCCTATTATTGATTTACGGCGTCGATTTGCGATTCCGGCTATTGAGTATGGGCCGCTGACAGTGGTGATTATCCTCAAGGTGAAATTAGAAAGCACAAGTAAAATTATGGGTATCGTTGTCGATGCCGTTTCGGATGTCTATAGCATTGCTGAGCATGAAGCGAAAGCAGTGCCCCACTTATCAGATTCTGAGCATGCGCAATTTGTGGCAGGTTTGGTGAATGTGGGTGAAAAAATGGTCGCATTATTAGACCTACAAAAAACGATGGACATTTAATTGGGTTGATTAACAAGAAGGTGAAGGGTATGGGATGGTTTAGCAGTCCTAAAAGTGTTGAGTCAAATAATGATTTAATTGTTACTGCATTGAATAAGTCACTTGCAGTGATTGAATTTCAACCATCGGGAACAATCTTGACAGCCAATGCAAATTTCTTAAGCGTCATGGGTTACCGGCTTGAGGAGATTCAAGGGCAGCATCACGCGATGTTTGTTGCTGAAGAGGAGTCTAAAAGCACCGAATACCAGCAGTTCTGGCAGCGTTTGCGAAACGGCGAATTTATCTCTGATGAATTTAAGCGCATCGGTAAAAATGGCAAAGAGATTTGGATCCAAGCGACCTACAACCCAATTATTAATAATGACGGCCAAGTTATTAAAGTCATTAAGTTTGCCAGTGATATATCAGCACAAAAAGAGCGAGACAAACAATCACAACGTGATGCAGATTTATCTAATGCATTACGTGTCTGCCAAGCAAGTGTGATGATTGCTAATAATGACCTTGAAATTGTTTTTGTTAATGAGCAGGTTAAACAAATGCTAAAGGCGCGTGAAAGTGACTTACAGTCAGTTTTACCCAATTTCTCTGTAGCCAATTTAGTGGGGACTTGTGTTGACGATTTTCACAAACAACCAAGTCATCAGCGTGAGTTATTAAGGACATTGACTGAACCTTATAAAACTACCTTACGCCTTGCAGGTTTAATCTTCAGTTTAATTGCCACACCTTGGGTCAGTGTCTCAGGAAAGCGTTTGGGGACTATTGTTGAGTGGCAAGATATTACCGACAGAGTTAACAAAGCTGAGGCTGAAAAGCGTGAAGCCGAAGAAAACCTGCGAGTGCGTCGTGCGCTTGACAGGGTTGCAACAAATACCATGATTGCTGATGCGGGTAATAACATTATTTACATGAATGAAGCCGTATTAAACATGATGAAAATTGCTGAAAGTGATTTGCGCAAAGACCTACCTAACTTCAATAGCAACAACTTGATTGGTCAAAATATCGATGTGTTTCATAAAAATCCTGCTCATCAGCGTAACATGCTGGCAAAACTTAGCAGTACCTACAGCACGGAGATTGTTGTCGGTGGACGCACCTTTGGTCTTGTGGCCAATCCTATCTTTACACCTGATGATGAGCGTATTGGTACAGTGGTGGAATGGGATGATAGAACAGCAGAGGTTGCCATTGAAAAAGAAATTGCTGGTTTAGTCGCTGCCGCAGGTAAAGGAGACCTAGAAGCCCGAGTAGAAGAGACTGGTAAAAATGGCTTTTTTCTACGCTTAGCGCAAGGCTTAAATAGCATGGTCAGTATTGTTGAGGATGCGGTTAAAGATACTGGTAATATGCTTGATGCAATGGCGAACGGCGACTTATCAAAACGTATTGAACAAGAGTACCAAGGGTCATTTGAGAAATTAAAACGTGATGCTAATGCCACGGCTGATAAGTTAACTGAAGTGATTAATCGCATTAATAGCTCTGCAACGTTAGTAGCCAGTGGTGCTGAGGAAATCTCACAAGGTAATGCTGACCTGAGTCAACGCACTGAAGAGCAAGCATCGTCACTTGAAGAAACAGCATCAAGTATGGAAGAAATGACCAGCACAGTTCGCCAAAATGCTGATAATGCCAAAGAGGTCAATGAACTTGCAGAAGAAACACGTGCTAAGGCGCAAAAAGGCGGTGAAGTTGTTAATCGCGCGGTGACAAGTATGTCGGCCATTAATGAGTCGAGCAAGAAGATTGCCGATATTATTAGTGTGATTGATGAAATAGCATTCCAAACAAACTTACTTGCATTAAATGCCGCTGTTGAGGCCGCAAGAGCGGGCGAGCAAGGCCGAGGGTTTGCTGTGGTTGCAGGGGAAGTGCGTAATCTTGCGCAGCGTTCTGCGGCAGCGGCAAAAGAAATTAAAGAGTTGATCCGCGATAGTGTCGGTAAAGTTGAGGACGGTACCTTACTGGTTAATGAGTCAGGCTCAACACTGCAAGAAATTGTAACCGCTGTGCAAAGAGTTACAGCCATGATTTCTGATATTGCCCAAGCATCAGAAGAGCAAAGTTCAGGTATTGAGCAAGTTAATAAAGCGATTGCACAGATGGATGAAATGACGCAGCAAAATGCAGCACTCGTTGAAGAGGCTTCTGCGGCTGGTGAGTCAATGGCTGAGCAAGCAAATGACATGCGACGTTTACTAAACTTCTTTTCTCTCTCTGTTGAAGAAGAAGCAGATATAACCAGCCGTGCTTCGAGTGTATCCGTTAAGCGGCCAAGCCAATCAGCACCTGCTTCGCCAAAAGGTAATAACTTTGTAGACCCAAGTGATGAATGGGAAGAGTTTTAAAACTCTTCCCACTCTACATCGCTAATACAATGTGTATTCCCTCTAAGGCTGGTGGGTTAAATTATGAAAGAGTTTTTACTAACGGATAGTGATTTCAAAAACATTTCATCTCAGGTATACGATGCTTGCGGTATCGTACTTGCGGAGCATAAGCGTGAAATGGTGTATTCACGCTTAGCAAGGCGACTTAGGTTACTTAAGTTAAAGAGTTTTAAAGACTATTTAGCTTTTTTAGAAGAACATAAAGAGCGAGAATTTAGTGAGTTTATCAATGCGATTACCACCAATTTGACGTCATTTTTTCGTGAACCACATCACTTTAACTATCTAAAAAATACGATAGTGCCGAGACTATTGACTACAAATGCACAGCAAAAGCGAGTGCGCGTTTGGTCAGCAGGCTGCTCTACAGGGGAAGAGCCCTACACGATAGCAATGACCCTAAGTGGTCTGTTCCCGACTAATTGGGATGTAAAAATTCTAGCCACTGACCTTGATTCAAACGTACTTGCTAAGGCGCAAGCTGGTACTTATACAGCAGCTAATGTAAATGGGCTCGATAAAAGTCAGCTAAAACGTTGGTTTTTAAAAAGTCATGATGGTCAGCTCTATAAAGTAAAACCACAGTTACAAGAGAATATCTTTTTTAAGAGGTTGAATTTACTTGAGCAGTGGCCGATGAAGGGAGCATTTGATGTCATTTTTTGTCGCAACGTAGTTATTTACTTTGATAAGCCGACAAAAGATACGCTTTTTCATCGTTACTTTGACTTATTGAATGACGCGGGGCATTTGTTTTTGGGGCATTCAGAAACCATGGGCAAAGACCATCAAGAATTTAAAAACCTAGGCCAGACGATTTATCAAAAGGTGGTTAATGAATAGTCATTTCAAACCAGTATTATCAGGGTTTGAGCACGTAAAGCGTTTTTGGGACAGTCACAGACAAAAGGTGGTCGCAAAAGTGTTACCGGGTGAATTCTATGTCTCTAAAAATGATGAACTGATCACCACCGTACTTGGCTCATGTATTGCTGCATGTATCTATGATCAAGGGTTAGGTGTTGGTGGCATGAACCACTTTATGCTACCGATACAAAAAGGCGTGGATCCGAGTAATGCTCACAGTTTAAATTGCCGTTATGGTAACTGGGCTATGGAGTTTTTAATTAATGAAATTTTAAAAAATGGTGCATCAAAACGTAACTTAAAAGTGAAGCTATTTGGTGGTGGTAAAATTATTCGCTCAATGACAGATATAGGCGTCGGTAATATTCGCTTTGCAAATGCATATGTACTTGAGGAAGGTTTAGATTTAATATCACATGACGTCGGTGGCCCTTGGCCTCGTAAAATAATTTTTAACCCTCAGACGGGTCAAGCACAAGTAAAAAAGCTGCGTGATCTGCATACTGATAAACTAGAAAAACGTGAAGTTAAATACTTACACGAAATCGAGCAGCAAGATGCTGGAACAGACATTGAGCTATTTTAGGAGAGTGTATGATCAAGGTACTTATTGTTGATGATTCTCCCTTGATCCGTGGTTTACTGAAAGAGGTACTTGAGCAAGCGGGTGATATGCATGTTGTAGGTGCCGCTGAAGACCCTTATCAAGCACGTGATCTCATTAAGCGTTTAAATCCTGATGTACTGACGCTTGATATTGAAATGCCAAAAATGGATGGCTTAAGCTTTTTGAAAAATTTAATGCGCTTGCGACCTATGCCGGTTGTTATGGTTTCAACATTGACTCAAAAAGGCTCACCTATTACCCTCGAAGCGCTAGAACTCGGGGCTGTGGATTTTATCGCAAAACCAACGGCTAATGTGTCTGAAAACTTGCAACGCTATGCGTACTTAGTACAACAAAAAGTCCGTACAGCAGCAGGTGCAAGGATCCGAGCATTTAAAGAGCAGAAACTAGAAAAAGATAGCTCACTCGACAGTCTGCAATTTAAAAGTAATGCAGTGATGGCCATAGGTGCTTCAACGGGGGGAACAGAGGCAATCAAAGAAGTGCTTATCCGTATGCCCAAACACTGCCCACCCATTGTGATAACACAACATATTCCACCTGTGTTTAGTACTTCATTTGCGATGCGGATGGATCGAATCTGTGCGATAAATGTTAAAGAGGCAGAGCAAGGAGATAAGTTAGAAGCTGGCTGGGCTTATATTGCCCCAGGCGATCAGCATTTAAGTGTGGTGAAAAAGGGAGCTGCGCTGTATTGCCAATTAGACTCAGGTGAGCCCGTTAATCGTCATCGGCCTGCTGTAGATGTGTTATTTAACTCTTTAGCAGCTTTAAATTGCAAAGCAACGGTAGCGTCTTTATTAACTGGAATGGGCAGTGATGGTGCAAAAGGGTTATTAGCTTTACATCAAGCTGGTGCCTATACCATGGCACAGGATGAGCTATCGTCTGTGGTATGGGGGATGCCAAAAGCCGCAATCGAATTGAATGCGGCTAATGAAATTGTCAGGCTTGATAAAGTAGCAGCACACATGCTTAAACAGGCTGCTAAGGTGTAATTACCCAAGGTTGTGAAAACCAATAATAACTGCCTTTTTTATTGATAGAAGGGGCTGTACAGTTGAACCGAGAGCGGCCTTTTTTCAATTTATTAGGCGAGGTAATTTGAACAGTATCTTTACTTGTCCAATCAAGGTTAGCTTGACCAACACCCGACACATAGCATGCAAACTGGCTTTTGTGAAAATCCTGCATATCGAACTGGATGCTCAAACTTGGCGGGTTTTCGCTGGTCACACTATCAGTGTAATTTAATGCTTTAATTGTGAAAGCTTGTGAGTCAAGTTTCGTTGAAAGCGTATCAAGCTTAGAATAAAAACCAGACGCAGGGAAGCGTGGTAATCGCGTAAAATCAGAGTGAACACCTACTGCACCTGAATGTTGACCAATACCAACAAAGCCTAATGATTTAATTAATCCTTGTAACTCGTTATTGAATTCACCATAGGGATAAGCAAGGTATTTATAATCATGACCTATTTCATCTTTAATGCGTTTTTGAGCATTTAAAATATCTTCTTTAGTGCGAGATTGCCACTGAGCGTCAGTCTCACCTTCTTGTTTTAAATGCAAGTAATTGTGCACTTGCGTATGATTACTTATCAAGGCTCCTTTTTTAGCCAGCTCTTTTAATTGCTGCCAAGTCATGACATAGCTTTTGCCACTATCAATAAGTTCAGGGTTTACAAAAATAGTATAAGGATAGCCAAACTTTTCGAGGATAGGGGCAGCTTGTTCATAATTATTTTTATAACCATCATCAAACGTGATTGCGACGGTTTTATCAGCTAACTCTTGACCTGCCTGTAGTTGAGAAATCAACTCATTTAATGGGATAACATTAAATTGCTGGTCTTTTAAATACTGCATGTGCTTGGTAAACGTCTCGCTGCTGACGCTTGTAACAGCCGGAAGGGTTTCACTGACGTGATGATACTGTAAAATAACGGCGCCGTGGGCACGCATTGATAAACCTAACAGGACTGCAAAAACTACATGAAACATTTTCTTAAACGTCATAAGGCACACCATAAAAGTTTGCTGTTATTAGCCGGTCCAATGATCTTATCAAATATTACTGTTCCATTGTTAGGATTAGTTGATACTGCAGTCATCGGTCATTTAGGCAGTGCTCACTACTTAGCCGGTATTGCACTGGGCTCAGCAGTTATCTCCCTATTATTTTGGCTAGCAGGATTTTTACGTATGAGCACCACGGGGCTTGTAGCGCAAGCTTACGGTCGAGGCGATCATACTTTGCTAGCTGAATTATTAAAGCGCAGTTTGTTATTAGCGACTTTCGTTGCGCTTATATTAATCGCGCTTAGTGTACCTATTCAATCCTTAATGGCATATTTATCGGGCGCAAATCAAGCGGTGCTAGAGCAAGCACATAGCTATTTTTCAATCCGTATTTTTAGTGCGCCAGCTGCGTTGTGTAATTTAGTGCTATTAGGATGGATGTTGGGGGTACATTACGGCAGAGGGCCGTTTTATTTATTACTCATCACTAATATTACCAATATCGTGCTTGATATCTATTTTGTTGTTTTTCTTGATTGGAAAGTGGCTGGAGCGGCTTGGGCGTCGCTAATTGCAGATTACATCGCTTTTGCCTTTGCACTTTGTTTAGTTTATCAGTTGGCTAAAAAGCAGGGCATTAACCTAGCGGTAAAGGCGTGGTTTAACATGGCTAATCTGCTCGAATTAGTCAATTTAAACCGTGATATCTTCATTCGTTCACTGGCGTTGCAATTGTGTTTTAGCTTTATGACCTTTTATGGCGCAAGAATTGGCGAAACAACACTGGCAGCGAATGCAGTACTGCTGAACTTTTTAATGCTCGTCAGCTTTGCGCTTGATGGTATTGCATATGCAAGTGAAGCTAAAGTAGGTAAAGCAAAAGGCGAAAAAAGCACTCAGCATATACAGCTGTGGGTTAATTTGAGTTTGTTCTGGGGGGGACTGTTTGCATTATTTTACAGCTTAATATTTTTAATCTTTGGTAATGCAATTATTCGTTTATTAACCGATGTGCCAGAAGTAATTAGGATGGCTGCAGATTATTTGCCATGGGTGATTATCTTACCAATTGCAGCAATGGCATGCTTTTTATTCGATGGTGTTTTTGTTGGTTTAACGCGTGCAAAAGATATGCGAAATACGATGCTGATTAGTGCAACACTCGGCTTTTTTGGGTTGTTTTGGTTGGTGAGTGATTGGCAAAACCATGGCCTTTGGTTCGCAATGACCATTTTTATGCTGATGCGTGGTGTAACGCTATGGTTGCGCTATCGTTATATCGTTAAACAAAATAGCTTGTTGAATTAAGCGTTTATTTCCAAAGGTCAGGATCATCATCTTTGGGAGATGCTCGCTCAAGAACTTGAGCAAAACGGTTGGCAAAAATACCTAAGTAACCCCAAGCGGCAAAAAATAATGCGATGGCCAAAATAAGTAAGCCAATCAGCTGCAAGATTGCAGGGCCATAATAACCAGTGGCAATAAAAATCACGGCCAGCACAAACAGTGCTAGGCCGCAAAGAAAGCGTTTCAAGCTTAATTTGGGGTCGCTACCTAAGCGAAATACCCATTGTTTAAGCATGCTTTAGATACCGATTAGTAGTAAGAGTGCTCACCCGATTGGTGATCGGTAATGTCTCTCACACCATTGATTTCATCAAACTTAGCGATCATTTCTTTCTCGATGCCCTCTTTCAACGTGACATCAATCATCGAACAACCGTTACAGCCACCACCAAATTGCAGAACAGCAATACCGTCAGCGGTAATTTCAACTAAACCAACTTGACCACCGTGGTTTGCAAGTTGTGGATTGACTTCAGTTTCAAGCATGTGTTGTACACGCTCTTGTAACGTTGCGTCGTCGCTAAGCTTACGTGCTTTGGCATTAGGCGCTTTTAGAGTTAACTGAGTGCCCATTTTGTCAGTTACAAAATCGATTTCAGCTTCTTCTAAAAAAGGCGCACTTTCTGCGTCAACAACGGCATCAAAGCCATTAAAAGGTAGACGAATATCAGTCGCTTCAACCGCGTCTTCTGGGCAGTAAGAAACACCACACTCCGCCTGCGAAGTACCTGGATTTACAACAAAAACACGAATGTTTGTTTGTTCAGCTTGGTCTGCTAAAAGTTTAGCAAAATGAGATTGTGCAGATTCAGAAATAGAGATCATAAAACGGACTATACTTGACTAAATTACTCGGATACTGTGTATCATACTCCGCTCATCGTATTGTCGCCAGTGTTGAGCGTAAAAAGTTGCATCTATTTTGTCTAGTGGTAGCGTGAAAACATCAATTAAGTACAGGTGCTATCTATGCGTTTAATAATAACAATATTAACCATGCTAGTGAGCGTTAGCGCATTAGCGAAACCCCTTTCTTATTACTTTGAACAAGATGTGAAATTTGATCCAACCATTCCAACACCTGAACAGGTGTTAGGTTACGAAGTAGGTGAATGGCATGTTCGCCATGATCAGCTTGTGCAATATATGCAAATTCTTGCCGATAAAAGTGACCGAATGAACTTTCAAGTGATCGGTCGTACTCATGAACAACGCCCATTGGTTATGTTAACTATCACTGCGCCAGACAAATTAGGGCAGGTTGAGACTATTCGTAAAGCCCACCTAGCACGTTTGGACGGTGAATCATCAGACTCAAGCAAACAGCCGGCGGTTGTATGGATGGGGTATAGCGTGCATGGTAATGAGTCATCAGGGAGTAATGCCTCGTTATTGGTTGCTTATTACTTAGCTGCTGCGCAAGGCCCAGAAATTGATAATTTACTGAACAATACCGTTATCTTACTGGACCCATCTTTAAATCCTGATGGTTTAGCGCGTTTCGCGAACTGGGCAAACAGTAATCGCGGTATGAATTTATCGTCAGATCCAGAAACTCGCGAGCATAGAGAAAACTGGCCTAGTAGCCGGACTAATCATTATTTATTTGACTTAAACCGCGACTGGTTATTACTACAACACCCTGAATCACGAGCACGCATAGCTCAATTCCATCAATGGAAGCCGAATATTCTTACAGACTTCCACGAGATGGGACCAAACAGCACCTTCTTTTTTCAACCTGGTATTCCGACACGTAAGCACCCGATTACACCAGAAGAAAATGTCACTTTGACTAAAGCAATTGCTAACTATCATGCGAAGACGCTTGACGAGCATAATGCTTTGTACTTCACCGAAGAAAGTTTTGATGATTTTTACTACGGAAAAGGCTCAACTTACCCTGACGTGAATGGTGGGGTGGGTATTTTATTTGAGCAAGCCAGCTCACGTGGTCACTTACAAGACACTATCAACGGCCCATTAAGCTTTCCGTTTACGATTAAAAATCAATTACTAACTAGCTTATCTACATTTCAAGCTGCAATTGAAAACCGCCAAGATCTGCTTGATTACCAAGCTGAGTTTTATAACAAAGCGATCGATCTTGCTGGTGATGAAGACTTTAAAGGGTATGTTGTTAAAGGCGGTGCAGATAACAGCCGTATGCAGTACTTTCTAGAGCTATTAAAGCAACATCAAATTAATGCGTATATGCTTGAAGAGCCATTAAAAGTGAATGGTCAAAGCTTCTCTGAAAACAGCTATTTCGTACCATTAGCACAACCACAGTTTCGCTTAGTGAAAGCCGTTTTTAGTGAGCAACAACGCTTTGTTGATAACACATTCTATGATGTATCTGGCTGGACACTCGCGCATGCATTTAATTTAGAATTTGCAAAAGTCAGTAGTAAATGGGGGCTTGATGTTGCAAAAATGCCTTGGCAGAAAGGAGTTAAGTCAAGTTATGCAACATTGCCACAAAGCTATGCTTACGCATTCAAGTGGGACGATTATCTTGCACCAAAAATGTTGAATACATTGCTAAAGCAAGGTGTTAAAGCGCGTGTTGCATTGAGTCCTCTTACTGCTAAAACGCCCAGTGGCGAGGTTGCATTTGAACCCGGTAGTATTTTGCTCCCCGCAGGTTTGCAAACAGACAGTAATTGGGTTGATTACTTAAATCAAGCGCAGACTGAGTTCGGTATTGAAATTACGCCAATTAGCTCAGGTTTAACGGTGAAAGGGGCTGATTTAGGCTCTCGCTCTATGGCCGTTGTAAAAGCGCCTAAAGTTTTACTCGTGGGTGGTGCAGGCACCAGCCAATATGAATTGGGTGAAGTATGGTATTACCTCGACCGTTTTGTAGGCACTGCGCCAACTATTGTTGAAATGCCTCGTCTTAGCAGCCTTGACCTTGAAAATTACAGCCATATTATTTTGGCTCATGGTAATTACAATACACTTGATGATGCGACCAAGGTTGCGATCAAAGCTTGGGTACGTAAAGGTGGTGTTATTTGGGGTCATAAAGGAGGTGCCAAGTTCCTCGCTGACCAACAATTATTAAAGGCCAGTTACTTATCTCGTCGTGATGTAGCGAGCGCATTTAATACGCAAGGGCTTACTTATGCCGATAAAGATCACTTAGCGGGCCGTCAACGTATTGCCGGAGCAATCTTTAATACGTCTGTTGACTTATCACACCCGCTAACATTTTCACTGAACCGTAATACCCTGCCAGTATTTAAAAATAGCACTTGGTTGCTTGAAAAGTCAGATGCACCGTTTGTAAATGTTTTAACATACACAGATAAGCCATTGTTAGCGGGCTTTACTGATGATGTGAATGTAGAGCAAGTTGCCGGTGCTGCGGGCTTAATAGCCCATTCATATGGAAAAGGCAGTGTTATTGGTATGACGGATAACCCTGTGTTCCGTGGGTATTGGTATGGTACTAGCCGATTATTGAGCAATGCTTTATTCTTTGGTAATGCTTTTCATGCAGCGGGTGATTAACGTATTTTAAGGTTCTCCTAAAGGGGTCAAACACGTCAGCATTGCCCATACGTGTTTGGCACCTGCTTTTTTTAGCTCATCGGTTGCTGCATTCAATGTTGCCCCTGAGGTCATTACATCATCAATAATGGCGACCGACTTACCCTGCAAATTAGTTTCGCACACAAATGCATTACGCATATTTTTAATTCGTTTAGCTTTACTGCGAGAAGATTGTGCAATCGTTGCTTTTTGTTTAACAAGCGGCTCAGTTACAACTAAGTTCATTGCTTTTAATACCGGTAGCCAAGTTTGGCTTACCTGATTATACCCTCGTTTTATAAAGCGTTTATTGTGCAGCGGCATAATAATAAATTCATCAGGCCAAGATTCATTGACTGCCTTTGCGCGCTGCAACTGCAAATAAATAACCTGTTGTAGGGCAATTTTATAGTACTGTTTGTCACTAAACTTCAGCTGTTTAAGCCACTGTTTCATTGGGGCTTCATACCATGCACAGGCTATGAGGTGATCAAAATGACAATCGGGGAATGCATCATAAATATCAGGGCGATGAAGTAAATTGGCATGTTTGCTTAGATCAAATAATCTTAAGTCGTTTAAACAATGCTCGCAAAGTGCATAGTTACTTTTTATATGCGTTTGACACGTAACACAAAAGTTAGGAAACAGCGCATGTAAGCCATGTTTTAATATCTTCGTTAGGTGAGCCATTGCATTCAATCCTTTAAACGCTATTATGAGCCATCAGTGTGCTTGAGAGTTTAAAAATATGCAAAATGAAATGGTGTTATTACATGGCTGGGGAATGAACCAAGGGGTCTGGCAAGTGATTTTACCAGAGCTTGAGTTTTCATATGAGGGCACTATTCGCTGCCTTGATTTACCAGGCTTTGGTGAAGCGCAGTCAGTACCTAACACCTATAATTTGCATGAAGCAGCCAAGATGCTGAGTGAACAATTACATAACGACTCAATACTAGTTGGCTGGTCGCTTGGCGGATTATTTTCACTTTACATTGCAGCTCACTGGCCAGAAAAAGTATCAAAAGTTATTTTAGTGGCATCGAGCCCTTTTTTTGCTCAAGCTGATAATTGGGCAGGTATTAAGCCTGAAGTGCTTGATGCGTTTAAAGAGCAATTAATCACTCAGACAGACAAAACCATTGAGCGATTCCTAGCGATTCAAGCTATGGGCAGCGAATCAGCTCGTGACGATATTAAAGCGTTAAAAAGATTATTAAAACAGTATCCAGCACCGCAAGAGCGCGCCCTCAGTGCAGGCCTAGATATCCTACAGCAAGAAGATTTACGTCAGCTATTTAGCAAAATAACGCTCCCCATTCGCGGTATATTTGGGCGTTTAGATGCGCTAGTCCCTTACCGTGCAATTAAGGATATGCAGGCTTTGCAACCTAACTTTGAGTATGAGGTGATCGATAAGGCGTCTCACGCTCCTTTTATTTCTCATAAAACTGAATTTATAAGCGCTCTGAAATCAATGTGTTAATTAAATATTGCCCTGCAGAGCCCAAAAATAGGGGGATTTTACTTTATTTTGATTGTTTTGTGAGCGATACTTGTAGGGAAGATCTCACTGTTGGAGGATATGATGCCAATCAGTTCTGTATTTAATAATGGCGTGGAAGGTTACAACCGCGCAAGTCAAGGCATTGAAAAAGCAAGCGCGCAAATTAGCCGCGCGTCTATTGACCAGCAAGACGACGCCCAACTTGCTCAGCAAAGACAGTTACAAGGTGCAAGACCAGAGGAAGCTGTTACGCCACCTGTGTCTCAGCCTGCTCGTATTGATGAAGCATTGGTGAACCTAAAAGTTGAAGAGTTCAATGCTAAGGCTAACGTTAATACGATTCAAACTGCCGATGAAGTACTAGGCACGCTAATTGATATAAAAGCTTAGCCATGAATATCGTTACTCCTTTTCCCGCAATCAACATTAACACGGCGAATGTACACACCGAAAGTGCGCGCCGTGATAATCAGTTGCGTGAAGTCATCCCGCCTCCTGTGGCAACTAATTCGAGTAACGCAGAAAATAAAGCACTGAATGATGGCGAAAAAGCAAGACAGCCAAGTGGCGATGCAAGTACTTATGATGCTAAAGGTCGCCTTGAGGACGATAAAGCGATTCAAGAGCGAGAGCAAAGCGAACAAGGTAGCGAAGAGAAATCAGAGCAGCAGCAACAAGAAGAGCAAAAACAAGAGCAAAAAGTTGCACAGCAAGAACAGTTAGAGCTTGAACAAATTAAAGAGCTGAAAGCGCGAGACACTGAAGTGCGTGTACATGAACAGGCGCATGCTTCGGTGGGAGGTAAATACGCAGGCTCGCCAAGTTATGAGTATCAACGAGGCCCCGATGGCACAAACTACGCGGTTGGCGGGGAAGTACAAATTGATGTGGCTGAGGTAAGTGGTGACCCTCAAGCAACAATCGATAAAATGCAAACGGTAAGAGCGGCAGCACTTGCCCCCCAAGAGCCATCTAGTGCAGACCGTGCTATTGCAGCCGATGCGACACAGAAACTTGCCGCAGCGCAGGCTGAACTCGCTATGCAGTCGCGCGAAAAAGCACAGGGTGGTGATGAATCGTCGTCATTAAGAATTGACCGTGAAGGTGCTGAAGACGAAAGTGAAGCAGTGAGCACTTCTCAGACCAAGACAGCCAAACGAGATGTGGAAGTTGATGAACGAGCCACACGAATAGCCAATTTTTACCAAATGGCTACATCGCCTGGGGAACAAAATAATTTTTCGGCGGTTATATAATTATTAGATTTATAAGAGACGCGGTTCAATTTGAACCGCGTTTTTGTTTTTAAGCTAAAACTATTTTTTTACTTTAGCATTTGCAAATGCATCGGCAAATGCGTTACCCATGGCCGCATTACCAAAGTCACGCTTTTGCTTAGGCGCACTTTTCGCTTTAGCCGCAGGCTTTGATTTGCCTGCAGGTGCTGTTTTATTGCTTGTATCTACATCATCATCTAAGCGCATTGTAAAACTAATACGTTTACGCGCTGCATCAACCTCAAGTACTTTTACTTTAACAATATCACCTGCTTTAACCACTTCGCGTGGATCAGAAATGAACTTGTTGGTTATCGCTGAAATATGAACTAAACCATCTTGGTGTACACCCACATCAACGAAGGCACCAAAGTTAGCTACATTGGAAACCACACCTTCTAGAATCATACCAGGTTTTAGATCGTTAATGGTTTCAACACCGGCCTTAAACTCAGCTGTTTTAAACTCTGGGCGAGGGTCTCGACCTGGTTTATCAAGCTCTTTAATAATGTCGGTAACGGTTGGTAAACCAAACTTTTCATCTGTGTAGTCGTTAGCAACCAATTTATTCAAAATATCAGTGTTACCAATTAAGCTGTTTACATCTAAGCTGTTCTTTTCACAAATACGCTTAACAACAGGGTAGGCTTCAGGGTGAACTGATGAGTTATCAAGAGGATCTGAACCTGTGCTAATACGTAAGAAACCAGCTGCTTGTTCAAAGGCTTTTGGTCCTAGGCGCTCAACTTTTTTAAGCTCAGAGCGTTTGCTAAATGAGCCATTGGCATCACGATAGCTAACAATGTTTTGCGCCAACGTTTTGTTTAAGCCAGATACACGAGTCAGTAACGGCACTGAGGCCATATTTAAATCAACACCGACTGAGTTTACACAGTCTTCGACAACCGAGGTCAGCGTTTGACCTAGTTGGCTTTGTGACACATCGTGTTGATATTGACCTACACCAATTGATTTAGGTTCGATTTTTACAAGCTCGGCAAGTGGATCTTGCAAACGACGTGCAATTGACACTGCACCGCGTAATGATACATCAAGATTAGGGAATTCGTTGGCAGCAAATTCAGACGCTGAATAAACAGATGCCCCCGCTTCACTGACCATTATTTTATTTAATTTAAGTTCACTGTTGGTTTTAATCAATTCAGCAACTAACTTATCTGACTCACGTGAAGCTGTGCCATTACCAATCGCGATTAACTCAACTTTATATTGGCGACAAAGTTGCTCAAGTGTGCGAAGTGATTTTTCCCAATGATTTTGCGGCGCATGTGGGAAAATTGTTTGCGTTGTTAACAGCTTACCAGTGCTGTCTACAACAGCAATTTTACAACCCGTACGTAAACCAGGATCAAGTCCTAAGGTTGTACGTGGCCCTGCAGGCGCAGCCATTAATAAGTCTTTTAGATTTTTTGCAAATACGTCAATCGCGCCGGTTTCCGCTTTTTCGCGCATTGCACCTAAAAATTCATTTTCTAAGTGTAGACTTAATTTAATCTTCCAAGCCCACTGTACAACACTCATTAACCAGCTGCTTGCAGCGCTATTGCTCACATCTAACCGATAATAGTCAGCAATCATTTGTGCACATACCTGTGCTGGGTTTTCTGCACTCGGTTCTGGGTTGATACTTAATTGTAAAACGCCTTCATTGCGAGCGCGGAGCATGGCCAGAGCACGGTGTGAGGGAACTTTTTTAAGCGGTTCTTGATGTTCAAAGTAATCACGGTACTTAGCGCCTTCATTTTCTTGACCAGCGATTACTGTACTTTCAATTTGGCCGTGTTGTGCAATATGACTACGGAATTTAGCAAGCAGTTTGGCGTCTTCAGAAAAGCGTTCCATCAAAATAAATTTAGCACCGTCAAGCACCGCTTTTGTATCAGCAAAGCCTGCGTCAGCATTAATATAGTCAGCAGCTTGTTGCTCTGGTTCGAGGTTAGGGTCATTAAATAGCGCATCGGCAAGTGGTTCAATACCCGCTTCAATGGCAATTTGTCCTTTCGTGCGGCGTTTAGGTTTGAATGGTAGGTATAAATCTTCAAGCTCTGTTTTACTGTCAGCGTTATTAATATCACTACTTAACTCGGCGGTTAGCTTACCTTGCTCTTCAATTGTGGCAAGAATAAAGCTGCGGCGCTCTTCAAGCTCGCGTAAGTACGAAAGACGCTGTTCAAGTAGTCGTAATTGCGTGTCGTCTAGGCCACCTGTAACTTCTTTCCGGTAACGTGCGATAAAAGGGACTGTGGCACCTTCATCAAGTAATTTGATTGCAGCAACAACTTGTGGTTGCTGGGCATTTAGCTCGGTCGCTAAGCGTGCAGAGATATTGCTCATGCATAAACCTTTTTAAAAATAGAAAATCAGTAAACTGAAGATTAATTGCCTGAATAATATCACAATAAGAAGGCCTTAAAAGCACTGCTTTTAAGGCCCTCGAAAATTGTTCTACACAACGCAATATTTATGGCTTAGTGAGGGTGATCGATATGCTGCATCACCTCACTGAAGCTGTTTGCAATAGGGTTAATATTGACAGGAATATGTAGCTTTTTCGCAATTTCACGTGCAGAAATTAACCCACAAATTTCATGTTCAGCACTTGTTACTAAAAGAAACATCATACCTTGGTGTTCCATAGTTTGTAGTGCATCTCCAATACATGCATAGCTGATGCTTTGTAAGCTAACACCAGCAAGATTATTCAATGGAGTCATTACATCATGCAAAGTCACTTCGTCGCGGTGTAAGTTTAAACGTTGTGCAAGAATCATTATTTTAGAGCTTTGTAGATCTGCACTCGATGTGATCCCAACTAACTTGTCTGTGTCATCAACGACTAAGATGAAGTCAGAGCAGCGGTTACTTGTTTGTTTTAGCGCATCAACAATGGTGGTGCTTGCGTGAGCACGTAGTGGATCTTTTTGTGTAAAGCTATTTAGTACTTTTAATGCTGGAGATGTTAGATCAAGTGTTGGTTCTACTTCATTAACAGCGTTAGATAATGCACCATTAGATACGTCTTGAAGACGTAATTCTTTGAAATTATTCATATTTGTCACCATAAATTTTAATTAAGCATCGATTTTTTAAAAACGTAGTTAAATTAAAATATAGGTGGGCCTCGCTGGTGCGCACTGTATACAGAGGCCTTAGTCTGAGTAAAAACACGTACACCTAGACGCACATCAGGCAGTGGTTGGGCTGCGCAAAAGTTGAGTGCTGGAGTATGTTTATCTAAATCAGTATCAAGGTTAGCAAGGTCTGCATTATCACACGCAATGAAATGTGAGGTGGGTGTAACACTATCAGAATGGTTTTCTATGTCGCTGGCGTAAGAAATCAAACTCACACTGATTAAAAGTGCGAATACAATGGCATTACTTAATATGCGATGTATTGCGTTTGACATAGTTACTACCTTCTAAACATCAAGCTTAAAACGTCATAAGCTTATTTAGTTATAGATCACATTTTTAGACTAAACAATCACAAATTAACCTTTTCTGAATTTATTTTATTAATTATGGCGCGTCTGGGTAGCTTATCTCATTGACATACCATTCTTTTTGGCCTTCAGGGGTAGTGACTGAAAAATCGTCATCGACTTGCTTGCCAAGGAGCGCGCGAGCCATCGGCGCATCGATAGAAATATAATCTTTGCGTTCATAAATTTCGTCAGGGCCAACAATGCGGAAGCGTTTAGTTTCCCCTTGTTCGTTTTCTATCTCAACCCAAGCACCAAAAAACACCTTCCCCGCCTGTTGTGGGTTGTAATCAACGATTTTTAAGTCAGGCATGCGTTTACGTAAGTAGCGCACGCGACGGTCTATTTGTCGTAATACACGCTTATTGAATTGATAGTCGGCATTTTCAGAGCGGTCACCAAGGCTTGCTGCCCATGTCACAATCTTGGTGATTTCAGGGCGTTTCTCATGCCATAGGTAATCATGCTCTTGTTGCAATTGCTGATACCCTTCACGTGTGATTAAGTTGGTTTTTGCCATATCTATTAAGCCTTTAAAGAAAACCTGTGCAAGGTATAAAAGTCTTTTACCTTTGTCGAGATCGTTTTGAAATGTTCAGTAACAATCTAAGCGTTCAATTCGTTTTTTATTCTTAAGTTTTTCATTTATATTAACAAGTAACATATTACAAAAAGAATGAAAGTTATGGGACACGAAACGACAAAGGTATTGGTAGTTGATGACGATATGCGTTTGCGTAGTTTGCTTGAACGTTACTTGGTAGAACAAGGGTTTATTGTTCGTACAGCGGCAAACTCTGAACAGATGGATCGCTTAATCGAGCGTGAAAATTTTCATCTAATGGTGCTTGATCTTATGCTACCTGGAGAAGACGGTTTGTCGATTTGTCGTCGCTTACGTCAAAAAGAAAATGATATACCGATTGTTATGTTAACGGCAAAAGGTGATGAGGTAGACCGTATTATCGGTTTAGAACTTGGCGCTGATGATTATATTCCAAAACCATTTAACCCCCGTGAACTGTTAGCACGTATTAAAGCCATTTTACGTCGTCGAGCAAAGGAAGTACCTGGTGCGCCAGCAGCAGAAGAAAACGAAATATCATTTGGCGAATTTACGCTTAACCTTGCTACTCGAGAAATGTCGCATGGCGATAAAACGATGTCGTTGACCAGTGGTGAGTTTGCGGTATTAAAAGCATTAGTGACTCATCCACGTGAGCCACTTAGTCGCGATAAACTGATGAATCTAGCCCGTGGTCGTGATTACAGCGCACTTGAACGTAGTATCGATGTGCAGGTGTCGCGCTTGCGACGTATGATTGAAGTGGATGCCGCTAATCCTCGTTATATCCAAACAGTATGGGGCTTAGGCTACGTATTTGTGCCAGATGGTGAAAAGTAACAGTTATGGGGATGTTTCCACGTAGTGCTTTTGGACAAACCGTATTTTTGGTTGCTGCACTGCTTTTAATCAATCAAATAGTGTCCTATATAACGGTTAGTTTTTATGTGGTTAAACCCACCATAGAGCAAGTTAATCTGATCCTCTCGAAACAAGTTAAAACGGTGTTTATTGAGTGGGAAGAAGGCGTTGAAGTAAGTAAAGAAGCGTCCGAAAAATTTTTTGAAATCACTGGCATTGAAGTCATGACGCAGCGCCAGGCTATGCGTGAAGGTCTGGCGGAAACACGAGAATATTCAATGCTTTCACGTAGCATGTCGGAGCAACTTAACGGTTCTGCGCGAGTGCGTATAAGCCAAACAGATCCACTTGTATACTGGGTTGAAGCACCACAAGCCCCAGGTTATTGGGTGCGAGTGCCATTGACTGGGTTACAAGAGAATAACCTTGAATTCCTCACTTTTTATTTATCTAGTATCGGCTTTTTAAGCGTATTAGGTGGTTGGTTGTTTGCGCGCCATCTAAACCGACCATTAAAAGCGCTACAGCAGGCGGCAGTTAAAGTAGGTGTTGGGGACTTCTCAACAAAACTTGAAGAGCAAGGCTCAACTGAAGTGATAGAAGTAACCCGTGCGTTTAATCAAATGTCGCGTGGTATTGCGGCGTTAGAAAACGATCGTCGTTTACTTATGGCAGGGGTTTCCCATGACTTACGTACACCACTTACACGTATTCGTTTAGCAACAGAAATGATGTCTGACGACGAAGATTATCTGCGTGAAGGAATTATTCATGATATTGAGGATATGAATGCGATTATCGATCAATTTATTGAATACTTGCGTCATCACAAGCGCGAAGAGCTTGCTCTTGAAGATCTTAATGCCATCGTCAATGAAGTCGTTGAGGCCGAGCAAAAGCATCATCGGCAAATTAGTTTTAAAGAAAACCCCAGCATTAGTAACGTACCTGTCAGTACGGTAGCTATAAAGCGTGTTGTGACCAATATGATTGAAAATGCCATTCGTTACTCTGACGGTGATATTGAAGTGGAAACGCGCATGAGCAGTAATAAAAAGTTTGCCATGGTGGTTGTAAATGACCAAGGGCCAGGTATCCCTGAAAGTGAACTTGAAACTGTCTTTGAGCCGTTCAAACAAGGTGATGCCGCTCGCGGTAGTGAAGGGAGCGGTTTAGGTCTAGCGATTATCAAGCGTATTGTTGATATGCACGGCGGGCGAGTGCAGCTACTTAATCGCCCAGAAGGTGGCCTTAGCGCACAGATCTATTTGCCACTGTAGATAGTAACTTAGAGAAAAACGCGGCATCTATATGCCGCGTTTTTTTAGGTTTTTTAAACTCGTCGCCTTACAGTGCTTTAAATCGAATCGCTGTGCCACCGCTGGTGGCAAGCTTTAACGTTAGCTTATCATCAGCAGTCACTATGCGTTTTTCTACTGTTAAGTCATAAGGGTTATTTATCCACTGTGCTTTATCACCGTCACGGTAGATTTGTGCTTCAAACTTTTTACCTTTATCTAAGAAGTCTAACTTCACTTCTAAAGTGCGGGCGTTTTCATCTGTTACAGCACCTAAATACCAGTCGTTACCTGAGTATTGATCACGCTTGCGCTCTTTACGTGCAAACACAACGTAATCGCCCACTTCACCTTGTAGAGCAATACTTTGTTGCCAATCGGTTGGTACATCTTGAATAAATTGGAATGCATCTGGTTTCGCTAAGTAGTTACGTGGCAAATCTGCGGCCATTTGAATTGGGCTATACATCACAACATACAAGGCTAATTGTTTTGCAAGCGTCGTTTGCGGACGGTTAGTATCGGCACCTAAACCGTTAAAGCCCATATCAAAAATACCTGGTGTAAAGTCCATTGGACCTGCCAGCATACGTGTGAAAGCAAGCATAGGAATGTGCTCTGGTGGGTTTGGAGGCGTTCCCCATGCATTAAACTCTTGTCCGCGCGCACCTTCTCGGGTTATCCAGTTTGGGTATGTACGGCGCAGGCCGGTATCTTTGATTGGTTCGTGAGTATTAATGCTAATCTTATGTTTTGCAGCCAGTTTTACGTTATATAGGTATTCGTTTACCATAAACTGACTATCGTGCCACTCTTTACGCACAATACCGTTTTCATCAATACGTTTTATGTTGCCGCCGTCAGCGACGTAACCTGTTTTTACTTGGCTCACATTTGATTTTTCGTACAGCGCAAACGCATCTTCCATTTGATTGCGGTAGTTAGTAACGTTACCTGATGTTTCGTGGTGCCCGATTAATTGCACGCCTTTTTCTTTGCCATAGCGAGTTAATTCCTCAATGTCGAAGTCATCATAAGGCTGTGTGAAGCTAAATACATCACCGTTATAGAACCAGTCGCCATCCCAGCCAATATTCCAGCCTTCGACGAGTACGCCATCGAAGCCATACTTAGCTGCAAAGTCCATGTAGTATTTAGTGTTTGCGGTTGTAGCACCATGAATCTTACCGCTACCCCACGTATTTTCATTGATATGCATACCCCACCAAATACCGACGTATTTGCTAGGTTTAACCCACGATACATCACCAAGTTTATTAGGTTCGTTTAGATTTAAGATAATATCTGAGTTAATTAAATCAACAGCTTCATCACCAATTTGAATAGTACGCCAAGGAGTATTAAATGCGCCGTGCTTCTTAACTGCTACGCCATCAGACCAAGGAGTTAAATCGGCTTGAAAAGTACCGTCACGGCGTTGATTTAGAACCATGCCCGCATAGTCAACAAGGGCAGCTTCGTGAATACTAATATGGATGCCATCTTTGTTTTTTAAGGTAAATGGTGTGTGTACCAACGCCGCTTGATGTAATGGCGTGGTGTTATAAACATATTCATAGCGGTTCCAACCGCGTGCAGGTATCCACCAAGCCGTTGCGTGTGATGAGTCTGTAATTGCAAATTCCGTAAGCTCTTTGGTGATTTCTATATCTTCAAAGCCTGCTTGCTTTGGTAATTCGTATCGAAAGCCAATACCATCATTAAAAGCACGGAAACGTACTGTAAAAGTGCCACCTTGCGGCTGAGGTTTTTTAAACGTAACAGCCACTTCGTTATGGTTATCAACCACAGTTTGGCGTTCACCCCAAGGTTGCTCCCAGCTGCTTTTTACAGAATCGGTAGTTTGACTACTAATTTTGTAACCTTCGCTCATTGCTGGCTGTTGTTTAAAAACAAGACCTAACGCAGAGTTAGCAATGATTTGTTTACCTGCAAAGCTGATTTCGTAGCTAGGTGTGTGTTGTTCATCTGAGATAGTTACTTTGATCTGCCCATCAGGTGAACTGACGGTTGTGGTTTGTGCTAGGCAAGTACCTGAAAAGGCTGCTAACATTAAGGCAGTTAATCGCATTGTTGTTCCTTGGCGGCTTATGGTTGTGGATTGTTGTCACGTATTCACATACATTCATAGAGCATAAAGTGACTTGCCAGTTAATACGAGAGATCTGCATACGTATTCAACAAAGTGATTCAAGCCCAGCACCGAAAAAGGTTTAGCAAAATGACAAGAATAACCCTGTTGCTACTACTATTGTTCAGCCAAACTTTATTGGCACAGCAAATACAGATAGTTGATAAGCAGAATCAACCGGTTAGAAATGCCGTGGTATGGCTTAAAGGTTCAAAACACGTTGCAAAGGCCGATAGTCATTACACTATGAGCCAAAAAAAACGTGCCTTTGTGCCTCATGTGCTGGTGGTGCCGCAAGGGGCTAATGTCGAGTTTCCTAACCTCGATTCAATCATGCACCACGTTTATTCATTTTCTAAAACAAAGCAATTTGAGTTAAAGCTTTACCACGATAAACCTGAAAAGCCGATTAACTTTGCACAAACGGGGGTTGTCGAGCTTGGCTGTAATATTCATGACTGGATGCTAGGTTACATTGTTGTCGTGGACGGTGCTATTTACGGGCAAACGGATGAGCAGGGCATCGTTGAGCTAAGCTTACCTGAAGGTGCGTTTACTTTGGCTGTTTGGCATGACCGATTTAATAATATCAGCGTACCAGAAACCATTGAGATGACTTACACAGCTAAGCAATTAAGATATCAGTTAACGCAAACCTTATTACCAAAATTAGAACTAAGCAGCGACGAATTTGATGATTATTAATAAATGGCAAGCCTTGGCATTGGTTAGTGTTTTGGGGTTACCTGCACTGGCATTTGCTGAGCATGATGGGCAGGTAACCGTATCGGCTGTACGTGGCGATCAACTGTCGAGCTATCAGCGCAAAGGGGTTGGTTTGTATCGTTATGATCAAGAGCATGATGGTGTCGTAATTTCCCAAGCTATGCTTAGTAGTCGTTTTGAGTTAAATACTGATTGGTCTGCGCATACAGTGCTTAACGCTCACCCAGACCCAGAACTAACAATCGGCTTTACTCAGGCTTATTTACACTATCAGCCTCTCACAGCAAGTCGCTATAAATGGGCTTTGAAAGCCGGTGGCTTTTATCCGAAAATGTCGCTTGAGAATCCGCAAAGTGGCTGGATGTCACCTTATAACTACACCAACTCAGCCATTAATAGTTGGTTAGGAGAAGAAATACGTACTTTTGGTGTTGAAGCAAGTATAAAGCGCCCAGGTCGACAATTTCGTAGTGAGCATAGTTTTGAGGGTGTTGCAGCGGTCTTTAAAGGTAACGATCCTGCTGGAACGCTGTTGTCTTGGCGTGGTTTTGCACTTCATGATAGGCAAACAACATTTAATGAACGTATCGATTTTTCTGTGCCGGCATCTTTTTCTCATTCACAGCTTACCAAGCAGGCCGACTATGTGCAGCCCTTCGAAGAAGTCGATGGTCGGTTTGGTTACTATGTTGGCGCACATTGGGATTATCAAAAACGTTCACAATTTCGTATTTACTACTATGATAATAATGGTGATCCGAGCGCAATAAATACGCGTACTGGTCAGTATGCTTGGGATACGCGCTTTTTGAGTGCAGCCTGGTTGTACAAGTTTACCAAGCAGACGCGCATTATTATGCAGCTCCTAGATGGTAAGACCGCAATGGGTAAAAATCGAGGAGTAAACAACAGTTTTTACAGTCATTTTGTTATGTTAAGCCACAAGTTAGACCAGCATCGTCTCACAATTAGGTATGATTACTTTAAGGTTAGTGATCATGATGATTGGATGTTTGATCCTAACCAAAGCCGAGGAGATGCTTTAACCGCTAGTTGGCGGTATCAATTGTCAACACAGTGGCAAGTGGGTGCTGAATATTCAGTACTGAGCAGTGACGCTCAAAATAGACCAAGTATGGGATTTAATGAGCGCAATTCACAACAACAGTTAATGCTATCTGCACATTGGCGCTTTTAACCTCATACACTTTTTTAGTTTTTCTACTAACATTCTAATAAACGTGCTAATTAGAATTTGAATTAGGATAATGTATGAATTTACAAAGCATTCGCGTCAAAAGTTCACTGCCTATCGTTTTACTCGCAATTGCTATCGTAATCTTGATAGCAGGTTACACCTACTTAATAAACCTACAAAGAGTGGCAATAGACGCCCAGTCAGAGCGGTTTGTAAATGCCGTATCGGTAGTCGTAAATGCAGACAGAGACTTATATCAAGCAAAAGTGGCTGAACTGCACTTAGTGACCACAGATAAAGGCGATAAAGCTTATCTAGATGACCATCAAGAAAATGCAAATCAAGTGGCTGACCGCTTCAAACAGTATTTATCCTATATGTCTGCCTATCCTGAGGTAACAAGGCAATTTGGTGGTTTTAATAAAGCCTTTGATTCATGGTTTTTAGCATCTACTGCTTACATAAATGATTCATCGAGTAGCGAGAAAAAACAAAACGCTGAACGCGCATTTTCGGCGCTTCGAGATATTCTTGATAAAGCAGGTGAAGCAGCGGATAAAACATCACAAGCTGAAACCGAGAAGCTGATGAGCAAAGTGATCAATTTTAAAGTGATGTTAATGATCATGATCGCCGTCGTATTATCCATTGCAGGTTGGTTTAGTTATTTTGTGCCACGTCAACTTACAAAACAAATTAACTTTGTCACAGAACGAATTAACGAAATTGCCTCTGGAGATGGTGATTTAACGGGGCGAATTAACGTAAAAACACAAGACGAATTTGCTGATCTTGCGACTGCTTTCAACCGCTTTTTGGATAATTTACAGCAGTTGATTAAAGATATTTTAGAACAAGCAAAAGAGTTAAATGCATTAGGTAACGATTTAGGCAGTTTTGCTAATCAAAACCACCAAGTAAATCAAAAGCTCAGCCAAGCATCTGAGTCAATTGTCAGCGCGGTACATGAAATGAGTGTCGCTAGCCGTGAAGTGGCAAATGTAGCGCAAAACTCATCCCATGAGGCTGATAACTCGCAACAGCTTGCTAAGCAGGGTTTGTCGGCAGTAGATAACTCAAGTAGAAAAATTACCGCACTATCCGAAAATATGGAGCATGCAAGTCAACGTTCTACTGAATTACAGCAAAGCTCTGATAATATTGCCAAAGTACTTGAAGTTATACGTGCCATTGCTGAGCAAACAAATTTACTCGCTTTGAACGCAGCCATTGAGGCTGCGCGAGCAGGCGAACAAGGACGAGGGTTTGCTGTTGTAGCAGATGAAGTACGTACTCTTGCAACGCGAACGCAAGACAGCACAAATGACATACAAACAATGGTTGAGCAGTTTGCGGAAAGTGTTGAACAATCACTACAGGCTATCAATAGTGGTAAGCGTTATGCTGATGAAGCGGTTGAGTCATTCGCGCAAACAAATGATGTATTAAACTTGATGCAAGAATCGTCAGTGAAAGTAAACGACATGGCAATGCAGACGGCGCAAGCAACTGAAGAGCAAACCGCTGTGGCTGATGAAATAAGCCAAAACTTGTCAGACTTAAACGATCAAACTCAGCAAGGCGGAGGCTTGGCAAGCTCGACTCAAGAGGTGGCTAATCGTATGAGCCAATTAACTAATGAGCTTAATCATTTAGTTAATCGGTTTAAGGTTTAAAACTAATTGATAACAAAAAGGGCTCAATGAGCCCTTTTTTAGTTTAGTAAAACTACTTTTTCTCAAAAGCGCGTTTCATATAATTTGGTGTGGCTAATGCGCCGTGGTGAATACCTGCATTATAGTATTCTGTACTTTGCGAAAGTGTATCAGCATCATCTTCACGAAAACCATTGAAGGCTTCTGATTTACGTGCAAGGGTTACTGACCATAGGCCACTTGGGTAGATTGGTTGTGGAAAAGGCAGAGTTTGTAGATCAACAAAGCCCACTTCTGTCATCGCGTCGCGCATTTCTACTAACAGTGGCATGTGCATAAGCGGTGATTCACTTTGTTGAATTAAGATACCACCAGGGCGAAGTGCCGTTAAACAGCTAGTATAAAAAGCATGGTTAAATAAACCTTCACCCGGACCAACAGGGTCTGTACCGTCTACAATCACAACATCGATTGACTCAGGTGCTGCTTCACGCATGTATTTGATACCGTCGTCAAACATCACAGTGGCGCGTGGATCTTGGTTTGATTCACATAATTCTGGGAAATATTTTAGTGACATTTGTGTCACGACTTCATCAATATCAATTTGCGTCACGCTTTCAACACCTGGGTGTTTTAATACTTCGCGCAATGTTCCGCAGTCGCCACCACCAATGATAACTACATTTTTAGGAGCGGGGTGTGCAAGCAATGCTGGATGACTGATCATTTCGTGATAGAAAAAGTTTTCACGGCTACTTACCATAGTGCAGCCATCAATAATCATAAGATTACCAAAGTCAGTCGTTTCATACATTTCTACTTTTTGAAATGGTGACTGCTGTTCATCAAGCTTTTTGTTTATGCGAAGTGAAAAGGCACTACCATCACGGTCACTAATTTCAGTGAACCAGTTGTTTTGATCTAAATTAGCCATCTTGCTTATACACTTTTGGTTAATGGTAAAAAAGGGGTGCAATTCTGCCAGTGCTTGGCCAATTGCTCAATCAAATTTTAATCAGTATAGCGAAAATTTTTCTTCACCTTGTAGTTGGTACTTTTTTAACCGTGATAAAGGTGGTGTCGTTTTATCGAGATAAACAATTAATAATTATTTAAAACAATAAACTACAGGCATTACAAAAATAAACCATTATCCAAATAGTAAGACTAATTAAAATTTAATATTAATGCCAAGAGCCACATTAATATCATCAGCCTTATCAGCATCGAAATAACGTTTTCGAATTTCTACATAAGCATGTTTTTGCGATGCAAATCGATAGTCGTTACCAATGACAAGGGCGCGTTGCTTCGCTCCTTTTATGTCATTAGCGCCATAAGCATACTCTAGACTGCCATAGGTTCGATGCTGGTCAAATAAACGATAACGAGCGCCAAGTGCGTAGTGTCGAGATTCTGCTGTTTTAGATTTTTGTAAGTCTTTGAGTGAGTGTGTTGCGCCATAAATAGAAACTTGCAAATTTGAGCTTGCTTGCCATTTAGCAGAAGCGATGTGGGTATGATACTTGGCTTGTTCGTAATAGCTGGCTTGATAACCAGCTTCAAGCTCGATATTTTTGAGACCTGTGTAATGAATACCTAGTCCAACCCCGTAATCTAGCTTAGTATCTTTGACTCTCAATCGCTGGCTACCAATTCTCAACTGCGGTCTATTTTCCAGCGTGCGGCTGAAGTTGTATTGACCTGAAAGGCGAAACTCATCAAAGCGAGTGTGATATTGCATAGTATGAGAAGGGCGCTTGGTGTTTAACTCGTCTTTTGTTAAATGAACCGATGCGCCCACACGGTGGCTACGGTCAAAATTGTCGTAGTTTTTTACAATCGCATTTTGTTGCCCATACTGCAGTTTCCCCCATTGGGTGCGTACACCTAAATAGGCTTGCCGAGTTTTAAAAAAGGGCGTGTCATCAGTATTAGCATTGGTTCCTAATTCATAACGACCGTAGATCTTGCTTTGGGCAACAGGGTAATTGAATTTAATTCCTGCTTTACTGGCATTATCTTTTAATTGCCACTGTTGAGAAGAACGGTTTGACCGTTCATGTGTTTTTTCTTGCTTATTGCTATAAGTCGCGGCAATTTTTAAATTAGCGTAAGGTGAAATATCAAGCTCATTTATTAAGTCTTTTAATTGTATGTCACTGCTGCTGACTTGTGCACTTGTGAGTAGTAGGGTTACAGGGAAAATAGTGTATGAGTATCGCATGTTTTGTCTCTTATTAATTCAATAAGAGACATGGTAAAAAACCTCTCCTGACAAGATGCTTAGAGGCGTTGTAAGGTGAGTGTCAGGTTATTAATTGGCTGTGGTTGCGCTATCGTGGTGAGGATCAATAAACCAAACATCAGGTGTTTTTTGGCATAAATTGATAGTGCGCTGCTGTTGTATCGCTTGGCGCTTAAATTGTAATTTAACAATGCGGCACTGTGCTAAGCCAAAAATGTGGTGAATAGGTAATACATAGCCATCGCGGGTTAGATCGTTATCATATGTTACTTTTAGCTCATACGGACGGCTGTTTAGAAAATCTCGCTTTTTGATTGTATTTTCAAAATCGGCATACTTTGCATAGCCGATGAGCTGGTTGTCTCGCTCAATTAATGCCCATTCTTCATTAAGCTCTAAGGCTAGCACTTTTACTAATTCATTCTTGGCAATTTGACCCATTGGTACTGAATCAGACGATGGCGCCTGAAAAAGAGATATTTTATTTTTGCTAATCACCGGTATATCAAGAAACATGAGTTCAAAATTGGTTTTTATATTTTCTTGACCAACACGTTGTAGCTGAAAGGCTTGTAAAGTGGTGTCGTCGATGCTTGCCGTCCAGCGAGTTTTAGTCACTGAGTCTTGATTAACTATTTTACTGTGTGTGGGTTTTTTTAGGCTATGAGCCAACTCACGAAACAGGTGCTGACGACCTTGATCACTTAAAAACAGATCAAGCTCTTCGTTGATCGCCAATGCTGCTAAGGCATGCTGTTTTTTCAGTTGTGTTTCAATTGCCCCAGGATCTTTAACTAATTCAGTGAGCTGGCATCCAGTTAGGGTAAATAAAGCAATTGATAAGATTAATTGTTTCATAAGAACTCCGAGTGTCAATCCATGATTATTTGCGTGCCAGGTAGTAGCAAAGTGATAGCTAAACCTGTTTTTGAAAGTGTACTGTCATGCAAGGAAATAGTGCCGCCATACAGTAGAACAATATCTTGAACTATATTGAGGCCTAAGCCACTGCCTTGTGTTGTTTCATCTAAGCGCTTGCCAGGAGCAAACACAGTTTGGCGTTCAGTGATTGGAATACCTGGGCCGTCATCTTCTATGCATATTTCTATGCCACGCTCAACATGTGTTGCTTTAATAAATACACGTTGTGTGGCCCATTTACAGGCATTATCGATTAGGTTCCCTAAGACCTCATCAAGATCATGGTTATCGCCATTAAATTGCAGATGAGGGTGGCAAGAGAAATCTATTTTCAAGCCTTTTTGCTTATATAAAAGCTCAAGGCTAAAAATCAGCTCACTGAGTGTGTCTGCGACATTAGTTCTTGCTGCTAGCTTTTCAAATGAGCCCGCCAAACGAGCGCGTGCCAAGTGGCTATGAGTGCTTTGACTTAGCTTTTCAGCTTGTTCGAGAATGATTTTTGCGTCGCTTTGAGGTAACTGATTTGCATGATTCTTCAACACTGAAATTGGATTTTTCAAAGCATGAGCGAGATTTGATGCTTGCAAACGAGCTCGCTCTAATATTTCTTTATTGTTTTGTAGCAAATGATTAAGTTCAGTTTGTACTTCATCAAGCTCATTCGGAAGAGATAAAGTCAAGGAGTCTTGCTGCCCATCACGAATGGCGCGAATTCCTCGTTGTAATTCTTTTATCGGATGAAGCATTTTTTTTAGTTGCCAGAGTAAAAGGCTGGCAAACACCAAGCCTAAAAGTGCGAACGCGACTATTAAGCGAGTTGCGAAAGCAATCACATCACTATGAATATCATCTTTTGGGCCGCTGACAATGATGAATACCGTTTGATCGACAGCTTGAAAATGAACACGACGAATGGCTCCTCGTAAGGCTAGGCCTGTTGGTCCTTCAAATTCAATAAAAGTTAGCTGCGGGTTGTTATGCTCAGCAATTAAAGGAAACGGGGCGTCGGCATATAAAGAAGCTGATTGCTGTTTTACCTCACCTTGATGAATGACTTGCCAATACCAGCCTGAAAAAGGTTCTTGAAATCGCGCTGCTGCAGAGATGTGATCTAGCTGTAACTCCCCTGATGCCGTGAACTGTGTGGCAGCCAATAACGAGTTTGATTTATTTGTTAGCGTTCGATCAAATCGTCGCTCGATGTATGAGTCGAAAAGCATGACTAGTGCCACCGATAACACACTCAGCGCAATTATCATGAAAATGATCATGCGCTGTATTAAACGACCGCGTAACGAGTAAGTTTTATTCGTCGGCATTGAGAAGATATCCTTGTCCGCGTCGGGTTTGAATATGCGTGGTGCCTAGCTTTTTACGTACACGGTTGACCAAAACTTCAATAACATTTGAGTTATGTTCAAAGTCCATTTGATATAAATGCTCTGTCAGTGTTGCTTTGGAGACAACCTGATTCTGTCTATTCATTAAGTAGGCGAGCAAACGATATTCTAATGCGCTTAGATCAAGATGAGTTCCTGCTAGTGTCGCACGTTGAGTTGCGGTATCTAACTGCAAAGAACCGGCACTTAAAACGCTGCTAGCGTGGCCATTGCTGCGCCTAACAAGGGCTTCTACGCGTGCCAGTAATTCTTCCATTTCAAATGGTTTGATTAAGTAATCATCTGCGCCAGCTCTTAACCCTGTTACCCGCTCACGCCATGTGTCACGGGCGGTTAAGATAATCACGGGCATTTTATTACCATTTCTTCGCCAATCAGATAAGACACTTAAGCCATCACGTTTTGGCAAGCCAATATCTAAAATAGCGATATCATATTCTTCCGTATCACCTATAAACCACGCTTCTTCGCCATCGTGACATTGATCGACTGCAAATCCATGTTCAGTTAATGCGTGACTAATTTGCTCGGCAGCTTGAGTATTATCTTCAACGACTAACGCGCGCATATTGCTTCCTTTTATGGTTGTTCCTTGCTGATACTCTTATCACCAACCAGTTTATCTAATTCTTGAAAAACACGATTGATGGGATCCCATTGCTTTTTACTATCATCTAAAATCAACTCAAAGGTGTCGGTTTGGTAATAACGATGACTGACATCACCACTACGATTAACAATTTTGACCTTAAAGACTTGTTGACAGTCGAGTTGCTGCACATTTGATTTCAAAAGAGTCTCCCCATTTAATAAGTCTTCAGCTTTGAACTTCTTAATAAAGCGATAAAAAACTTTCGCTGAGGGAGTGTTGCTTTGAACTGTGCACTGCTCATCTTGACCATAAGCGAACCCTGTCAGCAAAAATAAAACGATTGCTAAAGGGATAAAATGGCATTGTTTATTGTTGGATAACGACATAGCCCGCCTAAAAAAGAAGATAGCAACAAAGGAGTATACTTAGCCTTAGCTTACAACAACCTTACAGTCACCACTTAGGTTTACTAATTTATTATTTTAATAAAAAATAAATAGTTAGTTATTTGATTTGTAATGTCTTTTTTGAATATTACAGCAAGCTTACTGGTTATATAACATAGCTGTCAGGGTGATGCTTTTAAGATGCACTCATTGATTGGCAATGAGGCCAATTATAGTCACTTAATGTATAGGAATTATATTATGTCAGCATCATCTTACACTATGTCACAGCGCCTTCAGTCTGCAAAGCGTGCTTTTGTAACGCGCCGAGTAGACAGCAATGATTTGCAGGGATTAAACACAAACCAGTCACCTAAAAGTGGTGACCTTGTATTAGCAAGAGTGACAGAGATTGGTCACCATACAAAAATAGAACGAATTGATGGTCGTAAAGCAACTTTATATGAAGGTGATGAGATTATTCTCGCTTTTGGCAATCGTTATGCTCCAGATCAATTTGAAGCGACCGTACCCAATAACTTAGATGCTTGTCATATGGTTGCTGCTGGTGGTATTGCTGGTTTAGCGCTTGGTTGGCACAGTCGCATTTCAGTACCCACTGCTATTCAACCAATAGGATTAATCACCAATAAATATGATCAGGTTATAAATGTCGCTGATTATAAACTGCCCAGCCATCAATATGGGCTCGTAGCCAATAGCGTGCCAAGCGTGGTGGTGGTTGGAACTTCGATGAATGCGGGTAAAACAACCACAGCGGCCCATTTAATTCATGGTTTAAATGCTGCTGGTCACACTGTGGGGGCAATGAAAATTACAGGCACTGGAGCAGGTGGTGATCTTTGGCTAATGAAGGATTCAGGTGCCGCGCACGTACTTGACTTTACTGATGCAGGTTATCCAACAAGTTTTAATATTGGTAATGAACAAGCGAAGCAAATTTATCCTGTTCTAGCGGCAGAACTAATACGCAAGGGTTGCACTGCAATTGTGATTGAAGTGGCGGATGGTATCTATCAACAAGAAACAAATGCGATTCTAGAAAGTCCTGACTTTAAACAACATTTTCCAAATGTTTTATTTACTGCACGCGAAGCTATGGGTGCACAAAGTGGTGCCAGTTGGCTGGTGAACCAGGGATACAATGTGCAGGGAATTGGTGGACGTATCTGTGCTTCTCCATTAGCCACACGTGAGGCGGCAAATGCATTAGGGATGACGGTGTATGATTTAGCTGATTTACGCGACCCTACAACAGCTTGTTATATTTTAGGAACTGACGCTTACACATCAGGTACAGCCTAGTATGAACAGTGGATTTCCTACATTTTTGTCGGGGATTGGGCCGTTGCGGCTTATATCCCTCACTCTATTAGCATTGCTAAGTGTGGGAGCGAGTAGCTACAAGTTAATTTGGTTTTCAAATGCTTGGCAAAGCGAGGTGTTCTCGCTAACCATAGCACTTTTAGGGGGCGTTTTAGTTAATCTTGTAGCCAGATTTTGCCTCAGTGTTCTTGCCGAGCAAAATGGACAGAAACTCGTTTTAGCATATCGTAATGCGCTTTTTCAGCGGATGTTGAGTGCAGATATAGAACATGGGCCCAACCGTATTGGCGTGGCTATGAACCGCTTAATTAGTGACGCTAATGGTGTTGCTCATTTTGCAGGACGAGGCTTAGCTTACGGACAAATGGGAGGAATAGGGCTAATCGTTTTTGGCTGGCTGCTGTTTATGCAGAATCAAAAACTGGCTTTTAGTGTACTACTTGCTGTGATTATAGTGTTTGCTTTTATTGCGTCCATTACGCTGTGGGCTTTGCGGTTCGCGGGTAATATTCGTACTAGTCGTGGTCGTTTAAGTGGGCATTTGAGCGAGCGTTGCTTTGGTTATCTCAATGTTGCTCGGATGAGGAATCAAGGTAAAGAAGTGAAGCGTATTGATCGTCGAGGACGTGATTTAGCATGGCAGCTTGTGTACTGGCGAGGAGGTATTTTAATATGCCGAAGCTTAGCACCACTCACCGTTACCACTTTAATCGTACTGAACTCAAAAGATATGAACATAATGGCGTGGTCGAGTTTAGTGCGCGTACTTATTTTATCTCTATGTTTATTGAGTATCGATTATTTAATTAGAAGCTGGGCCGATTGGGTTAACTTTTATGTTGCTCGAAAGCGTTTAAAATTAGCTCATGATCGCTGCACGCTAACAACAAAGCGTGCGGAGCATCGTTTAAAGCGTTTTCAACGTTATGATTTAAAACTACGTCAGTTACGTATTTTGAGTGCAATGCCAGAGTGTAATGTTGAGATTGCTGCTGGCGAGCGTATTTTAATTTGCGGGCACGTCGGTAAGTCAATGCTATGTCGCGCTCTTGCTCAACAACGAGAACCTGTCTCTGGGTTTTTAGTGTTAGGTCGAAGACGGTTTGAAAACCTAGACTTTAGACGCTTACAGCAGTTGATAGTTGTTATTGATGAATTTTCTCAGCTTTTTAAGGGATCAATTTACAGCAATATTTTATATGGCACGGGAAAAAGGCGCAGTGCAGAGGTTGAAACATTCATTACAAAATTAGGATTTAATGAATCTTTACTAGACAGCCAAGTTGCTGAGCTTGGACGCGGTTGTCCACAAAGCTTAGTCGCCAGAATTTTATTAGCGAGAGCACTACTTATACAACCTGCGGTATTGGTAATCGATTTGCCGGTGTTTATTGCTCACCCTGAGATCAGGCAGTTACTGAAAGATGTTGCTGAGCAACACTCTTTCACGCTTTTACTCGTAAGTGAGCCAGAGCTGGCACCCATAGCCTATACAGGCGTTTTGAATGTAGATAAAGGCCAGCTCACGGCGCCCTAATATTATTCATTCTACAGCTGATAGGTTTATTACTTTCGGAATTTTATAAGGGGGACTTAGATAATAAACATCATTTAATTTGGCTTGTCTTTGGTTTAATCAGTATTTTTTGTTAGCGTGGTGGCGGGTAGCGTATTAAAATATGCGTTTATATTAAAGAAACTACAGAAGACAATGCCATGACTTGGGGTTTAGATAAAGCACGCAACACGTATAATGTCGCTCATTGGAGTGACGGCTATTTTGACATTAATGCGCAAGGAGAGCTGGTTGCTTACCCTGATGGCGATCAAGCTAAGGCGGCAATTTCCCTATCTGAACTGACTGAACAATTTAAAAAGCAAGGTCTAACATTACCTGTTCTAGTGCGTTTTACCGATATTCTGCAAAATCGTGTTGGCACTTTAACGAGTGCATTTACCAAAGCACGTAATGCACGAGATTATCAAGGTAGTTATACTTGTGTATACCCAATTAAAGTAAACCAACAGCGCTCTGTGGTAACTAAACTTCTGGCTCATCCAAGCGGCTTGGTTGGTTTAGAAGCAGGTTCTAAACCTGAATTAATGGCGATTTTGGGTGTTGCGCAAAACCCCATTACCATTGTTTGTAATGGTTACAAAGACAGTGAGTTTTTGCGCCTAGCCTGCATAGGTCAAGCGCTTGGTCATAAAGTTCACATTGTTGTTGAGAAGCTTTCTGAGTTAACAACGCTATTAACTGAAATTGATGATTTAGGTATTGAACCCTCAATTGGTATTCGTATCCGCTTAAACTCCGTGGGTAAAGGAAAGTGGCAAAACACAGGTGGTGAAAAAGGTAAGTTCGGCTTAACGGCGGGACAGGTGCTTTCGGCTGTTGAGTTATTAAAGTCACATAATAAATTACACCTGATGCAGCTAGTGCACTTTCATATCGGTTCACAAATTGCCAATATCCGTGACATTCATAGAGCGTTACGCGAATGTGCCCGCCACTTTGCTGAGCTAACACAACTCGGTGTGCCTCTTAATACCGTTGATGTTGGTGGAGGACTCGGTGTTGACTATGAAGGCTCTGGTTCACGTAGCGCATGTTCAATGAATTATAGTGTTGAAGAGTATGCACGTAATGTTGTGAATGCGTTTGCTGAAGTATGCCAGCAGCATGACTTAAAACATCCAGCTATTATAACAGAGTCGGGTCGTGCGTTAACTGCGCACCATGCGGTATTGATTACTGACGTGATTGACGTTGAGCGTGCGCCTAATCATGCTAACCCTGCGCCTCCAGAAACAAATAGTGTGTTAGTGCTTGAAGATATGTGGCAATGCTTACAGCGTTTAACACCCCGTATGGCCTTAGAAATCTATCATGATGCTATGCATTTATTTAGTGAAGCTCACGACCAATATGTGCACGGCTTACTGAGCATGCTTGAGTGGGCTAAGCTAGAGCAGCTTTATTTTACTATTTTACACCGTGTTCGTGCTTCGCTTAGCGAAAATGCACGTGCGCATCGTGAGGTGCTCGATGATCTCAATGAAAAGTTGGCTGATAAACTGTTTGTTAACTTTTCATTGTTTCAATCATTGCCAGACGTGTGGGGGATTCAACAGTTATTCCCCGTCATGCCTGTTGAAAATTTACATCAGCCACTAACACAACGCGCCATTATTCAAGATATTACCTGTGATTCTGATGGGCAAATCCGTAATTATGTTGAAGGCACGGGAATTGAGAGCAGCCTACCTATCCCTGAATATAAACCTGGGCAGCAGTATCATATTGCGATGTTCTTAGTGGGGGCATATCAAGAAATTTTAGGTGATTTACACAACTTGTTTGGTGATACTGACTCAGTTCATGTGGAACTCACCGACAGCGGCTACCAGCTAACGAATGCAATAAAAGGTGATAGTGTTAAGGACGTATTAAAGTTTGTTGATTATGATAGCGAAATTCTTGCTGAAAACTTCGCAAAAAGGGTCAGTGAACTGGCAATTGATGAGCAATATAAGGCACAATATTTGTCCGAGCTAAATGCCGGCCTTGCAGGCTACACATATTTTGAAGATTAAGCGTTAAAGGAATAAGTTGTAATGTCCGTTATTCGTTGTGTGTTAAGTATTTTCTTTTATACCATCAATACACTTTTTTGGTTTGTGCCGATTTTTATTTGTGGTCTGATTAAGTTGATTCCAATCAAGCCATTGCAAAAACTAATGAGCTGGCTTGCCAAGCAGTGTGCGACAGTTTGGGTTTCTGGTAACAGTGTTAATCAAAATATATTTGCCCCTTACAAGCTTAACGTTACAGGGCTTGAGCAATTACAAGCAAAAGACTGGTATTTAGTGATTGCAAACCATCAAAGCTGGGTTGATATTTTGGTGATGCAACGCATTTTTAATCGACGTATTCCATTTTTAAATTTTTTCTTAAAAAAAGAATTAATTTATGTGCCTTTTTTAGGACTGTCTTGGTGGGCACTCGATTTTCCATTTATGACCCGTACCAGTAAAAGTCAATTGAAGAAAAACCCCAAGTTACGTGGTAAAGACCTAGAAACAACACGTAAAGCCTGTGAAAAGTTTAAAGAGATGCCAGTAAGCGTGGTTAATTTTGTTGAAGGAACACGGTTTACGGCAGAAAAACATCAACGTCAAAATAGCCCGTTTGAGTATTTACTAAAGCCTAAAGCAGGTGGTGTAGCGTTTGTTATGCAAGCGATGGGGGAGCAAATCTCAAAAGTGGTCAATGTCACCATACATTACCCTGGTGGGATCCCGAGCTTTGTTGATTTTGCGAGCGGCCGCGTAAAATGCATTGATGTCCGTGTTGAAGTGATGGATGTAAGCCCTAACTTAATTGGTGATTACACTAACGATGCAGACTTTAGGGTGAACTTTCAGGCTGAATTGAACCAAATCTGGTTGCAGAAAAATCAGCAATTAGCGCAATTTGAATCGCAAGTAAAATCATAGTTACTTGCGCCATTGAGAGCACACATATGTTAAAAAAATTTTTACCTAATTGGCTAACAGGGCTACTTGTCAGTATTGTGCTGTTTGCCAATGTCATTTTATGGGGCACGCTTGTGCTGCTATTAGGTGTGCTCAAATTGGTTTTACCGTTTAAGGTGGTTAGCCATACTTTGCATTTAGCTTATAAAGGCTGGTGTAATGGTAACCGTCTTGCACTATGGCTTGGGTGCCCCAGTATAGAAGTTAATATTCAAGGCTCATTAAATCGTAAAGGTTGGTACTTACTTATCTCAAACCATATGAGCTGGCTTGATATTGTTGTATTGAGTGCGATTGATGCACTGCCAGCACCTAAATTTTTTCTAAAAGATGAATTAAAGTACGTGCCTTTCATCGGCACGGGGGCATGGGCTATGGGCATGCCATTTATGAAGCGTGTAAGTAAGTCGCAGCTGGCTAAAAACCCTAAACTCAAAGGTCTTGACGTTGAGAGAACCAAGCGCAGCTGTCGAGATTTTAGAAATCACCCAACAACCATTATTAACTTTGTCGAAGGCACGCGTTTTACCACTCAAAAGCACCATAGACAAAATAGTCCCTTTACCCATTTACTCAAACCAAAAGCTGGCGGGATTGCTTTTGCCCTCGAAGTATTGGGAGAGCAATTTGATGCACTTTTGAATACATCGATTATTTATCAAGGAGAGGGAGAGCATATCTGCCGCAATTTAATTTGTGGTCGTCTTGATGCGATAAAAGTGGATATGCAAGTGCAAGCAATTGCTGCACAGATGATTGGGGACTATCAGCATGACCGTGACTTTAGAACCTCTTTTCAGCAGCATATTAACGATTTATGGTTGCAAAAAGATGCTCAGCTAATAAGTTATCATCAAACGCAACAAGACAACTATATGGCAACGATGAATGAGGAAGTTGAAACACCATGAAGCAAACTAACCTGCAAAAATTAGTCATGCCTTGGTTTGAAAATATGCCTGATGCACAGCTGCTTAGCGCACTTACGGCAACGGCTATTGGCATTTGTGCATTACTGTTTGTGTATGTTTTTACACGCAAACTTATGCTTCCTGGTATTCAAAAAGCAGTGACGCGTTTATCGCCTGAGCGTATTGGCGCCCTAGCTCCTTTGTTGACTAAGCTTAATGGCCGTTTTGCCGGTACGTTATGTTGTGTATTATTTTTAGCTACGTTTGACAATGTATACCCTGTTACTGATGTTGCAGCCCTTATACTTAAAACGATAGGGCAAGTAGTGCTAATCATCTATGGCGGCTTCATCATAAGCAGTATTGTTAGTGTTGCAGGTGGTATTTACAACCAGCTTGATTTCGCAAGAGAAGTGCCGATTCAAGGTCTTATTCAAGTGGTAAAACTTATCACGTTTATGATCTGTGCAATCTTAATTGTCAGTATTTTACTTGAAAAGTCACCGACCTATATTTTGTCTGGCTTTGGTGCGATAGCTGCGGTGACCTTGTTAGTATTTAAAGATACGATTTTAGGTTTTGTTGCCAGTATTCAAATTGCAGCTAATCGGTTAGTTACTTATGGTGATTGGATTCAAGTTGACAGTTATGGTGCGGATGGAGAAGTCATTGATCTAGGCTTAAATACGGTGAAAGTTCGTAACTGGGATAACACAATTACAACGATCCCGACTTACATGCTTGTTGCTGGCTCATTCAAAAACTGGCGAGGAATGCAGGAGTCTGGTGGGCGTCGCATCAAACGTTCTTTGAACATTGATATGAACAGTATTCGCTTAGTTGATGAAGCATTTCGCGAGCAAATCGACAGTGCGATTCCATTGCATGATTATATTCGTGTTTCTAGTTTACCTGAGCCTGTTACAAATCTTGGTTTGTTTCGTCGTTATGCTGAAGGCTATTTAAAACAGCATGAAAAGATAAACCGTGATCTCACGTTGATGGTGCGTGAGTTACAACCGCTCAACCATGGATTACCGATTGAATTTTATTGCTTTAGTGAAGATAAACGTTGGATTTCTTATGAGCATCTACAAGCTGAAATTATGGACCATTTGCTAGCAGTGATTCCGATTTTTGGACTGCGCCCATACCAAAGTGTCACGGGACAATTTAGCGCTAATGATCAGAGCGGTATTAAACCGAGCATTAAGGTAAATAGCTCGGCGAGTTAATAATAGTACTAGCTGATATATTGCTGCCCCAACGCCAGCATAATAAAACCTACTAATAGCCACCAAATAGGTGGCTTTGCAAGTCTAAGCCAAGCAAACGCAACTACCACAACGATGATATGCCACACAGTGTGTATTGCTGATTGCCAAATCGGCGAGTAAAGTGCCGCTGCTAAAAAGCCGACTACCGCGGCATTTAATGCAGCAATACTTCCTGCGAAACGGGGCTTATCAGCAAGCTGCAACCAGCTTTTCAAAAATGCGAACATTAATAAAAAACCAGGTAAGAAAATTAAAAGTGTTGCGAGGATTGCACCTGCCAATGAGCTGTTGGGCATCACTTGTGCGCCGAGGTATGTGGCAATCGTAAACATAGGCCCAGGGATGGCCTGTGCACTAGCATAAGCCGACAAGAATTGCCCAGTCTCAAGAGTTGGTACACCTGCTTGCAAAATGGGTAGCACTACATGGCCACCGCCAAATACCATCGCACCAGTTTGGTAAAATGGTGCAAACATTTCAAACCATTCACCTAAAGGTAAAAAGCTAAGTAATAGTAAGGTGCCGAATAGCCCAAGGGGGAGCCACGCGAGAGTCACTTTTTTACTATTATTGGTGAGGGGGAGTTTAATGTGCGGGTAAAACCAGCCAATTGCAGCTGCCACAATAAGCACAAAAACTTGGCTTGATAACTGAGCAAAGAATATAAGCGCAAGTGTACTCATCACCGCGATAAGCTTGTGTAAGTGGGTTTTGCAAAAGCTCACTGCCATACTGTAGGTTGCATCGGCGACAATCACTACAGCAAAAAGTTTAAGACCCGCAATGACGGCAAAGTAAAGGTTGCCAAATTGATGGGCGCTCAACGCGAGGAAAAACATAATTAAAAATGAAGGCAGGGTAAAGCCAATAAATGCGCTAAGGCCACCCAGCAATCCTGCTTTTTCGACCCCAATAGCAAAGCTGACTTGGCTGGAGCCCGGTCCTGGTAGAGCTTGGCTGAGACTAATTAGTTGCGCGTATCGTTCGTTGCTTAGCCAGTTCAGATTATCAACAAAATGCCTTTTGAAATAACCAAGGTGAGCTGCAGGGCCACCAAAACTCATACAGCCTAGTAATAAAAATTGTTTAAATATAATGAGTAACATTGCTTTTGCCATACAGGTAATCCACTCTATTATGACAGCATTGTATGACATTTTTGTGGTTTTTATGACATTAACGTGTCTTTCATTATCAAAAATGAGTGAACTTGGTGTGAGTAACCCTTTGAGACAATATTTTACTTACCTGCTATTACTACTTGGTACAGGGGCTGTTTTTGCTTCGCCGTTGCCTAAAGTAACGGTCGGGTTAGATCACGCGCCCCCTTATAGCATAGCGACTAAAGATGGAAAATTTAGTGGTGTAGTGGTTGATATAATGCGCGACATGCAAAAAAGTTTACCATTTAGAGTTGATTTTGTTGCTTGTCCATTTCCTCGCTGTGTGAAAATGCTTCAACAAAATGAAATCGATGTTAAAGGTGGATTAATCCGTACTGCTAAGCGTGAAAAAACAATGCACTTTTTAACACCTCCTTATATGGTGCTGACGTCTTCATTTGTGTTTTATGCCCGTGCTAGCAGCTTATTCACTGTCAATAAATATCAAGATTTACGTGGTAAACGCATAGCTGTAACGCGTGGTGCTGTTCACTTTCCTCGCTTTGACCAAGACAAACGATTGCTAAAAGTGGAAGCGCTTAGTGAAAATAATGCCTTCGAGATGTTACTTAAGGGACGTGTCGAATTAGTCATCGGTGTCGAAGATACAGCCGATAATGCGTCAGTGTTTTTACATCGACCCACAAAACAAATTATTAAAATGCCTTATCGTTTTGATGATGTAATCTACGGGCATCTTGCTCTTAGCAAACAGTTTGCTAACACTGAATTAGCACGGCAGTTTCAAGAGCACCTGAATGCAATTGTTGAAAATGGCCGGCTGAGCGAGTTAGTTAAGGTTTATAACCTGCCGGCTGTCACAAAAGTAAATGTGAACAATTAACCTATTCTTCATGGTTTGTTCATCGTTATTTGTTCATAATTGTTAATAATTCAATATTAGTAATTGCCATGGAGAGACACATGACTTTTAGCAAATCGGTTCTAGCAGTAGGTGTATGCGCTGTTTTATTAACAGGTTGTGAAACAACAAATACAGGTAAAGGCGCAGCTATTGGTGCAGCAACGGGAGCTGTTTTAGGTAAAGCAACAGGCGATCATGATGATAAACGTATTTTCATTGGTGCAGCAATTGGTGCTTTAGCAGGTGCGGCTGTAGGTGATTACATGGACAAGCAAGAAGAGGCTTTCCGTGATGAGCTGGCAGGCTCTGGCGTTGAGGTTGTTCGTGAAGGCGATAATATCCGTCTAGTCATGCCATCGAATATTACATTTGCAACTGACCAATCTTATATCACATCGGGCTTTCATAATACGCTGAACGCTATTGCTCAAGTGATGAACAAGTACGAAAAAACTTACTTAAGTGTTGAAGGTCATACTGATAGCACCGGTCGTGATAGCTATAACATGACGCTTTCTCAACAACGTGCACAAAGTGTTAAAGATTACCTAGTGAATCAGCAGATATTATCTGCCCGTATAAGTACACGAGGTTATGGTGAAACACGTCCAGTAGCAAGTAATGATACTGCAAATGGTCGTGCTCTGAATCGTCGTGTAGAGATTCAAATTGTACCAAACACACAAGGTTAGGCTTAAAGCCTGAGCTTGTGGTCAGGTTTGATTTGCCCTTTCAAACCTGACAATCCCTCTTTGTTAATCACGATTAAATTGTAGTTCGCACAACTGCTTATACAAAGGATTAGCAGCTAGTAATTGCGGATGTGTTCCTGTCGCAATCACTTCCCCCTTATCCATTACCACTATTACATCAGCATGTTTAACTGTTGCTAAACGATGTGCAATGATCAGTGTTGTTCTATCTTGCATTAAATGTTCAAGTGCGGCTTGTACATGAAACTCACTTTGCGCATCAAGAGCGCTGGTGGCTTCATCAAGTAAAAGAATGGCAGGATCTTTTAATATTGCCCGTGCTAGCACAATGCGTTGTTTTTGCCCGCCAGAAAGCCTGACTCCTTGTTCACCTAAAAAGCTTTGATAACCATCCGGTAATTGAGTAATAAACTCATCAGCATGGGCATATTTTGCCGCCGTATAAACTTGCTCATCGGTTGCATCAGGGTTGCCATAGCGAATGTTATGCATCACGTCTGAACTAAATAAAATAGGGTTTTGTGCCACCATCCCCATTTGCTGACGCAAGCAATTTAGTGAAAGCGCTTTAATATTAACCCCTGCTAGTGAAATACTCCCTGAACTTGGATCGTAAAAGCGCTGTAGTAATTCAAACAGTGTGGTTTTACCCGCCCCTGATGGGCCGACAATCGCCACTGTTTGCCCTTGTTTTACGGTTAAATTAAGCGTATTTAATGCGGCGCTATCTGGTCTTGAAGGGTAATGGAAAGACACATTTTCAAATTGAATTGCAGGGTGATTTACTTTATTCGCATTAAATTGTGCATCACTGTTTTTGGCTGGGCTTTGGATCATACTTTCAACGGCAAGTAGCTCCAGCAAGCGGGCGGCAGCACCTGCAGCTCTTTGTAATTCACCGTAAACTTCAGCAACCGTTGCTACAGACATCGCCACCATGATGGCATAAAACACGAAAGCACCAAGCTCACCGCCTGTCATCGTGCCCGCAAGTACATCACTGCCACCAATCCAAAGCATAATACTAATAGCTGTAAAGGTGAGGAATATCACCGCTGCAATTAAAAATGAGCGTTGCTTGATGCGGCTTTTAGCCACCTGAAAGGCTTTATTGGTCTCGTTAGCAAAGGCCGCTTTTTCACGTTCTTCATGGCTGTAGCTTTGTACAACTTTAATATTCTGGATTATTTCGCCTGCGTAAGTACTGATATCGGCAATGGCATCTTGGCTAGAGCTTGCGAGCTTTCTCACTTTTCGGCCAAAAATCATCATTGGAAGTAGTACCACAGGTACGCAAGCAACAACCACAAGGGTTAGCTTTAAGTTGGTGATAAGCAGCATAGCCAAACCACCAATCAGCATTAAGCTACTGCGTAGTGCCATTGAAAAAGAGGAGCCGATGATAGATTGTAATAAGGTTGTGTCGGTCGTTAACCGTGACATTAGCTCACCGCTACGATTTTCTTCAAAGTAGCTTGGGTGCAAAGTGACGATACGGTCGAACACCGCTTTACGAATATCATTACTGACTCGCTCGCCAATCCACGACATTAAATAAAAGCGGCAGAATGTGCCAACAGCTAATAAGCTAATCAAACCAATGAGTACCATTACAGCTTGTTGGAGCTGGGCTTGTGAGCCAGCAATAAAGCCATGATCAATGACAAATTTAACGCCTTGACCAAGCGATAGGTTGACACCTGCGGTGAGTAACAAAGCTGCAAGGGCGGCTAATACCACCCACTTATAAGGCTTTATAAACGCTAAAATGGGTAATAAGCTTCGAAAAGCGGCCTGCTCTTTGGTTTTTGCCATGCTAGATTCTTTTAAGTGAATAGGGTATAGATATGGTTATCTTTGTTTTAAAAATCAACAGTAAAGTAAGGGATTAGTATGGAATCAATAACTGTTAGTGGTGAATTCACCGTTAAATTAAACCCAATCGGTGGTTATGCGACAGGTCAAGATGGTGTGAATCTTGGACGTATGTCAATAGATAAAGAATTCTCTGGTGCACTTGAGGCATTGAGTCAAGGTGAGATGTTAAGTGCCATGACAGCAACTCAAGGCAGTGCAGGTTATGTTGCTATTGAACAAGTTGTAGGAAAACTCAATGGCAAGCAGGGCAGTTTTGTTTTGCAACATTTTGGCACGATGGATAAAGGGGCAGATCGTTTGATTTTAGAAGTCGTGCCTGACTCGGGGACCGGTGAACTTGAAGGTTTAACAGGGAAAATGCACATTCGAGTCGAAGAGGGTATTCATTATTACGATTTTGAGTACCAGCTGTAATGACATTACCTTTATGGCTTAGCCTAGTCGCCGTTTGCATTATGGGCGCAATGTCACCGGGGCCGAGTTTAGCTGTGGTGTTAAAGCACAGTCTGCATGGTGGCATGAAAAACGGTATGTTAGCAGCACTTAGCCATGGTATCGGGGTCGGGTTTTATGCCTGTGCTTCGTTGCTAGGGTTAGGGGCATTGATGACTCAACTGCCAACACTTTATCAAGTACTTGTTTATGGCGGTGCAGCATATCTTGCCTATTTAGGGATTCGTATTTTATTAGCTAGGCCCAGCTCGCAAACACTGCATGTTGAGAAAGCGAAGCCAAGCCCTCGTGCAGCTTTGCAAGATGGCTTTGCCATTGCCTTTTTGAACCCAAAGCTTGCGGTATTCTTTCTAGCGCTGTTCTCGCAATTTATTGACCCAGAAAACCTCACGTTTCAGGTTGGGTTGATTATGTGCTTAACGGTGTTTGTGCTCGATACGGGGTGGTATCTACTTGTTGCACTGTTAACCGAAATATCAAAAAAACGGTTTGGTTTTACCAAGGCAAACCCTTGGTTTGAAAAGCTACTGGGGGTGATTTTTATTGCTCTGGCAGTTCGCGTTGTCATCACTTTATAAGGAGTTCGAAATGACCGAAAGCAGTTTATTGAGTGCCAGTTTTGATCCCAAAGTAAAACAGTATTGGTTATTACTGGGTATGTTTACCTGTGTGATTAGTATGGTAGGTATCCCTTTCATTCCCATTGTTGCGTTAATAATCTGGCTGGTGGCAGGGCGTATTTTAGCGGCGATGTCAGCTACTTTGTTAACTCGTAAATTAGTGGTGAAGCGTGGTGTCTTTTTTAAAGAAGAAAAGTCGATCCCACTTGAAAAAATAACCGATGTAGCACTAAGCCAAGGTCCTTTGATGCGTCAATTTGGCCTTTATCGACTGAGCTTTGAAACGGCAGGTCAATCAGGGCAAGGTGCATTGGTATCATTACTCGGAGTGGTTGATGCAGAGACGTTTCGCGAAGCAATCTTGAAACAAAAAGATGAAATATCTCAAACCAATGCTAAAGCTGAGCATCAACCAGAAGACAGTCAGTTAGAACTGCTACGTTCACTTACTTATAGCGTAAAAAACATTGAGCAAATGTTAGTTACGCTATTAGATGAAAAGCGTTAGGCCATTTGTAAAGTAGGGCTACCAGCTTGTACGCTGAGCGCTTTTTGACGCTCGTTAAGCAGTGTGTAATCGGCTGTTTTAACGCTGCTCACATAATGCCACTGGGCAAGCGCTTGTTGCTGAGTAAAGGTGACGGTTAAGTAGCCGCGTTCAACTAAGTTGTTGTAAGCTAAGTCGTTAACCAGCAATGCGATGACTTGCTCAACTTGTGCGACAGCTTCACTCGATTGTGTATTTAATGCTAAGTAGTTCTCAAGGCCCGGTGAAGAAACCGAAGATGTTGCAAACTCAACACCGGCTGCGGCGTTAGCAGAAACAGGGTTGCTTGCATCAGTGACTAATTGTCCCGCCCAACTGTTATGCGTATCACCCGCCAAAACGACTAAGTTCTTTTGCGCTGCAATTGCTGTCCCAAGTATTAGCTCACGTTCATAAGCATAGCCATCCCATGCATCAAGATTATAAGGTGCTGTTGTTTCTACGCGTGCTCGCTGCTCACTCGTAACCGTTGGATCGCCAGCTAATACGCGTCCTTTAATTTGCGCAAGCTCACTAAATAATGTATTTGCTTGAGCAAGTAATGCCGATGGATCAGCACCGCTTGCTTGAGTCACTTGAATGTTCATTAGTAACTGCAAAACCTCAAATGGCAAATGCATTTTGGTCATCAGCACTTGCTGCCCAAGCACTTGCCATTGTGTTGTTGCTGTCGCTAAACCATCGGTTAGCCATGTAAGTTGCTCATTACCTAATAGAGCACGAGTTGGAGAGCTGATTGCTGTAACAAAGTCAGTTTGTCCTTGGCTGCTGGTTAAATCGAAATCGGCGTAATTAACTTGCTCGTCGCGAGCTAAAACACGGGTATCGAGCATGTGTAATGACACTAAATTACCAAACTCAAAGCGTCGATAAATACGTTCTTTATCGGCTACATTACGGATAGGCATCCATTCAAAGTAGGCTTGTAGCGCATGCATTTTACGCTCGCTAAATTCACCTTCGCCGTCGTTGTGATTTTCAGCGCCACTGTGCCATGTATCATTTGCTATTTCGTGGTCGTCCCAAACAGTAATAAATGCACAATGACTATGGGCAGCCTGCAGGTTTTCGTCTTTACGATAATGGGCGTAACGTTTGCGATAATCCGCTAAAGAAATGATTTCATCACTGTTGTCATCAGGTAACAAACGGCCTAGTTCGGTGGCATCTTCAGTGGCATAACCTGTATTGCCATATTCATAGATGTAGTCACCTAAGTGCAGTACTGCATCTAAATCGGTTTGTTTTGCGATTTCACCATACACATGGAAGTAGCCAGCAGGGTAGTTAGCGCAAGAGACAACGGCAAATTTTACTTGCTCTATGTTGCTGGTTGGGAGTGTTTTACCTGCCCCCGTGGGTGAAGTTTTACCATTACTTATGAAGCGGTAATAATAAGTAGTGTTAGCATCGAGACCTTGCAGATCAACTTTCAAGGTAAAGTCGGTTGCATCACTTACTTGTGTCTCGCCATCATGGCTTATGGTTGTGAAGTTAGCATCCGTTGAGGCTTGCCAAACTACGTTAACACTCGTGACGTTTTCAAGAGGGGTAATGCGAGTCCAAATAATCAGACTGTCAGCGAGCGGGTCGCCACTGGCTACACCGTGATCAAAGCTGACAAGGGTCTGCTTTGTGGTTTCATCATCATCGTCATTAAGACTACAGCCAGTTAAACCGAAAGATAAAACGGCGGCGCCAAAACCCGCCGCCGATGCTTTTAAAAAGCGTCTCCGTGTAAAAGTCATTGCTCTGTACCTATGAGTAGAAAAGTACGAGCTTATCCGACCAGTGTTACTATTCTATGAAGCTAAAACACTTGGCAAATTTGTTCTGCATTACAGGTGATTACTGTGACATTTTCGTAGCCAACACGAGTCAGTGCTTCGGCACTGAGTGTAGCACGGGCACTACTTGCACAGTGTAAGTAGATTGGCCGAGCAGGGTCTTTTTCAATTTCCATTAATTTCATTTCAAGTACACCACGTGGGATATTAATTGCACCTGTTGCTGCTTTAGTGGCGTGTTCAGCAGGTTCACGTACGTCAATTAATAAACCATGGTTTTCGCTTAATTCTTGTTTTGCTTGGTCAGCGCTAATGCGGCGCTGGTTTGGAGCAATAATTTTCATTAAGTCAGGAATTGGGGTCAGCATACTAATCCTCCATGCCAAGTTTGCGTAAAATGGTGATCATTGGGCACCACTTAGTGAATGCGGATTGAATTAAGTTTAGAGCAATAAATACCGTAAACCAAATCCACAGCGGACTGTGAAACTGTTGTAGCAACAATGAAATACAGATCATTACACCAGCAATTAAGCGAAGCGCGTCATTTAGTTTCATAATAAGACCTCGATAACAGAGTGATGTATTTAATATATTAGATAATTCTACATTAGTAAATTCTAATATTAGACTTTTCTAATATATCAATCTATACTTTAGCGGTATTTTAAGAATATAGAGTAGTGTGATTATGAACATCGATTTTGCGGCTATGGCCGACAATGTTGAACAAGCAGAGCAAATGCTAAAGATATTGGCGAATAAAAATCGTTTGATGATCTTATGTTCCCTACAAGATGGTGAAATGAGCGTGAGCGAATTAAACGAAGCTGTGCCGTTGGCGCAGTCGGCATTATCGCAACACTTAGCGGCGCTGAGAAAAGCTCAGATCGTCGCGACTCGACGCGAAAGCCAAACCATCTATTACCGTGTAATAGATAAGAATGTAGTGGCTATTCTTGCAACCTTATATGGTTTATTTTGCAAAGGTAGTTAGGTAATGAATGCTATCGATAATGCAGTAAAAAACAGCTTGAGCGGTCGCCTCCCTGTCATTATTTTTATTATGTCGGTGCTGCTCGGTTTAATGGCATTAAAGCAAACCCCTCGTGAAGAAGAACCGCAAATTGTGGTTCCTATGCTTGATATATATGTGGCAGCGCCAAACGTTGAAGCGCCAGAAGTAGCTAGGCTGGTAACTGAGCCATTGGAGAAGTTATTGGCGCAGTTAACGGGCGTTGAGCATATTTACTCGACTACACAAAGTAATGCTGCTGTTGTCACTCTTCGCTTTGAAGTCGGTCACGATCGTGAGCGAGCCATTCTCGACACTTACACTAAACTCTATAGCTATCAACACACCATGGCGTCAGTGATCAGTTCATGGCAAATTCGTCCGGTTGAAGTGAACGATGTGCCCATTGTGATGCTGGGCTTATTTAGTAAAGATCCAAAACTCTACGATGATTACCAACTAACCCGCTTTGCCAACGAAATCGCTAACAGTTTACAGCGCATCGAAAACACCAGCGAAGTGAAAGTGATTGCTGGTAGAACTCGACAATTAACGATTAACCTTGATGCGAGCGCGCTCGCTGCACACCAAACAACCCTAACCGATGTGTATTATGCACTTAGCGTATCTAACCAATTAGTGAATGTTGGCAGTGTTGTTGAGGGGAGGCAGCAAATTGCCTTACAAGTGGGTGATGTTTTACGTTCACAATCTGCGATTGAACGGCTTGTTGTCAACGTGGTAAACGGTAAGAGTGTTTACCTAAGTGATGTGGCCCAGGTGAGTGATGGCCCAAGCGAAGCACAAAGCTATCAATGGCTGGCTCAATCAGATAATCAGCAACAACTTCCTTTAGTGACCATTAGTGTCGCTAAACAAGCAGGCACCAATGCGGTCGCTGTAGCGAATGAAGTGCACAGTATGATGGGCAGTTTATCGGCTAATCTACTACCAGATGAAGTGGGCTACACCGTACTGCGTGACTATGGCCAAACAGCGAACGAAAAAGTAAATAACCTTACCTCGAGCTTAGTGTTTGCGGTATTTACCGTGGTTATTTTTGTTGGTGTATTTTTAGGCTGGCGACCAGCAATTGTGGTTGGTTTAGCAGTACCTATTTGCTACGGCATCACCCTGACACTTGATTTTGCCTTTGGCTATACAATTAACCGAGTCACACTGTTTGCACTAATACTTTCTTTAGGTTTATTGGTTGATGATCCGATCACAGGAATAGATAACATAAGTCGCTTTTTAACCCACAAAGGCGATAAAAAACAGCGCATAGTTGATGCCATGAGTGAAATACGTGTAGCGCTGTTTATGTCTACATTGACCATTATGGTGGCATTTATCCCACTTGCGTTTATCACCGGCATGATGGGGCCGTATATGGCACCGATGGCATTCAATGTGCCGGTAAGTGTAATGGTTTCAACCATAGTGGCATTTTTTGTTACGCCTTGGTTGGCCATGAAACTACTTAAAGCGCCAGTCGATGACAGCGTACAACTCGATGCCAATCAGCATGGTTTATATGAGCGTATATTATCGCCATTACTTGAGTCTAAAGGCCGTGCCAAACTCGTTTTATGGACTACATTAGCCTTGTTTGTCGCCAGTGCCATGTTACCCGTCATGCGTGTTGTGCCTTTAAAGCTATTACCGTTTGATAATAAAAATGAGTTACAAGTTTTAATCGATATGCCAGAAGGCACGAGCCTTGAGCAAACCGCGGCTTTCACTCGACAAGTACAAACCATCACTTGGCAATTAAATGAAGTAAGCGAGGCGGCAGCCTACGTTGGCCAGCCATCGAGCATGGACTTTAATGGTATGGTGCGTGGTTATTATCGACGTGAAGCAGCGAACCTTGCTGAGCTTAGAGTACTTCTGCTTGATAAAACTGAGCGCGGCCATCAATCTCATGCTGTGGTCATGCGCTTGCGTGCCGCATTAGCGCCATTGGCAACTGATGGCATTGTTATTAAAGTGGTTGAAGTACCACCAGGCCCGCCTGTTTTAAGTACCTTAGTGGCCGAAGTTTACAGTGAGCCATTTGTTGATACAGACACTCACTATCAAGCAGCTCTTGCTGTTGCAGCAAGGTTAAAGCAAGAGCCGCATGTGGTAGAGGTTGATACCAGTATTGCTGCTAATGCGCCCTTACAGCGTTTTGTGACTGATAAAAGTAAAGCGTCATTGTCGGCGGTGTCTACGCAAGATATTGCCCAGACTTTAGCCATTGCCTCGCATGGGCAAAATGTTGGGGTGTTATATGTGAGCGGTGAAACAGACCCTGTTGATATTAAACTGCAACTGCCGTATCAAGACCGAAATCAATTTGCTCAATTGCTGGCATTGCAGGTTCGCGGTGACAGAGAGCTTGCAAAAACCAGTGACGAATTTGGGCTGCAAAGTGCACCGCGTCCGCTGGTGGCGTTATCTGAATTGGGTGAGTTTCAGCATCAAGATGTTGCTAAACCAATTATGCGTAAAGATCAGCGTAATGTGGTGTATGTAATGGCTGAGCTAAACGGTCGTACACCCGCTGAAATTATTGCTGACGTCAATGCCGACTTAGGTATCAGCGCAGACGAATTTAGCCAAACTGATTGGCAAAGTAGGCACTTTTTCAATAATGGTGGTAGCCAGGCTTGGCAATTACCTGCTGGCACTGACGTAACCTTTAGTGGTGAAGGTGAATGGCGAATTACCATTGATGTATTTAGAGATATGGGCATTGCCTTTGCGTTTGCGCTCACTGCAATTTTCATCATCTTACGAATTCAAACAAATTCTGTCAGTTTGTCACTGATCATCATGTCGGCTATTCCATTAACCGTAATAGGGATCATGCCGGGCTTTTGGTTATTAAATCAATTTGGAGAGCGCACCATTGCTGGTGCTCCAGAGCCGGTGCTATTCACTGCAACAGCCATGATTGGCATGATTGCACTTGCCGGTATTGTGGTTCGTAACTCACTTATTTTGGTTGAATTTATTAATCAAGCTCGCAGCCAAGGTATGGCAATTAAACAGGCTTTAATCGCCGCAGGCACGGTGCGAATGCGCCCCGTGTTGCTGACAGCCGGAACCACCTTATTAGGTAACTTGGTGATCACCCTAGACCCAGTATTTAGCGGTCTAGCGATTGCGATTATTTTTGGGATTGTGGCATCAACATTGTTCTCATTATTTGTTGTGCCGCTGGTTTATTATTTAGTGTTTGCAAAGGATGCAGCCAAAGAGGAACAAGCTCATGCAAGGTAAATCAAAACTTATTGGTTCAATTATCGCGTTATCAGTGATCATTGTGGCGGTACTTTACATGGCGGGCAGTTTTTCTGATAAGCAAGCTGCAGGCATGAAAAACCCATCGGCAAATGATTACACTGGTCAGTTAGTGACAGTGAGACTGGCAGATATTGCGCGTGATGAAGTTGTACCAGGAACTGTGATTGCGAAACAAAATACGCAAATTTCATCACGGGTTATGGCACAAGTTGAGCGTTTAAATGTCCGCGCTGGCGATACAGTAAAACAAGGTGATGTGCTAATTACCTTGCAGCAAGATGACTTTCAAGCAGGGCTTGCTCAAAGTGATGCACAAATTAATGCTATTAATGCCTCGCTTACTCAAGCTGAAAAGCAGCTCAAGCGAGTTAATGACCTTTTCAAACAAGGTTTAGTGTCAGTCAGTGATTATGATGATGCGAAAGCAAGGTTTGATAATTTAAGCGCAAATCTAGCCATTGCTAAGCAGCAGCAAACACAAGCACAAGTTGCATTGAGTTTTACGCAAATTAAAGCGCCGATTTCAGGTGTTGTGGTGGAGCGTTTTGCAGAACCTGGCGACACCGCAACCCCTGGCACGCCATTACTCGCACTGTATAACCCACAGCAATTGCAATTAGCGTTTAATGTCAGAGAGCAGCAAGCAATTAAGTTGAATGTTGGCCAAACCCTAACGGTTAAATTACCTGCTTTATCAATATCGATGCCTGCCACAGTGACAGAAATTGTGCCCGTTGCTGATAGTGCTGCGCGTAGTATGGAAATCCGTTTAGAAACAGGTGCGCAAACTGGGTTAATGCCTGGCCTTTACGCACAATTACAATTACCGCTCGCCCCTGAAAAAGGGGTGTTGATTGACTTGAGCTGGGTGCATCAATATGGCCAATTGAGTATGGTTTATTTACTTGAAAATAATCAAATCGTGCGTCGCTACGTTCGCCTTGGCGAAATGGTCGATGGACAGCAGCACATCGTTTCAGGTTTAAACCCAGGTGATGTGCTGGCTGTTGATTTTAAAGCTAAATAAAGGTCGCTATTTCGTCCAGCGACTTTTTCACTAAGGCATGTTCAGGGATGGTTGCATCTGTGCCTGGGTAGCCTGCAATGAGCAGCATGTAAGGGCGCTCATTATCTTTATCACGGCCACAAATTTCGGTTAAAAAGCTCATTGGTTTTGGTGTATGCGTAAGGGTAGCAAGGCCCGCTCTGTGAAGTGCTTGAATTAAAAAGCCAGTCGCCAAGCCTACAGACTCATGAACATAGTAATTGGTATTTTTGTCATCGGCAGAAATACCGCCTTTCTTTTGACTAAACACGGCAATTAGCCAAGGTGCATGCTCAAGGTAGGGCTTACTGGCATCGGTGCCAAGTGGTTTTAAGGCATCTAACCATTCTTCGCCTGCGCGACCTTCATAAAATGAGCGCTCTAGTTTTTCAGCTGCTTCTCGAATTTGTTTTTTCACATCGCTGCTGTGTATTGCTACAAAGTGCCAAGGTTGATGATTGGCACCACTTGGGGCAGTGCCAGCCGCTCTAATACAAGTTTCGATTATTTCTTTTGGCACAGGGCGGTCGCTAAAGCTACGAATACTGTGGCGACGCTGACTCACTGCTAAAAACTCTTCGGCGCGTTTTAGCATCTCGTCATGAGGGTACTCAATAAAGTCATTGAGTGGCTGATTTTTGTGTTCTTGCATGGCTTTTCGCTTCTTGTGTGTTGATGATAAAATCGTGTTATTGTTGTCTATGCTGGTTACGGCGATAGTCTGCCAACTCATTACTTAACCAGTCTTTTGCATTAATTAAAGTACCGTCGCTAAATCTTACCTTGTAAGGCTTGCCACTCCATGAGCTTTTACTTGCTAGGTTTTCTATAAATTTCTCGGCAGTTTTCGCATAACGGGTCGCTTTTCGATATTTCATAGCAAGGTGCTCAGCAGCATCTTGGCTTGAATGCTCTGTGCCATTGCGAATAAATACGGCATCGCTTTTAGCAACAAACTCAATGAGGTGATTTATCTCTTGCTCTGGGGTGGCTGCATAACTGAATTGGCTAATGCTCAATAACATTAATGCGATTAACCAATATCCATTCATTGTTATTTTCACTGTACTTTTTGCTCTATGGTTAGGGTTGCAATTATTGGGTTATGATCTGAACTATCCAGTTCTGGCACGACCGTTGTTTCTATTTTGACACCACGTACCCATACTTGGTCAAGTGCTAATCCAAATGCTTTTGTACGTTTATCATCTAAATAAATAGCTTCATGTAACCCTAACTTGTTAAGTGTTTGTTTCAAAAGAGCCTGTCTTCGGTCGCTCCAAGTATTAAGGTCACCAGCAAATATGATCGGTCCTTGATGCATTCGCATGATGCTCGCTGCATCTTCGAGCTGTTGTTTAAAGTCACTCACACCTATTGTGAAGTTAATGCCATGTAGATTAATACTTAGTAATAACTGTTGATTAGGCAGTGCATATTCAACAATGTTGGTCGCTTTTGGGCTACGTAACCAAGGCTCTGTGTGGGTGAGTGTGCAATGCACCGCGGCGGGCCAGCGGCTGAGTGTCATAACACCAGATTGCACACTGCCACTTTTATACCCTTTAGCAAAACGCCAGTAAGGTTTGAGCTTTGTAAGCGCAGGCTCTTTGATAGCTTCTTGTAATAACACAATATCAGCATCGGCATTTAGCTTTTGCAAATCTGTGAGTAAGCCATCTATTTGTGCTTTGTAGATGTTCCAGCTCAACAATGTGAATTGATAGGGTAAAATGTAATGTGCTGCGTAAGTTTGCACACGGCTTTGTGCTAATTGTTGTTGACAGTTTGTTAGGTTGGCTGCGGTTTTGGTAATGCCTTGTTGCTCATCAGAGCTTGGAGTATTTGCAATACTTTGCCAAGACAATAAACTTAAGAACAATAAATGTAGATACGACGTCATAATTACCTTTACTTACAGACCTTCCTGATTAGTCTTTACTCTTTCCAGTTTAGTTCAAACTGAGCCTGTGAGAAACTGTAGCTTTTTTACAATTTTATATATTTTCTTACCCTTTATAGAAACTTCATGTTGTACACTGCAGCTTCAAATTATATCTGAAGGAAAACACATGAAGCAGTTAGTGTGCGTGTTACTTACGCTATCGTTAGTAGCATGTTCATCGGTGACTATCGTGCCTAATAAGGCAGACAAATTAACACGGAATGCTGACTATCAAGACAGTAGACCTTTCTACTTGTGGGGATTGGTGGGTGAACAGCGTGTTGATGTTAAAGCGGTCTGCCAAGATAAAAAAGTAATGCAAATGCAATCCCAGCAAACATTTACAGATGGAGCTTTGGGGTTGGTTACACTGGGTATTTATGCGCCTCACACTGTGAAAGTATGGTGTGAACAATATGGGCAGGAGCAATTATGAAACATGTATGCTTAACTGTAATTCTTGCTGCTGCTTTAAGTGGTTGTACACATATTTATTTTGATAATGGCAGCCCTACCTCAGCAAATAAGGGAGCAGTTACAGAACGTTGGCATCACAATTTTGCTGCTGCGTTGTACGAAGGCTCCAAGCCTGTGGATTTATCAATATACTGTCCTAATTCCGAATGGCAAAGTGTACATACTTACAAGTCATTCCTTAATGTTGTAGCAGGCGAGGCGGTTAATGAAATAGGTGGGCCTATTTGGTACCCAAAAACAGTGGAAGTAAGCTGTGCTCAGGTACCCTATAAAGCCGATTAATTATTCGTATCGTAAAGCATCAATTGGGTTTAAGCGTGCCGCTTTAATAGCGGGCGCTAAGCCAAACACAATACCAATCAATGAAGTAAAGCCAAATGACAGTATAACTGCCCAACTCGGTATGTAGGCATCTGGCATGCTCGGCACTGATAACGAAATCAGCGACGCGGCGCCATAACCAATCAATACCCTAATTGTTGATTCTTTAGCAATTTATATTGTAACTGTATGTTAACAGGTGTGATGCTGTTAGTTGTGTTATTGTGTAAGCACTGGAATGAGTCGATATTTTTAAGTAAGTAGGTAGTTATGACGAATAACAATAGACGTTGTATTGATGAGTTAGTGTTAGGGTTTTGGCGCTTGTTAGATTGGCAAGTTACGCCACAACAGTGTTTAAGTTTTTTAGAAAATGCAATCGATATGGGGGTTTCACATACCGACCACGCTGACATTTACGGCGAATATGGCTGCGAAGCCGAATTTGGTAAAGCGCTTAAGTTGAAACCAAGTATTCGTGATGAAATTAAAATAATTACCAAGTGTGGTATCAAACCCGCATTTGCAAGTTTAGGGTTACAAGGTAAGGCTAACCATTATGATTCCAGTGCTGTGCATATCATTGCCTCAGCGCAACAGTCATTAAAGCATTTCAATACAGATAGGTTAGATGTGTTATTAATTCATCGTCCTGATTATTTAATGAATGCTGATGAAATGGCTGAAGCATTCAATACCCTCAAAGCGAATGGTGATGTGATTGACTTTGGTGTATCTAATTTTACGCCATCTCAACTCAGCTTATTACAATCCCGTTTAGATTTTGAATTGGTTACCAATCAGATTGAGTTTTCGCCTTACGAAATGAAAGCCCTTGATGATGGAACTTTAGACCAATGTCAATTGCTCGATATCAAACCAATGCTTTGGTCACCGTTAGCAGGTGGACGTCTGTTCTCAAGTGATGATGAAAAAGCGATACGTTTACGCGCAGTGTTAGAGCAGGTCGGCACTGAAGTTGGTGCAAGTTCTCTTGATCAAGTGGTGTATGCTTGGTTATTGATGCATCCGAGTGCGCCATCTGTAGTGCTAGGTACGGGTAACATTGAACGCGTTAAATCAGCTGTTGCAGCTAAGGCTCTTAAGATAAGCCGTGAGCAGTGGTATCGTATTTGGCAGGGCTCAACAGGCCACAGTGTTCCTTAAGCTTCTAAACTAGAAAAGGGCCTTGCGGCCCTTCGTGTTGCAGCAAGTAACACATTCTTTTTAAAGTGTAAAATCTACCGCGTAAGCGACGTACACTTTCACATCTGTTCCATCAATGTCAGTATCTGAAACGCCTAATGTAAAGCCGTCTTTAGATACCGAAACACCGTAGTCGATGATATTGTCATCACCAATGAAATCACCTGAGTAATGGCCGACATGCAGCGCCAGCTCTGTGCCATTATTTCCTATTGGAAAGCTATAATCGGCATTTAAATACAGTGAATCTCCAAAGTCGGTGCCATCGCCGCTTGCTGCTGATGAAGCTAATACGGCTGCGCCAAACGTGAAGCTACCCATACTAATGCTACCGTAGATCTCTGAAAAGTCTGCATCGGTAAACGAGGCCGCATCTGGGTATGCATAATAAATGTAGCCAACATCGTAGCTAAAGGTTTCATTGATATCGCCGCCAAAACCAGCGTAGAGATCAAGCTCGTAGGTCATATCTTCTGCCCAGCTAGCATTTGATACCCAAGTACCCGCATAAAAGCCAGATTCACTTGCGTAATCAATACCACCTTGAATTGCGGCATCACCGCCTGTCTGTTCTTGACCACGCCATAAGTAGTTTGAGGTTGCTGCCGCGTTAGCTGTTACTTCTGCAAAGCTATACGTCGAGCCTAAAGTAAGTAGCGTGAGGGCGCTGGCCGCGACCACTTTTTTTAGTTTTAGCATGTTTTGTATCCTGTTGTTATGTTGATTTTGCCCATTTCAGATTGCAGTCTGGTTATTTGTCGGGGCATTATTTTTATGTGTTGTCTGGATACGATATAGCACTGGTTGTGCCAAGTTAATTTACGGTGGGAATTTTTATGCTTTATTTCTTTTAAAACAGTCTTGTAAGTATTCTTTTGGTTAAAGTTGACTTGTATTTGAATTATTCATGCGCACTTGCATGGTGCAATAAATTTCCTGGTTGCACAATGAAGACGCAACCAGGTTTTTCTTACTTGATAGAGACTTAGCCGAAAATGGCACGCATTAAACTAATGGTTTCTTCAACGCTACGGCCCTTTTCAACTTCACTGATGATTGAATCGCGCTTAGCTTTAATATGTTCAGGGATATCATCACTTGCAAGGGCTCGGTCTACCAGTATTTCAGCCGATTCTTTACCGCGGCGTACAGTCTTTTTACCCGCAGAGCTTGTGCTGCTTTTAGGTTTGTTTAGTAACTTAATATAGTTAGAGCTATCAGCAGTCGCTTTGTCTGCATAATAAAAGAAGCTAGGTAACAAGGCTTTAATTTCAACTAGAGATTGTTCAAGTTCATTAGCCGCAGTAGCCATTTTGTACCAAGGCATACTATGAATTGCTTCGACAACATCTTGCCAGTAGCGCTCAAAATCGCGGTTATTTAGCTTCGTAATGCCAAGGGCTGCACAAAGGGCATCAAGTTTACTATTTACGATTGGTGTAAACACGTCAGGTCGACGCATTGCAAGTAAGCGAGTAGCAGGCGCAAGCGTTGGCTTTTCATCGCTGCCATTAAATGCCATGAAGTAAGCAACCATAAAATGCTGATAATGTTCTTGAGTTACTTCACCCTCAAGTGGAATGTGTACAAGAGCCTCATCGAACGCACCAGGTAAATCACTCAACATTTGGTGGAAACCTTTGGCGTTTTTAGTAGAAGCAAACCATTCAACGTCAAAGTTATAGCTGCTTGGATCGAGCGAGGCACTGTGCTTACCTGAAAACGCTAAACGGTCTTCTGGGATCATCTCTTTTAGTGATTGTGATTTAATCGCTGCAATGTAATTAGCTAAGCGTAGTTGCTCATCAAGGGCTACAAGCTCTTTATGCTGTTCGATGAAACTTGCGATAACTGGCCATGGCGCAACTCTTAACGTTTTTAACTGCAAAAAGCTGATTGCAGAAATTAATAAGTCATGAAGTTTTTTAAGTGTCGGTAATTGCTTATCTTCTAATAGATCGTAATTAATGCGATCGCGGCTTGCACTTAATAGCTCATAGCACCACCCTAAAAAGTCTTCAGGGTGGTTTTCTACTTTAACTGCCATTAGATTTAAGCTGATATCAGAGGCTTGCTTGAGGATATTTTGATAAATTTGACTTTCTTGCTCGCCAAGCGCCATTTTTGACGGTGAAATAAGCAGTTTCTTCATGCTTAATCGATACTCCAGTTTTGACC
>Ga0213832_1000182_pt1 | contig 88306 bp, 72 predicted proteins | sample SWATP13_FD_161660 | JGI IMG/M metagenome (GOLD analysis project Ga0213832, IMG submission 161660) | Coastal seawater microbial communities from Marineland, Florida, United States - SWA TP1 #3 | ecosystem: Environmental > Aquatic > Marine > Coastal | place: USA: Florida | collected 2016-08-06 | reverse complement strand
TTGGTCCTAGCATTATTGATTCAGCACTTGAGATCCTTAAAGCTGCAGGTTGCGATTTTGATTATGAATTCGTTGATGCTGGCCTTGCTGCCCTAGAAAAAACTGGTGAGTTACTTCCGCAAGAAACCATTGATACGATTGCGCGTAACAAGATCACTTTAAAAGGTCCTTTAACTACACCAGTGGGTGAAGGTTTCACATCTATCAACGTTACATTACGTAAAAAGTTTGGCCTATACGCAAACGTACGTCCAGTTAAATCTTTTGCAGGTACGAAAGCTCGTTACGATGATATCGATATCATCACTGTTCGCGAAAACACACAAGGTATGTACTCAGGTCTTGGTCAAGTTGTATCTGAAGACGGTAACGAAGCTGAAGCGATGTCGAAAATCACACGTGAAGGTGCAGAAAAAATCGTTACTTTTGCATACGAATTAGCAGTACGCGAAGGCCGTAAAAAAGTAACAGCAGTACACAAAGCTAACATCCTTAAATCAACGTCTGGTTTATTCTTAAAAGTTGCACGTGAAGTCGCTGAGCGTTACCCGCAAATCGAATCAACTGAGATGATCGTTGATGCAACATGTATGAAGCTAGTAATGACGCCAGACGAGTTTGATGTAATTGTTACAACGAACTTGTTCGGTGACATTCTATCTGACCTATGTGCTGGTCTTGTTGGTGGTTTAGGTATGGCACCAGGTGCAAATATCGGTGAAGATGCAGCTATCTTTGAAGCTGTTCACGGTAGTGCTCCTGATATCGCAGGTAAGAACCTTGCTAACCCAACTTCAGTTATCTTAGCGTCAATTCAAATGCTAGAGCACCTTGAAATGGGTGAAACAGCTGAGCGTATTCGTAACGCAGTAGCAGACGTTATTAAGACAGGTGACCGTACTACACGTGACCTAGGTGGTAGCCATGGTACAACTGATTTCACTCAAGCAGTAATCGACCGCCTATAATTTTAGTCTCAAACTAATTTTTAAGAAGCCAGTCATTCGACTGGCTTTTTTTATGGCTAGATTATGCATAGCTAAGCAATGGTTATATTATTTATTACTGTTAAGCCATAAACCAACACAATCAAATTAATGCATAGTTATTCCTCAAAAACCGCCAATAAAAACAAACAAAAGAACAAAAACAACTATAAAAACAAAAATAAGAAAAAATAATGCAAAAAACACCTTTTACAGTTGACATCCCCTGCTAAAAAGCTTAAAAATAAGTCAATCATTTTTTAGGCAGCAACTCTATTTAGGAGTTGTCCTTTTATAAGAATTTAAAAACTATGAATATTCGCAGTCACCTTTTAGTCGTCAACGTTCTCGTACTGGTCTTTTTAACAAGCCCAGCGGGGAGCTATTAAAAGGTGAAAGCATGCTTTTAAAAAACCCCCGCCCTATGCGGGGGTTTTTTTATGCTCTCGCAGCTAGCACACAGAGGAATGAGGATGAGTAAAACACAATACAATGGGTCAGAACTAGTCGTTCGGGCGTTAAAAGAATTAAAGGTTAAATATATTTTTGGCTACCCAGGTGGGTCTGTACTAGACCTATATGATGCACTTTTTCAACAAGATGATATTGAGCATATCTTAGTGCGTCATGAACAAGCTGCTACACATATGGCAGATGGTTATGCCCGCGCCACGGGTGAGGTCGGTGTTGTGCTTGCAACTTCAGGCCCAGGGGCTACAAACTGCATTACCGGTATTGCTACCGCTTATATGGATTCTATTCCTATGGTGGTTCTATCTGGCCAAGTGCCTACAGGCCTAATTGGTGACGACGCTTTCCAAGAAACGGATATCGTTGGCTGCTCAAGGCCCATAGTAAAGCACAGCTTTAACTGTCGTAGCGCTAAAGACATCCCAGCCATTCTTGCAAAAGCTTTCTATATAGCTAGCACAGGTCGCCCTGGTCCTGTTGTTGTTGAACTACCAAAGGATATGCTAAACCCAGCACTTACTTTCGAATTTGAGTTTCCTAAATCAACTGAGCTAAGAACCTATAACCCCAATACTAAAGGGCATTCAAAACAAATAAGAAAAGCCGTTACTGCGATTCTAGAAGCAAAGAAATTAGTTATCTACTCTGGTGGTGGTATTGTGCTATCTAATACCTCTGAGCAGTTAACCCGACTTGTTGAGTCACTCAATGCGCCTATCACGAATACACTAATGGGTTTAGGTGGCATTAGTGGTACACACCCGAACTTTATTGGAATGCTTGGTATGCATGGCAGCTTAGAAGCCAATAAAGCAATGGCCAACGCAGATGTTATTTTAGCGCTTGGCGCCCGTTTCGATGATCGGGTAACTAATAACGTTAAAAAGTTTTGCCCAAATGCAACTATTGTCCATGTAGACGTAGATCCAACATCAATCTCTAAAACCATTAAAGCCCACATCCCAGTTGTTGGTTGCTTAAACACGGTTCTTGAACAACTTCAAACAGCGATTGATAAAAGTGCTATTGCGATAGACCGCTCAGCACAAGAAGATTGGTGGCGACAAATCATTAGCTGGCGCGAACAAAAGTGTTTAAGCTACAGCACAGATGGCGATAAAATTAAGCCGCAAGCTGTAATAGAAGCCATTTATAAAGCAACCAATGGTGATGCTTATGTTAGCTCTGATGTAGGCCAACACCAAATGTTTGCAGCTCAGTATTACCCGTTCAAACACCCACGCCAATGGATTAATTCAGGTGGCTTAGGCACCATGGGCTTTGGGTTGCCAGCTGCTATGGGCGTTAAACTTGCTTTCCCTGATAAAGAATCTATCTGTGTGACAGGTGATGGTTCAATTCAAATGAACATTCAAGAGCTATCAACCTGTTTACAATACAACTTAGCTGTAAAAGTAGTCTCACTTAATAACCGTTCACTTGGCATGGTGCGCCAATGGCAAGATATGATGTATTCAGGACGTCACTCATCTTCTTATATGGAATCATTACCTGACTTTGTAAAACTAGTAGAAAGCTACGGCCATGTGGGTATTCGCGTCGACCATATCGATGAACTAGAACCAGCAATCGAGAAGGCTATGTCAATCAATGACAGGCTCGTTTTTTTAGATATTTGTGTTGACGAGAAAGAACATGTTTACCCTATGCAAATCAAGCTAGGAGCTGTAGACGACATGTGGTTACGTAAAGGAGTAAAAGCATAATGCGCCGTATTTTATCAATTTTATTAGAAAATGAACCAGGCTCGTTATCACGCATTGTTGGCTTGTTTTCACAACGAGCTTACAACATTGACAGCCTAACCGTTGGCACAACGGATGATCATTCATTATCAAGAATTACCATCACAACCATGGGTGATGACCGTATCGTTGAGCAAATCACGAAGCAAGTTAATAAACTTGTTGATGTACTTAAGATCATTGATCTAACTGAGATGGCACATATTGAGCGCGAATTGTTACTTGTGAAAGTGTTTGCCCAAGACGAAAACACCCGCGCAGCGGTCACTCGTGTGGTTGATGTATTTCAAGGCGCGATTCTTGATATGGGTCGCCATAGCTACACGTTACAACTAGTGGCTAGTACTGAAAAAATAGAATCTTTCCTTGATACACTACGTCTCGAGACAGATCTTATTGAAGTTGTACGTTCTGGTGCGGTTGGCATTGGTCGAGGAGACAAGGCGCTAAAAGCGTAACCATTTTTTGAGCTAAAGCAAAGAAACAAAAAAAGGGCTAGTAAGCCCTTTTTTTAATAATAAGCAATCAGTCTTATTAAGGATTAACTTGATCTTTAAGACCTTTACCCGCTTTAAAGCTTGGGATAGTTGCTGCTGCGATTTGAATTTCTGCACCAGTTTGTGGGTTACGGCCAGTACGCGCTGCACGTTCTTTTACTGAGAATGTACCGAAACCAACTAATGCTACTGAGTTACCTTCTTTAAGAGAGTTAGTAACCGCGCCAGTGAACGCATCAAGTGCACGTGTTGCTGCCGCTTTTGAGATTTCTGCATCAGTAGCAATTTTTTCAACTAATTGAGCTTTATTCATTGTTAGATTCCTATTCGTTATTATTTTGCCTTCGCAAAACCTATCTTTATGTATTTTTGAAAAGTTAGCAACAGCAAATTGCTATTTTTACGTAAATTCTTCAAAAATGACTACATTTTAACTATCTGTCACTAATCTAGTGACTTCAGGGTTAATAAAGACTGAATTTAACCATCTTTCAAATGGTTTAGAGACAATTAAACTATCGTTCGATTTTCTCGATAACCAAGGTCACTTCCCCGACCTCGATGCCAAACTTATCAATAGCAGTACGGTTAATCAAGCGTGATTGTGTTACCAAATACATCCAATCATCAAAATTCACTACTAAAGTACTACCATCATAAGGTAATTCTACCGAGTAGGTCCAATGAAAAACACTGCCATTGCTGTCACCGTAGGCTGTACCAACAACATCTGATGCCGTTCCCTCAATGCTGCCATCCTCTTTTAGGGTGATATTCCAAGTGCGAGTTTGCGTTTCACCGTCATCATAGACGAACTGTTCATCAATAATGCCCTGATTACCTTGCCAGCTCGCTTGCATATCCACCACTAACTTACGTGTTAGCTCGCCTTTATGGTCTTGGACAACACCATAGGCTTTCAATTCGCCATTAAAGAAGCGTTTAAAATCAAACTGTGGCTCTGTTCCTTGGTAATAATCAACATCAGGCGCAGAACAACTGGTGACTAACATTACCATAGCAAAAATAAAGATTACTTTGAGCTTAATCATGTTTCCCTCCAATAAGCTGTTTTCGAAGTGAAGGCTCTGAGGTATCGCTACTGAGCCAAATTGCTAAAAAATGGTCTGCAAACTGCTTATCTTCAACAACACCAAGCTTGTCGTTATTGAAGTAAAAAGTACCTATCCCTTGTGTATTCGTTTCGAATGACAAAGAGTCGTTTTTTTTGATATTTGGCCAAAGCGCTAACAATTGTTCGTCATACGCATTAACCATATCCACCAAACCTAGATGCTGCCATTGCTCATTGGTCGCTTTTACGATGTCTTTGGCGTCAAAATTACGCAAATAAGTAAGTGTTAATTTCACCGGATGTTCACCAAACTCATAGCTTCCTGTTGGAGTTTCTAGTTTCGCGTTGTAAACATCCCAGAATAAATATTCCATTTTTGCTTCGCCAACGGTCTTAAATCCGTTAGCACTGGCATATGCTGACAAAGTCAACGAGATGGAAAAAAGTATCAAATGTATTAACTTCATAATTCTTGCCTAAAAGTCAGTTTGTAGACACTACGATTTAAGCGTAAAAGTTGATCATTTCTTGGCAAGCATTCTGTTATTTAAGATCAGAATAGCTAGAAACATTGACGCCCAACCTGCGCCATACATAATCCAAAACTGCCACAAGGGTAACTCGATGTTTAATACTTCAAAACGTGCCCCTGCAAAGTAACTAGCAGGTGCAAATACAGCGCAAAGTAACCATGCTAAGTACCAAGGAAGCTTTTGCAAAAATTGCATTGAAGTATTGACGGTAAGCAGTAACGCAGACCAAAGTACCACCAGCCAAAAAGGAAATGGAGCCTCTTTAAAACTCAGCAAATTAAGTGCTGTAGCCAGCCATTCAAAAGTCAGCGCAATAGGTAGAGCAAAAACCAGTAAAAAAACATCTTGTCTTCGTTGCAATGACAGATACATCATCAACGCAACACAAACGAGGGCCGGTAAAATAGACTTTTGTTCAAGGAGTAAGGCCATAAACCAAACCCCTTGGAACAAGGCAAAATTAATAATTGAGCGCAATGTCATCGCCAGAATGCACAAATCGCGGTCTGCGGGCAACAAGATGAACCGTGCTTATTGCACGCGTTCTAAAAGCCCCCTCGCAGTAAGCAAGATAAAATAACCACAAACGATAGAAGCGTTGATCGAACTTTACTTTATCGATTTCAGGCCAACTAGCAATAAAACGTTCACGCCAATCGGCAAGGGTTCTAGCATAATGCACACCTATATCTTTTACACTGTGTACGACCATGTCCGTTTTCAGTTTTATTTGTTTGTTCATCTCGTCTAAACACGGCAAACAGCCACCTGGGAAGATGTACTGCTGAATGAAGTCAGAATTTTTTAGGTAATGTTTATAACGCTGGTCGGCAATGGTAATCGCTTGAATTAACATAGCGCCATTTTCTTTTAACAGCGACTGACACTTAGCAAAAAAGCCAGGTAAATACTCATGACCCACTGCTTCAATCATTTCTATGGAGACAAGCTTATCGTAACGCCCTTCAAGCAAACGGTAATCTTGTTTGAGTAAGGTTATTTTACTTTCTAAGTTTAGCTGTCGAATTTTCTCAGCTACATAAGCGTGTTGTTCATCAGAAATCGTCGTAGTTGTAACATGGCAATCATAATGAGTGGCAGCGTATATTGCGAAAGCCCCCCACCCTGTACCAATTTCAATTACCTTGTCGCCCGCCTGCAAATCAACTTGCTCGCAAATAAGCGCTAGCTTGTGCGACTGAGCTTGCTCTAGTGTTGCTGTTTGCGATGGATAGACTGCACAAGAATATAGCATTTCGTCACTAAGAAAAGAGCTATACAAATCATTGCCTAAGTCATAATGAGCAGCAATGTTCTTTTTAGAACCTCGTGACGAGTTTTTATTTTTTAAATGATTAATGCGATGCGCTAAGCCACTTAAAAAGGCAAATTTTTTCTCAAACGCGTCAAGCTGATCTTGATTTAATGCAAATATTTCAATCAGCTGCGTTAGATTATCGCACTCCCAATAACCTAGAATATACGCTTCTCCGGCCCCCACACTACCAGATAATGCAAACAGCTTATACATTGCAGGGTCTTTGACAGTCACTGTCACGTTTAAAGAGCTACTTGGGTTGCCGAATTGAATACGTTCATTTTCTTCAACAAGTGTGATGCAACCAATATTGATGCTATTAAAAGCACCGGTTACAAGCTTTTTGTAGATTTTTGTTAACCAACTCGTTGTATGAGTCTGTGTTAAGTTTGATACCTTTTCCATCACATCACCTAGTTTGTTTCTCTTGCTTGCCCGAGTGACCAATAAAAGGCACACGTTTACAGAACAACTTCAGCGCATGAAAATAAATCCCCTTGAAAATACTGAGGGTCATCGCTGGGAAACGTTTAAGTACAGCACTTACTTGTTGTTTAGTAAGCGGCTGCCTTTGCAGTCTCAATGTTGCATCAAACAAGAGTTTTTCGTCTTTTTTATTTTCAATATGAATCATAGTGTTATCAGAATTTTGTCTGACACTCCAATAATAGTTCATATCTAAGTTCATGAAAGGTGATACGGAGAAAACCTTTTTAAAGTTCACTTTTTTTTGCAGGGGTACGACATAATAATGACGTTCATTCCAAGGGGTATTACTCACCTCAGCAAGCATGTGGCTAAATTCGCCATTCGGTGTCTGATAAAAGAAAAAGTTTACAGGGCTAAAATAAATGCCGAAACAGCGCATTTGCCCAAGCATGAAAACATGACTGAATGTTTGCGTGACGCCGAGCTGTGCGATTTTATCGAGTGCGCGCTGTTTTACAGGTAATTGCATGTCAGTTTGATAGTTAAAATAGTCGCTTTGATTGAACTTCAGCGCTTTAAAACCATCACAGCCAAGCCAAGGATGAATACCGTTCAATTCTTCAGGCCGTGATAAATCAACCCACATCATATAAAGTGGGTATTTGAAGTGGTGCTCCTTCACCGCAAATCGTCGGTGGCGAATATCACCGACATAAATTGCGCTATTCAAACTCAACCCCGAGTTGCTGTGCGACATTAACGGCACTTCTAACACCATCTTCATGGAAGCCGTTATACCAATAAGCACCACAAAAATAACTGTTATTTTTTCCGTCTATGAGTGACTTTTGCTTTTGAGCCGCAATAGATTGTTTATTAAAAACAGGGTGATGATATGTAAACTCTCTGAGAATTTTATCTTTACTGATCCCTTCCCGGTGGTTCAACGTGACACAAAATTGCGTATCACTTTTGATACCCTGTAAAATATTCATTTGATATGTTACTACAGCCGCTTTATCCGTGTTGTCATTCAGTAAGTAATTCCAACTGGCCCAAGCAGCTTTACGTTTAGGTAAGAGCGCAGTGTCGGTATGTAGCACCACTGAATTGGCTGTGTATGGCATTGCAGCTAGCACTGCTTTTTCATCTTCACTTGGGTCTAGTAATAATTTGAGGGCTTGATCTGAATGACAGGCAAACACCACTTTATCAAAGGTTTCAGTATGACCATCGTCAAAATGAATATGAGCACAGTCTTCAGTACGTGAAACCGAGCTAATGTTGCTATTCAGACGAATTTTATCCGCAAAACCTTGTATCATAGGTTTAATGTACTCGCGCGATCCACCTGGTATTACGTACCACTGTGGGCGATTAGTAATGTCCAATAAACCATGGTTATAGAAGAACTTAACAAAAAACTCAACGCCGACTTGGGTCATCTCTTTTATGCTAGTCGACCAAATAGCCGCGCCCATCGGTAAAATATAATGGAAGCGGAAAAACTCATTAAAATTGTGCTCGTCTAACAGCTCGCCCAGCGTTTGATTTTCTGTATACCTTTGTTTTGCATGCAGCGCTTTACAGACATCATTGAAGCGCACAATATCTTTCAATAACTTCCAAAATTTAGGGCGGAAAATGTTGCGCTTTTGAGCAAATAAACTGAAAAAGGTATGACCATTATATTCAAAACCTGTGCCTTCATTGTGCACACTAAAGCTCATTTGCGTTTTTTGGCGGTCGACACCTAAACGGTCTAATAACTTCTCAAAATACGGGTATGTTCTATCGTTAAATACAATAAACCCCGTATCAACAGCATATTCAACGCCACCAAGATTAACGTCAATGGTTGCAGTATGGCCGCCTATGTAATCGTTTTTTTCAAATACAGTTACATCATAATGTTTGTGCAGTAGGTGTGCGCAGCTTAATCCTGCTATGCCAGACCCAATTACAGCCACTTTTTTCAACGTGATAATCCTTTTGCAAGCTTCAACCATAATGGCATAGGAAGCATTCTTAAAAATTTTAAAATGAAGGTAAAACGATGGGGGAAGTGCACTTCTTTGCGCCTTTTCTTAACCCCTTTGTAAATATAGTTCGCAGCCTGTTCAGCCGTTACAGCCATAGGCATCGGGAAGTCGTTTTTATCTGTTAATGGTGTTTTCACAAACCCAGGGTGAACAAGAGTGACATCCACATCAGTTAAATCCACCGCGAGGCTATTTGCCAGATAACTCACTCCGGCTTTAGAAGCTCCATATGCTTGACTTCGTGGCAAAGGAAGATATGTCACACTGGAACTTACAATAACAAGCTGACCACCAGATTTAATTCTTGGCAGCAATGCCTCTAAACAATACCCCATGCTAAGTAAGTTGGTGGTAACAACACGCTCAAACAAGCTGCTGTCGAAGTTGCGTGCATCATCAATATATTCACAATTACCTGCGTTTAAAATAACGCGGTCAAACTCATTGTAAGCAACTGTACTGGAACGTATATCCTGTAAGTTTGTGGCATCAAATTGACAGCTTTCGATGTGGCTATGTTTACTCAGCTCAGCAAGCTTCTCTGTATTTCTACCACAGGCAATAACGTTTTCACCCTGCTCTGCATATAGCCTAGCAAGTGCTTCACCAATCCCTGAGGTTGCTCCTGTAATTAAAGTAGTCATTATGCACTTGTCCTTTTATCAATATAACGTATTGCCGTACCAAGAAGCGGAATATGCCTATACAGAAGTGCGCCTACATCAAAGTAGTCCTGATGATGAACTATTTTATCTCCCTCAAAAACTAAACGGCTGTGCCCCTCAACGGCAATGCTTTTGCCATTATTTAGTTTTGGGTGGCGATAATGCATCGTCCAATAGATAAAGGCTTTGTTGTTGCTACTTTCAGTGTCTTTTATCGAAAACTGGCAAGACAACACATTAGCGTATAAGTTTTCAAAGTAATGATGAAGTGACTCAAGACCGTTCACGGTATGCAGTGGATCAATAAATTGGATACTTGGGTGATAAATATCATCAAGTAGCTGCAAGTTGTTTTTGTTCAGTGATTGGTAAATTTCAATAAACCTATCGAGAGTCACCTTGTCCATATCACACCTTAAATGCGTTTAGTGCACGTTCTCGTGCTGCTTTATGATCAACAATTGCTGGCCAATAACTGCTAGACTTTCCTTGCTTAGCTAAATAATCATGAGGAAAGTGGATTTGTTTCGCAGGTATTTTTTCCAGCTCTGGTAAATATTTACGGATAAATTCACCATCTGGATCAAAACGCTCACTTTGAGTAATGGGATTAAAAATACGGAAATAAGGTTGTGCGTCACACCCTGTGCTTGCTGCCCACTGCCAGCCGCCATTATTTGAAGCCAAATCACCATCAATCAAGTGCTTCATGAAAAAGCGCTCACCCTTTCGCCAATCAATAAGTAGGTGCTTTGTTAAAAAGCTTGCAACCACCATACGTAAGCGGTTATGCATCCAACCTGTTTGCACTAACTGGCGCATTGCAGCATCAACAAGAGGATAACCCGTTTTCCCCTCGCACCATGCTTTAAAGTCACTGTCGTCGTTACGCCACTTAACCGCATTATATTTGTCGTTAAAGTTTGCGTACTTGCTTAGGCGTGGAAAAACCGATATTAGGTGTCGGTAAAATTCTCGCCAAATTAACTCATTGACCCAGCAAAACAAATTGCTTTTCGCACTTTTTAATATATCAGGGTGACGCTGTTGAATCAGCGCAAGAAGCTGATGAACACTAATAATACCTAACGCTAAATAAGGACTCAGACCTGATGTACCTTTAATGCTTGGGATATCTCGCTGCTCTTGATAAGAGGCAAGCTTTTCATCTATGAAGCGGGCACAGACATGACTTAAGGTCTCATCATCAACGGGCCACTTTTGTGAGCTTCCATCTGATGTGAGTAATTTACTTTCTTGCCACTCGATTTTGTCATGCATCTTAGGCGGCTCAGCAAAGTAGAAGTGTCTGTCTTGATACTCTTTGAGCCATGCATTTTTAAATGGAGTAAAGACCTTAAACATCTCACCACTTTGATTTTCGATACTACCTGGGGGGGCAATAACATCACCATCGTAAGTATAAAATGAAACTCCTAGGCTGTCGGCTTTATCTACAAAGGCACGATCGCGCTCAACTTCATTTAGCTCATACTCGTTATTAACGTAAACATTTTTTACTGCATTTTCTTCGCAAAAATCGGCTAGTTTGTCAACGCAACCGGTATAGTCTCCAGCATCAATGAGATGCAACTTTATACCTTTACTTGCTAATAACTGGCCTAAAAAAGCAAGCCTGCGTTTTAATAAATCTAGCTGAATATCTGCGACATCATGAGCCTGCCACTGCTTTTCAGTTATAAAAAATACAGCATGTTGGCAGCCATTCTCGATCGCTTGATACAGAGCGTCGTTATTAAAAAGGCGCAAATCGCGCCTAAACCAGAATAGTGTGTTCATTAAATTCCGTAGCGTAGTTTAAGTTCGTTCGGATAAGGGTCTAAGTACACTTGTTGACTTAGGTATTCATTTGGATGAACTTTGAGGTGATGCTTTATCAGCGTTAATGGCACATACAGTGGCACCAACCCTTGCCGATATTCGTCTATCGCATCGCGTAACTCTTGCTTTTCAATCTTAGAGAGTGACTTTTTAAAATAACCTTGCAAGTGCATAAGCGTGTTCGCATTATTTTTGCGAGAAGCAGGCTTTTTCAAAGCAGTCATCAAACCAAGAATATAATCACTTGCTAATGCTTGAATATCATGACCATCAAATGTGCCCAGTAAATTGCCTAAATTACGGTATGCTTCGTAGTTGTGAGCCATCAAAAGATACTTATACTGAGCATGAAATTGGGTCAAACGATGCACGGTTAAAGGTTGTTCATTAAGGGTTTGCCAATGTTTGTAAGTGTATACACGCATAACGAAATTCTCTCGTAAATGCATGTCGTTCAAGCGCCCGTTCTCTTCACATGGCAATAGTGGATTATGGGCCATTATTTGCTCAGCAAAAAAGCCCACACCTTCAGAGGTGTTACCTGTGCCTTGTTCGTTGTAAATTTTGATACGCTCCATACCACAGCTGGGGCTTTTGGCGCAAAAAACAAAACCGCTTAACTCAGCTGTTTGCTCCGTAGCAACTCGCTTTCCGTATTCTGTAAGTTTTGGTCCTACATCCCCCGTGCCGTCAGGGCGACAAACTTTAATTGTGTCACCCACTCTCACTTGGCGGATGGTTGGTCGTGGGATTGGTAATCCCACAGCAACTTCAGGACAAAACTTCTTATACTCAACATGGTTAGCGAGCTCGTCCATACAGAAGTTAGATTTTTTATGACCACTATCAAAGCGAACTTTATCGCCAGCAAGACAGGCACTAATACCTATTTTAATTGTTGATTGCAGCATAGGATCCCTAATAAATTAAATTACCAATTGGGTTAAGTAATTTGCTAATACCTTTGTTAAAATGCAGCGCACTACTAACCACTGTAAAACACAAACACCCTTCAGTTGTTTTTGGTGTATGGTTATGGCGTCCATCCAGCATCATAAAATCCCCTGGGACATAACTGCCATCTTCATCACTAAACTCACCATCAAGTAATAAGGTTAGCTCAAAACCTGTGTGAGTGTGGTCCGGAATTTCACCACCGGCATCGATATGTAAAAGACTGGCTCTGAGCGCCCCATCATCCAATGCAATTCGTGAACGTGCTAGTTTACCTATTTGCATAAAGCTACTGTGCCCAATGCGAGTTAGCGCCCTTGGTAAGGTGTACTCTTTTCCCTTAACCTCTACTTTGATAGCCGGTTGATCATATACTTCATCAATACTCTCATCCGAGGTGATGTTGTCGAACATAAGCTGGTCAAAGCAAATATCATCGTCGTTAACTACGTCTTCAAATGCAGTGTTTGCATTTTTAGCTTCAAGTGTAGCGAGTTGCTTTTGACATACAGGACACATCTCAACATGAATAGCAACCGCGACACTTAGCGTAGCCGGCAAATTGCCCTCACTAAATTGCACTAATAATTCGTTGCTCGGGTGATGCTTAATCATGTTGCTCTCCCATTTCGTTGCGTAACTTCTGCAAGGCTAGACGAAGTCGAGACTTCACTGTACCTACGGGAATGTTTAAATGCTCTGCAAGTTGCTCTTGTGACATATCTTGAAAATAAACGCCGCGTACCACTTCACGTTGGGCTTGTGGTAAACGGTCTAGATATTGTTTAATTTGCTTATCTTCAAGATGATCGCTGAACTCGTGCTGCCCAGGCTCAGCTTCATCAATGAGCGGCCAGATATCTTCACTTATACACTCTTCTTTGCTGCTTTTCATTTTTCTGAGCATATCGAAAGATGCATTTCGCATCACAGTGTATACCCACGTTGTCGCAGCACCTTTTTCAGGATGGTATAAGTGTGCCTTTCTCCAAACCGAAGTGAGCGTTTCCTGTACCAATTCCATTGCTTGAGCCTCAGAACCAAACTGTTTGATTCCAAAACGCTTTATTTTGGGCGAAAAATATTGGAAAAGAAAAGCAAATGCACGCTTGTCACGGGAAGTGGCAACAGCGAATAGCGAATTAGCAAGCTCTTTGCTCGGTGTCTCTGGCATGGCAGTAAATTGACCTGTTTTAGGTTTACAACCTGTTTGAAGTTGTTGACTTACCATTTTAATGTCATCCAATTATTGTCGTAAGATGCAATACGCATTCAGACATGGTTCGGATCATATTAATCAGTAAATTCTGTGTTAATTAGAGTATGGAGGAAAGTGAGTAAGTTTTCAAAGTTAGATTCAAAGGCAAGTTGTTGTTTTTTAACTAGTGAAATAGGTAGAATTTCGAGCCAACGCGCAGCAACCCACGCCAAATCATCGTATTGCGGTGTTGGATAAAGTGCAGACAAGTCAGGCTGACTAGCAAACACTGAACGAAGCGTCTCGCTTAATAAAGCATTGTTCTGATCCAAAGGTATTTTTTTATACCAAACAGGCTCAATTACTGCTTCTACATCAGCGTAACGCAGCATATTTTTGTCTTGAAATGGATTGTGGATTGTGACAGCAGCTTGTGCATAAACATCTATCAAGAGCTGACCGCTGTCGTCTTGATTAAAGTCATTTATTTGCATCAAGCAACCTAGATTAGGCAAGTTGAACTCAGTCTCGTGCTGGTAAGTACATAGCACAAATCCCGTATTATCTTTCGCGGCTTCTTTAACCATATCAAGATAACGTTGCTCAAATATTCTAAGTTTAGTCGCCCCTTCTGGAAGAATAAAAACCGGTAGAGGAAAAATCGCACGCTTCATAAAGTCTACTATTTAAAATACCACATGCCTCTAATTACGTGCGCTTTTCATTTGCCGATCAATATTTCATGAAATCTTCATTTATGCCCAGTAAATTAAAAGTTGAACCATTGTGCAACGTTTCTAAATAATTCGATTGACGCGTACGCACTCAGTAAACTCAAAACGGGTGCAACCATAAGTAAAAATAAACTGATTTCACTACTCATTAGATGTTTCCTTACTGCTTATTTTCTACAACAGGTGCTTTAGCAATAACGGTTGATTTGTCATTTTCCTTAACAACCTCTTCGCTTATGTATTCATTGAGTAATTGCTGAGCATCAAATTCAATACTGTTTGTCACATTTTGTTTAAGCTCATTACTCGCTTGTTGAACATAACTTTTTAGCGATTGAGTAATTGTGTTACTAATATCTAATTCAAAGTCAGTCGCACTTGCTTGAGTAGACCCTAATACAAGTAACGCAGCTGTTGTAAGTTTAAGTGAGTTATTCATAATGATATTCCTTGTCTCTTTAAGTAATTAGTCGTAACTACTTAATCAAAGGTTGTGCCAGCATGAAAATATTTTTCAACCCATTAATTTTTAATGATTTTTTGTAAATTTTATTTTTCCACCCTATTCAGCAATGGTTAATAAAACCAATTAGTTTAATATTTTTGACTAACTATTAGCGAAAAAATAAACGTTGATATTTTCAGCGTACACTTGTACACTGAAACTGTTTTTACAATCACTTTTAGAGAGTTTATGACTGCTCAGTTACCTTACTCGCGTCAAGAAGAACAACTCAATGTACTCACTCATAGCTTGGGCGTGTTATTTGCTTTTTACGTACTGTGGGATTTGATTTCGCAATCAAAAGCTGTGTCAGCAACAGTCAGTGCGATTGTTTATGGTTCGAGTTTACTGGTGCTTTTTATGGCATCAACACTTTACCATGCAAGTACCAAAGCGCGTTTGCGTGCCATCTATAAAAAATGTGATCATTGCGCTATTTATTTGCTAATTGCTGGTACTTACACGCCATACCTCGTCATATCATTATCGGGAATGTGGGCAATTGCAGCACTGGTATTTATTTGGAGCTTAGCAATAGGCGGGGTCATTTATAAATTAGCGGTAAAAAATGGCAATAAAAAAGTATCACTCGCAACCTACTTATTAATGGGTTGGTTTGCCCTTGCCCTTGTCTACCCTCTGTACTTAAATTTAGACCACAGCGCTTTGTGGTGGTTATTAGCAGGAGGCATTGCTTACAGTCTTGGTACTTTTTTCTACAGTGCTAAAACACGCCACTATAGTCATGCTATTTGGCACGTATTTGTACTTGTTGGGTGTGTATGTCACTACTTATCAATCAGTTTATATGTTTTTTAATGCCATTGGTGTAAACGCATATTGATTTTAGCTTTATTAAAGCTCACCCCTTCTCTGATTAATTTTTGCCGTTGTTCAAGGTGTTTACTTGTCCCTTCTGGAAAAGAGATTTTACCTTGGCTATTTACAACACGATGCCATGGAATAATTGAATCACTGGGCATTTCTTTTAATAAGCGGCCAACCAATCTGGCATTTTGCGGGTAACCCGCAAGCGTAGCAACTTGCCCATAACTTGCTACTTTACCTGAAGGGATAGAGGCTATTATTGTAAAAATTAACTCTTCTTTAGTTGCCTGTTGCATGGGCTTGCTCCGTATATTCTTTACTTACCTCACTAAAGGCTTGCCAAATTGATCTTGCAACTGGACCATGATGCACTGAATGTTGCCTAAACACGCGAATTTCTGCGCCAAATTGGTGCTCTCTATCCGTAATTTTTATTTGCTGTAACAAACCTGATTCTATTTCAGCCTGACAGTGTTGCAGACTTATCATTGCCCAACCAGCACCCGAGAGTAAAAACGACTTAACACTGGTAATATCATCTATTTTCATTAAGGCCGAGCCAAGGTTGTAAGATAGCCTGTCAGAGTCAAAACTCAGATCACTTTCAAACATAGCCAGACATGGGTAATTTTGTATCTCGGCAAAACTAATCTCTCTTGGCACGACATGAGGAGCACTCACTATACCAATATCAAACTTACCTATCGGTAAACTTTCGAGGTCCCCTGTTGCATGAAACAAATCAAACCATGGCCCAATGCCTAAATCTGCCTGCAAGCTATTAACTTGTTCTAAAGACACAAATCGTTTTCCTGAAGAAATACTAAACTCAGTACTTGCAAAGCACTTAAAGGTTTCGCTTATCACTTGATTATAACTATGCTGATGACACAGCTGCTCGTAGCAAATTCTATAACTGGCTTCATTACCCAGCGCAAGTTCTTTTGCTAAAGAAGCCAATTCACTGTTTGCATTGAGTAATTGACGTGCTTCACGATAAAAAATGCGCCCTTTCTCTGTTAAACATAAGCGATACTGATTTCGGTCTAACAATTCAAAACCAAGCTCTGACTCAAGCTTCTTTATAGCAAGCGTCAATGCAGGTTGTGTTTTGTGTAATGTCACAGCTGCTTGGCTTAAACTAGAGCTTTGCACGATTGCATCTAAAATTGTTAATTGATTTAAATTCATTAATCACCAAAACCATTAAAAAAACTAATGATGTTTCTAAAATTTAATAATTTTTATTTTATATCTTTGCAGCGTATCCTGCATCAAATTTATGCTTTCATATCTATGGAGAAGACAATGAGATTGGCATCCGCCGTATTAATGAGCAGCGTGTTTTTGTTACTTACGGCATGTACAGAGCAAGCAGCACAAAGTGACGTTGAACAAGTTGTTCGCCCTGTTAAACTTTTCAATATAAACAGTAACTCAGATCAAGCAATCCGCAGCTTCCCCGCTGAAGTTGTGGCTAACCAAGGCTCTTATCTTGCTTTTAGAGTTAACGGAGAGTTACTTGAGTTCCCAGCACTTGCAGGTCAACATGTTGAAAAAGGAGAGCTTTTAGCCAAACTCGATCCAGAAGATTTCGAACTTCAGTATGAAGAGCGTAAAGCACGTTTTGAACTTGCTGAATCGCAACTTGAACGTGTACAGAAATTATTTGACCGCTCCATTGCCAGCCAGTCAGAGTTAGATCAAGCCACTGCCAATAAACAAGTGGCAGAATCTGCAATGAAAATTGCCAAAACCAACCTAGATAACAGTGAATTACGCGCTCCGTTTGCAGGCACTGTCGCAAAAGTATTTGTGAAAAACTTTGAGAATATCCAAGCTAAACAAAATATTCTACGACTTGAAACCCGCGACTTAATGGATGTGGTCATTCAAATACCTGAAAAGCTCATCGCTCGTATAGATAAAGACGTGCAATACCAGCCAGAAGTCGTCTTTGATGGTTATCCAGATAAATCTTATCAGCTGACAATAAAAGAGTTTGATACCCAAGCCGACCCGACTACGCTAACCTATAAAGTAGTATTTTCGTTACCTGTACCAGAAGATTTTAACCTACTTGCGGGTATGACAGGTCGTGTAGATATTGATTTAAGCAAAATCACTAGCTCACAATCAGCCTACACATTACTGCCAGTTGAAGCGGTATTCTCTGAGCCTACAGAGCCTGAAGGAAAGAATAGTTATGTATGGGTTTTTGATGAAAATAGCGGCCAAGTACATAAACGAGCTGTAAAAGTCGGGCAATTACACCGCGATGGAATTGAAGTACTTTCAGGCATCGAAAAAGGCCAAACAGTTGTCGCGGCAGGCGTTCACTTTTTAGAAGAAGGTATGAAAGTTCGTCCATGGCAAAAAGAGCGAGGCTTATAATGAGTTTTGCAGCACTGGCCATTGAACGTAAAGTCGTAAGCTGGATGTTTGCCCTGTTTCTGCTAATTGGTGGCACAGTGGCCTATTTTGGCTTAGGACAACTTGAAGACCCTGAGTTCACTTTAAAAAAAGCGATGGTGATCACCGTATACCCAGGCGCATCTCCCCAGCAAGTTGAAGAAGAGGTCACCTTTCCTATAGAAAATGCCATTCAACAACTCCCCTATGTTGATTATGTAACAAGTATTTCATCTCCTGGTAAGTCGCAAATAACCGTTGAGATGAAAAGTAGTTATCGCAAACAAGACCTACGTCAAATTTGGGATGAACTGCGCCGAAAAATTAATGATCAAGCATCGTCAATGCCTTCTGGGGTATACCCTAGCAAGATCATGGATGATTTTGGGGATGTATACGGTGTAATGTACGCCGTAACCGGTGACGGCTATTCTTATGATGAACTCAAAGATTACGTTGATTATTTAAAGCGCGAACTGGTACTGGTCGAGGGTGTGAGCAAAGTCACCATAGGCGGTGAGCAACAAGCCCAAGTAATGGTTGAAATCTCTACGCGTAAACTTGCCCAGCTGGGTATTTCACCAAACCGTATTTACCAACTGTTACAGACTCAAAATAGCGTCTCTAATGCGGGTAAAGTACGTGTGGGTGATGAATCAATTCGTTTACACCCGACGGGTGAATTCAAGGATGTTAAAGAGCTTGAAAGCCTGCTTATTTCAAAGCCAGGTGAAAACGAACTTATTTACCTAGGTGATGTAGCAACCGTGTTTCGTGAATATGCCGAAGTCCCCACCAACATCATTCGCTACAATCAACAACAGGCTTTATTGGTAGGCGTGTCTTTCAGCTCAGGCGTTAACGTTGTTGATGTAGGCATGAACATTGATGAGCACTTAGCTTCTCTAGAATACCAACGCCCCCATGGTATGGAAATTAACAGTGTATATAATCAACCTGCTGAAGTTGAAAAGTCTGTCAGTGGCTTTATTATCAGCTTACTTGAAGCTGTTGCCATTGTAATTGTCGTGCTGCTGCTCTTTATGGGCTTTAAAAGTGGTGTGTTAATTGGCGTTATTTTGCTTTTGACCGTACTGGGTACTTTCATATTCATGAAGTTATTTGCCATCGATTTGCAGCGTATTTCACTGGGTGCGTTAATCATTGCGCTCGGTATGTTGGTTGATAATGCAATTGTTGTCACCGAAGGCATACTCATCAACCTAAAGCGCGGGCAAACAAAACTACAAGCCGCAACCAATATTGTTAATCAAACAAAATGGCCTTTGTTAGGTGCAACGGTTATTGCGATTACTGCATTTGCTCCGATTGGTTTAAGCTCAGATGCAAGTGGTGAATTTGCCGGAAGCCTTTTCTGGGTGCTCTTTATTTCATTATTACTTAGTTGGATTACCGCAATTACACTTACTCCTTTCTTTGCTGATTTAATGTTTAAACAAGCGAAAGAGAAAGAACCACATCATGACGAAGACCCCTACCAAGGCGTGATTTTTAATGTGTATAAAAGTGTTCTTCACACCTCTATGCGTTATCGGAAAACCACCCTTCTGGTTATGGTTGTGATGTTAGTCAGTGCGGTGTTTGGTTTTAAATTTATAAAGCAATCATTCTTCCCAGCATCAAACACACCGATGTTTTATGTTGATTACTGGCAAACACAAGGTACTGATATACGCAGTACGATAGACGGTGTTGCTAAGCTTGAAAAATTCTTACAAGCAGACCCGCTAGTTGAGGAAATCACCACCACGGTGGGCCAAGGTGCGCCGCGCTTTATGTTGACCTACGCACCTGAAAAATCATACCCAGCCTATGGGCAATTGATTATTCGCGTAACAGATCGAGAAGCCGTTACAACCATGATCGAGAAGGTGCGAGATTATCAACACAAACATGTGCTTGACGCTCAACTAAAGGTTAAGCGCATGGAAATTGGCCCGTCGACTGATGCTAAAATTGAAGCGCGTTTTTCGGGTGCTGATCCTGTCATACTTCGTCAATTGGCTAAGCAGGCTAAAGATATACTGCATCAAGATGCAGGTGCATTTAATATTCGTGATGATTGGCGAGCACGTTCGAAACTTATCCGCCCACAGTTTAACGAGCAAAAAGCGCGTCGCTTGGGTATTGCCAAATCTGATCTAGACCAGCTACTACTCACCAGCTTATCAGGCAAGCAAGTTGGTGTTTATAAAGATGGCACACAAATGCTACCTATCATTGCTCGCTCACCTGCGGAAGAGCGTTTAAACGTTGAGAGCTTACGTGACTTACAAATTTACAGCCCTGTACTAGGTGTATTTGTGCCAGTGACACAGGTGGTTGATGACTTTGTGGTTGAGTGGGAAGACAGCCTCATCATGCGTCGCGATCGCAAACGAACTATTACAGTCATGGCTGATCATGATGTTATTGGCGATGAAACCCCAGCCAAGCTGTTCGCCCGTGTCCGTAAAGATATAGAAGCTATTGATTTACCACGTGGTTATGAGCTGCAATGGGGTGGTGAATATGAATCATCAACAGACGCCCAAAAAGCAATCTTTGGCTCATTGCCGCTTGGCTATCTAGCTATGTTTGCCATTACTGTCTTGTTATTCAACTCAGTGAAGCAGCCTCTCGTCATTTGGGCAACCGTGCCGCTTGCCATTGTTGGTGTGAGCGCAGGCTTATTGCTAATGAATGCGGCTTTTAGCTTTATGGCTCTACTGGGCTTACTCAGCTTAAGCGGTATGTTAATTAAAAATGGTATCGTCTTGGTTGATCAAATAAATATTGAACTAGATAGTGGCAAAGAACCATACAAAGCGGTATTCGATTCAGGCGTGAGTCGTGTTCGTCCTGTTGCTATGGCTGCAATCACCACCATTTTAGGGATGATCCCACTGTTATTTGATGTGTTCTTCCAATCAATGGCTGTAACCATTATGTTTGGTCTAGGTTTTGCGACAATACTCACGCTTATCGTCGTGCCTGTTCTGTACACTATGCTGTTCAAAATCAAGGTGCCTAAACAGCGTCATAGCAGCTAGATACGCTCGCTTTAAGTATCCCTTGAAAAGTCGTTTTCAAGGGATACTCTACTCTACAAACTAATAGTATTTATAACCAATTAACTGCTCTATACGATAAGCAATCGCTATTAATTCTTTCTCACTTAATGAGCCACCTGTAACTGATAGCCCAACAGGCATATGATGCACTTTCCCCATGGGCAGAGTTAAGTGAGGGTACCCCGAAACAGCAGGATAACTAGAAAAGCTGCCAGTAAAGTGATCGCCATTAATGCGATCTATTGACCAAGCAGGGGTTAGAGTAACGGTAATAATGGCATCAAGGTCATGCTCCTTGAGCATTTTATCTAGACCGTCTTCTCTGGTCGCTTGGTGAACATTTTGCAATGCCTTTATGTAACTTGGGTCAGTTAACTTGGCTTTTTTCTGAGACTTCTCAAAGATCTCTTGTTGGAAATAAGGCATTTCGTGGGCTGCGTGTGTTTGATTAAATTCGATTAATTTTTTCAGTGTCAGTGTATTGTACTCATTTGGTAATTGAGCGAGGTAGTCGTTTAACGTCGCTTTGAATTCATACAGCAATACATCATAGCTATCTTGATAAAAATTAGCATAAGGCTCTGTCGATAAGCCTTCGACTAATACAGCTCCCTCTTTTTCAAGTACCTTTTTAGTCTTATTGAAAAGTAACTCAACGTGCTCATGAGCGAGTGGCGCAGCATAAAGCACGCCTAAGCGTTTTCCTTTTAGAGAATGTTTTGAAGTTTCAGGCATATAGTCATCGTTCATGCGCTCTTTGGCTATTTTTGTTGCAGCGTCTTTATCATCAACACCTTGCATCACTGAAAGTAAAATAGCTGCATCAATAACCGAACGCGTCATAGGGCCTGCGGTATCTTGCGTATGTGAAATTGGCACAATACCAGTGCGACTTAACAAACCCACTGTGGGCTTGATGCCAACGATCCCATTTGCAGAAGACGGACAAGTAATTGAGCCATTGGTTTCAGTGCCAATCGCTGCCACGCTTAAAAATGCTGCAACAGCTGCACCAGAGCCAGAACTAGAGCCACATGTAGAGCGATTTAAATCATGAGGATTACGTGTTTGGCCACCAATCGCACTCCACCCAGACGATGAACGCTCAGAACGCATATTAGCCCATTCGCTTAAGTTTGTTTTACCTAAAATAATGGCACCTGCATTTCTAAGCTTGGCGATAATCGGCGCATCTCTATGTGTAAAGTTATCTTTTAATGCCAACGAGCCTGCCGTTGTCGCCATCTCTTTAGTTTCAATGTTATCTTTTATTAACAGAGGTATGCCGTGTAGAGGACCACGTGTTTTCCCTTTGCTTAACTCTTCATCCAGTTGCTTTGCAATAGCTAAAGCGTTTGGATTCATTGCAATCACTGCATTGAGTTGCGGATTAAGTGTCTCTACTTGCTGAATAAAAAACTGTGTTAATTCAGTTGAAGTTAGCTGATTAGCTTTCATCGCTTGAATGAGTTGTGGAATAGTACTTTGTTGAACAATTTCTTTTATCGCTTGAGACTTTTGCTCTGTAACGGATGTGTTTTCGTTTGCTGATAATTTAAAACTCAAACACATTGTCATTAAAGATACGCCCAATGTTAACTTTACGAGCATGCGCCTAAACGTGTTTTTTCCTGTGTACATTTTTTGCCCCTTTTTTATAATTTTTATAGGGTTGTTCTGGCAATTACTGCTGCATTGTTCTACTTCTACGCAAGAGCAATCTACAACTTTTAACGCAGTGAGCGTCAAATTAACCCTCTAAAATGATTAAGTATTTTTGCAGATTAGTATCAGTACCGATTTATAGTCTACCCTGATTAGAATGAAGGGCGCTAGTTTTAAGGCTTTAAATATCGAAAAGTAAATAACGAATGGGTGTGGGCTGTTATGCTAAAATATGCTGAATTGGGGCAATGCTAGAGACACCCAGCATTGCTCCATTTTTAGTAGGCTTAAACCTTAAAGAAACTTATAAGTTTAACCATAGCTTGTGTTTGATTTTCAAGTAGTCGCGTTTGTTTGCTGATATCACTTAAGCTCGATGCGTTATCATCCGCAAGCGCCTTTATTTTCACAACATTCGCATCGACTTCTGCGGCAACAGATGACTGCTCTTCAGCCCCCACCGCAACTTGATTATTGGCCTCAACGATATCGTTAATCGAATACACAATTTTCTCAAGTGATGCGGTCGAATCATTTGTTAAAGCTGCAACCATTTGCCCTTTTTCATTTGATGTTTTCATAACATCAACGACATTGTCAGCACCAAGCTTGATTGCTTCGATAATGTTGGTGATCTCGCTAATAGAGTCTTGAGTGCGCTGTGCCAGCGTGCGTACCTCGTCAGCAACCACGGCAAAACCACGCCCCTGCTCACCGGCACGGGCCGCTTCAATGGCTGCATTCAAGGCAAGTAGATTGGTTTGATCTGCTATATTGCGGATCACATCTAATATCCCTTCAATGTTAGCTGTATTTGAGCTTAAGCTTGTGACTACTTCCATCGCATTTAATAACGCATCCGCAAGCTCACTCATTGCAACATCGGTTTGACCCACCACTGCTTTAGACTGTTCTACGCCCTCTTCTGCATTGTGGCTTGTTTGTGAGGCGCCACTTGCACTTTGTGCAATTTGTAACGCGGCTGCAGCCATTTCGTTTATAGCAGTTGCGACCATGTCTGTTTCGAGTTGCTGTTGAGAAACAGAATCTGTTGCGCCCGATACTGAATTCGTTATTTGACAACTTGATGCTTCTATTTCTTTGGTGACTTGAACAACTTGATCTACAACATTACGTAACGCATTCGCCGATTCGCTTAACGCGCTATTTAACTGGCTAAACTCATCGCTGTCTGTAACCTGAATAGTTTGGCTCAAATCACCCTTCGCTATATGAGATGCAAAATCAATAGACAGATTTAACGGCCCCATAATACTGCGAATAATCCACCAGCCAACGGAAATCGCAATGGCAAACGCAATCATCACAACTATAGCCATTATTAACTGCACGGCGTTTTCTCGCTCACTGGCAATCACTTGTTCTTCTTCAACAAGTTTTGATGCTGCCTCTGAAGCGCTGTTAGCAACACGTAACATCTCAGCTTGAATAGCATTTAATTCATCGTAAGTAGCAACCGTCGATTTAAACACTTGATAATAGTGAGTTATATCATCTAATAAGTCATTGAGTAAGGCTTGTGTACTGGCAGCAAGCATTATTTTCTTTAAACTATTAACATTACTTTTAAGTTGGCTAATTTGATTAGAAATATCACTCTCTAGTTGCTGAGTAGGCGCAGTATTATAACGCCACACATTGACACGAATTTCCGCAAAATCGTCCCGTACTTGCTTGGCTTTTAAAAAACGACCAAACTCCGAAAAATCTGATTGATTGGTTGAAAAGTATTGCTCAATGCTGTTTAGCGTCTCGTCTATGCCATTGATGACAGAATGAGCTGCTTGATTAACCTCATCGCGCGCATTGATTTGTTTTTTCTTAGCAGATACGAAACGTTCAAACAATTGCGTGAAATCGTTAATTCCCTGTTTTATTGTATTGACTTGAGTCACACTCTGCTCAACTGCCATTTGGCTTTTAGCCGCATTCAATGTGCTAATTGCTTCTTGCGCTTCGCTCAATACTTTTTTGGTGAAATCAGGGTTTTCCTGAATCATATAATCAGCTTGAGCCAATCGTGATGTATATAAACTTGCATCAGCAAATGTGAGATTTAACATGATGTCTGTTTGTGTTGCTTGAGATTTTAATGAAAATGAAGCGTACACCCCCAACCCCAACATTAAAAACAGCACAGCGGCAAACATTGCATAAAGTTTTTGTTTAATAGTCAATTTTTCGTATCCATCAATAAATTCAGTACGAAAATATTATAAACAAAGATTGATAAAAAAATGACAAAAATTTCAATAAAACTATGTTTTCATTAGAAAATAGCCCAAAAAAGGAACTCGCATATTAGCCAGCAGCAGACCCTTTATTTATAAAAACCATATAATCATTTCCAGCTATATTCATCCCATAAAACTAAGCAACTGATAATAATGCTCTTTTAAATGATCTCGCTCTGAGAAGTTTATTTTTTATTCGAAAATCGAGTGCCTAATAAGAAATTACGACCACAACATTTACTTTTTTGAAATTTATGTTAAAAATTAACAGGTGAATATAAAAACAATGTTACTTAGTATCGCTTTTTCATAAACAGGCATAGTCTGTAGTTATGCCTAAATCGTTACCGTGCAACAAAGTAAATATAATAAAAATCAAAGGACTATAAACATGTCGGCATCTCAGAACAACATAACTACTTACTGTAATAAACGCACCAAGCTCAGCCTTGCCGTTTCTACCGCTCTATTGAGCCTAAGCTCATTGTCTGTTTTTGCGCAAAATGCGCCACAAAATGACAGCGATGTCATTAATGAAAAAGATGAGCAAATGGAAGTAATAGAGGTTTCTGGTATCAAGGGAAGCATTTTTAGTGCGCAAAACCTTAAACGTTACGCAGACACGGTTAAAGATGTCATAACCGCGTCGGATATTGGTGCGCTACCTGACAAATCGGTTACAGAAGCATTACAGCGTGTTCCTGGGGTAACCATCGAACGATTTGCGTCTTCAGACGATCCTAAACATTATGCTGATGAAGGAACTGGCGTACTTGTTCGTGGCCTAGACCGTGTTCGTTCTGAGGTCAATGGCAGAGATGCATTTAGCGCGAACTCTTCTGGCGGGCTAAGCTATGAAGACTTTCCTGCGGAGTTATTAGGCGCAGTGGAAGTTGTAAAAAACCAAACCGCCGACCTAACAGCAGGTGGCGTTGCGGGTACCGTAAACCTCATTACCAGAAAACCTTTTGATTCAACTGAGCAGTTAATATCATTTAATGCCAAAGCAAATTATGGCGATTTTAGAGAAGAAACCACACCCTCTTTCTCTGCGCTATTTTCAGATAACTGGGAAACACAAGCAGGTAAATTTGGTTTCTTAATCGCGGCTTCATCGAGTGAATATAAAACCCGTGGTGACGGTGTTGGCTTAGGAAACTACCACTCTCGTGGTGACTCATTTGTGCCTACTCTTGACCAATGGGGTGGTATTACGGGGGTTGATCCAAATTCACCCGTAGATGGCCCTGCACTGCCAGGACAACCTGCTGGTAGCACGTGGCATGTACCGGTAGCTATTCATATGAGCACAGCAGAAAATGATCGCAAAAGAACAGGCTTAACAACCTCCTTTCAATGGGCAAATAGTGATGACACAATTATTGCAACCGTTGAGCATATTCGTTCAAAAGCTTCTTTAGAATGGAATGAAAGACAATTGGGTCAGGCCGCACAAGGTTTTAAAGGCTTCATGGGATCTTCTCAAAACTGGCAAGATGATAGCGAGAATGGCTACCCGCTCACAGTAGACGATAACTTTGTTACGTCGGGAATTGTACTTGGTGTTAGCCCTGAAACCCCATTCTTTTACCGTAGTCGCTGGAACCATAATGAAAATACCGTTGAAGACACTTCATTTAATTTAAAGCTCAAACCGACAGACAGATTAAGCATGGAGTTTGACTATCAGCACGTCGATTCTGAAAAAGTAGTTCATAACTACAGTATGTCGGCACAAACTCGCGGTAATCATGTTCATGCGGTACTTCCTTATTACCTTGATACACGAGGCTCAAGACCAAGCGTTGAATTTTTAAGTAATAATATTTTAACTGCGGGCTGGTCACCCAATGAAGATTGGGACGGACCCGTTCCGAATACTTTTCTAGGAAGTGGTATGGAGCAAGAAGAGCACAATACCGCTAAAGCAAACAGCTATAAATTAGATTTTAAATACGAACTTGATGGTAGCTTTACCAGTGTGCAAGCTGGTGCCTATTACTCAGATAAAGACCTAACGGTACGCGATACTGCTTATGAAGGCTGGTCGGCAATCGGCACGCCATGGATACAAGCAGACCGAAATGCTGCAGCAGCTATTAACCGCCCCGAACTGTTCGAACGTGTTGATTTCTCAGACTATTATCATGGCCAAGTACTGCAAGGCGATGTGAATAGCTTCCTTTTCCCTAGTATGGATCTGGTAAAAAATTACGCTGACTCACTTCGTCAAGGCTGCCAAGATGGTTGGCATAATGCTACCAATAGCGCAGCCAATAACGGTGTTTGCAGTGGTACCTATGTGCCTTATGAAGACAAACCTAACCGTGTTGAAGGTCCGTTTGCAGCTCATAATATTAGCTCAACCAATGAAAAACGTAGCGAGTTTTATGTGCGTGCAGACTTTGATTTTCTCGTTCAAGACCTACCTGTTGTAGGTAATGTAGGCCTGCGTTACGTGAACTACCAATTAGAGTCAACCGGTGCATTTGTACAACCCATGGAAATAAAGCGTGGCGAGCCTGGCACCTCACTAAATGAAGTGATGCAACAACCTGAATATAAACGCTACTACGATATTGCAACTGGGGAGTCTACTTTAAGTACAGTCGAAGGCACTGATTACAGTACCGTTCTACCAAGTTTTAACTTTAGCGTGGCATTAACAGATGATGTGGTTATTCGTTTTGGTGCCTCTAAAGCACTTTACTTTCCTAACCTGATAGATACCCGAAATATAAACATCGTAAACCTTGATTATACTCGCCGCTTACAAACCCCTGGCACTGATTATGACGAAGTTAATAATCCTGTTGTAGCTTTGGATGATATTGAACTGACAGCCCTATCTGGCAACCCCAATTTAAAACCTGAAAAGTCAATCAATACAGACCTTTCTGCTGAGTGGTATTTTGCCCCTGCCGGTTACGTTACTGTTGGTTTATTCCATAAACGACTCGACGACATAATTCGCAGCCGTGCATTTGATTTAAATGCAAACTTCAATGGCGAAGACTATGCAATTTCGGCCTACGGACCAGCCAATACAGGTTCAGGTACTATTCGTGGTGCTGAATTCGCTTACTCTCAATTTTACGATATGCTGCCAGGTGCATGGAGCGGACTTGGTTTACAATTTAACTACACCTACATCGACCAAAACGGCTTAGAAGATCCCAATGAAGTATCGACCGGCACACTCGGGTTTGATGAAAGCGGTAACCCAATCACTGACAACCGAAATACATTCCGTGTATTTAGTGGTTTGCCACTTCAAGGCTATTCAGACCAAAACATGAATATTGTCGGTATGTACGAGTACGAAAACATTTCGTTTCGTTTAGCTTATACTTGGCGCTCAGAATACCTGTTGACCTTAAGAGAGTCAGAAGAGTACGTGCCAGCCTATGTAAAACCAGCAGGCATGATGGATGCGAGTATTTACTACACGCTGAATGAACATTGGAAAATTGGTTTCGAAGCAAGTAATTTACTCGACACAGAAACTAAAACAGAATATCAAATGGACCAAGCAGGCACCCGCACAGATGCCCTAAGCTTTACGACTGACCGTATGTACGCACTTAGCGTACGAGCTACTTTTTAATTAATGTTAGCCCATCTGGTATTGATTAGATGGGCTTTTAAATTGTAAATGTCCACCTAACTTTATTTGCCGCTAAAAAATAGTTAGAAATTTTTTAGTTAGTTCTGAATTCGAAGCTAAATACGCTTTATGTTATTAGCTATTTTTTAAGACTCAATGTGCCTGCTCGTTTAGTACTACTTCGCTTTGTTTGCGTGTTTTTTGCAGAATGAGTTTTCGTTTGTTTTGAGTCTGTACGCGCTTTTTTTACGTATTTCGAAAAGTCGCGCTTTTTATCGTTTTCTGCACGAGGTTTTGGCGAAGGTTTGGTTTGCTGTTTGTTTTCATCTATGGAACGTTCTTCAGTTTTACCTGAATTTGCAATGGAGTTATTAATTTCAGCCATTTCTTTTTCTGTCAGGTGACGCCATTGGCCTACTTTCAAGCCTTTTAACGTCACATTCATGATGCGCGTGCGTTTTAGAGTCACAACTTCATAGCCTAGGTATTCACACATGCGGCGAATTTGGCGGTTGAGCCCTTGTGTCAATACAATCGTAAATTGCTGAGGGCCAGTTTGTTTGACTTTACATTTCTTTGTCACCGTATCGAGGATGGGAATACCATTTGCCATTTTATTTACAAATTGGCGGTTTAACGGTTTATCAACGGTGACGACGTATTCTTTTTCGTGATTATTACCCGCACGCAAAATCTTATTAACGATGTCACCTTCGTTAGTTAGAAATATTAACCCTTCGGATGGACGATCTAAACGACCAATAGGAAAAATTCGCTCAGGATAGTTTACTGCTTTTACAATATTACTTTGAATTTTACGTTCTGTGGTGCAAGTTATCCCCACAGGTTTGTTGTAAGCGATATAAACAAGTTTAGGCTTTGCTTTGAGTGCTTTGCCATCGATAAGTACGTCGTCGGATTCACTGACTTTAACGCCCATTTCAGGTAAGTTACCGTTAACAGTTACGCGACCTTCTTCAATATATTTATCGGCCTCGCGACGTGAACAGAACCCTGTTTCACTGATAAATTTATTTAATCGCTTTAACTGTGTCATAACGTACTTCTATTGGAATGGTAAAGCCGCTAGTTTATACCAGAATGCTTAGGCAAACCAGACGCAATAGAGGCCGTCTAAAAAGCGGATTCATCAATAGCCACATCGGCGCTTTTTTGCAGCAATAAGGAATGCAGCCGCTCAAAATCAAGCTGATAGGCAGTATTATTTGAACCGCTGAGCAAAAATGCGTCAAAGGGAACCGTAGACCAATCTTCGATGTCTCTTATCCAATTGTAATCGTTTACGTTTTGGTTGGTGATCACACCTAATAAAAACTTTATAGAATTATTATTCGTCCAATATGAGTGACCATTGTGATGATCGACCAGACTTATTAATGCCCATGCCCCCATCATAAAATGCCCACCGGCACTTGCGGTTAATCGTCCTTGTTCAATCAGTCTTAAGTTATCATCAAGCCAGTCCATGCCACCAATAAAGTACTGTTTATTATTTTTCTCTTTAACAGCATCCAGTGCACCAAGCGCCATTAAGTCAGAAGCACACCAAATAACGTTGGTTTGAGGGTAGCGATGTAGTAGCCTGCGCACTTTATCGGTAGCTTCAGTTTTGTTCCAATTAGCATACACCACCTGCTCTAGCTCAACTTGCTGATCTTTTAAAAAGTGCTTTAAGCCGTTACTACGTGTGTCAGATTCGGTGCCATAGTGGCCATTAATAGCAACAAAATGCGCTGTTTGACCTGCATTTTCAGCACTGTCTAGCAGGGCTTTGCCAAGTTGCTCTCCGGCTTTAAAGTTGTCGTGATACACTTCGCCTAACCAATATTTAAAATGCTGTTTTGGCTCACCGACTTGCTCTCTCTCAGCCCCTAGAATAGTTTCTTCTAGGGTAATAAACTTAACTTTGTGTTTTTCTAACAAGCTCATCGACTGCTCAGCGCCACCTGGATAGTTAATTAAGACAACATAATCAGGTGTCGCATTGTATTTGAGGTATTGCTTGAGTTCTTCCAGTTGAATATGGCGATTCGCCCCGCCATAGATAATATCCAAATCGACATTAGTTTGCTTTGCAGCCGCCTGCATTACGTCGGTCACTTTTTGCCAAAATGGTTCTTCTTTAATGGATGGATTTACAAATAACACATTAAATTGCTCGACTGCGCAAAGTGGCATTGTGCATAACATTAGTAAGCTAATTATCCAAAACCGCATAACATCCCCGAACAATTTTCTTTAAGTTAAGTGTAGTACACACAGTGGCGACTATGACGATAATTTACGCCATACATATTCACATGGACCATGCTTAAATAAACGTAAATATAAGGCACTAAAGCTCAGTTGAAGCAGGGCAATAAAAACGCTCAGTAGCCAATAATCAATCCGATTAAAGGTAACTACCCAGGAAGGAAATACAATTCGAAAGCACAACAAAAAGATCACTGTTTGCATTAAATATAAGGTCAATGACATACGACCTGCATTTTGTAAGGCCGTATATTTATTTTTATTATTTCCGACAAGCTTCACAATTAAATGAATATAGAGTAAAGCAGTACTAAGGGCTGCAAACCAGTTAAATGGCTCAGCTAAAGCATATGTTAAAACGCTTGTGCTAGGCTCAACTATTAACCTCAAAAGCGTAAATCCAACGGCAGCTGGTAAAATAAAGTTAAGCTGTTTTGTCGTTAAACCGTTTACAAAAATGCCTTGTTTATAGAGTGCAACACCAATAAGCATAATACCCGCTGCCATCCATAATGTTATAAGCGGGAGCGCTATTAGCATCACAACAAACATGAGTATGTTACTCATAAACCCAGAAAAAAATGATGAATGCCAGTCTTGGTAAGCCTCTACAAAAGTATCTGATTCACGTGTTAAAGGGCTCATGTCAGGTTCAATAAAAGCCAGCAAAAATGAAATGGCTGCGCCAAGCGCTAAAAATCCAATGCCTTGTTTTAGTTGTTGATTATAGGGTTGGTCAATAAACTTTAATGTTAACCAACCTGCACACGCATAAATTAATAGAATATCGCCAGCCCAAAGTAAAAGACCATGTGCTAGACCAATAAAGGCAAGTATTTTTAAACGATTATATTGTTTATCACGTAACTGAGGATGCTGCCGTTGAATAACTAAGCCTGCGCCAAATAACAGGCAAAAGAGTGTTCTGAATCGCCCATCAATAAAAATGAGATCGGCTGTATGAATTATATTATCAGATAAAGGTGGTTGTGGACTTGGCACATATCCATATTCAAAAACACCGAAAAAATAGGCATTCATGAACATCAGGCCAAGTACCGCGATACCCCGTAAAACATCCATATTTATATTGCGCATAAATCACTTATAAGTTTTGCCGACAGCTATCGCTCCAATTTACCGCATTTTCATAGATTTTGGGAAGATCTGCACTATCAATATTAATATAGACAACAGCTTGCTCTAATGCCCACCAACTGCCTGATTCGTATGCTTTAACAGTCTCAAGTATATAGTAGAGAATGTTCTTTTCCTGCATCAATGCCGCATGGATATCATCAGGAAAAGGTAGTCTATCAAGCAGCTTTTCCATCGGTTGGTCAAGTATAGCATCCAGCAAAGAAAACAAACCTGTTAGAAACGCTTCGCCAGTGTGTTCTTTAGCGACTTGCAAGGCTATTAACTCACAAAAGCGTGCCCTAACAACACAAAGCCGAGTTAACTCGGCTGGTTTTGATTGCGCACTATGGGCGGTAATTATAAGACTTACAAACTTTTTCAGTCGTTCATTACCCAAATAAACAAGTGCCTGTTTCAAAGACCCTATTTTGCTTTTTATTGGAAAAACACCACTGTTGATCAGTCGCAATAGTTTATAGGCAAGGGCTGTATCAAGAGAAAACAAACCTGCCACTTCGTTAATATCGGGTGAAGGTCGCATAACTTCAGCGTAAATCGACAACACTAAGGCGTAGTTATAGTTAATGTCACGCTGTTGAATCATGGTTGGTTTTGCAAAAAAATAGCCTTGGAAAAAATCAAAGCCCATTTCATAGGCTTTTTTGTAATCTTCTTCTGTTTCAAGCTTTTCAGCGAGTAGTTTTATTTTTTTGTGCTTTTTTAGCTTATTGACGACAGGAGAAATTTCTTCGAAAGGCGTTTGTTTTACATCAAACTTTATTAATCGTACTAATTTTAAAAAACGATCCCATTCTGGTTGATAAACGAAATCATCCAGAGCAAGCTTAAAGTTATTATGAAAAAGTTCACGACAAAAAGCGTAGTTTTCGTCTGTTGGCTCCATGGTTTCCAACAGTTCGATAACAACATCTTGGTTAGGCAAAAAAGCGCATAAATCCAGTTTCAAAGACTCTGGACCAATATTAATTAACGCTTTTTTCCCCGATGTAATATGACGTGTACCTAAGTTGAGCTGATTTTCCATAATGAGTCGTGCTGTCGCAGTACTTTCAGCAACATTCGGAAAACAGTTTTTCTCACTATCACGAAATAGTAACTCATAGGCGACAACTTGTTGACGACGATTAAAGACAGCTTGCCTAGCAACAAATACAGCCACTTTACCTACTTTTTATTTATTATGTAACACTAAGTAATTAATAACTGAAATTGAAACAAAAGTCACCCTATTCCCAATAATAGTCCATTTTTTATTGATATAAGTCCGATAAATAATTTGTGGCGACTTGCTGCCAAGTAAAACGAGCTCTTTTCGCTCGCTCGCAAATTGTACACCACAGCTCAGAATCTGTTTCCCTTAACGCTAATACCTCACTAAAACGATTAATGAGTGCACTACTTTGCTCGCTAAGATTAGCGCCTTCAAAACTAAAACCATTTTCTGAATCAACGACTGTATCTTTAAGCCCCCCCACACTATGAACAAGACATGGTTGGCCTGCTCGCATCGCTAGCATCTGGCTTATACCACATGGTTCAAACGAGCTAGGCATTAAGAATAAATCACCTAAGTGATACAGGTATTCGCCTGTTAAGTGTGCATACCCTTTTAAATATAATAAGTTAGCATTTCGTGCCATCGCCGCGGTCATTAATTGCTCAAGCGAGTCATCACCGGAGCCCAATATAATCATATAGCCATGGTATGTACTTAAACGAGCACACAATTCATCAATAACACGATGTTGATTATAAGGTTGCCGCAACAGCAAGGCTTTTTGATCCGTTAAACGGCCGACACTGGTTACTAATGGGCCTGAAAAGGAACGTGTTTTAAACTGTAAAAGCCGTTGATGCGCAATGTAGTGGGTTGAGTCAAGTATCGGACTTTTTGCCATCCATTGAAACAATGCCAACTCGGCATGCTGATACAGGCTAGCCAGTGTGCAATTATCAGGCTCTGCGACTGAGTATTCACAGCCATTGAGTATGCCAACTACTCGCCCTTCTTTATTAGCCGCCTGTAAGTCTTGCTCTAATCCTTCGCCACCAAAAAAACCATTGTCAGCATCGCTTGCTTTAAGGACCTCTTGGCAATAAGTTGGAGACACCAAGTGAACTTTATCAACTAAATTAATCGCTGTGCGCATCGGGTTAAAACAATCTGGGTAGCGAGGATCACACAATGTTTGACCATCGTAGCCTAAACTTGGAAACCATGCTTCTAAGCTCGAGCTATCCCCCTTAAATGGGCGAATACCTTGTAGCGCTAAATTATGAACCGTGTAGGCTAAAAAGAGGTTTGAAAACCGATTAAATCGCTTATCTGTTTTTAATAACAATGCGACACACGCACTATGCCAATCATGTAGGTGTAATACATCTGGGGTATTAATAACCCCTTGTAATAAAGCCTCACAGACTGCCGCATTGAACAGAGCAAACTTACTGGCATCTGTTGCAAATGGGCGGCCTATTTCATCATTACAATACACAGCACCGTGATGTCGGCTAAATTCCCAATGCGAAATAACAAGTTGCTTTATGCCCTGTTCCGACTGAGCTAGCTGCCACACTTCTAATTGCTCTATTTTGCCTGCAAATGAAACCGAGATACTGCCTAAGTGCTGACGCTCCAAATAATGGAAACCATAGTCAGGTATAACAACATCAACCGTTAAGCCTTTTTCAATCAAAGCCTTTGGGCAGTCTCTCACAACATCAGCAACGCCACCTACTTTGGCATTGGGTAACGCATCATTCTCTGCAGCCACCATCAACACATGCATGTTTGCAGTACTCCTTTTGAATATGTTTAAATCATGCAGCCACGGCAATACGCGCTAACTGCATGAGCACGGCATTAAGCAAGACGTTTGTTATCCTGCTCTTGTTGCTTTAGTTTCTTGGCAAGTTCATGCAACATGTCGCGGGTAACAAGCACAATGCCTTTTTTGGATACCCTAAAGCCATTTTCTTTGTCGACCTTATGATCGTAGCCAATTTCCAGTCCTGCCGGAATTTCACAGCTACGGTCGATAATTGCGCGTTTAATTCGACAATTACGCTGAATTTTTGCACCGGGTAGAATCACCGACTGTTCTATTTCACAATAAGAGTGTACATGCACATTCGAAAACAGCAGTGACTTTCTCACTAACGAGCCCGAAATAATACACCCACCTGAAACAGTGGAATCCACTGCCATACCGCGCCTGTCATCATTATCGAAAATAAATTTAGCAGGTGGAAGTTGCTCTTGGTATGTCCAAATAGGCCAACTTGGGTCATATAAATCAAGTTGCGGTTCAGGCATTACTAGCTCCATATTGGCTTCCCAAAACGAGTCTAGGGTGCCAACATCGCGCCAATACGGCTGACCTTCAAAGCCTGGATCTCTAAATGGATACGCATACACATTATGCTCTTCGATTATGGCAGGAATAATATCGTGGCCAAAGTCTCGGCCAGAGCCTTCTGTTTCAGCATCTTTTTTTAGCTGTTCAAATAAAAACTCGGTGTTAAAAACATAATTCCCCATTGATGCCAAACATGTGCCTGGTTTGCCAGGCACAGAGCTCGGGTTTGCTGGCTTTTCATCAAAGCGGCGAACCCGTTTAGTATCATCAACTGTCATCACACCAAAAGTATTTGCGGCTTCTTCACAAGGTACTTCAATGCAGCATACTGTCATATCAGCCCCTGTTTCCACGTGCTTAGCTAACAGGCCGCCATAGTCCATACGGTAAACATGATCCCCAGACAAAATCATTACATACTTAGGTAGTTCATGGCGAATAATATCCATATTCTGAAAAACAGCATCCGCAGTACCACAATACCACTCATCACCATAACGCTGAGATGCGGGCAGTATTTCAACTGATTCTCCCAGCTCTTTCTTAAAGTGCCCCCAAGCACGATTTACATGACGAATTAATGAGTGTGATTTGTACTGAGTAGCAATCCCCACTCGACGAATTCCTGAGTTTATACAGTTGGACAATGGGAAGTCGATAATTCGATGCTTACCACCAAAGTACACAGCCGGTTTCGCTCGCCAATCTGTTAATTCGTGTAAACGTGAACCTCGCCCACCCGCTAAAATTAGGGCATACGTTTCTCTTGTTAAACTACTTATATATCGATTTGCATAACTTGGCATAACTCTCTCCGTCTTAAGTTAGCTACTTTTTTCTGTGTGTTGCTGTGTGCGAGTATCCAAAAGTGGTTCCAAATGCCATATGTCGTCACTGTATTGGCTTATGGTTCTATCGCTCGAAAACATACCACTGGCGGCCGTATTCAAAATGCTCATTTTGGTCCAATGTGATGTGTCTAAATAGGCTTGCTCAACATGTTCTTGCGCTTGTACAAAGCTGGCAAAATCATGGGCGACTAACCAAGGATCGTGTGGGCTTTTAATCGCGGCAATGATGTCGTCAAATAAATTGGGTTCAAAAAGATTAAAATGACCACTTTCAATGAGCTGCATCACCTTATATAAGCTGTCAGTTTGTTGAATAATTTGCTCAGGGTTATAATGGGCTTTAATATCGTCAATTTGTTCTGCGCGGGCACCAAATAAGAAAAAGTTGTCTGCACCAACCGCATCTCGAATCTCAATGTTTGCACCATCTAATGTGCCAATAGTCAGTGCACCATTCATCATGAATTTCATATTACCCGTGCCTGATGCTTCTTTACCTGCTGTTGAAATTTGCTCTGATAAATCCGTTGCAGGGCAAATAGTTTCCATTGCGGTGACATTATAATTAGGCAAAAACGCAACACGTAAGTAGGGCTGAGCGAGTGGATCTTTATTGATAACCTCAGCGACGTTATTAATTAACTTAATGATCTTCTTCGCCATGTAATAGCCAGGTGCTGCTTTGCCACCAAGTAACACACAGCGTGGCACGATATTGTCTGTGTGGCCTTGACGAATTCGATCATATAAATGAATGATATGCAGTACATTCAAAAGCTGGCGTTTGTATTCATGAATACGCTTAACTTGCACATCGAACATCATTGAAGAATCAAACTCAACACCACAGCGAGCTTTAACTAAATCAACTAAACGCTGTTTGTTAGTGCATTTAACTGCTTGCCATTGTTTGTGGAAGGCTTCATCGTCGTAATAACGACGTAACTGGCTAATTTTGCTGAAATCAGCAACCCAATCATCACCGATTTTGCTGTTAATTAATGTGCTTAACGCAGGGTTACAATGAGCAAGCCAGCGACGAGGAGTTACACCATTTGTCTTGTTATTGAATTTGTTAGGCCATAACTGATAAAAGTCATTAAATAAGCCAGCTTTCAATAGTTCAGTATGCAGGGCTGCTACACCATTGACGGAGTAGCTACCAACAATCGCTAAATACGCCATACGAATTTGCGGCTCGCCACCTTCTTCAATTAACGACAAAGCTTGTTGTTTGCCAACATCGCCTGGCCACGCTTGTGCAACCTCAGCTAGAAAACGAGCATTAATCTCATAAATAATTTCTAAAACACGGGGCAGTAAACGAGAAAATAATGACACCGACCACTTTTCAAGTGCTTCAGGTAACAGTGTATGGTTTGTGTATGCCATTGTTTTTGTGGTAATTAGCCACGCTTCATCCCAATCAAGCTCATAATCATCGACAAGTAGTCTCATGAGCTCTGCTACAGCGATACTAGGGTGAGTGTCGTTTAACTGAAATACATGATGATCGGCAAAGTCAGAAAAGTCTTCACCGTACTGATTAACCCAAATATCAATGATGTCTTGAATACTGGCCGATGATAAAAAGTATTGTTGACGTAAACGCAGCTCTTTACCGTTTTCGCTACTATCGTTGGGATATAGCACCATGGTAATTTGCTCTGCTAAGTTCTTACGTGCCACAGCCTCAGAGTAACTGCCTGCATTGAACTCACTTAAATCAAACTCATCGGTGGCTTCTGACTTCCACAAACGCAAGGTGTTAACTATGTCATTTTTATAGCCAGGGATTGGCACATCATAAGGTACGGCGAGTACGTCTTGGGTATCAAGCCACTGACGATGTACTCGTCCTTGTTTGTCTGTATAGCTGTCTAGGTGACCAAAAAATTTAACCCGTTTTGACTGCTCTGGTGCGCTTAATTCCCACGGATGGCCTTCGCGTAGCCAGTTATCTGGTTGCTCAACTTGATGACCATTTTCAAGTGCCTGATTAAACATACCGTATTCGTAACGGATACCATAACCAATAACAGGCAGAGCAAGACTGGCGCAGCTATCCAAAAAACACGCTGCAAGACGCCCTAAGCCACCATTACCAAGCCCTGCATCGTGTTCAGCTTCTGCAACTTGTTCAAGTTCAGTACAATATTGCTGCAATGCTTTTTCAACTTGCTCATCTAAATCAAGATTCAAAATTGCATTGCCAAGTGCCCGTCCCATTAAAAACTCCAGTGATAAATAGGCAGTTTTTCGACGCTTTTGCTCATGTATTTGCTGCTTAGTAACACGGCAGCGGGCCACCAGCCTGTCACGTATTGTTAATGCTAACGCATGATATAAATACAGTTGTGACTTGCCGACTTTGTCACGCCCTAAGGTGTAGTAAAAATGGCGTGATAAATCATCCTCTAAGGTGCTTTCATCAATAATTGGCGCGTCTTGCCACCCTTTTACAACACATGCTTGCTCAGCATTTTTAGTCATGACTTTAGTCCTCTGAATTGGCGGTAAAAACCCAGCTACTCATTGCAGCTATTTGTTGTTCCATATCTTCATTGGCGGATATTGGATGAATACTGCTAACAGCGAGCTGCCACTTAGCTTTTTCTAAATGAGGAAGTTGACAGCTAACAGCCTCAGACCCTGCATTTAGAATGATTAAGAGTGCTTGGTGTGTATGTTTATCGGTTAAGCTATACATTAGGAACTGACGCTCAGCTTCATGCCAGTCGTCCTGTTGCATTGCGTTACCCTCTTCGGTAAACCATGCGACGTCATACCGCGTGTCATCATCGTGCACAAAGAAACGGTGCTTAAAGACACTAAATTGTTTGCGTAAACGCAGCACATCATCAATGAATCGAGTCAATGGGTGGCTTAATTGAGAATCTTTCCAAGCAAGCCAACTGGTGCGGTTATTTTGGCAATACGCATTATTATTACCGCCCTGTGAGTGAGCCATTTCACTGCCCGACGCAAGCATAGGCACGCCTTTGGAAAGCAATAAAGTTAGCAACATATTTTTTTGTTGTTGTAATCGTAATGAGCTTACTTTTGCATCGTTAGTAAAGCCTTCAACTCCACAGTTAAATGAATAATTTGCACTATGACCATCACGATTTTGTTCGCCATTAGCTTCATTATGCTTTTGTTCGTAACTGACTAAATCTGCCAGCGTAAATCCGTCATGGCTAGTGATAAAGTTAATACTGTTTAAAGGGCCTCGTAAGTTATGCTCAAATAGATCGAAAGAACCATGTAAGCGTTTTGCAAGTTCACCAATTAAGCCTGGCTCTTGTTTCCAAAAACGTCGAACGGTATCGCGGTATTGATCATTCCACTCACGCCAAGGCGCAGGGAAAGCACCAAGTTGATAGCCTCCAGGCCCAATATCCCAAGGCTCAGCAATTAACTTTACTTTATTAAGTACAGGGTCTTGGTTTATTGCCTGTAAAAATGAATGGGCTTGATTAAAACCGTTTGGGTTGCGCCCTAAGATAGTCGCAAGATCAAATCGAAAACCATCCACGCCCATTATTTCAACCCAATAGCGTAAACTGTCGAGTACCAATTGCAATGTGCGTGGAGAGTCAATGTTGAGCGTATTGCCACACCCCGTGTCATTAATATAATGTGATGGTTTTTCAGCCACTGTTCGGTAATAGCCTAGATTATCTAAGCCTCGCAGTGATAACAAAGGACCATCCGTGCCAGCCTCGGCAGTATGGTTGTAAACAACATCTAAAATAACTTCAATGTCTGCTTTATGAAGGGTTGCCACCATATCTTGAAATTCACTGACATCATCTTTAACCAAGTAATCTTTATGGGGAGTGAAAAAGTTTAAGGTGTTATAACCCCAATAATTTTGTAACCCTTTGGCAGTAAGAAACTGTTCACTGATAAAAGCTTGCACAGGCAATAACTCCAAGCAAGTTATGCCCAACGTACGTAAATGCTCAATGAAACGAGGATGGCTCAAGCCTAAAAACTTTCCTTGTAATGGCTTTGGAATGTCTGGGTGTCTACATGTTGCCCCTTTAACATGGCACTCATAAATCACGGTTTTGCCCCAGCTGTGATTTGGTCTTTTACCCGAATATGGCTTAACTTCTCCGACACGCGACTTAGGCATATCAATGGCATTATTCACTTCACTTAAGGTGCCTACCGGCATTTGCCCATAGTGGCGTTCACTCCAAGTAAATTCACCGTAAAAGTCCTGCGCATATGGGTCTAACAGGAGTTTGTGTTTATTAAAAAACACTCCTTTATCAGGTGCATATTCACCATCGGCACGAAAGCCATATAACGCTCCTTTTTTTAATGGGCTGACCAAAAGTGTCCACACACCTCCTTCGTTCATATTCATCGGTAGCGTTAATACTTCCGAGTGACCACTACTATCAAACAAGCACAGTGAGATATGCTTTGCCTGTGGCGCATAGACGGCAAAGTTAACCCCCTCTTCAACAACGGATGACCCCAGAGGCTGCGTAAAGCCGATTTCCAACCGCACACTATGACTCATGATTCACCTTTTTAAGGTAAATTGTGGCAAGGCCAGGTAAAGAAATACTCAAACTTTGTTTAAAGCCGTGACTTAGCGTCGTTTGCGTACTTATTGTTTGATTTGCCATGCCTGTCACTTCTACACCTGAGCCAAAATAATCTTGCTTATCGGTGTTAAAAACAACCTGATAATCACCCGCTTTAGGTACACCAACGATGAAGTCATGATAGACCTGCGGGGTTAAATTGCTGATCACAATTACAAAATCATCGGCTTGTTTTGCATAGCGAATGAAACTAAAAATACTTTGCTTTGCATTGTTGCTATCGAGCCAAGCAAACCCAGCAGGGCTGGTGTCTTGTTCGTACAGTGCGGGCGTATTGCGATAGAGATCATTTAACTCTTTAATGGTTTGCTGCACACCACAATGACTAATATGCTCAAGTAAGTGCCAATCTAACGATTGATCGTGATTCCACTCGTTACGTTGCGCTATTTCAGCCCCCATAAAAAGGAGCTTTTTGCCTGGATGCGCCCACATAAACGCATAATAGGCTCTTAAATTAGCGAATTTTTGCCAATCATCGCCGGGCATTTTTTCAATAAGCGACCTTTTGCCATGTACAACCTCATCGTGACTGAGAGGCAAAATATAATTTTCACTGTAAGCATAAACCATTGAGAAAGTCATTTCGTGGTGGTGATGCGCACGGTATAGTGGGTCTCGCTGCATGTAGTGCAGACTGTCATTCATCCAGCCCATATTCCATTTGTAGCCAAATCCTAAGCCATCATGATCAACTTGGCGTGTAACACCAGGCCATGCTGTTGACTCTTCTGCCACCATCATGATGCCTGGATTGTTTGCGTAGCAGCGCATATTCACTTGCTTTAAACACTCAATGGCCCCGAGATTTTCACGGCCGCCATATTGATTAGCAACCCACTGCCCTTCTTCTCGGCTGTAATCTAAGTAAAGCATTGACGCCACAGCATCAACACGCAGGCCATCAATACCAAATTCATGCAGCCAATACATCGCATTCGCAATCAAAAAACTGCGTACTTCAGCCCGATCATAGTTGTAGATATAGGTATTCCAATCAGGGTGAAACCCCTGACGAATGTCTGCGTGTTCATAAAGGTGAGTGCCATCAAAACAATGCAAACCATGCGGGTCACTTGGAAAATGCCCAGGCACCCAATCTAATATAATTCCTAAGTTTGCTTGATGACATTGATTAACAAAATAAACAAAATCTTCAAAGCTACCGTAACGGCTTGTTGGCGCAAATAAACCTACCGGTTGATAACCCCATGAACCATCAAATGGGTATTCGCTAATTGGCATTAACTGTAAGTGGGTAAAACCAAGTTCTTTGGTGTAAGGGATCAGACAATCGGCAAGCTCTCGCCATGTTAGATATCGATTATTATCTTGTCGCTGCCAAGAGCCTACATGCACTTCATATATACTTATTGGCGCATCAATGCTATTGCGCTTGGCACGATTAGCCAGTGCGTGCTTGTCAAGGTGTACCTCTGCCTTGCTACACTGTAAAACAGAAGCAGTGCCAGGCGCCTGTTGCATTTTAAATGCAAATGGGTCCGCTTTTTCAAGCACTTCACCACTAAGAGTGGTAATCGCAAACTTATAACATTGGTCTACTTTTAGTGCAGGAATAAATAACTCCCACACACCACTTGCAGGATGAAACCGCATAAAATGGCGGCTGCGTTGCCAATAATTAAAATCCCCAATGACTGAGACACTCGCGGCGTTAGGTGCCCACACGACAAAACGGACTCCTTGTACACCCTGCTGATCTGTAAAATGAGCACCAAAGTGTTTATAAGCATGCTCGAGGCTGCCCTCATTGAACAAATACATTGCCTGTTCGTCGAGTGTGCTTACAAAGCTATATTCATCGTACTGTTGCTCGCACCCTTGCTCATAGTTGACGTCAAGTTTGTACTCAGGAGCAGACTCTGTATGGATTGTCGCAACAAACAAATCACTTTGCCCTTGCCTGTGTGCTGGTACAATGAGTGAATCGAGCACAACGGATACTGTTTTTGCTCCTGGTAAAAAGCAACGTACTTCATAACTTTCACTATTCACTTTATGTGGCCCTAAAAAGCTGAATGGATCTTTAAAGCAGCCAGCAGTTAAAGCCGTGATCTGTGCCTGATAAATCAGTGGTTGTTCAATGTGCTCTTGGCGGACACGACTTTGCATTTATTGCTTCCTTATGGAGATTAAATTGGCTAACAATGATGCTTTAGAATCGATAATATGCTTTGCCGAACGTGACAATAAACGCCGCCAATTTGGGTATTCTTGATCAGTGCCAGGGATGTTTACGGGCAATACTTGCTCGTCTAAATCATCTATTTGAATGGTAAATAACTGTGCAGGAGCCTTAGCAAGACATGTCGCTAATGCTTCATACACTTCTTGTGCCTGTGCATTAGGGCTTAACTCCTTCGCACTTTGACGATAAATAAAATGCAACATCCTTTGTTTTTCAATGTCTCGCGCTGCGATAAGTTCATAGCTCTCGGCCTCATTTATCAATCCATATTGCTGTTTTACAGTGATATCATAACCAGTCCACCAACCAGAAAATGGCGGGACATCATGATTGGCAATCATTAATAAACTGTGCTGCGAAAAATGTTCAGCCAAGAGGAATTCCCCATCCTGATCTTTTTCAAAATAAAACAAACCATTTGAATAAATAGCACTTGCTTCAAGTGCCTCTCTTACTTCATTAGGGACAACCCCTAAATCTTCACCAATTACGACACACTGATTAAGATGAGATTCTATTTTTAAAATGGCAAGAAGATGTTCAAATGGGTAATAAACATAACAACCATCTTGCTGTCCTTGGTTCTCAAAACACCACCATAATCTGCGTATAGCCATAACATGGTCAATTCTCAGTCCGCCTACATCTTCCATATTGGCGCGAATTAAAGAACGGTAAAATGCAAAGTGATCTGTACTGAGTTTTTGTGGGTCTAATGCAGGTAGCCCCCAATTTTGGCCTCGCTCTGCCCAAGGATCCGGTGGTGCACCAACATAAGCACCATGAGAAAATAACGTATATTGACTTTTAAACTCACTGCCATCTCCAGCGCAGCCCACTGCCAAGTCGTTTATTAAACCAATATCCATATAGCAATCAGCAGCTAGTTGTTGGCAAAAGTTTAGCTGAGAGTGCGCAAGCCACTGTAAGTAACTTGCGTATCGGCTATCTTCTGCATCCAGTGTTGCTAGGCTTTGGCTATGTACGTTACAAAACTCGTCGAATTGGGCTTTACGTTCGTCCGATGCGGTATTGCAAAAGTGTGCGTATAAGCAATCGAACACGTTATATTTAAAATCAGTGACTAGGGTGTAATCTATGAACTGTTCTGAGTTGATTGGCAGCTCAGCCAATAATTTTTCAAGCTTAGTATTGTGCTTTGCGTCCTCACATAGAGACACCGCTATATACAGCGGGTTTAACAAAGCACGGCTGTTTGGGCTGTATGGGCTTGCCCGCTCTGGGGTGTGTTCAAAAAGTAAATGTAATGGGTTGAGTAAAATATAATCCATCCCATGGCTGGCCGCATCACGAATAAGGGAAGCCAAGTCAGCAAAATCACCAATACCAAAGCCTGCATGATTCACTAAACTGTAGAGCTGAATAGATAAACCCAAACGTTTTTTATCTTCAACTTGAAAACATGTTTGAGGGGTTATCCAAAGTTGACTACGACTGTGTTGATCTGCCACAGATATATACGCATCATGATAACCAATAGGCATAGGCGGCACAGGTAGCGCGACCTCGATATAACGAACACCATTTAAACCATAGTCACCTAATACATCTAAACCTACAAAGCTTTCTCTGTTAGCGGTTATTCCGAGTGACGGGATTGATAGCTCACAATGATGCTCAAGTAAGCGCTCATCTATACGCACTTTTAATAGTCGGTTGTCAGCGCTGACAAGGCTTACCGGCGGCAATAAATTGAGCCAATTACCTGCATCAAGCGTAAAGTTTAGCTGTTCAATTGTATTTATGTCGTCAGTATGAATACCGCAGCAACGTAAGGCACAAGCGCGAGTATTCTCATCGAAAACAACATGCTCGCCTGTGTACTTTGTATACTCGTAGCCAATACCATAAAGATAAAATAACTGCGAAAGTGACTGCATTAATGCACCTATTAAGCGCGTTGAGTGTTTACAACACTATTTTCAGTACCAAAAACATTAGGAGTATAAGCGTCAGCTTGATGGTCGTTATCCCAAACATGACCATTGATGAGGTAACGAAAGTGAAATTGTTTATCGAGCGGTAAACGCTGCTTGCACTTGAAAACCTGTTCTTTTTTGTTGTATTTCATTGGCACTGGCTGCCAATCTGTAAACTCTGCAACTAATTGCACATTTTCAGCGTCTGGGTGCTGAAATTCAAAAGTAACTTCGGTTTCGTCTTTGGTTTTAAAAAAACGTTTACTTAACATAGTGGGCTCCAATTCAACCAGATGGTTAATTAATCCTTGCCACAGTGCCGTGTTCAACTACTCAACAGTCGGGGCTGTGTATTACATGCGCTAAAAACTGCCTAAAAGAACATGTACCTTACTCAGTAAATCAAATCTTTGTTTACGCATTATGACAGTGCAAAATATTTGTGCACGCACCATAAAAGTGCATAAAACAAACAAAAACATGATTAATCAAACTTCTAACCTTAAGTCAGCAATAAACGAACCAATTTGAAAGTTAAATTCTCATTTACTCTAAATACTGAACTTGAGTCATTTCTCAGTAAAAAGTAGTTAATAAGTAAGTGTTGGTAAAGTGAATTAAATTGAAGTTAATCGTGTAGTACAAAGTATTTTTAAGAGATTAAAGACCTGATTATTGCACTCAACAAATACAACTTTTTACTTACTTAACAGGTTAACATTCTAATTACATTACAAAAGGTTTGTCTATTTTAGTGACAAGCCATATACTGAAAAAATTAACTTACGGGTTGGTAAACAATATAATAGTGCCCAGGACGGTAGTGAATAATGGCCAATGCTCTTCGTATAGTATGCAGTTGTATGATAACCATAGTAGCTTTTTTTTATGGTTTAAACATTTTATTAGTTAAACAGGTTAACGATCTCTCTTATCAACCAAATACAACTATGCTTTCCACTTTCTCAATCCCCCCATCAGGTATAGCACCGGCTCCATGGTACAACATTCTATTAACTGGCCAATACACGCTCACTCATAACAAGCAAAATTACGTTGTCGTTAAAGCCGACACACAAACAGTCACGGCAATTGAGACAAAGCAGCTCATTACTTCAACTTTGATGGCACCTATTAATATTATCATTTTGTTGCTGTTAATTATTGCTATCACATGGTTGGTCAGCCTAAGACGTCAAAGCGATAGCATGAAACAGACGATTAAAGAACTTAACATTCAAACTTCAGCTCTACTCTCCAGCCTAAACCTTACTAACACACATTCAGCTTCGCAATCTACGCTTTGTAATTTGCAAGCAAATGTTCATGCCTTGAGCGCGCACATTACCACCTACACTCGCGAGTCTCAGGCGAGTATTTGCCAAGACAAATTGACCCTACTGATAGACCGCCATGCATATTTAGAGCATTTAGCCAGACAACTAAGTGTTGCAGAGATAGATAAACTCAATTGTGCGCTTTTATTTATCGATTTAGATGGTTTTAAGCAGGTAAATGATTCATTTGGCCACAGCTTTGGCGATGAAGTACTTATTCAGGTAGCTGCTCGCTTAACGGGTGTGCTTCGCCATCACAAACTCAACAATATTTCTGCCACCAGCCAGCTTGAACAAAACTTAGCTCGTTTGGGAGGAGATGAATTTTCTATCTTTATTAATCACCTGACCTCAAAAGAGCAAGCACTTGAAATTGCTAAAAATGTTTTAAAAGAAATCGAGAGGGATTTTGTACTCGGTAATAAGCTGATTAAGATCAGCGCAAGCATAGGCATTGCAACCTACCCTGACAGTGCAGCGACACCTCACGCATTACTGCAAATGGCTGATGTGGCGATGTATCGTGCCAAAACTGATGGCCGTGGTATTTTTAAAGTGTATTCCCCTGAAATGGGCAATAAAATGCGTCGCTATCATTACTTACTTGAGGAAATGCGCCTTGCAATTGCCTCTGAAAACTTTCATTTATTCTTTCAACCGATTGTAGATGTTGACGATTGCGCAATCGATTATTTTGAAGCTTTGGTACGCTGGGAACATCCAGTTGAGGGCGCTATTTCTCCTGTTGAGTTTATTCCTATTGCTGAAGAATCGAATCTTATTTTAGAACTCGGCGATTGGATCATGCTTGAGTCATGTCGGCAGATGGCTGCATGGTATAACGCGGGGATGAAGAAAGTGAAAATATCGGTGAATATTTCTGGCATTCAGTTAAAACACCGTGCAATTTATGATTGGGTAATGGCCAAACTTTCTAAAACAGGACTGCCAGCAACTGCTATTATGTTGGAAATAACAGAGTCGACATTAATCACCGCAAGTAAAAAAATTATAAACGATCTAGAGAAATTACGCCGTGAGGGTATCACTATCGCCATCGATGACTTTGGTACTGGTTTTAGCTCTTTAAGTACCCTTGCTGACTTACCGATTGATGTAATAAAACTGGACAGACTGTTTATTGCGCAAGCCAATGACAACCCAAAATATAATAAGATACTTCACTCTGTCAGTGAGTTAGGCCATAAACTAGGTTTAAAAATTGTGGCCGAAGGCGTTGAAGAGCTTGCACAATTTGAACTAGTTAAATCAATGGGTATTAGAAGTGTGCAGGGTTACCTTGTTAGCCAGCCCGAATCATCTTTTAATGTAGGCCACAAAGTACTCCACGATAACGTCAATTTTATTGCAACAACAGGCACAAGTGTTTGGAATATACAGAGACAACATTAATAAGCTATAATCACATTTAATATCTAAATCCCAATTCCTTGTTAATGTTGAAAAAAAGTCTATTAATTACACTAACCCTGAGCGTGACGCTTGCCGGTATTTTTATCGGTACATCAATTTATACTTTATACAGTAAAAAACGCTTATCTGTTGATCCTAAAGTCAAGGAAATATCAGGGATAGAATTTGATAAAAAGCATCGCCTTTGGGCAATTAACGATAGTGGCGACCAGCCAAAACTGTATCGTTTAAATGAGGATGGCTCAATCGCAAAAGAAGTGTTAGTCACCAATGCCAAAAATATTGATTGGGAAGATATGACTCAAAATAGGTTTGGGCATTTCTTTTTAGGGGATTTTGGCAATAATAACAATGACCGAAAATGGCTAACCATTTATAAAATAGAAAACCCTATTGATATAAAGGGTAATACAACACAAGCTGAAATCATAAAATTCACCTACCCTGAAATGGATGGCAGCCCAATCCTCCCCAATAAACGTAACTTTGACTTAGAAGCATTTGTTGCTTTTAACCATCATTTGTATTTATTTACCAAAAACCGTACCGAGCCATTCGATGGCATTACCAATGTTTATAAAGTAGGCGACCATGCCGCAAATTTCGATGCCGAATTAATTGATTCATTCAAAACCTGCACGACGATGGAAAAGTTATGCTGGGTCACATCTGCCGCGTTAAGCCCTGACAGAAGTAAACTTGTTTTACTTGATTCGACTAGCATCTGGTTATTTGAAAACTTTAAAGGCGATAAGTTCTTCTCAGGTGATGTGTCACGCATAGACTTAGGTATCGTCACTCAAAAAGAAGCTATCACATTTTACGATGACAACACCATCGTGTTTACCGATGAAGAATTTAAAGGTATCGGTGGCAATGCATATGTTATACAACTTGATGAAGTCGAAAAGAAAGTCATTCGCAAAGCACCTCAAGCAGATACAAATTAAATATCTATAGCCAAAAACTGAATGAGTAATTTCTGAACCGAGTAAAAACAACCTTGATCCAAATTAAGGGTTAACGTTTAAATTTCGTCTCTAAAATCACTGACGATGTAGTACGCTCAACCCCATCTAAGTTACCAATATCATCTAAAAGGTGGCTCAGCTTTTCAAGGTTTTGGGCTTGCACAACTGCAATCAAATCAAACTCACCGCTAATTGCGTAGAGCTGCGAAATGGCATCAATTTGCTTCAACTCAAGATTGGTTTTAGTGGTCAATTTTTGTTTTACTTTAATTGAAACGTGCGCCGATACCATTTGGCTCAAATAGGCATCACCATAGTCAACACTGTAGCCTTTGATCACACCTGTTTCTTCTAGTTTTAACATTCGGCTTTGCACTGTTGAGCGCGATAAGTTAAGCGCCCTGGCAAGGTCTGAAATACTCGCACGGGCATTTGTTCTTAGTATAGATAATAGCTTTTCGTCTTGTGGCGTTATCACTTTGACTACTCTTTTCGTTAATTTGCTTTTTATTTTAGTCATTTTTCACAAAATAGCACTGCAAATTTAAGTTTCTAACCCAGATAATAGTAAAAATAGATAAGAAAAATAATCTCATCGTGCTTAATTAGGCAGGAACGGCTTAACTGACCTATTTTTTGCAATTTAACTTTTTTCATACTAAGCCATATTTAGGTGCAACAAATGCAAGTAACAAGAGAACTTTTCAACGACGTAATGGTACCAAACTATAACCCATCTGAGGTTATCCCTGTTCGCGGAAAAGGCTCACGTGTTTGGGATCAAAACGGTAAAGAATTTATTGATTTTGCAGGTGGTATTGCCGTTAACTGTTTAGGTCATTGTCACCCTGCTCTTGTCAATGCGCTTAAAGAGCAAGGTGAAAAAATTTGGCACTTATCAAACGTAATGACAAACGAGCCTGCACTGCGCTTAGCTAAAAAGTTAACGGACGCTACATTTGCAGATAAAGTGTACTTTGCAAACTCAGGTGCAGAAGCCAACGAGGCAGCATTAAAATTAGCGCGTCGCTGGGCATTAGATGTACACGGCGAGCAAAAAAACCAAATCATCGCGTTTAACAAAGGTTTCCACGGTCGTACATTCTTCACTGTTACTGTAGGTGGTCAAGCTGCTTACTCTGATGGCTTTGGCCCTAAACCTGCTGCCGTTGATCACTGTGACTATAACGATTTAGCTGCGTTTGAAGCACTTATCAGCGACAACACATGTGCCGTAATGATGGAGCCATTACAAGGTGAAGGCGGTATCATTTCACCAACAAACGAGTTTATTAAAGGTGTTCGCGCGTTATGTGACAAACACAATGCTTTACTTATTTTTGATGAAGTACAAACAGGTGTTGGTCGTACTGGCGATTTATACGCATACCAAGGTTTAGGTGTAACACCAGATATTCTTACTACAGCAAAAGCGTTAGGCGGTGGTTTCCCAATCGGTGCGATGATCACAACGGCGAGCATTGCAGAGCATTTAAAAGTAGGCACACATGGTTCAACTTACGGTGGTAACCCGCTTGCATGTGCTGTAGCTGAAGCGGCTTTTGATACTGTCAATACTGAAGAAGTACTCGCAGGTGTTAAAGAGCGTGAACAGCTTTTACGCGACGGCTTTGCTGCAATTAACGACAAATACGATGTATTTAGTGAAGTACGTGGTAAAGGTCTATTATTAGGTGCGGTACTTAACAGCAAATTTGAAGGCCGTGCACGTGACTTCCTAGTAGCAAGCACAAAACACGGTTTAATGAGCCTTGTTGCGGGTACAAATGTTGTGCGCTTTACGCCATCTTTAGTTATCCCTCTTGAGGATATTAAAGAAGGTTTAGCTCGCTTTGAAAAAGCGGTTGCAGACGTTGTAAACGGTTAATTCTAGTTGGCGTGCTGCTAAACCAGTGCGCCATCGGAGAGCAATGAATGCAAGTATTACGTCCTATCACAGCAAATGATTTTGCCGCGTTAAAGCAAATAGCGATGGAGTCTGGTCATGGGTTTACCTCATTACCTGTTGATGACACCTTGCTACAAGAAAAAATCGATCGCGCCGAGCAAAGTTTTGCAAAAAACATCAATAAACCACAAGACGAAACCTATTTATTTGTTTTAGAAGACAGTAAAACGGGTGACGTTATCGGCACTACAGCGATTGAAGCCGCTGTAGGTATGTCGGTGCCTTTGTATCATTACCATCTTGGAAAAACTGTTCACCATTCACGTACTCTCAACGTGTATAACACCGTTGATATTCTGAGTATGTGTAATGACTACACAGGCTGCTCTGAGATTTGTACCTTGTTCTTACGTGAACAAAACCGCAAAGGCTTAACAGGTCGCTTTTTATCGCGTTCGCGCTTTCTATTTATGGCGCAGCACAGCGAACGTTTTGCTGATACCATCATCGCAGAAATGCGTGGCGTAAGTGATGAAAAAGGCCATTCACCTTTTTGGCAATGGTTGCAAGAGCACTTTTTTAGCATTGAGTTTCCACAAGCTGATCACCTAGTCGGTTTAGGCGATAAAGTATTTATCAGCGAATTAATGCCTAAATACCCAATCTATGCCAACTTACTGAGCAAAAAAGCGCAAGCTGTGATTGGTAAGGTTCATGAAAAAACAAAGCCTGCACTTAAACTGTTAGAAAAAGAAGGGTTTGAGCACCGTGGGTATGTCGACCTTTTCGATGCAGGGCCCACTGTTGAAGCAAAACTTGGCAATATTCGCAGTGTTCGTGAGTCACAAGTGTGTCCTATCACCATCGGTGAGCTTGCACACATTAATGAGAAAAGCTCAGATACATTAGCTATTTGTAATCAAGGCGTGAATGACTTTAGAGCAACATTCACCAAACATGCTCATTATAACCACGCTAAGCACACGCTAATCATCAGCCAAGAAGTGGCAGATGCACTTAAATTAAAACAAGGGGATGCAGCACGGTTCTTCCGTTTGTAACCACTTAAGGAGTTTAAAATGAGTGTCACAACTCAACTTATCGATAACCAATGGCAAGCTGGCCTTGGTCATGATTTTAGTTCTATCAACCCAAGTAATGGCGAGGTTGTGTGGCAGGGTAAAACAGCCACGGCTGGGCAAGTAGCTGATGCAATTAAAGCAGCTCGTAGTGCGCAGCTAGGCTGGGCTGATATGACCCTTGAAGAGCGTATTGTTATTCTTGAAAACTTTGCAGCAGAGCTTAAAGAGCATAGCGAAGAGTTTGCAACAATTATCGCCCGTGAAACAGGTAAACCACTTTGGGAAACACGTACCGAAGTAGGCGCAATGACAGGTAAGATTGCCATTTCTATTAGAGCCTATCACGAACGTACGGGTACCACAGAAAACCCAATGCCTGGGGCGAAAGCGTTTATACGTCACAAGCCACATGGTGTTGTTGCAGTGTTTGGTCCTTATAACTTCCCAGGTCACTTACCGAATGGTCATATTGTGCCTGCTATTTTAGCGGGTAATACGGTTGTATTTAAACCATCAGAACTCACCCCTCATGTTGCAGAGTTTACCTTAAAACTTTGGCTAAAAGCCGGCTTACCTGCCGGTGTCATTAACCTTGTACAAGGTGAAGTCGACACAGGTATTGCACTCGCTTCTCACCAAGATATAGATGGCTTATTCTTCACGGGTAGCTCAAATACAGGTCACCTATTACATAAGCAATTTGCAGGTCACCCTGGTAAAATCTTAGCGCTTGAGATGGGTGGGAATAATCCACTTATCGTAAAAGATGTTGCTGATGTAAGTGCCGCTGTTCACGATATTATTCAGTCTGGTTTTATTACGTCTGGCCAACGTTGTACCTGTTCTCGTCGTTTATTTATTGAGAACTCGGCAAATGGCGATGCAATTTTAGAAAAGTTAATTGCTGCAACCAAACACATTAAAGTAGCCGACAGCTTCAGCGAAGATCAACCGTTCATGGGTGCAATGATCAGCGAAAAAGCAGCACTCGGTATGGTTGCAGCTCAGCAGCAATTACTTGATATGGGAGCAACCTCTCTTGTCGAGCTTAAGCATCTTGAACCGGGTACTGGTTTTGTAAGTCCAGGTATTATTGATGTAACGGCTGTTAAAGACATGCCTGATGAAGAACACTTTGGTCCGCTTATCAAGGTATACCGTTATACAGATTTCGATAGTGCGATTAATGAAGCAAATAACACCTCATTTGGTTTATCTGCTGGTTTATTAAGTGATGATAGTGATGACTACCAGCACTTCTTAAAACGTATTCGTGCCGGTATCGTTAACTGGAACCGACCAATTACAGGCGCATCAAGCGCTGCACCGTTTGGTGGTATTGGTGCCAGTGGTAACCACAGAGCAAGCGCTTATTATGCTGCTGACTACTGTGCATACCCTGTTGCTTCTGTTGAAGCCGATAAAGTTAACTTACCACAGACCCTTGCGCCGGGCTTAATTATTGAATAATTGTTTGGCGGTCTCGCCGCCTTAATTGAAGGAATTAAACATGCACACAGATGTAAACGCCCTATTTGAAAACCTATGGGACAACTATTTATCAGTTACGCCATCGGCGGTAAAAGTACATGAGCTACTAGGCTCTACACAAAAAGATGACGTGATTAACGATCACATCGCTTTACGTACCTTTAACCATGAAAAAATCGGTTTAGAAAAACTAGCTGCGCACTTTTTAGCAGTTGGCTACAAAGAATGCGGCGAGTATCACTTCGAAGCGAAAAAACTATACGCTAAACACTTCGAACACTCAGATCCGAAGCAACCTAAAGTTTTCATTTCTGAATTACTTGTTGAACAATGCTCAGAAGAGCTTCAAGCTATTGTTAACGATATGGTTGAACAGATTGACGAAAACGCTGTAACAGCGGATAATTTCCTTTACTCAGGTACGCACTGGCAAGTAAGTTCAGACACCTACAAAAAACTGCTAGCAGAAAGCGAATATGCAGCATGGATGTCGGCGTGGGGTTACCGTGCTAATCACTTTACGGTGAGCATCAATGAATTGGCGAAATTCGATGATATAGAAAGTGTTAACCAAGCACTTAAAGATGCCGGTTTTGCACTAAATACATCGGGCGGCGAAATCAAAGGTTCGCCAGAGGTATTACTTGAACAGTCTTCTACGCTTGCTGATGATAGCGAAGTTGAATTTAGCGATGGTGTTGTTGCCGTACCGAGTTGCTTTTATGAGTTTGCGCTACGTTATGCAAAACCGGATGGCGAACTCTACACTGGTTTTGTTGCAGCATCAGCTGACAAAATTTTTGAGAGCACCAATGCTCGATAAATAATTAAAGGATATGCATGAGACTAGGTTTGCTTTTTTTAATAATGCTGACCTTAAGCACAGCTTTCGCTAGTGATAAGAGTAAGCTTATAATTCTATCTCATGCATATTTCGACAATGAAACTGATAAAAATAGCGTTAACTACCATCTAGTCAAAGCAATTCAGCCAGCACTCGGTAATGAGTTCCATCTTAAGCTACAGTTTACAAATCATGCACGCCAAATTAAACGTTTATCAAGTAACGAACCTAGCTGTACTTTTAATGCGATAAAAACACCAGAACGCAAACAGAACATGTTGTTTTCAACAGTTCCAACATTTATGCATGTGCAACGACAGTTATTTGGTCTTAAAAATGAACTAAAAAGTAAACCTTCTGACATTTCAGTGGAACAACTCCTACACAAAAACTATATTTTCGGAATAATTGGATCCACAAGTTATCAACAACTGGACAAATTGTTTGCAAGTAATGCCTCAAATGTAGCTGTTATATATGGTGAAAACCCATTTTTACAACTAAGTAATCTACTCATGAACAATCGTATCGATTTCATTATTGGTTACCAAGAAACGTTATTTGCTCATTTAACCGTTGAGCAACAGTCTCTTATTGAATCCCGTCCTATTATTGAGTTACCTAAATTTATAAATGGGTATTTTGCTTGTAGTAAAACACCGCAAGGTCGCAGGGCCATGGAATTAATGAACAATTACATGAAAACCCATGATATGGCTGCCTACCTTAAAGAAATCCATACTAATAATAGCCGCCCAGAAGATACCCAAGCAATGCTCGACATTTATACTAAAACATACGGGATAAATTTTAAAAACGCCCCTTCACCTGTTCAAAAAACACACTGAAAATAATTCAAAAAATCTTTGAAATAATGCTTGCGCAAATAAAAAAGCAGATCTATTATCTCGCCGCTTCTTGATGATAGCCAATCCGAGTACATTGCAAACCTAGTTTGTAGCAAGGCGATAGAGCAACTATCCAAGAGTGTATTTGATTGCACAGAACATACGGTGCGCTTAATAACACTCAACTGACTTGGACTTCCATTTTTTTCCGAGCAGTTGCTTAATTGCCGGAGAGTAAAATGGCTATTTCAACACTTACACAAGACTTAACAATCAAAGTACCTGCAGCATCGGTTGCTGCAAACGAATCAATAGCACAACCATCAAATCAATTTATTGAGCAACTTGTTGCCCAACATGGTGCGCCATTAATGGTGCTAGATTGTGAATCTGTACGCCACCAGTACCGTGCACTAAGCCGTGCTTTACCTGGTGTTGTTTTACACTTTGCATTAAAGCCACTTCCTCATGCAGCAGTTGTTCGCACGCTTTTAGAAGAAGGTGCCAGCTTTGATTTAGCAACCAGCGGTGAAGTTGACTTAGTTGCCAGCCAAGGTGTACCAAGTGATCGTACTATTCACACGCACCCTATCAAGCGTGACTGTGATATTCGTGATGCCCTTGAATATGGTTGTAACGTGTTTGTGGTTGATAACATCAATGAACTAGAAAAGTTCATTGCATACAAAGACCGCGTTGAGTTACTTGTTCGCTTAAGTTTTCGTAATGCAGAGTCATTCGCGGATTTATCGAAAAAATTTGGCTGTAGCCCTGCAATGGCTATTGAGATCATTACTTACGCGCAACAACTAGGTATTCGTATCAAAGGTTTGTCGTTCCATGTTGGTTCACAAACAGCGAGCCCTGCTAAATACGTAACAGCAATTGCTGCATGTAACCAAGTGATTAACGACGTAGCTGCATTGGGACTACCTGCACTTAGTACGCTTGATATCGGCGGTGGTTTCCCAGTGCCGTACAACAAAGACGTACTGCCAATTGATGAGTTTTGTGCCCCGATTAATGATGCCTTAGCTCAGTTACCAGAGACAGTTCGCGTCATTGCAGAACCAGGTCGCTTTATTGTTGCCTGCGCTGTAACCAGTGTTGCATCGGTAATGGGTCAAGCTGTACGTGAAGGTAAACCTTGGTACTACCTAGATGATGGTATTTATGGCTCATTCAGTGGTTTAATGTTTGATGAAGCCTCATACCCAATAGAGTCGCTAAAACAATCGAACGAACGTGTAGAGTCGGTATTGGCAGGCCCAACTTGTGACAGCATCGATGTGGTGAGTGAGTCAATCATGCTACCCAAATTAAGCAACGGTGATTTAATCATCAGTCGTATGATGGGTGCTTACACATTAGCAACCGCAACAGATTTTAACTTCTTCAAACGTGCTGACGTTATTGTACTGAATGATGTAGTACAGGTTGATGCACTCACTGGTTAACTATTTCCTCGACTAAAAGCATGTAAGTCAACATGCTTTAGCTTTACAAAACGCAGCTGCTCATTCCAGCTGCGTTTTTATTTCATGCAATTAAACAGTACCTTCTAAACACTGTTTCTTTCTTAGCTGATCTTCGATTACTAAAGGGCGTTTCAGCTCCTTGGTAATTACTTCTGAGGCTTGATTACCCGTCTCTTTATCTGCGAACCAAATAGAAATTTTATCTCCCTTTACTTCACGGTTTAGCGTGTAGTTTCCGCCTTCTTTAAAGTTCATATCAAATCGAGCAAAAGCATTCTTTTCAGAAGATGGGAAATCTCTTTCACTAATTACGGCTTTAACCCAAAGAACGTGGTCGCCAGCTTCGTACTGCCTTGCTTGCTCCCAAGCTGAAACAGACTTGCTATTACACATTAAGTACACATAATCTCTTTGCTTACCATGCTCATATTGAAAGTTTTCAACTCGAAACTTTCCTTCGTCTATATCCTTTTTAATAGGCAACGCACTACATGCTGTCATTAAAACTGCTGAAACTACTAGGCTTGAATGTTTAATCATATTTTTTCTCCATAAAAAAAGCGCCCTCTTATAAAGTAGGCGCTTTCTGTTTAAAAATCAAGCAATAAGCTTAAGTTTTTAGAACGTCATGTTGAAAACCATTTCAACAGTACGTGGTGTCTGCCAAGAAACTGGTGAACCGAACTGTGCATTACCATTGAATGCAGCTTCCGATTCAGCAACCTCTTCATAGTTAGTTACATTGCTCGCATCGAACAAGTTTTCAATTTGAAGAGATACGAAAGCAGAATCAAATACGTCTAAGTAGCTAAGGTCATACTTGAAGTTAACATCTACTGTCGCAGTCCAAGGAGTTCTACCAAAGCTACCACGTGAGAATTTAGTGTCACCTACATAGTAAGTATCACCATAGTGATAGCTTCCTTGGTCTGGGTAGTAACCAGCACCCAGTGCGTTACGAGGACGGCCTGAAGTTAGACGCGTATTCATACCAACGATTAGATTGTCTGATATCGCATATGAACCAAAGATTTTCAGTGAATGGCGACGGTCATTAGGTAAGTAACCATTAGCGCCGTCCATTAGGTATGGGTAATCCCAGTCTGTTGTTAGACCAGCATCATCCTGACCGTTATCAGATTTAACGTAACCTTCCGCATTACCATAGCTTTGTGACCATGTGTAGTTCGCTTTAAGCATCCATTGACCATCCCATGCTCTTTCAAGCATTAAGTCAACAGCGTTGTAGTTACGTTTTGCTTCTGGGTAACCTAGCTGTTCAGCTGTGAAGTTATAGTCTTCTAAAACACCGTCACCGTCAGCGTCATATTGGAAAGATGCGCCTTTACCTGGGTTAAGCAATAAGAAATGATCATCATCAATACCGATGCTTTCAAATGCTTTTTCTGCACTCGCATCATCAATTACACTCTTAAGTTCACGACGAGTATATTTGATACCTGCTGACCAGTCTTCATTGATCATACCTTGATAACCAATGATGAATTCATCTTGATACATTGCTTCAAGGTTTGAAGAACGAACACTTACAGGGCTAGGTGCTGTACCGTCACCAAATACAACTGTGTCACCAAGCTTACCACCTAATTGTGGAACATCATCTGAGCCGATGCTGTCAATTTGGTAATAGTCATGTGTATAAAGCTCTGCACCTGCTAAACGAACGTTAGTATTTGATGCTACTGGTAAATGATAACGACCTGCATTGGCAAATACTTTATGCTCACCATCTGCAAAGATGTCGTATGCGATACCTAAACGAGGAGCAAACTGATTGCTCATTTCAACGAATGTTTCACCGTCAGCATTTAAGTTTTCGAAACTTTCCCAACGGAAACCGATGTTTAGAGTTAGTTGATCATTTACATTCCAAACATCTTCAATGTAGAACGCTTCATTGTTGATATCAAATTCGCCACCAACTTCATAGTTACGTACACGAACATAACGACCAGACTCTTGGATTGTATAACCATTTGGTAATACAGCACCTGCTTCATAGTTTTGGTATGCGTAGTAGATATCACCAGAAAGGTTTACAACACTCGTTGATGTATTTTTCTCTGCGTCGTAACCGAAACGCAAGTTGTGATTGTCTGTTACTAACCAATCAACGTCAAAACGATATTGCTTACGTTCGTCACTATTATCTTCAATAGTAAAAGACGCCCAACAACCTAAGTTTTGACCAGATGAAAGGTCATAAATTACTGGACAATCTGCGCCATCAGCTGTTGTAGTATCCGTAAACTCAACTTTACCTGCCATTGCAGAGATTGATAAATAATCTGTGATGTTACCGTTATAACGAACAGACCAGCTTTTACCACCAGACAAGGTTTCAGAATTTAGAGCCGTGTCTTTGATGATATTGCCATCTGCATCCAAGTCGTAATCAGTAGTCGCAAGAGTACTTTCGTCTTTGAACATCCATGCAGATAAAGAGTGATCTTCATTAATATTCCAATCTAAACGTGCCAAGTAATAAGGGTCATCATCCTTACGAATACGCATACCGTTACCACGATTGATAAGATCTTCGTATTCATTATCACGCATTTCATAAAGACCATAGAAGAATAATGTATCTTCAATTAGAGCACCACTTGCAAAAATATCTGTTTTGCTTGTTTCACGCGCATCACGGCTATTATCAACAATAACGTCACCAACACGGTTAGCACAAGTCTCAACTATGTCACCGTTTACAACTTTTTGCTGACAGTCATCGGCTTGATAGTACGAACTAGGGCGGTCACCGTATAGCGAGCCAAGATCTTGTCTATGTTGTAGACCAAATTTAAACTCATTAGTACCCGATTTAGTTACAGAGCTTACTACACCACCTGTTGAGCGACCAAATTCAGCTGAGTAACCACCCGTTTTAACTTGGAAAGATTCATAAGCTAAGAAAGGAATAGTCGCACCACCAACACCATTACGGAAGTTTGTCATGTTAAGACCGTTCACGTAATAAACGTTTTCAGCTTGAGATGCACCACCAAAGCTTGCAAGTGAGTTACCTTTCGCATCTTCGAAACGAGAATCACCTAAGTTAACACCTGGAGCAAGTAATGCTACTGATGTGATATCAGGCGCAACTGGTAAACGGTTTAGTTCATCAGCAGAAATATTGAAAGAAGCCTCTGAGCTTGTTGTATCAACGCGAGCAATTCGGCTACCCGTTACAGAAATAACCTCTAAGTTACCCTCTATCATCTCTACTTCAAGCGCTGCAACTTTACCAATTCCGATTGTTACGTCTTTAAGTTCAGATGTTTGATAACCACTTTTTTCAATGCGGATATTGTAAACACCTACAGGAATTGAATTTAAGTTGAACTGACCTCTAGAGTCTACGATAAGCGTTTTCGTGAAACCATTTGTCTCGTTCGTAATAGTAACAGTTGCACCGGCAATTGGTGCATCGCCTTGTTGCTGTGTTACTACCCCTTTAATTGCACCATCAACGTTACTTGCTAGTGACTGCGCACTGTAAAGTGTTAAAGATGAGCAAACGGCAACGCATAAAGCCGCTTTTTTGAATATGTTGTTTTTATGTATCATAATTTTCCCTGAATTATTATTTTAGTTACTTTCGCACTTTCGATGTAACAAAATATTTTTACCATTAACACGTGGTATATACAAGTGTTTATTGAAACTTTCTGATAACATTTCATTAAGAAAAAAACACACTATATTCAACAACATCTATAAAAACACCTTTTGTTCCTGATAACAAAACAATATAAAAATTGTAAATATGAGGTTTACTAAAAAGATTTTCGAGGGAAAAATCAGAATGAATTAGGTATCACTTTATGCTTGAAATGACTTTTTGGTACATAAAGTTAACAAAAATTTTTGTAGTTTGAATTAAATAATCACTTGAGAGTGTGGAGCTAAATAAATTATCGCCACTCCACATTTAAATAGATCAAATAAACAATGGTTTGTAATCGTTTTCTAATTGCTCAAACGACAAGTTGCCAATAAAACGACCAAAGCTCAGCCACGTTGCTAGGCCTCGCAAGTCTTTAAAGTGTGGCGGAATAAATTTAGGGTCTTCAATCACACCTAAATCATGCAATTGTGATATCAGTCTGAAATCATCGATTGAGATTTTACCAACCAATAGCAAGTGCAATTGATCAATTCGGCCTAACTGAATGGCAACTCGTATTAGGTTATACACCAACACGAAACCTTTAATATAGGCAATATCTTTTGTAAAAGGTAAGCCTGTTGCTGTACTTCCTCTAAACACGCGTTGAGTGAGTGTGTAGCTGTCGTCCTTGCTCAAGCCTTGTGCTACATAGTCACGATAAATGTCTACAAATTCAGCGCCATCAATAACCTTGGTAATCCCTTGAATACGGTTAACTAATTTTGCTAAACGTCGAGGCGTCGACTTTAAGGTAATAATTTCGGTCAACACCGCAAGGCCTTCTTGGGTAACCGTAGAGCTCGGTGTGCCTTTACTTAAACAAGTTAAATAAGGCTGCGCAAGACCGTTTTGGGTCGTCCCCACATGGATCCAGCCTTCATGCACTTCAAGAATATCAAGCTCCCGCTGTGAAAACTTAACATCTTGATTAAGTTTAATGTTGTTTGCACCCGCTGCAGCGTCACTAACAATACCGTCGCTCAGAATGACCTCAACATCGATACCCGGCATTGTTTGAGCCACTTGCGATGCTAAAATTTTAACCGCATCTTCTGCATCAATATTTTTGGGATCATCAGGTAATATATCGGCATCGAGCATACTCTTTAGCGGCTGCTCAAGCATGGTGGCAAGCTCAGCAAGTGAAGGCTCTCCAGCATGGAATAAATCTTTTGGATGACCAAATAGTTCAACAGAAAGATCATGAAATTCAGGCGTGCCACGATACTCAATCATACTAAGTACAGTTTTATATTCAGTACACATCTTGCTCATGTATTGGGCTATCGGATTGAGTTGCCCTAACTGGCTGATGATATCGCGATTTAAATCAGAAAACGCACGGCGTAACTCACTTGGTACAAAACCAAGATCACGTTGCTGGTAATAAGCTTGATCAACCGTTGGGTTTTTCTGGCATTTATGCTTAAAAAACTCTTCTTTGATCTGTTTATCCCAATTGATCGCATCAAGAATACGAATGGGTGTTTGCAGTGCGATTAATCGGTCAGATAACTCGCGTGTTTTTGCTAATAATGCCTTATCTATCATGCTCTAGGCTCACTGTGTAATGAGCCTAGAGCATAGGCTAAATTTGTATAATTACAAAGCTAAATTAATCGGTTTTTAGCTAAAATTTAGCCTGTGTAGTGGCTAACTTTCCATCGTTGTAGATAAGTAAAGTTGGTACCGAATTAATGCCATTTTCGAGAAATAAATCGTTACCATAATCGATTGAAACCGGCATACTTGCAGAGAATTTATCAGCATATTCTTGCACTGCACTTTGATCGGTCCACAGCTGGCTCACTTTAACTTCCACATCAATTCCTTGCTCTGTCAACTTATTAACATGTTGCTGTGCTAATACACATTGCTTTGCCATAGCAGGGCGAGTGTCGGCTAAGTACCAGTCGCACCACGTTGCGGTGAATAGCACTGCTTTTTTGCCTTTTTTCGGAATAGTCAATGGAGTCGCTTGGCCTTGTTTTTCGCTAAGCAGTCGTGCTTTTTCAACTTTGCCATTGTGTGATAACAAACGTAATGTGTTATCAAGCGGCTTATCGGCTTCGTGGCCTTGAAAAATCACTTTCTTATCGCTATCAATTAACACATGAAAAGGGGTGCCCATAAATTCATAATGTTTCGCAACTTGGCCTGTGTGATCCGTAAATAGTGGCATACTAAGTGAGAAACGCTCTTTAACCTTAGCAACAGCGTGTGCATCATCATTGAGGTCGATATTAATAGCTACAAATTGAATTTTATCGCCATATTGCTCATAAGCATGCTGAAAATGCGGCATCTGCTCCATACATGGCTTGCACCACGTAGCCCAAAACTTTAAGTAAACTGGTTTCTTGCCTAAGTAACTGCCAAGTTTAACAATTTGTCCTGCTTCATTTTCTAAAACAAGAGGGGCTGTATTCGCCGATATTCTTTGGCTAACAAGCAACAAGCCTGTTAGCAGCATCAAAGGAAAAAACTTATATTTCACTGTGCGATCCTCAAATAAAACGTAGCTTAAGCGTAAGGTAAGCCAAAAGATTGTAAATTTTCGACATCAGACATGCTAATGTCATTTTAATGATTTATCGCAAAGTAAAGCTTATTAACACTCAAAACATTAAGAATAGCACTAAACTTTTTATAGATAGTAAACGTATTACACCAAAAAGGAGTCATCATGAAAAACGAGTTAGACGGTAAATTAATTCTTTCTGTGTATGAGAAAATTATTCAACACGGTGAAGATCACGAAGACGGTAAACTCTATGAAGGTATTTGCGCTTTTTCAGATATCGATGGCTATACAGTATATCTAAAAGGCAGCGGTGTATTACTGCGCTTTGGTTTTCACAATACCTATCACCTTGACTATCAACACGAAAAAAATAAAGAAGACTTTTTAAAGAAAGTGCTTTATATCGCAGAAAAGGAACTATGAATACATAATGAAACGACGGGTAAAAGCTGAGTCAAAACAACAGAATGTATTTATCAATGAGGTTATTAATGAACTTAAAAGTAATCCTGATAAGTTAGATATCATCCGCGATAATCTGAGTTACTATCGTGAGCAACAGTTTCTTAAGCGTGGTTTTCTGCTCGCTATTGAGCGCTTTGATTGGGTGTTTGAAGCAAGCAATGATGTAGAGCAAATTTGCGCGCAAATTCTAGCTGATGATTATATTGGTAAACGTTTGCGCCGCTACCCCTTGCTATATAAGGGTGTCATTGAGCGTACTTAGAACGATTCCCACCGCTAAAACATGATCTGTCCGGTAAAAAATGCTAGGTTAGCGCCATTTTGAAAATACGAGAACTGGACATGTCAAAAACAATAAACTCTCACAACACCCATGAGGGTGGTAACAATGGGTTATTTAACCGATTTTTAGCCACCGTTGAATTTCTGGGGAATATGTTACCCCACCCTATTACATTATTTGCAATGTTCTGTGTTGCGATCATCGTATTCAGTGGTATTGCCGATTGGTTTGGCCTAAGTGCCATCGACCCACGCCCAGAAGGTGCTGCAGGTCGCGACCCTGATGGTGTAATTGAGGTTGTAAGCTTACTCAGTGCCGAAGGCCTGCAACGTATCGTTACAGGGCTTGTGACTAACTTTACCAGCTTTGCGCCACTTGGTACGGTACTGGTTGCTTTATTGGGCGTCAGTGTTGCAGAGCACTCAGGTTTACTCTCTGCAGCTATGCGTGGCATGGTAATGGGTGCATCTAAACGCCTAGTTACATTTATGGTGGTGTTTGCTGCGATTTTATCAAATACGGCATCAGAGCTTGGCTACGTTGTACTTATTCCACTCGCTGCAATGATCTTTCACAGCCTTGGCCGTCACCCGCTTGCGGGTCTTGCTGCCGCATTTGCGGGTGTTTCAGGTGGGTACAGCGCTAACTTATTACTAGGCACCATTGACCCTTTGCTAGCTGGTATCACTACGCCCGCTGCACAAATGATTGATCCGAACTACCAAGTTGGCGCTGAAGCTAACTGGTATTTCATGATGATTTCAGTATTTTTAATCGCTATTTTGGGTACTCTCGTTACTGAGAAAATCGTTGAGCCGCGGCTTGGCAAATACAACCCAGAAGAAGCTAGTAATGATTTGCCAAAAAATGATATTGCCGGTTTAACCGATAAAGAAAAGTCAGGCCTTAAGTGGGCTGGTGTTTCATTGTTAGTGGTTTCATTATTACTTGCATGGACAATTGTTCCTGACGACGGCATTTTACGCAACCCAGAAACAGGCCTTGTAGCACACTCGCCATTTTTAAAAGGCATTGTAGTATTTATCTTTGTGACTTTCGGTATCCCAGGGTTTGTTTACGGCCGCGTTGTTGGCACCATGAAAAACGATAAAGATGTCATCGATGCCATGAGTAAAAGCATGAGCTCGATGGGGATGTACATTGTGCTGGTATTCTTTGCAGCACAGTTCGTTGCCTTCTTTAAATGGACCAACTTAGGCACAATTTTAGCGATTAACGGCGCTGCTCTATTACAAGCGCTAAACCTAACTGGTCCTGAAGTTTTCGTGCTATTCATTTTAATGTGTGCGCTAGTAAACTTAAGCTTGGGTTCTTCATCAGCACAGTGGGCTGTCACTGCACCAATCTTCGTACCAATGTTAATGCTTATAGGCTACGCACCGGAGACTATTCAAGCAGCGTATCGAATTGGTGACTCGGTAACAAACCTTATTACTCCAATGATGAGTTACTTTGGCTTGATACTAGCTGTTGCAACTAAATATAAGAAAGACATGGGTATTGGTACATTGGTTGCGACCATGCTTCCTTACAGCATGATATTCTTTGTTGGTTGGGTCGCGTTATTCTACTTATGGGTATTTGTACTGGGATTACCTGTGGGCCCTGAATCACCGATTTATTATCAGCCTTAAGTAAGCACCTCTTCTGAAGAAAAAAGCCAAGCACTCGCTTGGCTTTTTTGCCTGTGTAATTATCCTGTGGCACTCAGCTTTATAGTAAGAATCAGTTAGCAGCTTCGACAATCGAGTTTGACTTCAATCAAATTTAAGCCCATTTTTTAAACACAATCTATATAAACAGACTATATTCTTATATTGCTCAAAGACATAATTAATAAACAAGGACGCTACACATGAATTATCACCTCGCACTCGCTTGTTCATTACTCGCCTTAACGGCCTGTGATAAAGCCCCTGTGCAAACAGCTAAAACTCTGCCACTGCAAGTTAGCTATGCAGATGCTATTTATTATGGTGGTGATATTCTTACTATGACCGATGATAAACCAGAGTACGCACAAGCAATCGCAACAAAAGGTGAAAAAATTATCTTTGTGGGTAATAAAGATAAAGCACTTGAATATAAGTTTGGCAAAACAAAGCTCATTGATCTGCAAGGTAAAACTTTAATGCCTGGTTTTGTAGATGGCCATAGCCATGTATATGGTGTTGGCTTGCAAGCCATGGTCGCCAATGTTCTACCTAGCCCAGATGGTGATGCCAATAGCGTTGAGCAAATCGTCAACATCCTAAAAGCAGCACAACATAACCCTGACTACACTACATTTATCGAAAAAACAGGGGCAATTTTAGGCTTTGGTTACGATGATGCTGAACTTGATAGGTATCCAACTAAAATGGATTTAGACCTAGTTAGTACAGATAAACCTGTAATTATAATTCATACCTCAGGCCACTTAAGTGTTGCAAACAGTAAAGCGTTAGCCATGGCTGGCATTGATGCCAGCACTAAAAATCCTGATGGCGGACTGATACGCCGAATGCCTAACTCACAAGAACCAAGTGGTGTACTCGAAGAAAACGCACACTTTGCTTTATTGTTTAAACTCATGCAATCTTTTGATCCTGAGTTACAAGACATGATGCTTGAAGAAGGCCAAAAAATGTATACCAAATACGGCTACACAACGGCGCAAGAAGGCCGTGCAACCCAAGAAGCTTATGATTCAATGGTAAGGGCATCAAAAGCGAATAAATTCGTGATTGATGTGGTTGCTTATGCGGATATGGCTACGAGTAGTAGTTTCATGAACTCAACTTATAATAGTAAAGACTACACCAACCATTTTCGCATCGGTGGGGTAAAACTAAATTTTGATGGCTCACCGCAAGGTAAAACTGCGTGGTTAACTCATCCTTATTTAAAAGCCCCTGAAGGCCAAGAGCAGGGTTATGCAGGCTACCCTACTTTTAGCGATGAGCAAGCCTATAAATATGTTGAAACAGCCTTCGCTAATGGCTGGCAAGTTATGACCCATGCGAATGGTGATGCCGCCATTGAACAATTTTTAAATGCTGTTGAAAATGCGAATAACAAGCTTGGCAAAAAAGACCGTCGCCCTGTGCTCATTCATGGTCAAACAATTCGTCAGGACCAAGTTAACCGCCTTAAAGAGTTAGGCGTTTTTCCATCACTCTTCCCAATGCATACCTTTTATTGGGGCGACTGGCATGTAAACTCGGTGCTTGGTCACCCCCGTGCAGATTTTATTTCACCAACCCATGCGGTTCGCAAGCAAGGGCTAATGTTTAGCACCCATCATGATGCGCCAGTGGCACTGCCCAATGCTCTTCGCGTATTAGATGCAACGGTTAACCGCACCACTCGTACTGATCAAGTATTAGGTCCTGAGCAACGGGTTTCTGTGTATACTGCATTGCAAGCAATGACAATATGGCCTGCGTATCAACACTTTGAAGAAACCTCAAAAGGGCAATTAAAACAAGGGATGCAAGCGGATTTAATTATCCTTGATAATAACCCTTTAAAAATAAAGCCTGCAGAGCTTCATAACTTACACGTGTTAGAAACCATCAGCCGTGGTAAAACCGTCTACAGTAAAAATTAAACACATTTGAAGGAATAATATGAATAAGTTCATACAGTTAGTATTAGCCTCTATGCTGTCATTTTCAGTATTAGCAACACAAACAATCACCACAGAGCTAGATATTTATAACCTGAAAGCTCAATCTGAGTATGTATTGACCTCAGGTCAGCCGAATCAAACCGATTTTGCAAAATTAAAAGAGCTGGGAGTTAAAAATATCATTAACCTACGTGGGGATAACGAAACTAATTGGTCTGAGCAAGATTTAGTCACCGAGCTTGGCATGAATTATTACCATATTCCTGTGCAATCGAAAGCTGATATTACGATTGAAAATGCCACTAAGCTACAAAGTTTGCTCAATGAACATCAACAGCAAACAACCTTGTTGCATTGTGCTAGCAGCAACCGTGTTGGTGCACTTGTTGCGCTTTACAATGCTATTACCTTAAAAAAGCCAATTGATGAAGCTGTCGAGATTGGAAAGCAATGGGGCTTAAAAAGCCTTGAAGGGGTTGTAAGAAGTAAAGTAAACGAAGAAATTGGTCAGCCCTAAGCTGACCAATTTTTAACTGAAACTAAAGCTGCCACGCATAACTTAACTTTGTAAAAAAGGTTCGTTGGTCTCTTTCTAGCCCTTTAAGAGAGTCATCCTCATACCCTCTATCTGAGTAGCCTAAGTAAAATAAAGTTTGGGCATTAATTTTGTAGGAATAGACCAGTTGACTACCATAGTCACGATTCGTTTGGCTTACATCATAAAGATAAGCTTCATGATTTCGATCCACATCTTCAAATTGTAAAACGAGTTTCAGCATCGAGCGCATATTAAATTTATAATAAACTCGCAAATCCGTTAAGTTAGCGGTATAAACACGGTCGTTTTGTTCGTTATCTAAATAGCTGTAACTGTGCTCTAATTGAACCTGCCAATGGTCGTTAATGTCCCATGTCATTTCTGGCTCAATTCGTACCATAGTACCAAGGGCAGCATTGCTATAATCTATTTTGCTACCGTATTGCGCATACAATAAGAAACGCACGTCACGAATTGGCCTAAAACCACCGTAGATATAGCCAATATTTTGATTAAAGAACTCACCAGCATAAAACTCATTACGGTGAATAAAACCAATTTCTGTTTGTGACTGCATTTTGCCTTTAAAAGTAATAAAGCCATCGTACTCTTCTTCGAGTAAATCACCATTTTGCGCCCACGTTTTATCCCACTCAGCATTATAACTGTACTCAGTAATTGCATCCTCGGCGTCACGATACCAAGTTTGACCTCCACCAAGTTGAACTTGCTCATAGTCAGCCTTTGCTTGATAACCTAAGTCAGAGCGGTAGTCTTTGCCTATATTTTCATAGTTTGCGTAAAGCTCGTAATCACGTTTATTGCGGCTAAACTCAATATTGTAGGCTTGGTCTGATTGATTTTTTTCAAGACCATACACATCAACTAAATAATCAGAGTTCTTAGTGTCTGTTGTTACAGCTTGATATTGAAGGCTATCCGTTTGATTAAACCAATAACTACCATCAAGGGATAAAACTGTGTTGTGATAATCACCACTTTCACGGTGTGTTGTCATCAACCCAATCGTCCCCTTTTGGCCTATATCAAGTTGATAACGTCCTACAGCTGAATGTGTTTTATCACCAAGATTGGCAAAACCAGAGCCTTGGTTAGTCGGTAGCAAAACGCTGGTATTTTCATCATCCGCATACATAAAGCCATAGCTGTGCGTCCCTGTTTTACCTGTTAACTTAATACCGACTTCTGGCTCTGCAATGGTACGTGTATACAGTAATTCAAGTTGGTTAGTGTCAAAATAAGACGCACCATCTAAGAAGAATGGACGTTTTTCGGCGTAGTAAATTGAATAAGTGGTATTCACATCAAGCTCAAGTGAGTCAGCCTCAACTTGCGAAAAATCAGGGTTAATTGTAGCGTTAATGACCGCATCTTGAGTCACACCCCAACGTAAATCAAGGCCAGCCTCAGTGTCGATATCTCCATTTTGCCAATCTCCTGGCACAGTGTCTTTTGTATCATGGCGAAGTGCTGTTAATGTCGGTGTGAGCTGAATATTTTTACTCTCACTCATATTTCTAAAACCAGTTAATTTATCAAATTGACAAAAACTGCACTTAACATCACGGTCAAAACCGACATTCGACATTTGATAAAATACGTCTCGCGGGTAGTTACGCCAAACAGCAAAGCTCCATGTCAATTGCTCTTGGTTTTTAGGAAAGCGTAATGCAGTAAAAGGAATTCGCATTTCCACCACATAGCCGTTTTCAGTGATCTGCCCTGCACTATCCCAAATTGCATCCCATGAAGGGTCTTCAGCCCAATCATCAGTGTCTGTCATACGCATATCCCCTTGAGCACCAAGTGGATTTACATAAAACTCATACCCTGTACGCTCGTCGTTAAAGGTATCGATCATTAAGGCCACATTGTCATCTTGCCACAGCGTATCACGGTCCCGAAGTGCTGCACGAATTTGACTAGGATCATTATCTTTGGCAACAAATCCAACATACAAATACTTACCATCTTCATACATATAAGCATCAGTTTGTACAGGTGGCTCACCTTTTTCATTGGGTTCGTTTTGATATTTAAGAGGTATCTTAGTTGCGTGCTGCCAATGTGCTTCGTCCATGACACCGTCGACACGAATAGACTCATTGATATGAGCTAATGAAAATTCGACTTTATCATAAGCAACAGCTTTGAGGGGTACATGTGCAAGGCTAAAAAAAATGCCAGGTAGAATAGCACGGGTAATTATTTTTCTTACGTACTGCATAAACATCCATTTAAATACAAGCGTGACCTTCACGCCATTTGAGCTTTTCGAAAAGCGATTGTAATTCAACGAGGTAGAATTGTTAATGATTTTGTCTATAAAAATTAACAAATAAGTAATTTTTATTAGTTTTGAATAGGTAACAAAAAGCCCCGTAGCGTATTCGCGACAGGGCCTTTCAAAATTAACTAAAATTCAATTAGTTATTTTTTTAAGCTTAGTTTTCCGCCTTTTAAGGACTTACGTACCTTGGCAATACGCGAGCGATTTTTAGCACGTGCTTCGCCTGTCGCCTGACCAGACGGCTTATTTGTACGACTACGGCGTAGATGCGCGGGCTTTTTACCAATTTTATCAATCAATACATCACGATTACTCACTTCATAGCCGGGTAAGACAATGCGTTTAATGCGCTGGCCGATTAACTTTTCGATATCGAATAAGGTATTTTCTTCTTCACGGCTAACGAATGAGATAGCTTGTCCTGGTTTACCAGCACGGCCTGTACGACCGATACGATGTACATAATCTTCAGCAAGCCAAGGCAGGTCAATATTAATAACACGTGGTAAGCCTTCTATATCAATACCGCGGGCTGCCACCTCTGTTGCAACTAATACGCGAACTTTACCCTCTTTAAATTCACGTAATGCACGACGGCGATTGCCTTGGGTTTTATCGCCATGACATACAACCGCAGGAATACCATCTAGGTTTAGCTCTTTAACAAGCTCATCGGCGGTTTCTTTCATGTTTACGAAAACCAAAACCTGTTGCCAATTTTTCTTACCAATAAGCTCTGACAACAACTCTTGTTTACGGCGCTCTTCTACTGGATAAACTACGTGCTGAACGGTTTCGGCAGTACTGTTCGTTTGATCAACATGGATAATTTCAGGTTGCTTAAGTACTTTACTTGCAAACTGCTTAATTGCGGCAGGAAAAGTCGCCGAAAACAGTAAAATTTGACGTGCTTCATCACAGCCATTAATGACTGTTTGCATGTCATTAATAAAGCCCATGTCGAGCATGCGGTCAGCTTCATCAAGTACAAGGTGTTTAACACTTGCTAAGCTGATATTACCTAAACGTAATTGATCTAATAAACGCCCAGGGGTTGCTACGACAATGTCAACACCTGCTTTAAGATCATTTGCTTGGCCGGCTAGGTTAATTCCACCAAATAAACACACTGTTTTTAACTCAGTGTATTTTGCAAATGCTTTAAAGTTATTGGCAATTTGCTCTGCAAGTTCACGAGTTGGCGCAAGCACTAAGGCACTCGGCGCATTATTATCACTCAGTGTGGTCTCTGACAGCTTTTGAATAAGAGGCAGTGCAAAAGCAGCTGTTTTACCCGTACCAGTTTGCGCACTGACAAGTACATCTTTGCCTTTTCTTATTGCAGGAATAGCAGTACGTTGTACGGGAGTAAGCGTTTGGAAATTAAGTTCTTCTAACGCCTGAAGAATCTCAGAAGAAAAACTAAATGATTTAAAATTCATGCTGTATAACCTGCGGCCATCTTATCAAGGGTCGCAAATTATACAGAAAAATCGCTTAAACAGTTAGTTTTAAAAACCATAAACCGCTAATTTATAAAATACAGGGTAATTTGCTATTATTAGCCGCTGTTTGAGTTAGCTAAATGGTTTCAACTCGCAATATTAATCCTCTCTCATTCACTTCTTTAGTGCGATTTTATAAATTTTACACCGTTGTTTTACATCGTATTACATAACCATTTGCATTTGAATAAAAAAAGCAGGTACTATTCCACGCCACATTTTGTGGAGTGAATATAAATTAAAGGAAATCAATAATGATAAAAAGATGTTTAACTGCTGCGGTATTAGTAAGTACGTTTGTTTCAATGCCGTCACAAGCAAAAAGCGGCATCAACCCATGGCAACAATGTGGTATTGGCGCGATGGTTTTTCCAGATAATGGCGTTGCTGCAGCAATTTCTAATATTATTTGGGATTTAGGAACAACCGCAGTGTCTTCTAACATCTCTTCAGTAGAAAGTTGTGAGGGCGCTAACGTAAAAACAGCGCGGTTTATTCAACAAACTTTTCCTGTATTAGAACAAGAAATAGCGCAGGGTGAAGGCGAGTATATCTTTGCAATGCTTAACGTACGTGGTTGTGATGTAACTGCTCATCAACAAATTATCACCACAGTACGTAATGATTATGCAAATGCACCAATAGATAATGCACAAGCATTTTATGAATTAGTTGAAGGAAAAATCACAGCTCACTTCTCATCTCAATGCGCTGCAATCTAATAATTAAAGGGCTTAACAGCCCTTTTTTTGGTTAAACAATGAAACCTCTATTTTATTTAATTAGCGCTTTTTTATTCATCTCTTTATCAAGTTCTGCCACGCAATCTGTCTCTGTTTTAGCTAAGCACCCTATATGGTTGAAATTAGGGCATTACAAAAACCAATCAACCACCATCAGTTATATTACTAACGCATCATTTTTTATTGCAGATAACGGACATGCTGATCCAGTTGCCGAATTAAAAGCAACAATACACGCTTTTAATAACCAGCCCTCAATGCCATGTCGCTACCCTGCTCGTTACCAATGGCTCAAAGAGCAAGGTTTAACTTTTTCAATGCCAGCTGCAGAGTGCCCAGAATTACAGAAATGGCGAGAGCAGCAAGCAATTCACTCTGTTAGTTTAGTATTTGCTTCCGGTTATATGAGTAACCCCGCATCGTTATATGGTCATTTATTACTTAAACTTAATCGCTCGACCGAATCAAAAAATAAGTTATTAGATTACAGTATTAACTATGGCGCACACGTTCCAGATAATGAAAACGGCTTAGTGTATATTCTCAAGGGTTTGTTTGGTGGTTATAAAGCAGGTTTTTCAGATCAATTGTTTTATCGCCACCAACACAACTATGGTGAAATAGAATTAAGAGATTTATGGGAATATACCCTCAACTTAAATGAGCGCGATGTGGCTTTTATTGCTAATCACTTATGGGAAATTTTAGGCACTGAATTTGATTATTACTTTGCCGATGAAAACTGTGCATTTCATCTCGCGCAAATTATTGAGCTAATTATTGGCGAGCAGCTAACCAAATCAAGTCCGCCTTGGGTAATGCCTGCGACTATTTTTTCAAGATTAAACACGGCCACTTACCAAGGCCAATCGGCAGTTAAAAAAGTCACATTTACCCCCTCGCGCGACGCTGTATTTGCCAAGTACGTTCAATCTCTAAATGAAAAAGAGCTCAGCTTTACTAAACAAATCTTTGCTGAATCAGCAGTACTTAAAAGCAAGTCGTTTTTAGCTTTGCCAGTACAGTCTCAAAAAGCCATTATTGGGGCTTTATTTGAACTCGTACAAGTGAAACAAATTCAAAAGCAAACCCCAGTAAAAATAAGTGAGTTAAAAAATGCACTTATAAAAGCCCGCTTAAAGCTGCCAATGGGCGAAAACAAAGTTAAATTTCAATTTACCCAACAGCCACCTCATAAAGGGCAAAAGCCCTCTAATAGCTCAGTTTCTGCGGTGCACGCGGCTGAGCAAACACAGTACACTATCGGGTTTAGATTGAGTTATTTTGATTCTCTTGCTTCTGATATTGCACGCATTCCATTTTCTAATTTAGAAATGTTAGATACCGAGCTGATGTTTATAGAGAGCACCACTTACATAAATAAAATCCATTTATTAGATTTAGAGTCATTCAATCCAAACCAATTCTCTTGGGCTAATGAATCTAAGTGGTCATGGAAAATCAATGTGGGATTCGACAGGCAAACAGCACTGTGTCGAACCTGTAAACGTAGTTTTGTTATGGGGGGAGCTGGCCAATCTTGGCAGTTTAGTAACAACACCTTAGCTTATAGCTTAATTAATGGTTATTTGGGTGATTTAGCTAAAAACAGCCACTTTTATGATTCGTCGGTAGAGGTGGGGATTATTACCGGTACTGACTCAGGTGTTAAACTCAGAGCATCCTATGAAAAGTCATTCTTAAATGCCAAAAACCCTGCGCAAACCAAACTAGAACTGGCAGTGCCTATAAGCCAAGATATTGATATTAGATTGGCGGTAACTCACGCTAATTCAGCTATGTGGCAGCTTAAACTCAACTACTATTGGTAATAAAATAAAAAGCAGCCTTTGTGTTCACAGTAGGCTGCTTTAAAAGCGTTTCTAATAAAGAGTTTACTAGTTTATGGTAAAATCAGAATCTGGCTAATATCCACACACTGCGCTCGACTACCGACAAAATCTTGCTCATTAAGTTGATTAATTAGCGTTTCACCTTGTTGCTGTTGCTCATCGCTAAGCGGCACGTAAGGCATTCTAAACACTGGGTTAACCGCACCAGTCATCATTAAAGCGGTATTAATAGCAATTGGGTTTGGTTCACAGAATAACCATTGCATTAACGGCTGTAACTGAGTGTTAAGACTATCGTTTTTGTTATCCATTAACTGACGGAACAAGCCTGGAATTAAGTTGGAAGTTACCGAAATAACACCATGAGCATTATGGATATGACGAGCATCATGACTTTCATCATCATTGCCTGACCAACACGCAATACCTTGTTGTTCATAATGAGCAATTCGCTCATTACCACCACACTCTTTAACACCGATAAAATTTTCATGCGCTGCTAGTGGTTCAATAATATCAGGTGTAAGGTCTTGCCCTGTGCGGCCAGCCACGTTATAGATAAACGCAGGACCAATATCTAATAAACGTTTAAAGTGCTCTTTCACACCAAGAATAGACGTACGACCATAATATGGATTAATTTGCAGTGCTGCATCCATACCAGTTGCAAAGCCATATTCGGTAGCTTTTATGGCTTCACGGGTATTATTACTACCTGTGTTACCTATGATGACTAGACGATCTGAAAATTTACTTACACTATGTGCAATAAGCATCAAGTGCTCTTCCCAATTCATTAGTTGGCCTTCACCTGTGGTACCACCAACAATAATCCCATCGACTCCTGCTGAAATTTGTTGTTCAACAAGCTCATCGTAACAAGCCAGATCAATATCACCGTTGTTGAGGTAAGGTGTTTTAATTGCTGTGATCAAACTTGCTTGTTTAATTGTTTCTAGGCTGCGCATAACTATTTTTATGTTTGGAAAATTTGCGCTAGTTGTAACATAAATGCAGGCATTTTCCGAGTAGTACATGCTAATAAATAAAAATACTTGATAAAATGTTTAGGGTAAGCCAAAATCAAATACTGTACAAATAAACAGTATTTATTGCGAGTAATTGATAATGCAACTTTCAAAATTTTTGGCTAATTACTTTTACACCACAGAGGAGCTTTGTCATGCACTATCAATTGATGAAGAAACACTAACTGATTGGCAACAAAAAGGGCTATTCCCGAAACCAAGTTACTGCTTACAAAGCCAATTAGAATGCAGCTCTTACTCAGGTATCTATCAATGTGAGGAATATCAAGACTTTTATCCTCGTGGTGCGTCTAGCTGGGGCCAGCACATTATTAAACATGATGTAAAATCATCATGCCAAGCCTTCAATCACTTTGCCCAACAATATTCGACTCAACTTAGTAAACTGGCCGAGCAAGGTTACGCCCTTAATGAAGACTTATTTGGTTCTGAGATTGACGAACATTTGCAACAAGTTTGGCAGCAGTTTTTATGCAGCAAATATGGGGTATTAACCCAAAATGGGTTGATTGAAGAAGCCGTGCAACTTGATGTAGCAAAGCTACTCATTGATGATATTACCGAACTTCGTACGAAAACAGGCTTAACAGTCGATGAGCGCCAAGCACTTCACAAAGCTTTAAAACTTATGAACAAAGCATTGAGTCACGGTACTGGCAACGAAGGTAAAAACACCCTGCGTCACAAATATATTGAAGAAGTTGTCTGCAAATATGATCTATCTGTAAAATAAATAAAGCCGCCAAATGGCGGCTTAACCTTATTATTTATTGATCCCACTGTGGTGCAAAATCAGGGTTCGCTAAACGTTTGTTTTGGTCTAACGCATTAATTCTATCTATGTCTTCATGATCAAGTTTCACTGAATCATCAAAATTATCAGCCAAATTTTCTCGCTTAGTTGATGATGGGATTGTCGTCATCTCATTTGCATTTACCCAAGCAAGTACGATTTGCGCAGGTGTAGCGTCATGTTTTTTCGCTATATCCAATATCACATCATCTTTGAGGGCTTCACCTACGGCAAACGGCATATAGGCGGTAACATGGATATCATGTTGTCCACAAAAAGCGCGCAATTTAGTATTGGTAAGATACGGATGAACTTCAATTTGATTGGTGAAAATTTCTCTCGCGTCGAGCGTTTGCATCGCCTCTTTCAAGTTGGCAATGGTAAAGTTTGAAACACCAATGTGTTTTGCTAAACCAAGTTCTTTTACTTTTTTGAGCTCAGTTAAATATTCACTCATTTTTTCTCCATTACTCGGAGAAGGCCAGTGAATAAGTAATAAATCAACATAATCTAGTTGCAGCTTTTCAAGGCTTTGTTTAACACTATCAACAAACTTGGCTTTGTTTAGTTTGTCATTCCAGACCTTAGTAGTAATAAAAATTTCACTGCGGGGCACAGAGCTGTCTTTAATTGCTTTACCGACTTGCTCTTCATTACCATAAATTTGCGCTGTATCTATGTGTCTAAAGCCAATATCAAGCGCCATTTGAACTGAATTGTAAGCTGTCTTTCCTTCTAGGCGAAATGTACCAATACCTAAATCTGGCATTTCAATAACATGTTGTGACATAACCTCTCCTTTTGAAGTAATTCGTTATAAGCTTACTTACTTCACTGAGGCCAAATTTTAGAGTTTCAAGGAGGGATTTAAAATAAGTTAACTTAACAGGAAATTATTCACCGTAAATAAGTACTTCCTAAATTGCTCAAGATTACCTATAAACATGTATATAGATAATACACACGCCCTCATTGGGAGTTTTATACTCTTCTATTTATTAAATTAGTCTAAGTGCTCATAGTGACCGCGGTACACTTCAAAGGTTTTCACTACCGTATGCTGCTCTTTAGTGAGATTATCAAACCAAGTATCAAAACGCTCATCATCATCTTGCTCACCCAGAGCAAGGTACTGTGCTAAGAGTTCAATTATATCATTGTGACTGAAGTTTAAAGTATCGACATGGCTCGCAAGTGTTGAATGATCTTTATCACGAAGCGTATTCATTACATTTTGGTCCAATTGCTCAGTTTGAATTTCATCGTTCACTGCCTTACTCCTTCTTATTATATGAGCACACATACCTAGTTATAACAGCCTTATTAACAATAGCCAGCTTTTTGAATTCAAGTGGTCAGAGTTTGTTCAGACTGACTAAAATCAAACCACAAACATTAAATAAGAATTATTTTTATCTTGATCTTACCAGTTTGAACACTTATTATTTGATACATTATCACATAGCAAAAGGTTATATAATGAAACCGAATATACACCCTGATTACCAGCAAGTCGCCTTTCATGATACAGCAGCAGATAGCTACTTTATTATAGGTTCAACAATTAAAACATCGCGAACAGTAGAGCTTGAAGGCAAGACCTATCCCTATGTGCCTATCGATGTATCGAGTGACTCACACCCTTTTTATACTGGTAAACAAAAAGCTGTGGCAAGTGATGGTCGAGTTGCTGCATTTAATCGCCGATTTAAAAATTTAGCGAGCAAATAAAAAGAGAATTAAATGAAGGTATTAAGTTCATTAAAAAGCGCAAAAAATAGACCTGGGTGTCAAATCGTCAAACGTAAAGGGCGCGTGTACGTGATTAACAAAGAAAACCCACGCTTTAAAGCCGTACAAGGGAAAAAGAAAAAACGTTAAAAAGGTGCAAAGGCACCTTTTTTATTTGCCAAATAGTAGCTCCCAAAAACCAGGTGGCTCATGAAGTTCATGGTATTTTTTTCGTAAAGTATCTATTTCTTTTAATGGTACTTTTGCCGCTAGTATTCCCTGCTTATTGGCGAGCCTTTTAGCATCTTCTGCTTTATGGATAACTTTATCGATACCCTCAATAGAAGCAGATTGATGCTGTTTAAAGTCAGCCGTTTTTGCTTTCTCTAATAGTTGAATAAACTCATCAATTGCGTGGTTGAACTCGCTCAACTCACTGGCTTGCACAGCATTTTTGTATGCTAACCCCATATTCTTCATGTTAGCTTCTAAATCAATGCCTTTAGCAAAGCTAGATAAAGAGGTAACTAAAAAAAGGGCACTCAAAACAACTCTCATACTACTTCCTATTAAAACTAACTTCGCGTTAATTATATCCTTTTTGGTCGATAGAAACGAATTTATACAGCCTTTTTTATAAGCCAAACAGCTAATCGAAACTTCTGCCAATAAGCGCTATACTCACTTCATTGTTGTATTGTTTTTAGTTGTTTATGGCAAAGGCCCTTTCTTTCTTATTTTGTTTATTTTGCATTCCCAGTGTTTTAGCACAGCATAAAATTATTTTTATCAATCCGGGTTACGCCGATACCAATACCACAGGGCCTTTTTGGTTTGAAGTATCTGAGCTCATGCGCGATGCAGCAGATGATTTAGATATAGACTTAACAATTGAGTACGCTAATCGTAATCATATTTTAATGAAATCGCTTGTTGTTGAAGCGATAGACACTAAACCTGATATGCTGATTTTAGTGGATGAAAAAAGTGTACTCAGCCAACTACTTTTAGATCTGCCAAAGTTTGATACCCCGATATACTTTTTACTAAATCGTCCTACTGATGATGAACTTACAGCCTTAAGTAATAAAGGGCTTAATATTTCAGGCAGTGTTGTGCCAAACAATGTTCAAGCAGGAAAGTTGTTAGCTCAAAAGCTCGTAGAAAAAAATAACGGACAAGCTAACATTTATGCAATTCATGGTGACTATACAACTCACGCATCTATTGATAGACAACAAGGCATAACTGATTATATTTCAAAAGCAAATAACGCGAAATTAGTCGCACAAAGTGTTGCCAATTGGTCAGCAACGCAGGCTTACCGCCAAAGCATTGGCTTTTTAAATCACCAAAAACAAATAAACATTATTTGGAGTGCTAATGATGCGATTGCGCTTGGAGCGATTAGTGCACTTAATGACAATAAGATACGCGATAAAGTCTTAGTAGGCGCGATTAATTGGCCACTCAAGGCTGCGTCGGAAAAAATCGACATTTGTATCGGAGGGCATGTCACACTTGGTGCTCTAGCAATGGTAAACATATATGACATATTCCAACAACAGCCTTTGGAGCTACATCAAAACATTGCTATTTTTACGCCTCACACAGCTAGAACAGTCACGTTCGTTGAGCAAATTCATAGCAATAGTTTGGCGATAGATTTTAAGAAATTTAGTAAAACTGAGCAGAATTCTGAGCCGTTCTCCATAGCAGCACTCCTCCCCTAGCCTTTAAAAATAAGCTGTAAAGGGCATTTACAGCTTATAAACACTACTTATTACTTAGCCAAATAGCTTGATAAGGTGACAACACTATATTTTGCGTGTTTTCTTCTATAACTTGCCCTGAAATCAGATCTTTCCAGCTTTCAGTTTCAATCAGATTTAGATCTGCGAAGGTAAGGGTTTTTAATTCATCAGTAATGTTATAAATACAAAACATGCTCTGTGAACGATTAATACTTTGTCGCCAAAATCCAAATAGTCCATCGCTAATATGTAAGGTGTATTGCGTCGCATTAGGATGAAATGCGCTCTGTGCCTTACGAATAGTCATCAGGTTTTTCATTGCTTTAAACACGGTACGATGGTGAGTATTTTCATTACTAAGTTTTGCCAATAGCTCTGACTCTTGCCAGCGATGGCGGTTAATCGCTCGGTTATGTTGGCTATTTTCAAAACGCTCGTAATCGTTAGTAGTACCTAACAAGCTATGAATATACAGACCCGGAATACCTTCAAGCGCAAACATTATGGCATGCGCACATAAAAAGCGTTCAACCCCCCATTTGTCTGGTCCTCGATGCGTACCTTGTAATGCATCAAACAAAGCAATGTTCAATTCGTAAGGGGTATTGGTACCATCTGGTGCGGTTCGTAATGATACTTTACCACCATATTTAGCGGTCGTGCTGACCATTTCCGCTATTTGCGCTTGATCAAGTAAACCTTCAACAGGACGCAAACCAATACCATCGTGAGAGCCAATAAAGTTAAAGTAAGCTGTACCGTGCTGGGCTGGCGGCATACTCATCATCCAATGCTTCAATGCAGTGCTGTCACCACTGAGTAAAGTGTGCAATAACAGCGGTGGCAATGAAAAATTATAAATACAATGTGCTTCGTTAGCATTACCAAAATACGACAGGTTTTCTCGATTAGGTATGTTAGTTTCTGTGATAATGATCACGTTAGGTTCAACATGCTCAATTAGGGTGCGAAGCAACCTAATCACTTCGTGAGTTTCAGGTAAGTTGATGCAGCGGGTATTGAGCTTTTTCCATAGAAATGCCACAGCATCAAGGCGGAAAATACGTACGCCATTATCTAAGTAATGACGAATAATTCCCACAAATTCATTAAGCAAATCTGGGTTGGCAAAATCAAAATCGACTTGGTCATGACTAAAGGTGCACCACACATGTTGCAAACCGTCTTTAGTTTCAACTGCCTGTAAAAGAGGCGATGTGCGCGGGCGAACAACTTGAATAAGATCATCACTCGGACTCGCCGTTTTAAAATACCCTTTCCCAGGCTCTTTGCCTTGAATAAAGTTTTCAAACCAAACACTTCGACTTGAACAATGGTTGATCACTAAATCAGCCATCAACCTGACATCCTTCGAAATATCACGGATATGCTGCCAACTGCCTAACGCTTCATTCACTTGCACATAGTTCATCACCGCGAAGCCTTCATCTGAGCTATACGGGTAAAACGGCAAAATATGCAGGGCATTGAGTTCAGGCAAACATTGGTTCTTAACAAAGCGATGTAAGGTATACAAAGGCGGTTCTTCAGGCTTAGCTACCGCATCATCCGTATTAGCATGACGAATGATTGAATCACCGTAGGAAATTAAGATCATGTCTTGCTCATCCCAACGGTTTTTATGCGGCGTCGGGTCGCGGACAGGATCATCACCTTGCATGGTGTTGATTAGCCTGTTTGCGAGTTGTTCAAGGGTTGTTGGTAGTTCAACCTCGCCGTAGATACAGGTTAAATGCTGTATAACCCGTTGTTGTAAAAGCTCTAAAGTCACGCGCCTTCCCCATTAAATGTAATCTTTGTTATCAAGCTCTACGGCTTCTTCTAAGCGCGCAAACACATCTGGCATGGCAGAGGCAACACGGTTCCAGCTCGGCACAAAGGGTGCTTCCATTGGGTACTCTAGAAAGTGCTGACCCGCATTCATAATATTTTGCGCGAACATCTCAACAGCTTTTTCTTCTTGGTGAATATCGAGCGTTAAGCCATTCATGAGCGCATCGTTGTGATAGGTTTCAATAAAATCGAGTGCAATACGGTAATAGGTCGCTTTTAATGAGCGAATTGTTTCTGTTGTAAAGGTCACCCCTTGTGTAGCCAGCTTTCTAAATAAAGCTTTAGTGATATCAATCGACATTTTTGACAATCCGGTTGCTTGATTACTGAGCGATAGGTCTTGGTGTTTATGATCGTAATTATCGGCAATATCGACCTGACATAAACGGTTATGCGAGTAGTTTCGATACATCTCTGATAGCACACCAATTTCTAAGCCCCAATCACTTGGAATACGAATATCGTTGAGTACATCACGGCGAAACGAAAACTCCCCCGCTAGCGGATAACGAAACGAGTCCATATATTCTAAATAATCATTACTACCTAAAATTGTTTTAAATGAGCGCAATAACGGCGTTACCAGCAAACGTGACACGCGGCCATTAATTTTGCCCTCAGCGGTGCGCGGGTAAAACCCTTTACAAAATTCATAGTTAAAACGAGGGTGAGCAACAGGGTAAATTAAGCGTGCTAAAAGCGCTCTGTCGTAAGTCAAAATATCACAGTCATGAAGCGCAATTGACTCAACTTTTGACGTTGCCAACTTATAACCCATGCAATACCAAACATTGCGACCTTTACCTAGCTCTCGTGGTGCAACGCCCAGTTTTTGGAGTTCTTTATCGAGCGCTTGTAAACGCGGGCCATCATTCCAAAGTACTTTATGATGCTGATCAAGCTCAGCAAAAAACTGTAGTGCATGGCGATATTGGCTTTCGTCGGCGCGATCTAGGCCAATGGTAATTTGCGATAAATAAGGCACATGTTTGAGCTCAGCAATAATATTTTGCAAAGCGGGGCCTTCTAACTCACTGTAAAGCGACGGTAAAATCAGTCCCATTGGGCGTTGTTTTGAAAAGCCCAATAATTCTTTTTCTAGCTCTTCTACTGGGCGGTCAGCAATATTGTGTAAGGTCGTGATAATGCCATTTTGATAAAAATCAGCCATGAGATTGCTCCTGTTTTGCTGCAAAACGCGCTTTGATGATAGTTAACGCAGAAACTTCTTGAACCCAACCTGCTGGGGCGGGTTTTTCGCTGAGCTGCCATGCTTTTTGTAATATTTGTGATTGCACTTGGCTGCCAGGGTTATTGATTAAAATAGCGGTGTCGGCCGCTTTTAGCATAGCTACATCGTTTTGACTGTCGCCAAGCGCTATCACAGTAAATGGATTGCGATAAGCTTTTTTGAACTGATTTAACAGCCACTTTTGTGCAAGTCCTTTATTGTTACCTTTGGTTAAATGGATAAAACGCCCGCCAACAAGCACTTCGTAGCCTGCATGGCTCATTGCATCTATCAAGCCCTGCTTTTCTTCATCACTGCCCGAAAAACAAACCGGATCTGAGTACTGTCTTTGTAGAGCCAATTCACTTTTATCGACGGGGAGTCCTGTTAACTCGGCTATTTCTTGTGCACTAAATTGACTAAATAAACGTACACAATGACTAAATTGGCTTGCATATTGTTTAAGATCTTCATGCAATTTATCGGTACTTTGCGTCATGGCAAAGCGCCAATAACCTTTATATTCATCACAGCCAATCGGCTTTACTTTAAAATAGTCTTTCGGGATATAAACAGCCGCACCATTTTCAACAATAAAAGGTTGGTGATGATCCAAACCTTTTTGAATATCAGCGACTTCAGCAAAGGTTTTGCTGGTATTAAAAACCACATTGACACCGGTATCATTCAACTTTGCCAAAAATGGTTTGATCACTTCACATTCGTAACTGTCGTGATCGAGCAATGTGCCGTCTAAATCAGTAAAAATAAGTGGTTGAGCAATCTGGTCTGCGAGAAGTTCCATCTTGGTGATATCACGCTCAGTATCAAGCAATAGTAACGCATCAACGCTGTACGCAAGCGTGGCTAAGTTTTCCCGCGTAATACGTTCAAAATGAGAGATAAAACGCTTTAAACTCACTTCGTCATATGTGCCCTGCCCTTGGCCTTTTTTGGCAATTAACTTATGCTCTTGTTCTAAGCGCCACGCATACACATCTTCGAATGAAGGCGCTTTTAACATAATGGTGTAATCGGCCATTGCGAATACATGTTGATATTCATTCGCTAAGCAACTATTTACGCAGCGGCGCCAAATGCCGTCAGCATCTTCTAGTTGCTCTAATTCATTTACCGGAGTTTGCAGTTGATAAGGCTGTTGGGGCGTACTGGCTACACACCAGCCTTCAAAAAACACGATATCAATCGGCTTTTGGTTACTAGGCCACTGCTCTTTTGGCACTGGATCATCAGTTAGCTTATCAAATTGAGGTAATGGCACATCCACTTTACCAGCCAACAAAGCTGATAAGGTTTGCTCCATTAATTGCGTATCATGCGTACCCGGTACACCACGACTCGCAAACAAAGGATGAACATCTTTAGCAAGCTCGTTGCGTGCATCACGACTTAAATAAAAGTCATCGATTGATAATGACACGCTATTAAATTCGGTATTGCTATTAACCCAAGTCACTAAGAAGTCAGCGAGGGTCGTTTTACCTGAGCCTTGGCAGCCGTTAATCGCCACCAGCATAGGTTGGCCGGTCATTTTTGCGCTTAAGATATCGTGCGCGAGGGGTATAAAAAACTGCTCACTTAAGTATTGATACTTGAGTGGTAACTGATGCTTCGCTAAAAACGGGGTAATATCCACAACATTTGCCTCTTGCATAATCGCTCCTACCAGTATTACATAGAGATAAATGCAGTTAGTAGACCAGTTTTATAATTCCTTAAATTTTAGTTAGTTACAAAAAAAGCGCATATTTAATGCGCTTTTTTGGTGCAATATTCAAGCAGTTTTTAAGTTCTAATCAGCTTGTTGCACTGCTTTGGGGAGAACAGCATTTAAGATAATCCCCAAAATTGCGCATAAGCTCACACCTTGCAAACTAAACTCATCACCACCGATATGCATGCCACCAATACCAAACACTAAAATCAGTGCGATGATAGTCAAGTTGCGAGGCGCGGTAAGATCTTCACCTGATTTAACTAAGGTATTTAAACCAACAACGGCGATAGAGCCAAATAGTAAAATCATGATGCCGCCCATCACAGGAACCGGAATAGTTTGTAAACTCGCGCCCATTTTTGCCACAAACGCAAGCACAATTGCGATGATTGCGGTCCAAAGCATTACTCGAGGGTTGAAGTTACGTGTAAGCATTACCGCCCCCGTTACCTCAGAGTACGTTGTATTCGGTGGACCACCAAAAACCGATGCCGCAGAGGTTGCTAAGCCATCTCCCAGTAAAGTGCGGTGTAAACCCGGTTTCTTTAAATAGTCTTTACCTGTTACTTGGCTAATAGCCATCATGTCGCCAATATGTTCAATTGCTGGCGCAATGGCCACAGGCACCATAAATAAAATAGCCTGCCATTTAAACTCAGGATAAGTAAATGCCGGTACCGCAAACCAGTTTGCTTCGGTGACCGCATTAAATTCAACAATACCTATAAATAACGAAGCAAGGTAACCTGCTACCACACCAGCAAGAATAGGAATAAGTTTAAATACACCTTTACCCCATACCGCAAAAATCAGCGTAACCAGTAATGATAAACCAGACACCCAAATTGCTTGCTCATAAGGAACTAATTGTGCACTGCCATCCCCTGCTTTACCCATTGCCATATTCACAGCGACGGGGGCTAAGGCTAAACCAATCACCATAATCACAGGGCCAACAACCACAGGAGGTAACACTTTATGCAGTGCATTCACGCCTTTAAATTTTACAATTAAGCTAAGCGCAACATAGCAAAAACCTGCCACCATTAAACCGCCCATTGTTGCGGGAATGCCCCACATTTGTACCGAGGCGATAATAGGTGCAATGAAAGCAAAAGACGATGCTAAAAAGATAGGAACTTGGCCTTTAGTAACCACATGAAACAGCAAGGTTCCTAAGCCTGCGGTAAATAAAGCCACATTGGGATCAAGGCCTGTTAGTAACGGCACAAGTACTAGTGCACCAAATGCTACAAACAGCATTTGCGCGCCAGTTAGAATGGTTTTTAACGAAAATGTTTGATGATTTTCCACGTGAGCGCCTTACACTGTGCCAAAAATCTTGTCACCGGCATCTCCTAAGCCTGGAATGATATATCCTTTTTCGTTTAAGTGACTGTCTAAAGATGCTGTGAAAATTTCAACATCTGGGTGGGCTGCAAGGGTTTTTTCTACGCCCTCTGGTGCTGCCACTAATACAATCACTTTAATATCTTTACAACCTGCTTTTTTAAGCATGTCGATCGTTGCGATCATTGAACCACCGGTTGCAAGCATTGGGTCAATAACAAGGCTTAAGCGCTCATCAATTTTACCAACCAGTTTTTCAAAATAAGGCACTGGCTCCAATGTTTCTTCGTTACGCTGAAGACCAACAACACTTACTTTTGCAGCAGGTAATAACTGCATTACGCCATCCATCATACCAAGGCCGGCACGAAGAATAGGCACAACAGTAATTTTTTTACCTTTGATATGTTCTACATCTAATGTTGAACCATCCCACCCTGTGATTTGAACACTTTCTAATGGGAGGTTTTTTGTTGCTTCGTAAGTAAGCAAAGTACCTACTTCAGACGACAGCTCACGAAAACTCTTAGTACTAATACCTTCTGCACGCATAAGGCCAAGTTTGTGTTGAACTAACGGATGAGTAATTACATGGATAGACATAAGTAGAACCTAAATGAGATAAATTACGCCTATTTTAGCGCAAAATAGTCTTCTCGACTGCAAAAAATGCATGTTCACCGCATTAATTCTTTGAATTGGTCTAAAATCATACTAACAGTTGCAAATATTAATTTTTTTGCAACAACACGCACCGGCAATATTTAACATTTTATTTATTTTGGGCCTGCAGTAATGAAAACGTTTATCTTCACCTCGATACTACTTTTGTGTATTTGCCTACCGGTCCACAGTGAAACTCTCGATATTCAAGTTATGGCAGACTTTGTTCCCCAAGATGGCGGTAACCCTGAAAATGAGGCCACCACGTTTTTGCTGGCTGCCGCAGCTGAATTAGGCGATGAAATCAGCCTGCATTTTATACCTGCAAGCCGCTTAAGAGAGTGGCAGCAATTAAGCAAAATGAACAATGTTTGCTTGTACAATAAATTAAAAACCCCAGAGCGTGAAGCTCATGCTGTGTTTAGTCAGTACCCTCTGATGGCATTTCCTTCAAATAAACTGGTGGTATTTAATAAGCCCACCATTCCAGACGCTATTACCCTACTACAAGCTATCTATTACTATGACTTAACAATTGGCGTTATTAAAGGGCGTTCATACTCAGAAGAGATTGATAAGTTTGTCCGTTTAAATGATGAGCACTTTTTTATACTCGATGGGGCAACAAATGCACCAAGGCTCGGACAAATGTTATTTCAAAATAAAATTGATGCCGTTTTAGAATACCAAACTGTATTTAGCAACCGTTATAAACGAGCTCCGGGACTGAGTAGTATTCGTTATATCAGCCTTAAACCAGAAAAAGCCGCGCTGTTTGGTTATATTGCATGCTCACCAACAGAGGTCGGCAAACAAGCAATTGCGCTGTTCGATAAAGCGCTTAAAACAGAAAAGGTACGCACATTAATTAGTGAGCGACTGATGGAGTTATTTCACGAAGGTGAAAACACACAAATAGTAAATGCCTTCAATGCAGCGTTTGAGCACTAAGCCGATAAAATCTGCTCCATAACCCAACTTGTGTGTAGTGCGCTCTCACCGGTTGATGGGTGTGGTTGCTGAGCATGAAAATAGTTCGCCATATTTTCAACATGATATTGTTGAATATGCGCAGGGTTATCAATTACGAGCTGTTGTTTGCCCTGTGCGTTGTTAAGCACAATCGGCTTTTCGTCAAACACACTAAAGCTAAGCTCGCCTTCACTGCCGTAAATCATCACATCATCAAAACGGTTTGCTGAAGCAAAGTTCCAGCTCCCGGTGCCTGTAACACCAGATTGATGCTGCCAGTGCCCAGTAATAGCATCGAACGCAGAATATAAGCCTTGTTGATTAGCACATAAACCATGCACCTTATTAAAATCACCAAGAAGGTAAGCAAGTAAATCAAGACCATGGCTGGCTAAATCGTCAAAGTAACCGCCTCGCGCCACGTTTTGATCTGTACGCCAGTTGTATTCACCTGATAAATCAAGGGCGTTAGGAGCTTTACTTAAATGCCAACTAACATGACGAGGCTTACCAATGGCGCCTTGTTCTAGTAACTGTTTAACGTGATTAAAGCGTGGTAGTGAACGGCGATAATAAGCCACAAATAGCGGCTGTTTAGCCTCTTTAAACGCTGCGACAATGTCAAGGCTGTCTTGATAACTTGGCGCCAACGGCTTTTCAATACAACATGGTTTACCTGCCGCAGCAACTTCAAGAGCAAACGCTTTATGGCTATCTGGCGGCGTGGCAATATACACTGCATCAACACTGTTATCGTTAATTAGTTCGCTTGGTGATGCGAACACCTTTGCGACATTATGACGTTTAGCGTAATCATGGGCTTTTGCTAAGTCGCGGCGTGTAACTCCAATAAGCGCAATACCTTCTGCTTGCTGATAAGCAGGGCCGCTTTTCACTTCGGTTACAGCACCACAGCCAATAATGGCAAATCGCATTGGCTTATTCATTGCTA